>Ga0197142_1004848_pt1 | contig 10723 bp, 8 predicted proteins | sample GBS60_MetaG_FD_148614 | JGI IMG/M metagenome (GOLD analysis project Ga0197142, IMG submission 148614) | Sediment microbial communities from Great Boiling Springs, Gerlach, Nevada, United States - GBS 60_MetaG | ecosystem: Environmental > Aquatic > Thermal springs > Hot (42-90C) > Sediment...
GACGAGACAGCCGCTATGCACATGTGCATAGGAGCGGCTCTCGGGGGCTACAAGGCCATGACCGCGACCTCTGGCCCGGGCTACATCCTGTATGCTGACCCCTATGGGTGGGCCATAGGGTGTGAGATACCCCTTGTAGTCCTCAATTCCCAGAGGGTTGGGCCCGTGAGCGGCATAACAGGAGCCCCTGGCCAGGGAGAGTTCTATCTGAGCAGATATCCAACCCAAGGCGGAAACTTCGAGACCATAGTCCTCGCACCCAATAGCGCCCAGGAATCGTTCCAGCTCACTGTTGAGGCCTTCTATCTCTCGGAACGATTCCGAACTCCTGTGACCATCTTGGCGGACCAGCTCATAACCGATGGATGGGAGGATATAAGTATACCCGAGACTGACGAGGAAAAAGCGGCCATGGGTCTCAGGTTCATGGAGAGGAAGGTGCATCCTGGGCCGGATTTCTACCCGCCAACTGACGAGATAGATCTACCTCCAGTTGTGGTGGGACAAGGCAAAAACGTCCTGTGCTCTGACTGGACACCCACTGAGGAGGGATTTGACATAGAGACAGTGGAAGCCCAGCACAAGCACGCCTATCGGCTGATATACAAGATTCGGAACCACAAAGATTTGATCATGAGATATGACACCTTGTTTCTGGACGACGATCCTGAGCTCATTGTAGTAGCCTACGGCACCCCATCTAGGGTCGTCAAGACAGCGGTCAAGAAGGCGAGGGAAAAAGGCCAGAAAGTGGGAATGATAAGACCCATTAGCCTCTGGCCATTCCCGGATGAGCTTTTTACCAACAAGGCCATCTACTTCTCAGTAGAGCTTAACTACGATGGACAGATGGTGAGGGAGGTGCAGAGGGCGGCGCCCAAAGGAAGCGAGGTCCACTTTTTCGGCAAGTGTGGGGAGCTTCCCACTGTGGCGGAGCTCCACGAGATGTTCGACAAGCTCCTCAATGGGGAGCCTTTGACCCGAAAGGGATGGGAATGGGAGGCTTGGTGATGGACTATTTGGCGCGAAACTACCTGAGATCTAGAAAGATACCCAGCACTGCATGCTCTGGATGTGGCCTTGGGCAGTGCCACAAGGCAATGCTTCAGGCCATCCACGAACTTGGGTACAAGGTGGAGGACATAATATGGGCCACCTCAATAGGGTGTGCCGGAAGACAGACTTACGCCACCTGGAAAGGCGATAGCTTCGCTGGCACCCACGGAAGGGTCTATGCCATTGCGAGGGGCCTCAGGGTGGTTCTCCCTCCCGAGAAGCGCATAGTCATGACCGTGGGAGATGGAGATGCCTTCGGCATCGGCTTCAACCATCTTCTCCACTGTGCCAGGACCAATTGCGACATGACCATAATGGTCTGTGATAACCTGGGATACCAGTCCACAGGCGGCCAGTACGGATGGACTACTCCCCCAGGCGTTGTAACTGACAGTAGCCCCTATGGAATGTTCGAGCCCAACTGGGTCCAGAAGGACCAGGACGTTCTCATGATCCTCAAGGCAGCGGGTGCCACATTTCTGGCTCGCCATGTGAGCACAGACGGTCGAGCCATGGTGGAGACTGTGAAGAAAGCCCTCCAGAACAGGGGCTTCTCCTTGATCCATGTGATTTACCCGTGCACGACCAATTTCGCCAACACCGCCTTGGGGTCTAGGGAGCCTGCCAAGATTTACAGGTGGATCAAGGAGCATGCGGCTCCCCTAGGCCAGGAGAAACCAGACACCCTGTGGAGCACCGGAATCTATTACGATGCTAGCAACTCCCGGCCGGAGTTCTCCCAAGTGGTGAGGGAGAAGGTCGCGGAGATCCAAAGGAGGTACGCCAATGAAGGAGCGCATTGAGATACTGGCCAGCGGTTTTGGAGGCCAAGGAGTGGTGAGGCTCGGTCAAGTGACGGGCATGGCAGCCGTGCGTCAGGGCTTCAGGGTCACCATGCTCAAAAGCCACGGAACAGAGCAAAGGGGCGGGTACGTCAGGGCACAGGTGGTCATATCCAAAGAGGAGATAGACAGTCCCCTTGTGGAAGACCCCGATTTCTTCTGTGCCTTCTCCATGGCCGCGTACAATCAGTTCGGCCACTTGGTGAAAGATGGGGTGATCCTGTACGATCCAGCCTTTGTGCAAGTGGACGAGTCCAAGAAGGTCCGCCAAGTCCCCATCGCGGCAAAGGACGTGGCGGTGGAGAAGCTGGGACGAGCCATCTACGCAAATACCATCATGATCGGTGCCCTGACCAAGGCCCTGGGGGTCTTGGATAAGGATGTCGTGCTGTCCACAGTGCTGGATGTGATACCGAAATTCAAAGACGAGAACAAAAGGGCCTTCGAGATAGGTTACGAGCTTTACAGTAGCTGAGGATGCGCGAGCGGGAGATGCCATGAAACTTTACGAGTATCAGGGAAAGGAGCTTTTCAAAAGGGCGGGGATCCCTGTTCCCCAAGGGATTCTCGCCAAGGACCAGGATGGAGCAAAGGCCGCGGTGGCGCAGATGGGGCTTCCGGTTGTCGCTAAGGCCCAGGTGCTTGCGGGAAAGAGGGGAAAAGCCGGCTTGATTCGATTTTGCAATTCCCAGGAAGAGGCAGTGGAGTGCGTCACCCAGTGGATCGGAAGAAGGCATGGCGGTGAGACCATAACCTCTGTCCTTCTCGAGAAACCCCTTGATATCCAGAGGGAGATGTACCTATCCGTGACCATCGATCCCGCGGCTGGAATGCCTGTTGTTGTAGCATGCGGCGAAGGCGGGATGGAGATAGAGGAGATAGCTTCCCAGAAGCCAGAGGCGATTGTGAGACAGCCCGTGAATATCTTCAGGGGCCTGAGACCTTATCAGATAAGGGACACGGTCTCGGAAATGGGCCTTTCTGGGGAGCAGGCAAGGAGCGTCTCGCAGGTGATGGCGAGCCTCTATGGCCTCTTTCGGTCCCTCGATGCTGAGCTTGTGGAGATAAACCCTCTGGTTTTGGAGCGAGATGGCAAGCTCTTCGCTGGCGATGCCAAGGTGAGAATAGACGACAATAGCCTCTTCCGCCAGAAGGAGTTCAAGCGAGGTCCGGAGCAGTTCGAGGATGAACTCGAGTACGAGGCAGCAGAAAACGGCCTCAGCTATGTGAAGTTGGATGGGAACATAGGGGTTCTGTGCACAGGAGCTGGTCTCACCATGACCACTTTGGATCTCATCCACATGAATGGCGGAAGGGCCGCCAATTTCATGGAGTTCGGGGGAGCCACCTACACCAGGTCAGCAACCGCCCTCAGGATAGCCCTCAAAAATCCTCAGGTCAAAGTCCTTCTCATAGTGACTTTTGGCCTCGTTGCCCGTGCGGATGTCATAGCTGAGGGACTCGTCAAGGCAATCCAGGAGCTCAAGCCCCAGCTTCCCATTGTGGCAGCGGTTCGCGGGACCAATGAGGAGAGGGCGAGGGAGCTCATCCGTTCCATAGGGATACCTACATATGATGACACAGAAGAGGCAGTAAGAAGGGCAGTGGAATTGGCCAAGGAGTGATGGGGAATGGGAATCTTTGTATTCAAGGACACGCGAGTGCTGGTTCAGGGGATAACGGGAAGCGAAGGGACGTTTTGGACTGAGTGGATGTTGAAGGCCGGGACGAGAATAGAGGCAGGTGTCACCCCAGGAAAGGCTGGAGAGAGGGTCCACGGGGTGCCTGTGTACGGAAGTGTGAAGAAGGCCGTAAAGGAGAAGGGATGCGAGGCATCGGTCCTCTTCGTTCCGCCGGCATTCTGCAAGGACGCGGTTTTCGAGGCCCTCGATGCTGGGATAAGGAAGCTTGTGCTTCTCGCTGATGGGGTCCCCATCCAGGACATGCTGGAGATGAAGGCCTTCGCATCGGAAGTAGGAGCCATGATAGTCGGCCCTAACACATCCGGGGTCGCCACTCTGGGCGAGGCCATGCTGGGTTTCGTCCCATTTTGGCTGGGGCACGTGTACAGGCCTGGGTCTGTGGGGATAATGACAAGAAGCGGAAGCCTCACCAATGAGATAGCGAGCCATATAGTCAAGGCCGGTCTCGGCCAGACAACGGTCGTTGGGCTGGGAGGCGATCCCGTGCCTGGAACGAGGTTTGTGGATGTGATGAGGCTCTTCCAAGCTGATCCCAAAACCGAGGCCGTTGTCCTTGTGGGAGAACCAGGCGGGACCATGGAGGAGGAGGCAGCCGAGCTCATTGGAAAAGGAGAGTTCACGAAGCCCATGGTCGCGTTTCTTGCAGGAAGGACAGCTCCACCCGAAAAGAAGATGGGCCATGCAGGAGCCATAATAAGCGGAGGCAAGGGAACAATTCAGGGGAAGACCGAGGCCTTGGAAAGTGTGGGAGTGAAGGTGGCCATGAAGCCCTCGGATGTGGGCTCCATGGTGAAGGCATTGTTGGGCTGAGTCTCCAAGACAAGCCCTGAGGAGGGAAAGGGGGCACCTCCTCTTTTCCTGGTTTGGAAGCAAGGGGGATCAAATGGGTAGAATCCACTCCAGGCGAGATCCCGGATTTGAGCTTCAAATTCCAAGCTCTAGTTCCAACCAACTGCAGGTGCCCCTGAGCCCTTCGCGTTCCATCTCAGCTGAGAAGCCCTCTTCCCACAAAACCCTTTTCTTTCCTAGAAAGATTCTCTGCACTCGTCCTTGGCTCAAGGAGAAGGAAGGGCCACCCTTTGTCTTCCCGCAAAAGGTCTACCATAAGATAGGTCCACAAGATAGGTCCATCCGTTTCCGTCGGGCTCTAAAGTTCAAAAAATCTTTGGCTTGAGGAAGGTCCTATGGCGAAAATTCTCAGATTCGATTTGGGGAAGATGAGCTCAGAGGTCCAGAGGCTGGGAGAAGAGGATGAAAGGTTTTACTTTGGCGCCAACGGGATGGCGGCCAAGATCCTGCTGGAAGAGACTGAGAGGGGCTTAGACCCCTTCTCCCCGGAAAACATAGTGGTCTTAGCAGTTGGCCCCATCACCGACGCTCCCATCTTTGGCACCTCCAGAGGTTATATTGCCACAAAATCCCCCCTTACAGGCGGATATTTCGACTCCACCTTTGGTGGTAGGTTCGCCATAACTCAGAAAAGAACCGGATTCGATGTGGTAGTGGTTGGAGGACAGGCGCTAGATCCGGTCTATCTCTATGTGGATGAAAATGGAGGGAGGATCCTTCCAGCCACTGAGCTTTGGGGTCTCACAACCAGGGAAACCATAGAGCGATTGAGGCAAATCCATGGGCCAAAAGCCGATGTCCTCGCAATAGGCCCTGCAGGGGAAAACAGGGTTCGCTATGCGTGTCTCGTCCACGAATGGGAGGGAAGGGGAGGTGTTGCGGGAAGGGGTGGGATCGGAGGGGTGTTGGGGAACAAGAAAGTAAAGGCCATTGTGGTGAAAGGAGGCAACAGGAAGACCCACGTTGCGGATCCTGGGGCCCTCAAGGAGCTGGCCAAGAAAACTAGAGAAACCCTCCGGTCCAGAACCGCTGGTCTCAGCAAATATGGAACTCCAATTCTCGTGGCCCTGTATCAGACCCAAGGGGCCCTTGGAACGAGGAACCTCCAGAGGGAAGTGAACGACAGATGGGAGGAAATAAGCGCTGAGAGGATAAAGGAGAATTACTTCTCTAGGCATGTATCCTGTGCTGCCTGTCCTGTGGCCTGTGGGAAGGTATGTCGTGTGGCCGAGGGGGAATATTCCGGGATCGAATGGAAGATGCCAGAGTATGAGACTCTTTTTGCCCTTGGGACCATGACGGATGTCTGCGAGCTTTCCACACTGATTGCTGCCAACAGAGAATGCGACCTCCTTGGCCTGGATACCATCTCCATGGGGGTTACGATCTCCTTCGCCATGGAATGCGCTGAGAGAGGGTTGCTTCCAAAGGATCTGGCAAAGGGGATTGAGGTCCGTTTTGGCAATGGGGAAATGCTCCTCCATCTCATAAGAATGACCTCCAGGAGGGAAGCGTTTGGGGATATCCTCGCTGAGGGTTCCTTTAGGATGGCCGAGCTTTTGGGGGATGAGGCGAAAAGGCTTCTCTATGGGGTGAAAGGGCTTGAGATCCCTGGCCATTCAGCAAGGGTGTTCCCCATAAACGCCATCGGCTACGCTACAAACACCCGAGGGGGAAGCCACCATGACCACAGGCCGACCTTTCGCTCTGTGCCCCCAGAGGATCCCCTTCACAGGGATCTGGAGCTCCAGATCAAGTTTGTCATAGACACACAGAACTTCACTGCCATTGGGGACTCCATGACCATGTGTCGGTTCGTCATGGAGCAAGGCTTAGGTATTCGCCTCAATGAAGAGCATCTCCGCCTCATAAATGCTGTCACAGGGTGGGGCCTCACCTTGGAGGAGCTCACCTTGATGGCGGAGCGAATAGTCACCATGGAAAGGCTTTTCAATTGCAGGGAGGGATTTGATAGGTCCAAGGACATTCTTCCTTACCGGGTGATGGAGGAGCCTGTCCCAGACGGCCCGGCTCAGGGGAAGTATCTTTCTAGACAAATGCTGGATTTTGCCTTGAGCAAGTACTATGAGCTGAGGGGTTGGGACGAGAAAGGAATTCCGGGGAGACTTCTCCTTGAAAGGTTGGGCCTGGATAAGTGTCAGGTATAAAAAGTCCCCCAAGATCCACAATTGGGAACGGCCGTGGTCTGAGGCAAGGAGGAAAGAGATGACAGGGGAGGAGATAAGGGAGCTGGAGAAGGAGTTTGTGCTTTACCCGTGGATGTTCCAGAAGGCTGTGAACCCTGTGGTGATAGAGAGGGCCAAGGGAAACTACTTCTATGATCATACAGGCAAACAATATCTGGATTTCTCATCCCAGTTTGTCTTCAGCAATTTCGGCCATACCGATGAGAGGATGACTGAAGCTATCTCGGCTCAGCTGAGAAAGCTCGAGAATGCAGCCTCTCCCTTTGCAACAGAACCCAAAGCCAAGCTTGCCAAACTACTTGCAGAGATAACCCCAGGGGACATCAAGAAGGCCTACTTCTCGACAAGCGGTGCCGAAGCCAACGAGGGAGCGATAAAACTGGCCAGAATGGCAACCGGTCGCCAGAAGATAATCTCGAGGTGGGGAGGTTACCATGGCTCCACATTCGGAGCCATGGCTGTCTCCAACGATTATCGCAACTGGGCTTGCGAGCCATCCATTCCCGGGGTTGTCCACTGCCTGGGCCCCTATTGCTATAGGTGTCCCTTTGGAGCCACATACCCCAGCTGCGACCTCCTGTGCGCCAAGCACGTGGAGGATGTCATAAGGTTCGAGGGAAGGGAAAATAGGGTCGCTGCTTTTATGTCAGAGCCAATTGTGGGAGCCAATGGCATCATAGTGCCGCCAGATGGGTATTGGCAGAGAGTCAGGGAGATATGCGATAAATACGGGGTCATGCTCATAGTAGATGAAGTGATGACAGGCTTTGGCCGAACGGGGAAGTGGTTTGCCATAGAGCACTGGGACGTGGTCCCAGACGTGATAACTATGGCCAAGGGGATAACAGGAGGCTATGTCCCCCTTGGTGCGACTTGCATGAGGGAGTGGGTTGCCAAGCAGTTCGAGGAGAAGCAGTGGGTTCACGGACACACCTATAGCGGTCACACCTTGGCCATGGCAGCTGGGGTTGCGGCCATAGAGATTTACAAGCAAGACAAGCTAGTAGAGAGGTCAGCTGAACTGGGCCATTACCTTCTAGACAAGGCGAGAGAGCTGGGTGAGAAACATCCCAGTGTCGGGGATGTGAGGGGCGTTGGTCTCTTCGTGGGCCTGGAGCTGGTCAAGAACCGAAAGACCAAGGAGCCCGTCCACGACCCGTGGATGGAAGGGCCGAGGCCTCCCACGGCCAAGATGAAGGTCCTCGCTGCGGCGCTTCAGGAAGGCGTCTACTGTTTGCCGGGGCAGACAAGTGTGATCATGCTTGCACCTCCTCTTACCATAGAAAAGAGCGAGATAGACTTCGCTATGGATGTCTTCGATAGGGCTCTGGAAATAGCAGATGCTGAGGTAGAAAAGTGAAGCCATGGAGACTAGCCTGAGAGACAACCGAGGCAGGAGGGTGAAAATCAGGGTCAGGAACCTCACCAAGAGGTTTGGTGACCTGCTTGTTCTCGACGATATTTCCTTCGATGTCGCAGAGGGCGAGTTCCTCAGCATAGTTGGGCCAACGGGGTGTGGGAAGACGACCTTTCTGAACTGCCTCTCCAAACTTATACCCACGACATCTGGCGACATTTTCATCGATGGAGAGCCAGCAAATCCCAAAAAGCACAACATATCCTTCGTGTTCCAGGAACCCACCTGTCTTCCCTGGAGGACCGTGAGGGACAATGTCGCCTTGGGGATGGAGATAAAGAGATTCCCCAAGGAAGAACTGAAGAGACGGCTCGATTATATCCTTGGGCTTGTGGGACTCAAGGAATGTGAGATGCTATATCCCAATCAGGTATCTGCCAGCATGGAGCAGAGGATGGCAGTGGCCAGGGCCTTCGCTGTCAACCCAGATCTCCTCCTCATGGATGAACCATATGGCCAGCTGGATGTGAGGCTTAGATATTACCTCGAAGATGAACTCATAAGGCTCTGGCAGACCCTGAAAAGCACAGTAATTTTTGTGACCCACAATATAGAGGAGGCCATTTACGTGGCAGAGAGGGTACTGGTGCTCACCAATAAACCTACAAAAATTAAGGCCGATATAAGGATTGATCTTCCAAGACCAAGGAGCCCAGTTGACCCCAAGTTCGTGGAATTGAGGAAACGGGTGACGGACCTCATTCGATGGTGGTGAAGGAAGAGGCCCAGTTCGTGCAATCTCGGTGGGAAAGGAGGGAGGAAATAGAGGAACCAGCACGATGAGGCCTTTGGTCTTGAAACTCTTTTGATCAAAACTTCGAGGAGGACAGGCCATGAGAAGGGGAATTTGCTCAACTTGCTTGTTGTTTGTGGCTTTTGTATTTGCCTTTTCTGCCTGGGGTGCTGAGAAGCCCATGAAGATCAATACCGCTTGGATGCCAGAGCACGAGACCTTCCTCATCTGGTACGCGAAGCAAAAGGGCTGGGACAAGGAGGAGGGGCTCGACATAGACCTCAAGTATTTCGATTCTGGCATGGCCATGCTAGAGGCGCTCCCGGCCAAGCAATGGGTCTTGGGCGGGATTGGAGGAGTTCCCATGGTCGTGTGAGCCCTCAGGTTCGGGGCTTATTTGATAGCAGTGGGAAACGATGAGTCCCTCTGTAACGTTGTCATGGTGAGGCCAGATAGCCCCATTCTCAAACACAAAGGCTTTAACCCCAAGTATCCAGACGTTTACGGCTCTCCCGAGACCATCAAAGGTAAGACGGTCCTGGTGACAACCGTCTCCTCGGCCCACTATGTCCTTTCCAACTGGCTCAAGGTTTTTGGGCTCAAGGATTCGGATGTGGTGATAAAGAATATGGATCAGGCCCAGGCCGTCGCAGCGTTTGAAAGCGGCATCGGCGATATAGTGGCCCTTTGGGCACCTCATCTCTATCACGGTCTTCAGAAGGGCTGGAAGATAGCGGCAGATATAAGGTCAACGGGAGCAGCCCTTCCCATAGTCCTCATAGGGGAGAAGGGCTTCTGCGATAAGAATCCTGAAGTGGTTGCCAAATTCATAAGGATCTACCTCAGGGGAGTGAACCTGATAAAGAGAGAAGGGGTGAAACTCGCTGCGGATTACAGGAAGTTCATGAAGGATTGGGGAGGGATGGACATATCTGAGGATGTGGCCAAAAAGGAGATAGAGATGCACCCAGTTTTCGATTACGACGAACAGATAAAGCTTTTCGACAAGAGTAAAGGGGAAAGTGTAGTTGAGTCCTGGCAAAGAGGCATACTGGAGTTCTTTACCGAACAGGGAAGGTTCAAGCCTGAAGAGAAAAAGAAGGTGGAGGGAATCCCTTACATAACGGACAAATTCCTGAAGATGGTCAAACAGCCAATTCCATAAGCGATGGATCGTGCATAGGGGGGACGTGGGTCCCCCCTTTTGCCGTGGTCAGAGTTCGTGTCGCGTATTTCGGGTCATGAGCAGAGGGTAATGCTATGCCATATGAAGAGGTTAGAGTTAAGGTTCCCATAGGTCTTAGGATCTTAAGTGTTGCGGCGCTCGGGGCCTTTCTTCTGGGCTGGGAGCTTGTCGTGAGATTGGATGTGGTCCCCAGTACAATGTTGGCAACACCCTCCCAGGTCATGGGGCTTTTTGCCATAAAACTCACGGATCCCCAGCCAGATGGGGCAGTTCTTCACGTTCACATCTGGACATCAATCCAGGAGGCTTTCACTGGGTATTTTCTATCCCTTCTCGTGGGGATCCCCCTCGGACTCCTCATGGGTTGGTTCGTTGTGGCAGAGGGGCTATTTAGGCCTGTGTTCGAGCTTATCCGGCCCATTCCGCCCATTGCATGGATCCCCCTTACTATCTTTTGGTTCGGAATTGGCTTGGCGGGAAAAGTCTTCATCATTTGGGTCGCAGGACTAGTCCCTTGCGTCATAAATTCCTATGTAGGGGTCAAGATGACAAATCCCACTTTGATTCAAATGGCGAGGACCTATGGGGCCAGCGACTGGCAGATATTTACCAAGATATGTGTTCCCTCTGCGCTGCCAATGGTGTTTGGTGCCCTTCAAATCTCCCTCGCTTACTGCTGGACGAATTTGGTAGGAGCTGAGCTTCTGGCAGCGGATGCCGGGCTTGGGTA
>Ga0197142_1004849_pt1 | contig 10723 bp, 11 predicted proteins | sample GBS60_MetaG_FD_148614 | JGI IMG/M metagenome (GOLD analysis project Ga0197142, IMG submission 148614) | Sediment microbial communities from Great Boiling Springs, Gerlach, Nevada, United States - GBS 60_MetaG | ecosystem: Environmental > Aquatic > Thermal springs > Hot (42-90C) > Sediment...
TGCGACTGAATCCTATAGTTCTTTATTTTTTTATAAATTCCGTAGGAATTTAGACCTCATCTAGAAGGGATTGCGACTGAATCCTATAGTTCTTTATTTTTTTATAAATTCCGTAGGAATTTAGACCTCATCTAGAAGGGATTGCGACCCGAACTTCTTACTGATATACATAATTCTTCTGTAGGAATTTAGACCTCATCTAGAAGGGATTGCGACTTTTTAAATCTGAGCTAACTACGGGATAATCGATATATATTTCTAATGTTTTTTTGCCTTTTCAAGGGTATCTTTTGCATCGGGAAACTGTGTTAAATCTAATCCTAATTCTGATGGATAGGTTGTGTCTGTTATAACTCCCTTTTCTGAATTTATTGCAGTAGTTAGGTTTATATTGAAATGCTTTTGTAAATAAAGTTTCATACTTTTTGAATCTTTAACTTTACCTATTACAAAAGCAGTTTCAAGCTTTTCAAAAACTTTTTTAACTCCTTTGATTTAAGCTCTAACTCGCTTTCATAGTTTTGAAAATATACCTCTATAAATGCAGTCACGGACTCTGTATTTTTTTCAACATCAGATAAATGATAGCCGAGTTCATAAATATAAATACTGAATAAAGGATTATGAGTGATATTATATAGCTTTTGTAATGGTTTTTTAAAAACTCTGAAAGAGATTTCATAAATCAATGATATTTAGTCTTACTGCAATTTTGACGATATCTAAGTTTGTTATTGGATGTAGTTTTTGCATAATGTTACGCTTTTGAGTTTCGATTGTTTTTATACTTTTGTTTAGTATTTGAGCAATTTCTTTGTTTGTTTTACCCATTGCCATTAGTTTAAAAACATGTTTTTCTGCATCTGAAAGTGTATAGTATCTTGCCAATTTCTCTTCAAAGCTTTTTTTATTTTCAGAAGTACAGCTTGTCTCTTCAAGATAAACGCCACCCACTGCGATGCAAGAGATGGCTTTTAACAGATTTTCATAAAGGTTTTCTTTTTTTAAATAACCTTTTGCACCTTGCCTTAGCACTTCCTCTACGAGATAGGAAGTGTTATAAGTTGTAATAACCAGCACCTTGAAGTCTGCTCTCGGAAGGTTGTAGTAATTGAAAAACTTTATTCCATCTTCATCAGGAAATTTAAATCCAGCGTGATTATATCAACCTTTTTATTATTAAGTATGTCAAGTGCTTCCTTTAACGTGGAGGCTTCAAAAATCTCTCCGACTAATTCACTTTTTTCAAGAAGAGATATCATTCCCTTTCTAAAAAGAGGATGGTCATCAACAATGAGAATATTTTTCTTCTCCTCCTTCATTAGGTAAATTACATAAAAACTTGAAGATTGTTTAAAAGAAGTTTTTATTCTAATCTTTTGTTATGTCTTTTGCGTTCCAATGAGGAAAATACTTTCTTATAAGCCTATTTAGTTCTATTTCAAACTGTGAATAGGTGGGTTTTTCTATCTTTTTCTCAGTAACACTTATGTTTGCCTTACCTGTAATCATGCCAGCACCAACTGTATTGTTCGTTAATCTATCTATAAATATAAAACATCCAGTAGGTTTCAAACATTTATAAACATCAAAAGGTATGGATTCTGTCAAATAGAGACGACAAAATGCAATTTCGTTCAGATTAAGGCATTCAGCATCTCTATGCTCAAGAGTATTTATATCTATAACATAATGAATTTTTTCTACATATCCCGACCTTATTGATGATACTGTTTTTATGTCATAGGTTTTGCCGATTTCCATCTTCTCTTCTGACATCCAAACTATCATTACATCAAGCATATCTCCTACTTCAGGTACATTATTTACATGAACAATCATATCTCCCCTACTAATATCAATTTCATCAGTCAAAGTTAATGTCACAGCCATTGGAGCAAAGGCTTCTTTTAACTCTCCATCATAGCTAACGATTGATTTTATTCTACTCTTTTTCCGAGAAGGCAAAACCATAACCTCATCATTTACTCTCACAATACCAGATGTTATTGTTCCACAATATCCTCTAAAATCTGCATTGGGTCTGTTTACATATTGAACTGGAAATCTAAAATTATTCAAATCTATATCAGATGCTATTTCAATGGTTTCTAATAGCTCCATTAAAGGCTTACCTTTGTACCATTTCATTTGTTGACTTTTATGTACAACATTGTCACCCTTTAAAGCAGATATGGGAACAAAATGTATGTCCCTTAAATCAAGTTTTTTTGCAAAATCGAGGTAATCAGACTTTATCTTATCAAAAACTTCTTTCTTATATCCCACTAAATCCATTTTATTAACCGCTACGATAATATGCTTTATGCCTAATAAATCAACTATAAAACTATGCCTTTTGGTCTGTGTTAGTATGCCATTCCTTGCATCGACAAGAATAACTGCTAAATCAGCCGTTGAAGCACCAGTAGCCATATTTCTTGTATATTGCTCATGTCCTGGTGTATCTGCAATGATAAATTTTCTTTTATCTGTTGAAAAATATCTATAAGCTACATCAATTGTAATGCCCTGTTCTCTTTCAGCTTGTAACCCATCTACAATAAGTGCTAAATCAAGCTCATCCCCTGTTGTACCAACTTTTTTGCTTTCTATTTTTACTGCAGCTAACTGGTCTTCATAAATACGTTTTGAGTCGTGTAGAAGCCTTCCAATTAACGTACTTTTACCATCATCAACACTGCCGCAAGTAATAAACCTAAGTAACTCTTTTTCTTCGTGCCTTCTCAAATATTCGTGAATATCAATCTCTTTTTGCTTTTTCACCATAAAGTTAACACCATTAAAAATAACCTTCTTTCTTTTTTTGTTCCATCGAACCAACTACATCAAAATCAATTAATCTCCCTTGCCTTTCCGATGTATTTGTTAAGAACATCTCTTTTATGATTTCTGGCAATGTTGTAGCCTTTGATGGCGTTGCAGCAGTTAAAGGATAACAACCGAGTGTCCTAAATCTAACCATTCTCAGTTTTGGCTTTTCACCGGGATACAAAGGCATTCTATCATCATCAACCATTATGAGTTGACCATCTCTTTCTACAACAGGCCTTTTCTTTGCAAAATAAAGAGGTACGATAGGTATATTTTCAAGATATATATAAAGCCAGATGTCCAGTTCAGTCCAGTTTGATAGAGGGAAGACTCTTATACTCTCGCCTTTATTAATTCTTGTATTATAAATGTTCCATAACTCTGGCCTTTGGTTTTTTGGATCCCACCTATGGTTCTTATCCCTGAAAGAAAAAATCCTTTCTTTAGCTCTTGAACGTTCCTCATCCCTTCTTGCTCCGCCAAAAATAGCATCAAATTTATATTTGTTAAGAGCCTTTTTTAAAGCTTCTGTTTTCATTATATCAGTATATTTTTTGCTACCATGAGTAAAAGGGTTTATATTATTTCTTAATCCCTCTTCATTTGTGTAAACAATAAGTTCAAGTCCAAGTTCCTTTGCTCTTTTATCTCTAAACTCTATCATCTCACGAAATTTCCAAGTTGTATCAATATGCAAAAGTGGAAAAGGAGGTTTGGCTGGATAGAAAGCTTTCATAGCAATATGAAGCATTACTGATGAATCTTTGCCAATAGAATAAAGCATGACAGGATTTTCAAACTCCGCTACAACCTCTCTCATTATGTGGATACTTTCCGCTTCAAGCCTTTTCAAATGGTTAAGCCTATACTTATTTATCATTACTTGCTCCACTTACCTTATCAATTTTAATAAACAATTATTACTTTCTTTATATTTTTTATCAAGTAATTTTATTTTACTCCTATGTCGGTAAAAATACAAGTGGTATTTTAACAGATGTATCTCCAAAATCCCCTTCAGAAAACCTAATAGAGTTTACTAAAAAAATAATTCTTTCTATAAACTCTTTATTATTTATGTCTGTTTCAATAATCTCAACATTATCTATAAACCCCTTAGAAGTTATGTTTATTTTAAGCACGAGTCTTCCCTGTAATGATACATCTTTTTTTCTTTCCTCTATATATAGAAACTCAAAACCTTTTTTATGCTTTTTAATCACAGAGATAATCTCTGTCTCAGGTCTTTTTCCCTTTAAAACTTCAACATTTCTTGTTAGAGCATCCGTTTTTAATCTTTCTGGTCCAGTAAGTTCTATTGTGGATTGTCTCCTGTCACTTATAACATTTCCACCTTTAATATCTTCTAATTTTGCTGTTTCAAAACGTCTTGGAGTGCTAAATGTTTGGCCTGGAACATTAGTAACTTCTTCATACCCTTTGATAGGTTTATTCTGCAAATATTCATCAATTTTACTGAAAAGGCTCTTTTCCCTTGAGATTATCACATTCTTTGCCCCATCCTGGACACCGAGAAAACCTTTGCTAATAACTGAATCTCCTTCAAAAAAACCGCCAGGTTTGCCTTGCAAACCTTTCCCTGAAGTACCAGTTAATGCTTCTTTTTTTGTAATCTCCTTACTACTCTCTATATTAGAAGCTGTTCTAATACTACGTGAACTGCTCTCGATAGTTTTTTTATAACCTATCTCAAAAGTATCACGGTCTTTTTGAAACTCACTCGTGATATAGGTTATTTGCGGTGCTTTCAAAATTAAGCTTTGCATTGTAGAGAATGCTAACAAGCTTATAAAAACAAGTATAATAAAAAAGTTAACATTTTCCCTTGTCAGTATATCTTCCCTGAAATGAACAGGAACAACCTCGATATGATTTTCTTCTACCTCTTTAACAGATATTATCAATTCATACCCTTCAACGTTAACCCTGATGCAAACATCTTTTTTTAATTCAACATACTCTTTCAATTCTATAAATTCAGTTATTTCAGATATGCTCCGTGTATCATTACCTTTAGATAAATATATTTCACACCTTTTATGGGGATACAATTTTAAACCTGCATCACTAATCTCAAGAAGTTTATAGTTTCGAAAGCTTAACTTAAGAGGGATATTGTTTTTATAATCAGAACCAATTGTTATTTCTTTATCTTCAATAACAAGATGCCTTGTAAACCCATCTTTTGTTATAAAAACTTGAAATACCTGCTTCATTCTGGTAGTACCGCCAAAAAAGGTTTAGAAAAACCTGCTTGAACAACAATTCTTATGTAATTTCTAATTTTATAAAAGGGCAAGCTCCTATCAGCTTGAATAACAATATAATTTGCCCCTCTCTTTTTTAACTCTCTCAAATGAGACAAAATTAAAACATCATCTTTACCAGTAGTGTTGTATTCAATGTCATCAATTGTTACCTTATCCTTACTAACAGCCATGTAATATTTTTCTGCAACTGGTAACCTGCTTTTTGATATAGGTAACTGTATGCCTTCTTCTATTTTCATCAATACACCTTCAAAACTATATGTTGTGAGAAAGAAAAAAAGCAAAATTGTAAACATATCCATTAGGCTTGTTAGGTTTAATTCAACAGAATAGTCTTTTCTTTTATATAATCTTCTCATTACTTCACCTCATCTATGTAAACAACTTCTTGAAAACCAATATTATCACTCTTACAGACATCAAGAACATAGATTAGATTCTGGTATATAACATCATGGCTGACTTTAATTTCTATATTAACCACCTCAGGGTGAACCCTTCTAATTTTTAAAAGCTCTTCTTCAAGCCTCTTTTTAAAATTATCTATAAAACTAATCTTGGAAAACTCATTACCATTTAAGTAAATTGAAATCCCCAAATTTTCAATGTTTAATGTTATATGCTTACTCACTCCATCAGTATATGCACCTGATTTTATTGTAGGTAACATTAATTCATGGCTTGTTAGCTTCTGAAGAAATGCTGTTTCAATTACAAAAGGTAGCAAAACAAGAAAAAGATTCATAACAGGAATCAAAAGAGGCAAAAAAAATGTCCTTCTTTTATCTTCTTTTTTAAACCTATTCCTCATCATATTAGTATCTCATAGTAACAAAGTTTATAAACTTCAACACGTAATACTCTGTCATATCCTTAATTCTTTCTGCTCTATTGTTTAAAATCGAATACATAAAAAGCACAACTACCGCTACAAACAACCCATAGGCTGTTGTATTCATCGCCACCGATATTCCTTGTGCAAGTACCTGAGCTCTCTTTGCAGGGTCTAAACCAGAAACCGCAGTAAAAGACTTAATTAACCCTTGAAGGGTCCCCAGTAAACCTAAAAGTGTTGCCAAATTTGCAATTGTTGGCAGTAAATGAAGCCGTCTGTCTATTTTGGGAAACTCAAGTGATGCAATTTCCTCTATATTTTTTTCAAACAAAACTGAAAAACGTCTTTCCCCTTTTATAAATCTTTCCTGATCTTGTACTTCTTGTTTTTGAAGTTTTAAAAGCATTTCAAGACCGAATCTTATTATATTTGACAGAGGAACATCAGGAGAGCCTTTAATCGCCTCATGTATTTCCTTTGAAAGTAGCTTTTGTTCAATAAAATTATAGTATTTTGCCCCATCGAGATTAAATTTTTTAAAAAGCACATACCCCCTTTCAATTACTACTGCCACACCAAAAGCTAATAGAAAGGTTATGGGATACATAAATATCCCACCTTCTTTAAAGAATCTACCTAAAAAATCTAAAAACTCCATAACACCTCCTAATTAATCCTTTCTCTTATTATTTTTGATATCTTTTTCTAAAAAGATTTCTTGTCTTATAAAAAAATCCTTGTCTATTTCAAAGGTTTTAAAGGCAGGCTTGTATTCAGGTATTACGAACACTATTCTTGGCCTTTCCTCAGAACCAAAGATTTCAAGACTTTTTTCAATCACAACATCAACTTTATCTTCTCTTCCAAATGCTGTAGATACCAAAAAAATACAACTAATTATGAAGCCAACTTTTAACCTGTTCATTGTTATATAACTCCAGAGAATTTTCATAATATTTCCTTGCAGCATCTTTGTTATCAAGGTAAATTTCTTCTATTAACCCAAGATTGGCAAGAATCGTTGAAAGTTCTTCTTTTGTTAAGTCCTTTCTCATCTTTAGCTTTTCAAGTAAATCTTTAGCTTTTTTTACCTCTCCCTTTTCTAAAAGTATCAAAGCCTTTAATATATTTGCCAGATTTGCATTATCTATTTTCTTATCATTAATCATGTTGAAAGCCTGATCATAATTACCAGACATATACAATGAATAGGCAAGGTATAACTTAGCTTTATCATCTTCTATGTTATTAAATTTCTCGATAGCCCTTCTAAAATTATTTTCTTTTAAATATAGAAGCCCTTGCACGATATCTCTTTTTTTAGGTGTCAACTTCGCTGACATTCTCATTGCATTTGAAAATTGCCCCTTTTTCATATAGATTACAGTAAGATAAAAGATTGGATTTTCCTCTTCTAATCCTTGTTCCAAAGCTAACTCTAAGAGTTTTTGTGATTGGTCCAACTTTCCAAGTTTAAAATAAGCAATGCCTGAACAACTTAAAATCTCACCTTTCACCCCTTCTGATATTTTCAAAATTTGAGGATTTTTTTCAATTATATCAGTAAGTTTAACGTATTCTCCTTTATGAAAAAAAGCTACAACAACATAACTTAATTTATCAACATTATTAAATTCATATTTTTTTTGGTCATAAAGTTTTAAGATTTCATCATACCGCTTCTTTTCTTTCAGTTCTTTCAATGTTTCAGTAAGATTAATGCCCGTTTTAATTTGTTTTTCCACTTCTTTTTTATCAACAACACCAACACATCCACAAAAAAAGATTAGCAAAAATAAAAGAGATATCATCTTCATTTTACAACCCAAAGCTTTCAATGATTTCTTTTTCTACATTAATTGTAGGTACTATAAAAGGTTTTACTAATTCTCCTAAGCCACGGAATTTTTTTATAATTTTTGTAGTTATTTCGACTCTTTCTTGTTCGACTGATGTTTTAAGTGCAATCTTCAAAACCTTTTTGCCCTTTTCAAAAGCCTCTTTGCTATTAACAAAAAAAGTATTCAGGTCAATTAGTATATCACCAACATTATAAAGATATTTTAAATCATCCTCTTCTTTATATTTAGCAGTGCAGATTTCTATAAAACCTTCAATAAAATCCCTTGCTTCATCATCGGGCAGGATATAAATAGTCCTTTTAATAAGTTCACTCAACACATTAATAACTTCTTCATCAAATACTTTATGATTTTTTGTTTTCACAATTTCACTAAAAATATTCACAGCATTAGCATATTCCTTTTTATAATAACTATAAAGGGCTTTACATATTTTTAATCTCTCAAAATCTTTACCTTCCAAATTTTTCTTCTCCAGTTTAGAAATAACCCTAAAAGCGCTATCATTCATACCAGCTAGAAGATATAACCTAATTGATTTAAAAAACATCTCATTATCGTTATTTAAAACACCGAGTTTTTCAGCTGCTTCTCCTGCAAAGGAAAAATTATGCGTTTCTAAACCAACATTATAAAGAAATTCAGATGCTTTTTTAATAAGCTGGCTTTCAGATATGTGTTTCATCAATTCCAAAGCTCTTTCACTTTTGCCCGTTTGATTCTCAATAATAGCAAGATTATAAAGAGCTGGTTCAGTAAAAGCTGTCTTTACTGTATCTTTTATAATTAACTCGTATACTATCTTAGCCTTTTCTAAATCATTTTTAGTTTCAAGATTTTGAGCATAAACAAATAAGGCATAATGCTTGAATTCTTGATATTTTTTATTTGCTGTCTTTTCATAGGCAATATTAGCAATTTGTGCTACCCTTTCTTTATTTTCAATCATTTGAAATCTTTCTTTTAAGAAATCAATGATAATTTCAATATCGGCATTAGAAGAATGCTTAATCTTTTCTTCAACAATGCTTAGTGCCTTCTCTAACTCTCCCATCTTGAGATTTACGTGAGACAATAACAGATACATTTTTAGAGTTTTCTCAGAAAATGGGAATGTTATAACGAATGTTTCTATTTTTTTTGAAAGCATTTGTCCTGTAACTGCTGACCTTTCCCATAATCCATAGAGACAGACAATCTGACCATAAAGACTTTCTTCTTCTTTAAAGCCGTTAAGATAGGCATCTTCATAATATTTGCCTGCTTTATCGAGCAAATTTTCACTGTAATACAGCTGAGCAAGCAAAAAAGATACTTCTCCAGTTTTTTTATCCTTCAATGGAGCATTAAGATAATCAAGAAGAAGCTTTTCCGTTAACTTAAAATCATTGTTTTTTTTAAACTTTTCATATTCACTATTAAAATAAAAGGCAGAACTAAGTACTATGTCCAAGTATTCCTGTGGAATCACTTTAAATTTTGCATAATAAAGGCTATCCCTATTAAATAGTTCATTAAACCTTACTTTTTCATTATATAACTCTCTTACTTTACCCAACAATGTTAATAACTCAATCTTAGAAACAAGTAAAGATGGCGAATAATAGTTCAAGTAATACAAGATAAGACCTTTTTCATAAACATTTAGTGCTTTATCATATTCAGCAAGCGAAACATACAAATCTCCAAGAGATTTATATACTCTTTCAGGAAAGGGGAAAGCATTAAATCTTTTAAAATATTCCTCTAAATCCTCCCATCTACCCTTTTTATAAAAAACTTTTGCAATAAGCTCGATGGTTTCGTTAATCAGTGGCTCTGAAATTTCCTTTGATGCAAAAATGCTTTCAGATAGAAGAAGTTTTAAAGCATCTTCGTAGTTTTCTTCAAGATAATAAGTCCAGCCAATTTTATAATTAGCTACAAAACTATATAAATCATTACTTTTTATCGCTCTGTAATAATAATCCCTTGCTTCCTTAAAACGTTTCTCTTCAAAAAGTATATCTCCCATTTTCAAATATACTCTTGCAGGTATATCTTTTGTCATCTCTTTGTTAATGTATTGTAAATAATATTCATAAGCCAGCTTATTTTGACCAAGATGGTCGTATGCTTCAGCAAGTATAAGATAAATATTGTAGTTGTTTGAATAGGGGTAGAGTTTTATAAATGTTTTTATAACTTCTATTAGTTCATTTAGTTTTGCAACCCTTTTCTTTTCATCTGTAAGATTTTCTGATAAATAGATGTACCACAATAAGTATATTTTGTTGTAAAAACACTTTTCAGAAAAAGATACTTCAACGTTATTGCTTTTTTCTAATAAATTCTCATTTTCTTTGTATAACCTCAAAAGCTCTTCTTTATCACCATCTTTAAGCTGAAAAATCGATAAATCAAGTTTCCTGAACTCTTTTTCTAAATTAAGCCTGTTTTCCTCATCAGAAAGTTTATCTAAAAAAAGACTATATTGTTTAAAAAGTCTCTTCTTAGATTCATCAAAAGATTTTGCCAGACGTTTCTTTAAATCTCTTATATCACCATTTACATTACCGATAAAACTAAAGCTCTTAACATTGTCCACCAGTTTTTTTATGTCTATAAATTTATCTCTCAAATCTTTTTCATCATTTAACTCATACTTGCTCAATGTTTTATTGTACAAAATTTCTAACTCACCAAATTCATTAAGAAAAGTTCTTAAACGTTTACTGAAATAATCTATATCCTCAACATAACTCTCTAAAAACGCAACATAAGTAAGCAATTTGAAACGATAGTAAAAATTTAAAAAATAGGGATAAATAAATTCATGTTGTAATATTTTATTTGTTTTAAACAACCTCAATATTGTAAAATCATCATCTTCAAGCTTTTGTGGAACTAACGCATGTAGA
>Ga0197142_1004850_pt1 | contig 10719 bp, 10 predicted proteins | sample GBS60_MetaG_FD_148614 | JGI IMG/M metagenome (GOLD analysis project Ga0197142, IMG submission 148614) | Sediment microbial communities from Great Boiling Springs, Gerlach, Nevada, United States - GBS 60_MetaG | ecosystem: Environmental > Aquatic > Thermal springs > Hot (42-90C) > Sediment...
TGGTGGAGCGTGCGGTGTGAGTTGTTGAGTGGGGGAATAAATAGCGGGTTCTGGGGTGGTGGGGTATGTGGGGATGAAGTGCCGAAAACTGGCGGTGTGTTGTGGTGTTGGGGTGTGGATGTGGTGTTGAGTTGGTTGTGTGCGTTTCGGTTGTGAGGGTTGGTGTGTGTGTGAGGTGGTGTTAGTGGTGTTTTGGGGGTGTTGTTGCGGGTGTTTTGGGTGAATGTGGCGCCTGCGGGGTGTGTTCGCGCCTACTCGAAATGGCAGACTTCAGTCTCCCCCCTTGCTAAGGGGGGAGAGGGTTGGGGTGAGGGGGATTCCGTACCGCGCGTCAGCAAAAAGTTCCCCTGTGAACTCGTATTTTTGTACCTCATTGCTGTACCCTTACCAGAGGTTGGGGTGGGGGCGAAATCCGCCTCCACACAGTTGTTGGTCTTTGGAATGAGCAGGATACTCAGGCTGCCCGTCGAAGAAAAGGTTTCATCGATGCAGACGCAGCCCAGATTGGAAGAGGTTTCACCCGAAACCGGCAAGGCTCCACACTCTGAGGCGTCGAACCCAATTCGGCTTCGCGCGTTGCTGATTGGGTTCGGTTTGCTGCCGTTCACCACCTACTGGGCCGTGGAGAGCGTAGTGAGCGTGATTTTCTCGTTGATTATCCCGCCCGTGTCGGCGTTGATGGCGGTGGCGTTGCTGAACGCAATTGGGTATTGGCTCACCCGTCGCTGGTTCTTGCGCACGCCCGATTTGGTGGTGCTGTTTAGTATTCTGTTTGTGGGCACGGCGATGTCCGCCGAGTGGATGGCGGTGGTGTCGCCGCTGTGGCACGCTTTCGGGCTGTATGCCGAGCAGAATAATGCCTATAAGACGCGCGTGCTGCCCCATGTGGCGGGCTGGCTCTTCTTCAAAAGCGGGGAGTCGCTTCAAGATTACGGTCAGGGGGGGCAGTGGTTGGGCTACACGCTGACGAAGTTGCCGCTGTGGCTGCCGATTTTTCTGGGCTGGATGGGACTGTTCGGCTCGGCGGCGATGGCGATGCTGTGCATTAACGCGCTGATGCGCCGTCTTTGGACGCAGCAAGAGCGGTTGGCGTTCCCCATTCTGCAGGTGCCGATGTTGCTCTGCCAGCCGCAAGCCCCCCTGTGGCGCAGTCGCTATCTTTGGGGCGGATTTCTTGTGATGGCAGCCATCGACACGCTGAACGCACTCAACTTTTTTTATCCCTGGATCCCACCGATTAAGGTGCGCTTTCTGGCGCGGCTGAACGAGTACCTTCACAGCCCTCCGTGGAACCAGGTGGGCTGGATTCCGATGGGGCTGTTTCCCTACATGACGGCGATAGGGGTCTTCGTGCCGAACGATTTGTTATTTTCGTGCATTCTGTTCTACTTTGTGCGCAAGGGGATGCAGGTCATCACGGCGGCGATGGGGTATGAGCAGGGGGTGTTTGGCGGGGGCTATCTGGTGCCGCAGCCACCCTATTTCAGCGAGCAGTCGTGGGGCGCGTTTTTGGGGCTGTTTGTGAGCGTGGTGTGGGCGTCGCGAGGCTACCTGCGCGAAATCTGGCACGAGATTCGCACAGGGTTCAACCCCGATGCGGGTTATGCCATTTCGGCACGCTGGGCTTTTATCGGGCTGATAGCGAGCTTGGGGCTTCTGATAGGACTGGGCGTGGCGGTCGGGCTGCCCTGGTGGCTGGTGACGATTTATGTGCTGCTCTATATGGCGTTCAGCGTGATTGTGGCGCGCTTGCGGGCGCAGTTGGGCGCGCCCATCCACGAGATGGCGTTTATGGGACCCCATCAGCTGATGATTGCCTTCACGGGCACGCAGAACCTGTCCGAGTCGACCATCGCACGGCTGATGACCACCTTCCACTTTATGAATCGCTTGCACCGCACGCACCCGATGCCCTATCAGCTGGAGTCGATGAAGATGGGCGAGATTGCGCGGCTCAATCAGCGTGGGCTGTTTTTCGTGATTGCGCTGGCGGTGATAGCGGGCATCTTTTTGGGCGAGCTGTTCAGCGTGAATCGCTTCTATCGGGATGGCGCGCCCGACTGGGGAGGCGGCATGGCGGGCGTCATCACGCAGTTGGCTGATAATCGCTACCCGCCGAATGTGAGCGCGATGGCGTTTTTCACGGGTGCTTTCTGCTTCGTGCTGCTGCTCGATTTCATTCGCTATCGTGTGCCTGGCTTTCCCATTCACCCAGCGGGCTATGCACTCTCGATGAACTTCGGCATCGACTATATCTGGTTCGGCTTGATGGTGGTGCTGATGGTGAAGCTCTTTGTGAACCGCTACTGGGGTCTGTCGGGCTACGAGAAGTTGCGGGCGGTGGCAATTGGTGTGATTTTAGCCGAGTTCGCCGTGGACACCCCACTGGCTATCTACCGTTTGGTGACGGGTCAGGCGGTCTACACCATCTCCATTAATGGGCATCTGGGCTGGGATCAGTGAGGGGGGGTATACTCGCAAATATTGAGCCGAGCATCTGCGTCTTCGGTGGGGAGTGCGGGCACGGGGCTTTTCCTGGTGCTGGTCGGGTTGAATGTGCTGTGGGCGGGCGCCTATCCCGCTGCACGCGTGGTGATGGAGACTCATCGTGCGGAATGGGTTGCCGCCTTTCGCTTTGTGGGCACGGCGCTGGGGCTGGGGCTGCTTCTGCTGCTGCCTGCCTTTCGACGCACAGTGGCGAACCGTTTCCCCAACCGCCGACGGGATTTCTTTTTGGCAGCGGGGATAGGTGCGATTGGTGTCTCCAGCACCTACATCTGCTATTTCTGGGGTACCAAACTTAGCACGGCGACCGAAGCCACCATTTTAGTCTCGACCTCGCCCATCTTTTACGCGCTGTTGGCGCGCTGGTGGCTCAAAGAACCGTTCCCGCTGAGTAAAGCGCTGGGCATCGGGATTGGATTGCTGGGCGCATGGGTGATAGTGAACAAGGGGCTGGTGCTGCACGAATTTTCGGGCGCAACGCTTGGCAATCTGCTGGTGCTGATGGGCGTGGTGATAGAGAGCATCGATGTGGTGCTGGCGAAGTCGCTGGCGGTGCGCTATTCGGGTGTGGCGGTGCTGTGGATCGAGTCGCTGTTTGCTGGATTGTCGCTGACCCTGATTGCCTTGTTAGTGGCGGGACCGCCACCTTCCGAGCTGACAGTGGCGCAGGGTTGGGCGCTCGCCTACCTCATAGGGGTCTGCACCATCTTCGCTTTCTCGGTCTGGTTCTATCTGATGGAGCGTGCGCCCATAGGCGGGATGGGGGTGTCGATTCTGGCGCAGACGCCCGCCGCCGCCCTGATTGGGTACTTTCTGCTGCAGGAGCCGTTGCATCCCACGGTCTGGTACGGCGCAGGGCTGATTATGAGCGGCATCTGGCTCACACTGAAACCATCCTCCCGCCGAGCATTTGGACGCTCCTCGTGATAGGGGCACACATCGCAGCGACCAAGAGGTATAATCGCTTCAGGTGAGAACATGGCAAGCCCGTTTCCTGGCATGGACCCCTATCTGGAGGATCGCTCCCTGTGGAGCGATTTACACCACAGCCTCATCACTTACATTCGCAACGCGCTGCAGCCTCAGCTGCTCCCGCGCTATGTCGCCAGCATCGAAGAACGCTTCTATCTGGAATTCGTCGATCGTGAAATCGTGCCCGATGTCGCCATCCTGCGTCGGAAACCACCAAGCGCAGAAAAAGGCGTTGCGCTCCTTGAACCCGAATGCGATGCTCCCCTCATCGTCCAACTCGACGAGGTGCCCCACACCGAAGGCATCGTCCATATCTATGACCGCGAGAACGATATGCGCCTCGTGACAGTGATTGAGGTACTAAGCCCCTCTAACAAAGAGGCACACTCCAAAGGGCGCGAACTGTATTTGCGTAAGCAAAAGGAAATCCTGTGCAGCGAGGTGCATCTGGTGGAGATTGATCTGTTGCGAGGCGGGGAATATACGCTTGCACCGCCGTCGAAGTTGCTGCAGGCGAAGCTGACGAATGAATGGCACTATTTGGTCAGCGTGAATTGCTGGGACGATCGAATGCGCTATTATCTCTATCCGCGCACGGTTCGGGAGCGATTGCCGGTGATACCCATTCCGTTGGCGGGGGAGGATAAGCCTGCACGCTTGGATTTGCAAGCGGTGGTGGCACAGTGTTATGAGGATGGGGCGTATGAGCTGAGGGTGGACTACCGTCGTGAACCACCTCCTCCGCCCTTCAGTGAAGAAGATTTGCAGTGGATAGACGCCTTGCTGCGCGAGAAGGGTAAGCGATAGTCTGGTATCCTCTTTAGTCGATGCGCCTAGTGGACCGGTTGATTGTGCGCGAACTGCTACCACCCCTGCTGTTTGGCGTGGGACTGTTCACCACCCTTATCTTTGCGGGTGGCTATGTTTTTATGATTACGGAATATGCAGTCAAGGGCATCCCGCTGGCACAAGTGGTGGAGCTTGCCGCACTCTATTTGCCGCAGATAGCGGTTAAGACGCTGCCGATGGGTATGTTGCTGGCGGTGCTGCTAGGGTTTGGGCGGCTCTCTTCGGATTGGGAGATTACCGCGCTGCGTGCGGCGGGCGTCAGCCTGTATCGGATGATGATGCCTGTGTTCTGGATGGGGCTGGTGGTGAGCCTGCTGGCGATAGGCTGCAACGAGACGCTGGTGCCGTGGGCGACGGCACGCGCGAACGCTATTCGTGCCAACATCCTTCAACGGCTACAGTTGACTGAGCAGCAGGCGTTCGGATTTCCCCAGTGGCATGAAGGGCGGCTCGATTCGTATGTGATTGTGGCGGGGGGGCGCGACCCGCAAACCCAAGAGTTGTTTCAGGTGACGATTATCAAGTATCGTGCGGGCACGACGCGCGAGCCGCAGGTGGTCGCCTTTGCCCGCCGAGCGAAATGGAACGGCATGAACGAGTGGATCCTCTATGATGGCTGGTGGCGCACGGCGGAGGGGCAATTTGGGCGATTTCGGGCGTTTCGAGCCGAGCCAGTGGCAGGTGTGCAAATAAGGCGCACACCGCTGCAGATAGAGGCGCTGCTGACGGAGGTGGATGCCCGCTCCTTTCGCCAGCTGCGCCAGCAGATTCGCTTCTATCAGCGCGAGGGCGTAGAGCCGATGATGGTGCGCCAGCTGACGGTGGAGCTTTACAACAAAATTGCCGTGCCGTTGGCGAGCCTGATTTTTGCGCTGGTGGGCGCGCCGCTGGCGATTCGACCGCAACGCAGCAGCCCGGCAGTAGGCTTCGCGCTGAGCATCGCCATCATCTTCCTCTACTGGGTGCTGGCGCGCTATCTGGTCATTCTGGGGCGCAGTGCCATCCCACCCCTTTTGGCGAGCTTTTTGCCCAATCTGATAGGGCTGGTGCTGGCATGTGGGCTGATTCTGCGCCGCGAGCGGGTATGATTCCCGGTCGGAGGGCAGCAACGATGCAGGAGTTCAACCTACCGATTGCGTGGACACCAGACGAGGGCGTCATTGCGCGTGCCAACATCACCGCGCAGATGCGCCGCTATGGGATCGATTCCTACGAGCTTTTCCTGCAACGCTCCATCACCGACCCCGACTGGTTCTGGCGAGCCTTTTTTGAGGATATCGGCTTCCACTGGCATACCCCCTATCAGCAGACCCTCGACTTGAGCAAGGGCAAGCCGTGGGCAAAGTGGTTCGTCGGTGGGCAACTGAACTGGACTTATAATGCGCTGGATCGGCATGTGCAGGCAGGGCGAGGCGATCGGCTTGCGCTAATTTGGGAAGGCGAGGAAGGCACCACACGCCGCTACACCTATCGCCAGCTGCTGGAGGAGGTGAATGCGCTGACGCGCGGGCTGCTCGCGCTGGGCGTCCAGCCGGGTGACCGCGTGGGGCTGTTTCTGCCCTTTGTGCCAGAGGTGGCGATTGCCCTGTTAGCCGTCTCGCGTCTGGGCGCGATTGCCCTGCCGCTCTTTTCGGGCTTCGGACCAGAACCGGTGCAAACACGCTTGCAGGATGCTGAAGCGCGCTGGCTGTTTGTGGCGGATGGCTTCCCGCGACGCGGCAAAATCGTGCCGATGAAAGAGGTGGCAGACACTGCGTTGGAGGCAGTTGACACCATCGAGCGAGTGATTGTGGTGCAGCGTGTGGGGCGCGAACTGAGCCTGAACCCAAGCCGTGAGCTACGCTACACGGAACTGCTCCAGGAAGGCGAATTGACCCCTACACCTTTCGACAGCAACCATCCCTGCATGATGATATACACATCGGGCACGACAGGTAAGCCCAAAGCGGCGTTCCATGTGCATGCGGGCTTCCCCATCAAAGCGGCGCAAGACATGTATCATCTTTTTGACCTCAAACCTGACGACACCATCAGCTGGCTGACCGACATCGGCTGGATGATGGGACCGTGGCTGATTATGGGCGGGCTGATACTGGGGGCAACGGTGTTTATGTACGACGGCTCGCCCGACTATCCCGCACCTGACCGCCTCTGGTCGCTGGTGGAGCAGCATGGTATCACGGTGTTGGGCATCACGCCGACGCTGATTCGCGCCTTGATGCGCGAAGGTGAGGCTTATGCCGACCGCCATCCAATGCCGAACCTACGCCTGCTGGGTTCTACAGGCGAGCCGTGGAATCCAGAGCCGTGGCTGTGGACTTTTGAGCATGTGGGCAAGCGGCGTGTGCCGATTATCAACTACTCGGGTGGCACCGAGATTTCGGGTGGCATTCTGGGCTGTGTGGTGTTGCGCCCGCTCAAGCCGTGCAGTTTCAACACGGTGGTGCCTGGCGTGGACGCGGCGGTGTTCAACGAGCAGGGCGAGCCGGTGCGGGGTGAGGTCGGCTATCTGGTGGTGCGCAATGTGAACCCCGGCATGACGCGCAGCTTCTGGCGCGACCCCGAACGCTATCTGCAAACCTATTGGAGCCGCTGGAGCGATGTATGGGATCACGGCGACCTGTGCCTCATCGATGCCGACGGCTTCTGGTACATCTTGGGGCGCGCCGATGACACACTTAAAATCGCGGGTAAGCGCGTCGGTCCCGCCGAGATCGAGAGCGTGCTGGTGGAGCATCCAGCGGTGGTGGAGGCGGGCGTTATCGGTGTGCCAGACGACATCAAAGGGCAGGCAGCGGTCGCCTTCGTCGTGCTAAAGCCCGGTGTGGAATGGGACGACACGCTGGCGCAGGAACTGCTCCAACTGGTCGCACAGCGGATGGGCAAGCCCCTAATGCCCAAAGCCGTCTATGCCGTACCAGAACTGCCCAAAACGCGCAATGCCAAAATCATGCGACGGGTGCTACGCGCGGCTTATCTGGGCGAACCAACAGGTGACCTGAGCGCACTGGAGAACCCCCAGAGCGTGGCAGCTATCCAGCACCTGCGAGCGTCCGAATGACCAGTCCTCTACGATGGCTCTTTGCCGAGAGTATTGGATGAGTCTGCTGAGGGTTGGCTCATCTGCTGAAGCGCCTGCTCAAAGGTAGTCAGACTCTCTGCTTGTGCTGCCATCACACTGAGTGCCTCCAGCGATTCCAACGATGTAATCTGCTTCAGCACTCGTTCCACTCGACGCGGTACCCTGCCGAATCGCGCACGCAGAATGGTCTGAATTATTCGAACCGCTCCACGCTGTAAACCTTGCTGCAGACCTTGCTGCAGACCCTGCTGCAGACCCTGCTGCAAGCCTTTTTCTAAACCCTCTTGCAATCCTTGACGCGCTCCGCGCTCCAGCGCGAACCGCTCCAGGTTGGTCAGCTTCGGTAGCCGTTGCTCACGCGCCACCTCGCGCACAATCGCCTCCACCTGTTCCTCTAACTCCTTCGGCAACGCCATCAGATAATCCACCACCCTGTACAAGTTTGCCACATCGTCTGGATTATACCTCTGTTGGAGGTATACTTTGCCAGACGCTATGGGTAAGCGAGTGGATGGACGGGCGGCGGACGAGATTCGACCGCTGAAAATCGAGTATGGCTTTCACCCCTATGCCGAGGGTTCGTGTCTGATTACGATGGGGCAGACGCGCGTGCTGATTACCGCCACGGTGGAGGACAAGGTGCCACCCTTTCTGAAGGGCACAGGCAGCGGCTGGATTACCGCCGAGTATGGGATGCTGCCCCGTGCCGGCAAACAGCGCAGCCAACGCGATATCGCGCGGGGCGCACCCAGCGGGCGCACGATGGAGATCCAGCGGCTCATCGGGCGTGCCATTCGCGCCGTGGTCGACCTATCGCAACTGGGCGAGCGCACCATTACCCTCGACTGCGATGTGCTGCAAGCCGATGGCGGCACGCGCACCGCATGCGTCACGGGCGGCTTCGTGGCGTTCGCCCAAGCCTGCCGCTGGATGATCGACGAGGGCTACCTGCAGCGCTTCCCTTTCCAAGAGCGCGTGGCAGCCATCAGCGTCGGCGTGGTGCGCAACGAGGAGCTGCTCGACCTGTGCTATGAGGAGGATGTGCAGGCAGCCGTCGATATGAATGTGGTGATGACCGATCGGGGGCGCTTTGTGGAGGTGCAGGGCACGGCGGAGGGCGCGCCCTTCTCGCGCGAGCGACTGCTGCGCCTGCTCGATCTGGCACAGCGCGGACTGGAGAAGGTGTTCGCCGTGCAAGCCGAAGCGCTGGGGGCGATTATGCGGTGAAGCGCGCCCAACGCATCGTGTCGCTGGCTCCCTCTATCACAGAGATCCTGTTCGCGCTGGGGCTGGGCGAGCGGGTGGTGGGCGTTACCGCCCTCTGCGACTACCCTCCTGAAGCCCGCACCCGCCCCAAAGTGGGCGATGCCAACATCAGCCCGGAGCGCGTGATTGCGCTCAAGCCCGACCTGGTGGTGGCGCACGAACTGCTCAATAGTCGCGTCCTCCCCACCCTGCGTCGGCTCAAACTGCGTGTGGTAAGCGCGAACCCGAAGGATTTTGACAAACTCTTCGCTTTCATCTTGCAGATAGGCGAAGCAGCGGGCGTGTCGGAGCGCGCCGCCCAACTGGTGCGCCAGCTGAAGCAGCGCATGGCAAAAGTGGAGCAGCAGGTCTCGCGCAGGCGATCGCGCCCGCGCGTGCTGTTCCTCATCAGCGTGGAGCCGCTCTGGGCAGCGGGGCGCGACACCTTCGCCGATGACCTCATTCGGCGGGCAGGAGGCATCAACGCGCTGGGGACGCAAATGCATGGCTTCCGCGCTATCAGCATGGAAGTGGCACTGGCAAGCCGTCCTAATGTGATAATTCTGGCGGGACCGAAGCGGGCTGCCATTCTGAACGATCCCCGTTGGCGCAACACCCCCGCTGTCCAGCATGGGAGAGTGTACGAAGTGAACCCAGATATCTACCTGCGCGAATCGCCCCGATTAATCGATGCCCTCGAACAACTGGCACAGCGGCTACACCCGTTGAGAGGGTTCGAGAACTCAGTTTTTGCCCCCCTCTGTGAGGTTCCCCCCAATGCGTGAAGGGAACCCAATCGGCTTGGCTCCCCCCCTACTTGCAGGGTAAACCAAAAGGAGGGGGGTGAAAAGGCGACGGAGATGCCAAAGCAGTTGGGGGGTTAGGCAATCACGATTCGCTGCTGTTCCATCAGCTGGCGCACCCGCTCCTCGACCACTTCCCGAAAGAGCGATTCGTGGTCGTGAACGAACTGGTTGAACTCGTCGACGCTTATCCTGCCCTGCGCCAGCGCACTCAGTTGCGGCACAAACCGCGCGCCCAGCAACAACGCACGGTACAAGTAGTCGCGCACGATCGACTCGGTGACCGTACCGTCCGCGCACACGATGAGCACAACCAACACCACCGTCGGCGGCTGATGGTGCGAGTCGTAGTAAAAGTGCCCATCCTCCATCAGGTGGTTCAGCTCGTTGATGCCCACGCACAACTCGCTGTGGCGAACCTCGCTCAGCGGTCGCTCAGGGCTCTGTTCCAGCGACAGGAAGTTGCGGAACACCAACAACGGGCACAGCGTGCGGTCGTGTTCGGGGTCAATCTCCAGACGGCTCGGATAGCCTTCGTCCAGCAGGTGCCAGTGCAGCACCAGCTTGCCCTCGCGTTCGCCGATTTCGGACGCCGCCTCCAGCGCGTCGCCCAGAACCTCGCGCAACATCTCTTTGAGCGCGTCCACCGTGAGTGCGATTCTTCGCATCGTTTTGCCCTCGCTAAAACTTTTTACGGCTATCAAGCGTGTAGAGTTCCACAGGTTTTTGTTACTTTCGCTGCGCAGCCAGACGAGCCGCGCTTGCAGGTAGGTTTCGCCTTGCTCGGGGTTCACGCCTGGCAGGTTCAGCGCGTCCACAAGCATGCGCAATCCCGAAGCGGAGTTGGCAGGGTATCGGGTGCGAGTGCCCCAGTGGACGCGCGAGGGCATCGAAATCACGCGCACCTTCACCTTCCGCAACTTTCGCAAGGCGATGGGGTTTGTGGTGCAGGTCGCGCTGCTGGCGGAACGCGCCGACCACCACCCCGACATCGACATCCGCTACAAGCAGGTGACGCTGCGCCTAAGCACCCACTCGGCAGGCGGGCTGACCGAGAAGGACTTCGCACTGGCACAGCAGATCGACCAACTCGTATGATGCGCGGGATCCCGATTGTCGACACGGAGCAGATGCGGGCGTTAGACCGCGCCGCCATCGAAGAGGACGGCATCCCGTCGCTGGTGCTGATGGAGCGCGCGGGCTACGGCGTGTTCCAGCGCATCGCGGAGTGGTTCGCGCCGATTGCGGGCAAGCGCGTGGCGG
>Ga0197142_1004851_pt1 | contig 10718 bp, 8 predicted proteins | sample GBS60_MetaG_FD_148614 | JGI IMG/M metagenome (GOLD analysis project Ga0197142, IMG submission 148614) | Sediment microbial communities from Great Boiling Springs, Gerlach, Nevada, United States - GBS 60_MetaG | ecosystem: Environmental > Aquatic > Thermal springs > Hot (42-90C) > Sediment...
ATCGGCGCCATAAAACGACGCGAGGTGACCCTTGATGTCTCTCTTCCACCGCTCTCCCCGCACATACCTTAACCCGCCGACGGCGGCGCTGGAGATCCAGCCGCCGCCCAGCAAGCCGGTCCGCCCGACCTCTTCGCTGATGGCGGTATTGTTGCCGCTCTTCTTCACGCTGCTGGGACTGGGATTGAGCGTTGCCTTCCTGGCAACCAACGCCCTGTTTCTGTTCTTCTCCCTACCGATGATGATAGGGTCCGGCCTGTGGGGCATCATCAGCTACTTCAGCGAACGGAACAAGTATGCGGCCAGCATCGCCCAGCGCGATCAGAGCTACCGCGCTTATCTAAAGCAGCAACGCCAAGCGATCGAAGGGCTGGTTAATGAACAGCGCCGCGCCCTGCTCGATCCGCATCCTGCGCCCGACGAATGCCTGCGCCGCGCCGGCGTCGGCGTGGGCCAACCCTCCGCGCGCTTGTGGGAGCGCTCCTCCGGCCTGGAGCGGCCGCGCGACCCCGACTTCTTGCATCTGCGTCTGGGGCTGGGCAGCCTGCCGCCCACCTTTCATCTGAAGCCACCCTCGTTTCAACTACCGGTCGGCGAAGCCGACGAGCTGTATGACATGGCCGTGCGCCTGGTGGATGAGTTTCGCCAGGTGGACGGCGTGCCCATCGTCCTGCCGCTTGCTCAGGTCGGCGCCGCCGGCCTGAGCGGCGCGCCTGCCGTCGTCCACGAGGTTGTCCGCGGCTTGCTGATACAAATGGCGACGCATCACGCCCCGAATGAGGTCAAGCTGGTCGCTGTGTTGTCACCGCACCAGGTGGACGAATGGGCATGGGTGCGCTGGCTGCCGCATGTCTGGGACGAGGAACGCCGGCATCGTTACATCGCTGCCTCGCCCGACGAAGCGCGCGCGCTGCTAGCAGACTTAACAGCCGTCCTTCAGAAACGCGCGCTGAACCGTCCGGAAGGCGACGCGCCGCCTATTTATCCGCAAAACTTTGTCTTTCTGTTCGCCGATCCCAGCTTATTCAGCGGTCAGGGGAGTGGGGCGGTCGGCCCGTTGATCAGCCTGCTGCTCAGCCAGGGCACGAACATCGGCGCCTTCGGCCTCTTCCTGGCCGATCGGCCCGAGGCCTTGCCGAGCGGCTGTCGCGCGCTGGTGAACTGTCGCAGCATGGGCGAAGCGTTGCTGCGCCTGGTCGGCCCGCCCACACAAGACTTCGCCCTGCGGCCCGATCACGTCAGCCATGACCAGGCAGAAACCTTTGCCCGCGCGCTTGCGCCGATCCGCTTGAAAGCCGCGGCGACCGCCGGCGGCTTGCCTTCCAACGTCCCGCTCACCGGTCTGCTTGGCGTTCCGCGCCTGGAGCAATTGCCGACCCGCGACCTCTGGGAGAGGCGAGACGCGCATCGGTCTCTGGAAGTGCCGCTGGGGATAGACGCCAGCGGTAGCGTGGTGATGCTCAACTTTCAAGACACCGCCACCGGCGGCGATGGTTCGCATGCCATGGTCGGCGGCACCACCGGCACCGGCAAGACGCGCTTCCTGCAAACCCTGATTGCGCTGTTGGCGGCACATCATCATCCCCACGACGTGAACTTCGTCCTGATTGATTACAAAGGCCGCGACTTGCTTCAAGGGCTAGAGGCGTTGCCGCACGTGGTTGGCACGCTGGGCAACATGGAGAAAGCCGAAGCGCAGGCCGTGTTAGTGGAGCGCCTCTTCGTCTGCCTGGAGGCCGAGCTGCGCCGGCGTCGCAACCTGCTCAGCGGTCGCAACATCAATCAATACTACGCTGACCACCTCCAGGGCCGCGCGACCGAGCCGCTGCCCCATCTCTTCGTCGTCATTGACGAATTCGCCGAGATGATCCGCAACAGCCCCGACAAGTCGGCCATGACCAAGCGGCTGCTCAGCATTGGCGCGACCGGCCGCAGCCTGGGCGTTCACCTTATCCTGGCCACGCAAGACCCCTCCGGCGTGGTGACCGATGAGCTGCGCAACAACATCAACATCCGCGTATGTCTGCGGATGGGGTCGCGCCAGGCCAGCATGGACATCTTGCGCCAGCCCGATGCGTTTGAGAACATCAGCAGCAGCCAGGTCGGGCGCGCGTATCTGCAGGTGGGGAACAACGATCGGTTTGTGCCCTTTCAGGTGGCTTGGGGCGGCGACCGCTACCAGCCCGAGAATGGGACCGGCCACCTGCAGATTTATCGGGTCAGCCTCAACGGCAAGCGCGAACCGCTGCGCCGCTTCATTGCGCTGAGCGCCGGCGAACAAACACAGCTCACCGCTCTGGTCGAGCACCTGCGCAGCACAGCAGCGGCGCTGGGGCTGGGGACGCTCAAAAGCCCGCTCTCGCCACCGCTGCCCGCGACGATTTACTTGGAGGAATTGCGCCGCGGTCAGCCTGGCTGGAACGGCCGAGGTTGGGATCCCCTCCCGCCTGACCGCTGGCTTGCGCCGCTCATCGGACAGTTGGACGACCCCACCAACCAGGCGCAGCCGCTGTTCCAGCTCCCGCTTGGCCAAGAGGGGCACTTCGTCCTCTTCGGCGAGCCGGGCAGCGGCAAGACCACGTTTGTGCAAACGCTGGTGACGTCGCTGGCGCTCGACCACAGCCCGGCCGAGGTGCACATCTACCTGGCCGACTTCAGCGGCCAGCGCCTGAAAGCCCTGGCCGGCTTCCCGCATGTCGGCGATGTCTTTAGCATAGATGAGTTGAGCCGCGTCAAGCGCTTCCTGCGTTATCTGAGCCAGGAGCTGCGCGGCCGCAAAGAGAAACTGGCCGCCGTCAGCGCTGCCAACCTTCGCGAATACTGCGCGGTGAGCAACGAGCGCCTGCCGGCCATTGTCACTGTGGTGGAGAACCACGCCGCCTTTGCCAAGCTATGCCAGGACCGCATGCTTGATCTGGACGACTTATTGACCGACCTGGTGCGCGATGGGGCAGCGTATGGGCTATATTTCGTCTTCACCCTGCCCAGCCCCTCCGACCTTAAAGCGCGGCTGGCCAACAGCCTTTCCGGCGCGGCAACCTACCGCCTGGCCGCGCGAGATTACAGCATGGCCATTGGTCCGACGGGCGGCCTGGAGCCGGCCGGCCTGCCCGGTCGCGGCCTGCTCAAAGGCAACCCGATCCTGGAGTTTCAGACTGCCCTGCCGGCGCGCGGCCAAACCGAGGCCGAGCGAACGCTGGCGCTCCGGTCGGTCATGGAAGCGATGCAGCGCGCCTGGCCGGGGCCGCGCCCGCGCGCCTTTCCGCCGCTCCCGGACAAACTCGGCCTTGCTCAGCTCCTGCCGCCTTCCGACGCCTGGGCCGCGCCGGCCGATGGCTGGCAGGCCGTCTTCGCCGTTGACCTGGAGGACCCCGACCGGCCCTTCAGCGTGGAGCTGACGAACGGCCCTTATTTCCTCATCACCGGCGGTCCGCAATGCGGCAAGACCACGCTCCTCCAGGCGTGGGTCCTCTCCCTGTGCGAGCGGTACCGGCCGGAGCAGTTGGTGATATACATCGCGGACTTTCGCCGCACGCTGCGAGCGCTGAGCGACCTGCCGCATTTGCGCGCGCCGCTGATGAGAGACGCCGGCCCCGCGCCGCGTTACATCACCGATGAGAGCCAGCTCTCCGAGGCGCTGGCCGAGATCGAGCGCGTCCTGCGCCAGCGCCTGCGCGACGATCCGCGCGCCAAGCCATGGCCGGCTTTGTGGCTGGTGATTGACGACTACGACATCTTCAAGAGCGACGCCGGCCAAGCGAACCAGGACCTGCTCAATGCCAACCTAAAACGCTGGCGCGATCTTGGCTTCTTCCTGACCGTGGCGGGGCCGACCGGCGATATCGAGAGCGACTGGGGTTGGATCAAGCTGCTGCGGGATGTGCCGACCGGTTTCCAAATGGGAACGGCCGGCGTCAACCAAGTCTTCAAGGTCAATTTGCCGTTCGATAACCCAGCGCGCGTCCTGTCGCCGGGCGAGGCGTTTTACATCCGGCGCGGGCAGTTTTGGCGCGTCAAGATCGCCGACCCCAACCACGGGCCGATCTCGGCGGAGGCATGGGTACAGTCGATCAGGCGCAAGGCTGAACAACAACCAGCAAGCTAGCTTGCGCAACCATCAAGGTCAGGCTATAGTAGCGCTTGCATGAGCGGCGCATTAGAGGACGCGGTCTGGCTCAAACCAGAGGAGCTGTTTACGCTGGCCTCTCTGCTGGGCGGGGAGACCTTGATCGGCATCCCTGACCCATTTCCCGGCTGGCTGACCGAGGAGATTCAAGAGGCGATGAGCGCTGCCCAAGACGAGCTGATCCAGAAAGGCTACCTGGGCATGGTGGATGGCCGCTTGCAGATGGATGCCGTCGTCGCTGCCCTGATCGGCACGCTGATCAAGCCGCAAGCAGTTCTCATGCTCATCCTTAGTCAAGCTAACCGCGAGCCTCAACAAACGTGCATATACCATCGCCCACCCTTCTTCGTCCACCTGCACCCCCAGCAGGAAGGCTATGCACTTTGGCCGCTGCTGGCCGGCGAGATCACCCCGCTGCTTCGACAGCACATTAGCTTAGGGGAGGTGGATGCTGCGTCCAGCGAACCCTTCTCGCTCCTCGAAGCTGACCTCATGGCCGTGCGCGAAGCGTTTCACGACGGCCGGCCGGCGGATGCGCAGCAGATACTGCGGCGTGCCGGGGTGAGCGAAGAAAGCGCGAGCACCTTTCTCTCCGCTTGGCAAACAGGCCGGCGCAATGGCTCGCTGGTCTGCATGACCCAGCGCAACGGATGGCAGGTCAACGGACTGGGGTTTCTGGAAGGCGAGAACGGCTTATGGCGGATGCGCGTTTATCGATCCGCTGCACAAGATTGGGTGGAATGTCTGCCCTGTTCCGCTGCACAGCTTTGGCAAGAGGTTGATAAGCTTCTGATATACTACTTCTTCGAATAGAACAACCAAAGGGGGAACACGTGGATCGCATCATCGTGACCATCGAGCGTCGCGAATGGGGCGATGAGCATGATCTCGACCTGCCGGCCGACGCCAAGGTTGCCGATCTCCTGCGCGAGTTGGCCCTGGCCTGGGGAGCGAAAGAGGAATGGGCGATTTACACGTCGCCAGCGCATCGCATGCTATCGCCGCATCTCACCCTCGCCCAAGCTGGCGTGGGTGACGGCGCGCGCTTAATTCTGCTGCCGGCGCACGTGGGCGTGCCGGCGCAATCCTTCACCAACACGTCAAACCAGACACTGCCGCCGACGTCGTTGCCAGACGCCGCGCCGGTCCGCACGTGGCGACCGCTGGGAGCAATTGCACAGCCGACCACTCCGCCAGACCCATCCCCGCCGGCCAAAGGCGGCTTCATCTGGCGACGTGTGGATGACGAGAACTAAGGGGGTGAGAGACACAAGTGCACTTACACGCGAAACTCCAACCGATATTGACAGGCTCAGACACATTCATCTTCAAGGAAAAGGAGGCATTCAGCAATGGCACGCATTAGGATCAGCCCAGAGCAAGTTCGTCAGGTCGCCGCGCAGTTCGCACAATCGGCCTCGCAAAGCGAGGAGATGATCAACCGGCTCGCCAACGCGATCAACGCGATGCAGCCGGAATGGGAAGGGATGACCTCCCAGCGCTTCTACAGCGATTTTCAACAGTGGCGCGGCCAGATGCAGCAGTTCACCGAGCTGCTCAGAGGCATCAATCAGCAACTCAACCAGATCGCCGATCGCTTTGCTGCTGCCGATCAGCAAGGGTAAGCGCAAGCGCAGGGAAGGCCCTGGCGCGGGGCTTTCCCTGCGCCAGCGCGCAACAGCTCGAAGGGCGCTGGCTTGCCGTGCGCATCCTCGTCGTTCCAGAATTGCTGCGCGCACAAGCAGCCCAATTGCGACAGGCGGTGCTTGTGCTCGAGGCGTGCCACCAACAGGTGCAGCGCGCCTGGGCCAGCTTGGACTGGGAAGTGCGCGCCGCCGGCCAGATAGAGGAATCGCTGACCTGGGCGCAGCGACAGGCCATCGCGCTCGGCGAAGAAGCTGAGCGGCTGGCACGCTTTTTGCAGGCGCGCGCCGACGACTTTGAACAAGCCGACGCCACAGGCAGCGCCCAGCTTGCCCAGGTTGTCGCCACCCTGAGCGCGCCGGCGACCACGCGGCCGAGCCAGCACGCGCCGCCCTTGGCCAGACTGGCGCACCTGATGCGCATGGGGGCGTTGCTGGCAGACGCGTCGGCGCCGCCGCCGGCCCAGCCAGCGCGATTGATGAGCGATCTGCGCGCGCCCGTCGAGTTCAGCGCCCCCGAAAGCCGCTTGCCTACATGGCGCGACCGGGCGCGCGCTGCTCTGGCCGCCTGGCAAACCGAGACCGCAGCGACGTGAACCGCAGGAAGAGGAGATCAACCATGCGCATCATCGTCCAACCAGAGCAACTGAGACGAAACGCCCAGCATCTGCGCATGAGTAGCGAGTTCTGGCACGGCCAGGCCAGACAACTGCGCGCTGCGCTGGCCGGGCTTGACTGGGAAACGCGACGCAGCGCCGCAGTTGAATCACAAGTCCAACAGGCCGCCGCCCTGGCTGATCGCCTGGCCATCCAGGCCGAAGAGAAAGCCAGCTTTTTGGAGGCCGCCGCGACTCGCTTTGAACACGCCGACGCCGCAGGTGCGCAGGGCATCGCTCAGGCATCCAGCCAGATCACAATTGCGCCCTCAACCCCGCGGCTGCTTTCAGGGATATTGTTCATGCTCCCGCAGTTGTCTGTTGGCATGGTTTTCGCGCGCCTGCTGCCGCTCCCCGGCATCGTCGGAGTCTTTGGAACGTTGCCGAGCCTGGCCGAGCGAATCTGGGACTGGCTCAACGGCCGCCCGCAGCGCCACGCGCCTGTTGCGAAGGACTCGCCTTCCGTCCCCAAAGGAAAGCTGGCTCAGGTCATCCTCACCGGCTTGGAAAGAGCGCGCCGCGAGCAGCCGCCTGGCCAGGTTATCCAGAGCATCGAGGTTGCGTCGCCGCAGCGCGGAGGCGTCCGTGGTCCTATTCAGCTCGTGGACGTTGATCCCGCCGTATATAGGCACAACTGCGCGCTGTATGCGCAAGCTCGCCGGCCCGACCTTGGGCCAACCGGTGGACAAGGCGGAGCAGCCGATTACATAGAGAAATTCCGCCACAAGGTCTTCCAACTCCCTCGCAACGCCTCCGACCTTCGCCAGCACCTCGACGTGGGATATGCCGTTGTGTGGAATCGAGGTCATCCGACCCTATCCGGGACGCCCGGCGCGCAGCACGGACACGTCGCCATCATAGAACAAGTTGAGCCCGATGCAATTGTCGTGAGCCACACCAACTGGGGCGATGGCTTCAGGATGACGATCAACCGTGAGCAATTGGTCAACTGGAGACTCCACTTCATCCCCTGAGTTATGCGCATCCTGATTACTCCCGAATTATTGGAGGGCCTCTCCCAACAAGTGGCCCAAACCGCCGCACAGCTCTATGAGTTAGGAGAACGGCTGGGGCGCGCCCTGAACGCGCTGGACTGGGAGACGCGTCAGCGGGCAAATGTGGAAGGCCTGGTCAATGCAGCGCGAAGCCGAGCGCAACACCTGGCCGACGAGGCCAATCGCCTGGCGCGCTTCCTCACCGACCGCGCCTCTGCCTTCCGTCAGGCAGACGCACAGGGGGTTCAGTCGCTAGAAGCCGCGATTCAAAAATATCACAGCGCGCTCCATTCCCTCCCGACAGATGGAAGGGGTAAACAGCTTCCCGATCAGCGCACCCTGCGCCAACACGCCGGGCTTGGCACCTTGCTCGGCGGTGCTGACTTGCTGGTTACGCTCGGCGCCCCTCTCTATCTGCTGTCCAAGATCAAAGTTGACAACGGACTTGTGATGGTGCGCGGCCCACGATGGCTCAAAGAGATGGCAGGCTTATCCTCTCACCTGACGCGGCTGTACCCTCAGAATTTCATCGCCCATTGGCTGCGGATGGAGGGGCGGCTATCGTTCGGGCTTCTTGCGAATGCCCTGACCGCGCTTGACCTGGTGACAGCTGCTTTCCGCGCCCATCAGGACTATGGCCGGCACGGCCGAGCGGCGGTCGTCAGCAGCACGCTGGTGGACGCCGCCGTCAGCATTGGCCTTAAAAAGGTGGGGGCGCTCAGCGGCGGTGCGATAGGCGGCACTCTCTTCGGCCCCTTCGGGGCACTCGCCGGCTATGCCGTCGGCGGCTACGCAGGCATCACCGTCGCAGACTGGCTGCGCGCCACGCCATACCAACAGTCGGCCCGAAACTTTGTCCAGCAGAGCATTGAATCAGTGAGCAGAGCAGTTGACGAGGCCGTGCTCAAGAGAATCTTCCGGAAATAATTCAACCCACCGACGTATGCATGAACCGCTCGTGCTCAGCCTGGAGGAGTTCGGTTGCGGATTGCTCTTCCTCGACGAGGGCGCCGCGCTCCCGGCATGGTTGAAAGCCCATGCGCTCCCCGACGACGAGACAACGCTACAGGCGCGTTTCTCCGCGGCCGCTCGCACCTTGATCGTGCGCGGATTGGCGCGAGTGGAAGATGGAAAGATTGTCCTTGATGAATTGCTGGGGCGCATGCTACGCGTCGCCATTCATCCCCGCTACAGCCTGAGCCTGGTGGCGATGAGCGAGCAGGAGGTGCAATCCTGCGCCTATCACGTCGGCGACGAGCACACGGTGGTGTGCCAAGCCTGGAAAGCCGAAGGGGGATACGCGCTGGCGCAAGTGCCCTTCTCTCATCAGCACCTCGGCGCGCGAGCCGCAGAATTCTTTCAAATTAAAACAGCGCCGGCGACCGACGAAACATGGGAGGTCTCGCTTGAGCAATTCCAGGACCTTCCGGCAGCGACCGACCTGCCGGAGGCCGTCCGCCAGTGGCTGCGCGAGGACTACGCTCATGAGCGCATGCGCGGCAGCCTGAGTCGTGTAGAGCGCGCTGGAGATAGCTTGGTCTCCGACTACGCTTGTCTGATCTTGCGCGGCCCCGAGCGCAACTGGCTATTCCGGCTGATGCCCCAAGAGGGACGCGTGCGCCTTCGACTTGCCTCCTCAGAGGCGTTAGCAGAGGAGTTGGCATTGCTTATCGAGAGGAGATATTGTTAGGGTGTCCTTCCGCCCGAACGTCCACGATGAACTGACCATCGCCGGCGTCACCTACCGCGTCGCCGAGCATCCCGCCGCGCCCGGCTTCCCCTACGGCCAGGAAGGGAGGGCGGGGATCGTCTATGCCCTCACCCCCAGCCCCTCTCCCGCCGGGAGAGGGGTAGGGGGTGAGGGGTGGGCTGCCCTCAAGGTCTTCAAGCCGCGCTTTCGCACGCCGGCCCTCGTCGCCCAGGCCGAGAAGCTGGCCGCCTTTGCCGGCCTGCCCGGCCTGCAGGTCGCGCGCCGCACCGTGCTCACCTCTCAGCGCGATGCCGAGCTGCTGCGCCGCGAACCCGACTTGACCTATGCCGTGCTGATGCCCTGGGTGGAGGGGCCGACCTGGCAGGAGGTGCTGCTGGAGAAGCGCCCGCTCACCCCGCAGCAGGCCCTTCAACTGGCCTACGGCCTGGCCAGCGTGCTCGAGGCCATGGAACAGCGCGGCATTGCTCACTGCGACCTTTCCGGCCCGAACGTGCTGCTGCCGGCCCTCACCCCCGCCTCTGGCTCTCCCGCTCCCGGCGGGAGAGAGGCCAGGGGTGAGGAGGTCGCCTTGGTGGACCTGGAGGGTTTGTATGCGCCGGGCTTTGGTCGGCCCGAAGCGCTGTCCAGTGGCTCGGCGGGGTATGCCCACCGCGAGGCGGCGGGCGGGCTGTGGGGGCCGCAGGCCGACCGCTTTGCCGGCGCGGTGCTGTTGGCGGAGATGCTTGGGTGGTGTGACCCGGATGTTGTGCAGGCCGCGTGGGGCGAGAGCTACTTTGAGCCGGCCGAGATGCAGCGGGAGACGGCCCGCTATCAAACGCTGGCCGCTGCCCTTGCCCGTCGGTGGGGGGAGGGCGTGGCGCGCTTGTTTGAGCGGGCGTGGCGGAGCGAGAGCTTGCTGGACTGCCCGACCTTTGGCGAGTGGCTGGTGGCGCTGCCCCTCACCCCATCCCCCCAGCCCCCTTCTCCTCTCCCGCCGGCGGGAGAGGAGAAGGGGGTGGCGGCGCAGCCGGCGGGGGAAGCGGTGAGGGCCGCTGTGGAAGTCACCGCCGAGGTCCGCGCCTTCATGCAAGCGGCGCGGCGGATGGAAGAGCAGCGCGACCTGGAGAGCGCGCTGAAGCTCTACCGTCAGGCGTTGGGGCTGGCGCAGGGCGACCCCGCCCTGCGCGCGCTGGCGCGGGAGGTTGAGCTGACGATCGCCGACGTGGAGCGCCGCCTGCGCGCGGCGCAGACGTTTGCCGGCCCGCCGACGGTTGCCCCGCCTGCGCCCGCGCCGACGCCGGCGCACGAGGCTGCGCCGCGGACGTGGGGGGCGGGCGCGGGGTGGGTTGTGCTTGCGGTCGTGCTGTTCGGCCTGGTGGCCGGGGGGATATGGCTGTGGGGGCAGATGGGCGGGATGGCTGCGCCTGCCGCGCTGCCAGCTCAGCCTATCGAAGCGCCGACTGCGACAACCGCGCCGCCGGCTACACCTGCTGCGGCGACCGTAGCGCTGCCCGTGCTGGCCGGCACGCCCGTGCCGCAGCCGGTGGCTGCCATCTCTGCCGAGAACGCGCCGCAGGTGGCCGAACTGGCCCGCTGGGGCCAGGGTTG
>Ga0197142_1004852_pt1 | contig 10717 bp, 11 predicted proteins | sample GBS60_MetaG_FD_148614 | JGI IMG/M metagenome (GOLD analysis project Ga0197142, IMG submission 148614) | Sediment microbial communities from Great Boiling Springs, Gerlach, Nevada, United States - GBS 60_MetaG | ecosystem: Environmental > Aquatic > Thermal springs > Hot (42-90C) > Sediment...
CTCGCAAGGTGTTCCTATGCTTCTTGCAGGAGATGAATTAAACCGTACTCAAAAAGGAAACAATAATGCTTTTTGTCAGGATAACGAAATAAGCTATATAAACTGGGAAGAAGATGAATATTCTCAGGAATTACATACGATAACCAAATTTCTAATTCATTTAAGAAAACAAAACGAAGTATTTCGAAGAAAGGAATTTTTCGAAGGCGAAGAAAAAAAAGTAATGGATGTTAAAGATATTTATTGGATTCATAAAGATGGTAGAGAAATGCAAGAAGAAGATTGGCATAACCAGTTATGCTTAGGTATTCTACTTCCTTCGGAATTTGGAGAAAGATTTGATTTTTATACATCCTTAGAAGGAGATACTTTTTTAATTCTAATAAATTTTTCTAACGAAAATGCTCAATTCAAGATACCAGAAATTATCACAACGCGATGGAAAATTATCTATTCTACCGACAAGCATCTTTTTATTACAGAAGAAACAGAAGACGAAATCGAAAAGATGGACCGTATATTACAAAAGATCTATAAAAATCGTTCGAATCATCATTTCTTAGAAGAAATGGAAATTTACATGTCGGATGGCTTATTTTACATGCCAAATGAACACATTAAAATCAATCCATTCTCTGTTGTGATTCTAAAAGCAGATAAGAATTGGAAAGAAGCTCATGTAAAACGAAAATATCGTTTAAAGCTACTAGAATTTTTGATACATAATTTAGGGATTCAAAAACAATATTTCGATCTAATGGGTAAGGAATATAACCTAAGTAATAGTGAAATTTTTATGATTATAAGAGCAATGCATTTACCTGTTAAAGATCTTTCTTCTTTGGAAATAATTTACGAAAATTATAAAAATGATTTATGGTTTCAGGGTATTCAGTCTTCGTTTGTTCTAAGTGTAGATCAAGAAAAAGTTCTAGAACTTACTATACCAGAAACTATCAAGAAATTCAAAATTCAAATCAAAGATAGAAATCATGCTACTTTATTCGAGAAGGAAATCGAGGATTATCCAATTATTGAATCTCATACAATTGCATTTTCTAAATTTAAAAAATTAAAATTAATTAAAACTAAAATAAATTTAAATTTTCAATTCAACATTGGTTATTACGATATTTATGTTCTACATAATACCGAGATATATTCCAAAGGAAAATTGATGATTACCCCAGAGAAAGTATATAACGATGATAAGATCTATACAGGGGTTTGGGTTCAACTTTATGCTTTAAGAAGTAGTACAAATATGGGAATTGGCGATTTTGGTGATCTAAAAAAATTAGCATTGATATTAAAAAAGTATCGTTATAATATAATAGGAATTTCGCCTTTACATTATCTTTTAAATCAAGATAATTTGGTTAGTCCTTATTTTCCAGCCAGCAGATTGATGATTAACCCAATTTATATAGATATTTTTTCTATAAAAGAATTCCATAAATCAAAAAATGCTATAAAAAAATGGAAAGAGTATGTTGATGTTATCGAACAAGAAAAAAATAGTAAAGTAATTAAATATTCGTTAATATATAAAATAAAAAAAGAAATATTATATGAGATTTATAAAGATTTTATTGTAGAAAATAAAAAAAATGATTTATATAAAAAATTTATCAATTATAAAGAAAATAATCATTTGTTGTTTTTTCATGCACTTTACGAAACTGCAAATGATGTTTTTGGAAAAATCAAAATACCCAAGGAATTATACAAATTGGATTCGGAATTTCAAAAACAATTTATCCAAGAATACAAAGACAAAATTGAGTTTTATAGTTTTATATTTTATTTAGCAGAGCAACAATTTTTAAACTTAGTAGAAGAACTAAAAAAAGAAGAGATTTATTTATATTTAGATTTAGCAGTTGGTTGCGCTCCTGATCAAATAGAATATATTTATTTAGATAACAACTATTCTTACATATTTTCCAGAACTGCAAGAGCAGGTGCTCCACCCGATGAGTTTTCTCCTAATGGACAGGATTGGGGCATTTCTGTTTTTAATCCTTTTATTCTAAAAAAATTTAATTATGAACCTTTTATATTGCTTTTAAGAAGAAATCTTTTTAAAAATACTTTTCTAAGAATTGATCACGTAATGTGGCTATATAGGTTGTATTGGATCGTCAGAGAAGGAAGCGAAAAAACTGCAACTTATGTTCGTTATCCAGAAAAGGATTTATTTGGTATATTAAGTTTAGAGAGCCATTTAAACGAAAGTATAATTATTGGCGAAGATTTGGGAACTGTTCCAGAAGAAGTTCGAAACATTTTAAAAGAAAAATCTATTCTAAGTTGGAAAGTCTTTTATTTCGAAAAATTTAACGATGAATTTATTGATCCAAATTCTTATCCTTTGAATTGTGTTGCAACTATTAATACACATGATTTACCTACCTTGGCAGGTTATTGGTTGGGTAAAGATATCGAAGAAAAATTAAAATTAGGCATATTGAACGAACAAGAAGCGAAAAAACTATTAGAAATACGAAACAAAGAGAGAAAAAAAATCATCGAAATGTTCAACAAAAAGCAATATTTTATAGATAAAGAACCTCTTACAGAAGATAGTATATTTGATAGTGAAATTGTCTATTATTTTTATCGATTGCTTTCGGAAACTCCTTCGAAGGTTGTTCTTGCGTCGATTTACGATATGTTGGGAGAATCAGATCAACCAAATATGCCTGGAACTGTAAACGAATATCCCAATTGGCGACTTCGTCTTTCTGTTCCAATAGAAGAGATCGAAAATAATCCATATTTTATTTCTGTAACGTCGGCACTATATGATCGATTAAAACTTCAGTAAAGATTTTATATCCTTCTTCGGAAGGATGTCCATCAAAATTAAAATAGGGTTGATTTGCTTTTAAAAATTCTTGTAAAACATCTCTATGGGGTATCCTTTGTTGTTGAAAAAATTTTAGTAAACTCAATGTAATAGGGGAATCAATATCAGGTTTTTGAGTGGAATTGTCCATGCCAGGATAAACTAAAATAAGAAAATTTTTTATACGTTTTTCGGTATTAATAAAATGATATAAATTTATAATATTTTTATAAGTAATATGTTCAAAGTTCAATATTTTTGGATCTACAATAATTGTTTCTGGTATTACAGACGTTTGTTGAGATGTTTTTTTTAAAAGTAAAAAACCATTGTAAAGATTCGATATCTTTGATAAATTATAGTGTAGGTAAAAAATAAGATTTTTTAGGTTATTTTTATGGAGTTCTTTTAAATCATCTGTAAAATCCGATGTATTATAGATCCAAATTAAAGTTTGAATTTGTGTATTGGGATGATCTTCTAATGCTTTTTTAAGCCTGTTTAAAATTCCGATTGTTCCGATAGAATCAATTCCTAAGTTTCTTGTCGGTATGTTCAATATTTGATTGAGTAAATAAGGTGCTGTATCTTCGTTGTTTACTAAATATCCAAAAGAAATAGAATCTCCTATAAACCAAATTTCTTTTTCGTATTCTTGGTTTTTATCTGTGCTTTTGGAAATTCTTTCTCCATAAGCATTCGTAGAAACAGTCCATTTTTGATTGTCTAGTCTGGTAAATGTATACGTTTTGTTGGGACATAAAAACAAATCATTTTTATAGAAGCAATGTATTTTTCTGTAATTTTTTTGTTCTTTTATTGTTGGTAAAACATCTAAAAAAAAATCAAATAATATTATAAATAAAAATAAAAAAATTAGTTTAACTTTCATTCATTTCTTTTACTTTCTTCTTCGAGTTTTTTATCTAAGATGTATCTTTCTAAAAAGCCGGGTTCATCTTTAGGAATTTCTATGCATTCGCCTACATATACAATTTTATTATGCTTGGGAAATTCTTTTTGAGAGATAATTTTAATTGTATATCTTTTATTTGCTTTTAGGTTACATAGAGCAGCTCCTTTAATAAAGGTCCTTCGATCTTTAAATTCTATTAAATATTTACCTTCTAAAAGATATAATCTATCGTAAAATTCCTGATTCGAATCTTCTTTGATGCGAAGTACATAACCTTCAAACTCTAATGTTGCAATTTCTTCTAATGGTTTATATTGTTCAAAATTTCTATAAACAGAGGGAGATTTACATAACGATAAAAATATCAAGAAAAAAAGAATCATTTTGTTGAACGATATTTTACAGAACTTCATTTTTAATAAAATAAATTTCGTTAAAAATTTCTTTTTTCTGCATATTATGTAAAGAGATTTTTATTCTGTTTTTGTCAATTAGTTCTATTTGTAAGGTTTCTTTCTCTTTTGCTTCGATCAATTCTAAGATGATCGAGTGATTTTTTATATCAAGGATTTGAAAGGTTCCTTGATGATTCTTCGAAATCGTTTGATTATTTTCTTTTTTTGTGTACTGGAACTGCCATTGATGAGAATTTTCGTTTTGTTTTATTTCGAAAGTTATTTTTGCGTTGGGAATATCTTTTTTGATTTGGCTTAAAAAGTTTTCGTAAATATCTACGTCTATTTCTGGGTCCAGTTTATTTTTTATTAATAATGCTTTGGTAGTATTTTCGTAATCAATAATCCAGGTTCCATTAAATTCTTCGAAAAAATCGTTGTTTTGTAGGTTATTTTTTAACTGATGTGTACTACAAAAGATTAAAATCAATAAAAAAATAATGCTTATACGATGCATTCATTGACAAAGTTTTTAATAGAAAAATTTTTTCAATCTTTTTTTGTATTATTCCGATTGTTAGAAATGATGTTAAGAGGTTTTGAAACTATTGATTTATTAGCTGCTGGACTAAAAACAAATGTCATTCGAAAGGAGGTAATAGCTAATAATATAGCAAACGTGGATGTACCAGGTTTTAAACGTTCCGAGGTCTCTTTCGAAGTAAAGTTAAAAAGAGCGATAGAACTACAACAACAAATCGAAAGTGAACCGCCATTAAGAACTATGCATCCCGAACACATTGCTAAACGCAGTGTTCCGAATATAAAAGACATTCGACCTACGGTGCATATCGATTATTTATCTACGATGAGAAATAACGGAAATAATGTTGATATAGAAGACGAAGTGATGAAGTTAACACGAACTCAACTCCATTATAGTTTGCTTGCCGATAGGGTCTCGGGAAAGTTTTCTGAATGGAATCAAATTATTCGAATGGCATAAGAGGAAAAAATGGGAATGTTTACCTCGATGAACATTGCAGCAACTGGTTTGACTGCACAAAGGCTACGACTAGATGTGATTGCTAATAACTTAGCAAATATCAATACAACGCGAAATGCACAAGGTGATGGTCCATATAGAAGAAAGGAAGTAGTCATGACCCCCATTAATCTAAGAAGTAATTGGCGCTCTCCAATATTTCCATCTGGACTGGACACTGGTATTGGTAGGGGTGTTAGAGTACTTAAAATAATCGAAGATAATCGACCTTTTAGGTTGGTATATGATCCCGAACATCCCGATGCCATAAAAATTGGACCAAAGAAAGGCTATGTTGAATATCCAAATGTCAATATAGTAGAAGAAATGACCGATATGATCTCTGCTTCTCGTTCTTACGAAGCTAATGCACAAGTGATTCAAGGCTCAAAACAGATGTTTCAGAAAGCATTAGAAATTGGAAGAATGGCATAAAAAAAATAATCATTTACAATTATTTTACAACGATTTTTTGGTTTTTTTAATGAAAATAGCGGTATATCCAGGCTCTTTTGATCCCATCACTAACGGACACTTAGATATTATTTATAGAGCAAAAGAAATCTTTGATAAAATCATCATTGCTATTGCAGTAAACTCTTCGAAAAAAACATTATTTACATTAGAAGAAAGAAAAGAATTGATTCAAAAAGTTATTTATAACAGAAAAGAACTCAATGGAAATGTCGAAGTAGAAATTTTTACTGGACTTTTAACAACCTTTGCAAAACAAGTTAAAGCAACAGCAATTGTTCGCGGTATTAGAGCAGTGACAGATTTTGATTATGAATATGCTATTTATCAAGTGAATCGTGAACTTGCTCCTGAGGTAGATACTGTATTTCTTCTTGCGAGCAAAAAATATTCTTTTATATCCAGTACAATTATAAAAGAAGTAGCCCGATATGGTAGAGTATTGGATGAATATGCTCCTCCAGAAATAAACGATGCTCTTTTAAAAAAATTTGGACATAAAGAATAATTTTGCGAAAAAAAACTTGTCTATTATGATAAAAAAATTATTTTACACAGAAAGGAGGTAGTATGATAGTTAGACTAATATTTCTTTTAATATTTTTTTTTATTGTGAACAACTGTTCAATAATAAACTCAATTTCTAATATTTCTATTTCGATTTCTAATTCCTTAGGTAGCCTATCTACTTCTTTAGAATCTATATCTAAATCTTTTCGTTCTTCTAGTGAATCCATAAGCGACTCTAGCAAAAAAGAAGAAGTAAAACAAGAACAAGCGTATATCAACGATATAAAATATTTTACAGTATTTGCAATTAAAGAATCTATCCCATCGGATGAATATCTAAGAGAAGTAGGACGCATAGCAAGAAACTATGGATTGTACAACTGGAAAGCATATCCAGCGACTTACGTCGGAATTGGAAATGGAATTCGCGAAGCTCATGTAAACGAAGTTCAATTTAAAGAACTTTTAAGTGCAATTAATCACCAAGAAATGAAAAATTTCTTGATTCAAGGATATTATAATTAAAAAAATGATTAATGGATCAACAGTATGATGTAATTGTAATTGGTACAGGTATAGGAGGCTTAACGACAGCCTCCTTGTTATCTAAACTATTTCAGAAAAAAGTTCTTCTTTTAGATCAACACTTTAAAGTGGGCGGTTTTACCCATACATTTAAACGAAAGGATTTTGAATGGGATGTTGGTATACACTATATAGGCAATATGTATGAGGGTTCTTCTCTAAGAAGGTTGATTGACTTTCTTACAGATGGAAATCTCTTATGGAACAAAATGAAGGAACCATTCGAAGAATTTATCAACCCAGAGATACGTTTAAAAGTATACGGAAATAAAGAACGATATATAGAAGAATTGACTGAGTATTTTCCAAAAGAAAAAGATAATATTGTTCAGTATTTCGAAGATATAGAAAAAACTTCTAAATGGTTTGCAATGCATGTAAGCTTAAAAACCTTACCAAAACCTTTGAATGCAATACCATCTCCTTTAAGTTTTGTAAAAAATGCATTGATAACAACAAAAGAATATTTAGATTATCGGTTTAAAGATCCTGTTTTAAAATCAACGATTGTTTCGCGATGGGGAGATTATGGCCTTCCTCCTTCAAAAAGTACGTTTATTATCCATTCTCTTATAGAAGAACATTATCTTAATGGTGGTTGGTATCCTGATGGTGGTTCTTCGAAAATAGCAGAATTGATTTTGCCAAGCATTTATAAGAATGGGGGAAATATATTATTATCCCATAGGGTAGACGAAGTTATCATCAAAAATGGTACAGCAATTGGGGTAAAAGTATCTCATATTCAAGGAGAAAAAATTAGAGAACAAAAAGAATTTTATGCAGATGTAATCGTTTCTAATGCTGGTATCTATAATACAATAAAAAAGATGATTCCCAAATCCCAATTAGACAGCAATTTACAAAAAACGATTTCCGAAATGGAAAAAGAACTAGACAATTTATTAACAGATACTTTAAGTAATGTTACGTTATATTTAGGTTTAAAAGATAATCCCGAAAATCATCAAATCGAAGGAAGAAATTACTGGATCTATCGTTATTTAGATCATGATGAATCCTTCCAAAAAAAATACGATCTTTTAGAAAGTAAACCTACAGGGGTTTATGTATCGTTCCCATCGTTAAAAAATTCTCATGCAAAGGCACATACAGCAGAAATTATTAGTTTTGTAGGATATGAACCATTCGAAAAATGGAAATCTTCTCGTTGGAAAAATAGAGATCCATCCTACGAAGAGCTTAAAAATAAAATTACCGATAGTTTAATTGATTTTACGAATCAATATCTACCGAACCTGGCTTCTTTGATCGAATATAAGGAATTATCTACTCCTATAACTAATGAGTTCTTTTCAATGCATCCAAAGGGTATAATCTATGGAATACCTTGTACTGTTGAACGTTTCGAAAAATCTTGGATTAGCCCTTTTACGCCCATTAAGAATTTATACATTACAGGAGCAGATGCTTCTTCGCCGGGATTTGCTGGAGCTATGATGGGAGGGTTTTTATCTACCGCATCAATCATGGGATTTAAAAGTGTTTTATCGCTGTTTAAATTACTGGGTTAATTTATAATATAATATGAACAAAAATGAATTTTATCAATCCAAATACAATCACGATCCCGTAGTAGAAAATAAAGCTTTTTTGGAATATCCTATAAGAACTTTGGATCCTCCAATTTCTCTTGTAGATCGTGCAAAGGAAATTGAAAAAGCGGATCAATGGATACAGGCTGGAGTAAACCAAAAATTAGATGTTATACTTAAACAGATTCGTTCTTTACAAAATCTTGCAAAAGAAATCCTAGAAAAAGCAGAAGAAGATGCAAAACTCCATAGAATATCTTGCAATTTTGAAAAAAAGCCAGGTATGATACTACATCTTTACGAAAGACCAACTGGAGAAAAATATTTTTCTTTGCTTTCTCCCGAAGAATGGGGTACACCTCCTCATAAATTTTTGGGAAGTTATAAATTAAATATTGATATGAGTTTTGAACGAATAGACAATTTACAAAAAGAAGGTTAAAATTTTTTATGGAGGTTTTAATCCTTTATCCAATATTTTGATTATAGTACTTTTTCTTTTTTCGATAAATTCATTTAATTCCTTTTCGTTAAAATCTAAGATTTGTTTTGCAATTGTAGTCTGCATTAAAGTAGATTCTATTAAACCTATAATACTTAGCATAACGTGTTCTTCTTCTATATCGTTTCGAATTTCTTGGGATTTTTGCAATTCTTTAATTTTGTTTAGTAAAAAAAACTTTTCCATGATGTTTTTAATTTCTTTTGGGTTTTGTTTTAGAAGGATCTTCTTCATGGTTTTTAAGCCACTTGCAATTTCTTGCATAAAGATTTTTTTGAATTCTGGATATTCAAAAAAAATTTCGTAATAGGCATTGACAGTTTGTTTTAAAAAAGTTATTCTATCTTTTGCATCGACGTTTTTTTCGGCAATAATTTGATCGAACAAATTATGAAAATATTCCATCACGGTTTCGTATAAGGTTTCTTTATCTTTAAAGTAATAGTGGAGCATTGCTTTGTTGATTTTTGCTCGTTCTGCAATTTTTTGCATACGTGCCCCGTCGAAACCTCTTTCTGCAAACTCTTTGTAGGCAGCCTCCATAATCTTTTTTTTAGTTTCTATTTTATTTTTCTTTGTTTCTTTTAACATAATCAATATAGTTTATTAAAGATTGTTGGAATCGATTGTCAACCTAAAATTAAACAAGAATTTTCTTGATTGAAAGATAGATTTCTTCGTATCGTTTATAGGTATTTTGGATTAAATTTTGTGGTAAAGGAGGTGGGGGTGGCTGTTTATTCCATTGAATGGATTCTAAATAATCGCGAATGATTTGTTTATCGTAACTTTCGGGAATTGATGTGCCTTTTTTCCAGAATCTACTAGAATCGGGAGTTAATACTTCGTCTATCAAATAGATTTTGTTATCTTTTATACCAAATTCGAATTTTGTGTCGCACAATAAAAAACCAGCTTCTTCTAGTAAAAGAGATGCTTCTTGAAAAATTGCAATTGAGATTTCTTTTAATCGTTCTGCAATAGGACCTATTTTTTGCATCATATAATCGAAAGAAACATTGATATCGTGTTTCCCTAAACTTTCTTTGGTTGCAGGGGTAAAAATAGGCTCAGGTAATTTGGAACCAAAGCTTAAACCATCGGGTAGAGCAATGCCACAGATACTTTTAGTGTTCTGGTATTCTTTCCAAGCAGAGCCGGCTAAATAACCTCTTACGACACATTCAAAATCAATTCTTTGGGTTTTATAGACCAACATAGAACGATTCATCAATTCTTTGTAGTGGCAATATGGCTCAGGAAATTCATTTATATCGTCTGTGGTAAAATGGGTTTCGAAATTCAATGCTTCTGTTAAAGTTTTATTTGGATAAAGTCGCGATTTTTTGTTTTTGATATATTTAAACCATAATACAGTGATTGCATTTAGCAAAATACCTTTGTTGGGGATGATTTCTCGAAAAATTACATCGAAGGCAGAGATTCGATCCGTAGAAACAATCAACATTTTTTCGCTATCAACTTCGTATAAGTCTCTTACTTTTCCTTGATAAAATGGTTTTGGTATCATAATTTTATAAGGTCATTTTTATTTTGATGGGTTTGGCTTCTATTAAATTTTTTTATTGTGTTGTTGCAATAATAAACGATTTCGTCTACGGTAAACGTTTTAGTATTTTTTAGCAAACCTTCGAGTTTTGAACCAGGACAGGAATGGATTAAATTTTGTAATTCGTTATATTGCGAAAAATAAGATGGCCAGAAGGGAAATGTTCTACATTGCAAAGGTCTTACAGGATAAATACGGCAATGATTCTTTTCGTCTAAAAAATAGCATTTGTTGTAGGTTTTATGAATATAAATTCCATTTTGTTTTTTATAAAATATTCTTTGTGCAAGTTGATTCCATTGCTCATCGTTTA
>Ga0197142_1004854_pt1 | contig 10717 bp, 7 predicted proteins | sample GBS60_MetaG_FD_148614 | JGI IMG/M metagenome (GOLD analysis project Ga0197142, IMG submission 148614) | Sediment microbial communities from Great Boiling Springs, Gerlach, Nevada, United States - GBS 60_MetaG | ecosystem: Environmental > Aquatic > Thermal springs > Hot (42-90C) > Sediment...
AGCGAAGGGAGGACGTTTCTGTTCGGGCTTAGGCCCATTAGCTTCGATTTCTTCAGGCTGTACTTTAATTTCTTGTGGAATATTTCCCTTCTTTATCTCAGGCTTTTCCCTGGTTGGCGCCGGCATTTTAAAGGAGAGAATAAGAAAATAAAGTTCAGGCGTGCCCAGGTCATGAGTCCACCATATTCGGGGATTTTTGATAACTAATTGAGGGAAACTATCGGGTGAAAAAAGAATTTTTTTCTTTTCTTGTGGTTCTAATTTAACTTCCTGGGATACTTTAATGGCTTCAATTTCAGCTTCCAGCCGGCCGCTGACAGGTCGATCGGTATTATTTTTTAGTTCGGCCAGAATGGTTAATCGGGCTTCTTTAAGGGTAGAAGTGTCGAGGTCAGTCTGAATGAAGACATTTTTAATGGCTACAGCGCCGCTCAATCTTATCCTTGCCCCGCGCCACAGGCCCATACTTTTATCTGGAGGGGCTGGATTCCAGTCGACAAAGCCAATGGCGGGTTCTCCTTTGGCTGGAGGAATAACTTCAATAGCCAGCACATTTTTTTCTCCAAACCTGGCTGCGGATGAAATATCGATTTCAAAACGGCGAAAGGGACCATAGATTTGGGAGGCCTCGCCTATTTTCTGTCCGTTAAGCCAAATATTAGCTCTATAATTGAGGCCATCAAGTTCCAGCATGGCCGTTCTCTGCCAGGGTAAGCCGGAAAGAAGAAATTCAGTTCGATACCACCAGGGAACGCTGAAGGGATCGGCCGGAATCTTTTCGAAATTACGGGCAAAGAAAACCTGGCGAAAGACATTATTTTCTACCAGAGTTCCGAGAACGGTTGAGGGCACTGAGGCTGGATACCAGTTTTCTACCGGGACTCCAGGTAAAGAAAGAGTTTCTCCCCCCAGATTGAGGCGCTCAGAAGACTGAAGAAACCAGTCAGTCAGGGCAATTACGGTTTCCCCGAATTCAGCCGGCCTTTGTGTTCTTTGAATGCGCGGAAGCTGCAAGCCGGAAAGAAACGAATGGCTCAAAAAAATAAGCATCATCGATTGAAGCCAGAAAAGAAAAAACAAATAACGCCGGGAACCAGGATTTCTCAAGCCACAACTCTTCATCAGTGCCTCCTCTTCAAAGATATAATACCCGAATCATGATAAAGTTTCTTCAATAAAGCTCGTTGACCTGATTTTAAATCAGGCCTAAAATTGTTATTTTTAAAAAGAGCGAAAATTCATTAATTTTAAATGGGTATGGTCATTGATTAGAATTATCAGCTTAAGATGAAAAGAAAAAAGAGGATAAAAGGCCGGAATCATCTCAAATAATTCAGGGAAAAGTTCTGTTCATAAGCTGGCTGAGAAAAAATATAAAAGAAGAATGGAATCAAAAAGCGGTGCCCGAACGAAGCTTGCTGAACGCCGCATTGCCCTGATTGTCTCCTGTCTTGCTTCCTTTATTACCCCCTTTATGGGCTCAGCCACCAACATTGCCCTGCCATCAATCGGCCGGGAGTTTCAGGCTTCAGCCATAGTCCTTGGCTGGATAGCCACTGCCTACAGTCTGATGGCAGCTATGGTTCTTGTACCTATGGGCCGAGCAGCTGATATTTATGGTCGAAAAAGAATTTTTCTGGCGGGGGTTGCCGTCCACACCACGGGGTCTTTTCTCGCCAGCCTTTCTCCATCCATGGCCATTCTTCTTCTGGGCCGGGTTATTCAGGGAATTGGCGGGGCCATGATCTTTGGTACCGGTGTGGCCATTTTAACCTCTGTTTTCCCACCCCATGAAAGGGGAAGGGTTCTGGGAATCAATGTCTCCTTTACTTATCTCGGACTTACTTTAGGTCCTATCCTGGGAGGAGCCCTGACCCAGTATTTTGGCTGGCGAAGTATTTTTTTATTTAATACCCTGATTGGGCTGGTTGCTTTTTCAGCCGCTCTGGCTGGTCTGAAAGGGGAATGGGCCGAAGCCCGCGGAGAAAAACTTGATTTTTCTGGCTCTTTTGTTTACGGCCTTTCGCTTGTTCTTCTCATTTATGGCTTTTCGCGGCTTCCAGCTTATCTTGGTTTCCTTCTGGTTGTCTGCGGTTTGATCGGCCTTATGGTTTTCATCTGGTGGGAAACTAAAGTGACCTATCCTCTTTTAAATATTAAATTATTCCGAAACAATCGTCTTTTTGCTTTTTCTAATCTGGCGGCCCTGATTCATTATTCAGCCACGGCCGCGGTGAGTCTTCTTTTAAGCCTTTATCTGCAGTATATAAAAAGCTTTACACCCAGAAATGCTGGCTTTATTCTTGTTGTCCAGCCAGTACTGATGGCACTTTTTTCTCCCTTAGCTGGTCGGGCTTCTGACAGGATAGAACCGAGGCTGGTAGCCTCGACTGGTATGGCCCTTTCGAGCCTCGGGCTTTTGAGCCTGATCTTCCTCGGACCTGATAGCTCTCTTCGAGCAATTATTTTTTCCCTCTCCTTTCTCGGCTTTGGTTTTGCTCTTTTTTCTTCTCCCAATACCAATGCGGTGATGGGCTCAGTTGAAAGAAAATTCTATGGGCTGGCCTCTTCCACCCTGGCCACCATGCGCCTTTGTGGCCAGATGCTCAGCCTGGGCACGGTGATGATTCTTTTTTCCCTTTTTATTGGACCGAGGCCAATTGCACCAGCGGTTTATCCCGCTTTTCTTCGCAGTGCCAGGGCCGGATTCATCATTTTTTCCCTGCTTTGTGCCGCTGGAGTGGCTGCCTCGCTGGCCAGGGGGCGCCGCCACTCTTTTTGATCTTTAAATTCATTCAGGATTTTTGAGGAGCTGAATTCAAGGTATAATTTTCACTTTTAATCTTAATAATTTTTTACGGGACAATTTTAGTTAAAAAAACGGTTTTAGTTATAATTGCCGGAGCGGATTTCTATCTTCCCTTCTCAACGGTAAGCAGCTTTATCCATATCGGCCACAGTCTTGATAGGCCAGGGAGGATGAAGATATTTGGCCAGAAACCGATGGATCTTTAATCTGATTTCCTTGGCTTTCCTGGTATCCATGCGGTCAAAGGAATGACCACCTGGCAAATTCTCGAAGACTTCATATTCAAATTGTTTGCCCGCCGCTTTAAGAGCCTGAATGAGGTGCTCCACCTCAAGATAATTGACATCTTCATCATTGGTGTTGGTATGAATTAAAAGAGGGGTCTGCAGTTTATGAACATTCCAGACAGGCGATCTCCTTTTGTATTCAGCGACATTTTCTTCAGCTGTCTGGCCAATATGATATTCAGCCGAAAATAGCCGGCGATAGGCCTCACTTTTATAGCCCATGCGCGCCACCAGATCCGAGACAGGAACACCGGCAAAGCAAACCTTGTACTCACGGGGATGATTAAAAACAGCCATCAGCGCAATCAGGCCACCATGGCTCCAGCCAGCAATGCCGACTCTTTCAGGGTCAACAAATTCATAGTTTTCAATCATAAACTGACGGCTCGCATCCACGTCTTCCACCTCCAGTCCCCCATAATCTATTTTTTCATAAAAGGACTGGCCATAGCCGGTACTGCCCCGATAATCTGGGGCCACAACAATATAATGCTGGGCTAAAAATTCTTTAACTATATGAGTATGGTAGGTAGTGAAGTTTGAATGAACACCACCGTGAGGAAGAACGATCAGGGGATACTTTTTGCTGTAGTCAATGCCCCTGGGAATAAAAACATAGGCCCAGAATTTAACGGGATTGCCAGCTCCCTGGGCCGTCGGATTTTTCTCCTTCCAGAGAGGCGGTCCTGTCAGAAAGACTTTGTCCACAAAGGCATAATTACCAAGGCGTTCATACCAGAGAACATCATCAATCATCTTTTCCAGAACATCCAGACGATGCCGGAGCGTCTCATTGAGTCGACGTAGTTCACGGATGGTTTCATTTTCAGCTGACTGAGCCCGGGCCGGTTCGGAGAAAAGGAAGAATAAAAGCATAAAAAAAGAAACCAGAAAAAATGGAATGAGCCAGGACTTTTTTATCATTTTACCTCCTGCCTTTTAGAATTACTTTCGGGATGTTAAAATAAGGGGCACGGGCTGTCAAGGCAAGCACCGTCGATCTCTTGCGAATGCAAATCTGAGAGGGGTCGGTCCGGTTAAAATATTTGAAAATATCTTCAGCCAGAGTCGCTTCTTGATTTATTCTGAAAAATAATCCTCTTTATCTAAGAGCTCAGTTCATCTTGAAAAGATGGATTTAATAAAAGGGGAAAGGAGCTGGCCTGATTTAATGGCAGATTAAATTTTTGATATTATTTAATTTAAACGGTAATTTAAACGGGAAGATTAAGAAGGGTGACTGACTTTAAAAGAGAAAAAGGAAGGTATCTTCAAACAAGGCCATAATGGGCCTCTGTCATTTAATTAAAGAAGCGAGAAGCAGGAAACGCCTGATTTTATTCAGAAAGCTTCTGCGAGCTGGTCGTTTTGCCCATCATTTTATTAATTTAAGACAGGCTCGTTTATATTTTGAAGTGGTTGGAGCAATTTTTTCTTTTTTTGAAAAAGGCGATGTTAACAGGATGGAAATTGATGGCCTCAAAGGCGAAATTTTGAATCAGCCTCTGGAACGAGCTTCTCGCCTTATTTTTTATCTTCATGGAGGCGCCTTCGTTAGTGGCTCGCCGCGGACTCATCGGCATCTGGCGCTGCGTCTGGCCCGGGAAGCTGAGGCCGCCGCTTTGGTCATTAATTATCGCCTGGCGCCAGAATTCCCCTTTCCTGCGGCCCTGGAAGACTCTTTAAAGGCCTACAAGTGGCTTCTGAAAAGAAATTTCCCCTCAGAAAGAATTGCTCTTGCTGGTGACTCGGCCGGGGGCGGACTGGCCGTGGCTTTAACCCAGAGATTAATCAGGGAGAATCTTCCCCGGCCAGCCTGTCTTTGCCTTTTTTCGCCCTGGGTCGATTTGACCTGTTCTTCGGCGGCTTATGTTACCCGAAGTCATCGGGACCCAATGATCAATCGACAGCTTGCTTTGGAAAGAGCTTGCCTCTACGCTGGAACTAGGGAACTGGCTGACCCTGAAATTTCGCCTCTTTTTGGCGAGCTCAAGAATTTTCCTCCCGTTCTCATTTTCATCGGGAACGATGAGGTTCTTTATGATGAGGCCCTGAATCTGGCTCAGAAAGCCAGCCAGGCCGGCTGCGAAGTTAAGCTGATTGAATGGTCGGGAATGTTTCATGTTTTCGCCTATCTATTTCCATTTTTACCTGAAGGCGTTGAGGCCTGCCAGCTGGCTGGAGAATTTCTTCGCCTTTACCTTCCAGAAAATTGAATTTCAAGGCTCTGACGGGAAAAATCTTAAGTTTTCAGGGCAGATGAAAAAAATTATTACTGCTTCCCCTTTTAAGATGAGAAACAGAATTCCTGGACCTCCCAAGAAATTTCTGGAATTTAAAGAAAGAAAGGATTAAGATAGAAAAGGTAGATGTCCTGAGTTAAGAAAGCTCAGGGCAATTTTTTAAGGAGGAGACATGGCGCCGACAAAAAAAAGGAAGAACGAAGAGGAGACCCGTGCTACCACGCTGCCGAAGGATGTGCGGGCCCTGGAAAGAACAAGTTTTGAAATCAGTTTGCTTCTTAGGGATCGTGAATTTTCTTCAACAGAAGAAGTTCGCCGGTACATTGAAAATCTGCTTTCTTCAGGTCAACCCTTTAGCTTTGAAAAGAGAACACCTCTGGAGAAAGCCCAGAGTTTAATGTATGACGCCTTTGAAGCTGAGGGGGCTGAGAGAATAAAATTAGCCCGGGAAGCTTTAGCCATCTGTGCCGATTGTGCCGATGCTTATGTTCTTCTGGCTGAGGAAACAGCCCAGACCCTGCAGGAAGCCGCCTCCCTTTATGAACAGGGAGTCAGGGCCGGGGAAAGAGCTTTGGGCAAGGAAATATTCAAAGAGGAGGCAGGCCATTTCTGGAGTATTGTTTCTACCCGGCCCTATATGAGAGCCAGAGCCGGCCTGGCCCAGTGTCTGTGGATGATGGGCGAAAGGGCTCAGGCGATCGAGCATTTTGAGGATTTGCTGCGTCTCGATTCAGTCGACCATCTTGGCCTTCGTCATGCTCTGATTCACTGCCTCATTGAGGCGGATCGAGACCAGGAGGCTCTCAATCTTCTTGATCGTTATCCTGAAGATAAATCCGCCACCTGGGCCTATTCCCATGCTTTGCTTCACTATCGGCAATCAGGTGAGAAAAAGGAATCTGAACAGTCCTTACGCCAGGCCCTTGATGTTAATCCCTATGTTCCTTTCTACCTGCTGGGCCTCTGGGAGTTACCTGAAGAACTGCCCACAACAATCAGTCGGGGCGATGAAAATGAAGCCATAATTTATGCGGTGGAAAGCTGGCGCTCCTGGGAGAAGACGCCTGGAGCCCTGGAGTGGTTAGCTCGAACCCTGATGCAGCGGATTCAATAAAAATTAATCTGACATCAAAAGCGGCGGTCCATTAATGAGCCGCATTCTCTTAATTTCTCTTAAAATCTGTAATGGCCTTCTTTTAATTGCCGGGTGGGCGATGGCCCTAATTGCCTATCCCCGCCTTCCTTCCTGCATCCTTCTCTGGATAAATTTTTTCCATCAATCACCACTTCGCCTTGAAAAAAATCTGGCTTTCTTTATTTATCCATTTACCCAGCTTATCCTGGCCCTTGTTTTTAGCCTGGTCTCTTTGAGACCAATCATTCCAGCAGAAATCGGTAACTCAAAGTTGAGACAAAAGCTCAATTATCTCTGGCAGGAGCAGGCCTGGACTGCCCTGATCTTTTTGAATTTAATTTTGATTCATTTGCAGAGAAGTTTGATTTTTCTCTCTCATGGTTTAAAGGAGGGGCTTCAGCCCACTTATTTTTTAATTCTTTTCGTTCTTCTCTTCCTTCTTATTCCTGCCTACAGGTTAAGGACAAAAATGGAAATGTCGATTTATCGTTAATTCTTAACCCGGTTCTGAGCGGGTGGGTTCCAGCTTGACAATTTCTTAGCTCAAAGTTAATTATGCTTTAAGGGGATTTTAAAAGGGAGGCCAAAATGGGTTCAGACCGTAAAGCCGACATAGAAAAGGTTAAGGTCGAATTAGAAAAATTGCGCGAGGAAATTCGCAAGCACGATTATCTTTATTATGTTAAAGGCGAACCGATTATTTCCGATTACGAGTATGATCAGCTTTACCGGCGGCTCCTTGAACTGGAAAAGCAGTATCCTGAGCTCGTTACACCTGATTCACCCAGTCAGCGAGTGGGGGGCGCGCCCCTTGAGGGCTTTGAAACTGTTCCTCACGATCCGCCCATGCTTTCTCTGGATAACGCCTATGATGAGGAAGAAGTAAAGGCCTGGGAAGCCAGGATTCGCAAGGCCCTGGGCCGCAAGGTAGAGTTTATGGCTGAAGCCAAAATTGATGGGGTAGCCATTTCTCTGGAATATGAGGATGGTCTGTTGGTTCGGGGTTCAACCAGGGGAGATGGCTATACCGGAGATGATATTACGGCCAATTTAAAAACAATCAGGGATATTCCTTTAAGGCTAAATAATGGGCCCCGGGGTCATCTGGAGGTGAGGGGAGAGGTTTATATGACGCGAGAAGATTTAGCCAGGTTGAATAAGAAAAGGGAAGCCGAGGGCCAGCCTCTTTTTGCCAATCCCAGGAATGCTGCGGCCGGCACACTCAAACTTCTTGACCCGAGAGAAGTCGCCAAAAGGCATCTCCATGCCTGGCTCTATTACATCATTACGAAAATTCCCGGTATTGAGACTCAGGAAAAGGCTCTGGAAACCCTGGAAAAATGGGGTTTTCAGGTTAATCCCCAGCATCGCCTCTGCCGTAATCTGGATGAGCTCTTTAAATTTTACCGGGAGGTGGAGGCCAGTCGCGAAGAGTTGCCCTATAATATTGATGGCATTGTGGTTAAAGTCAATGATTTGAGAGCCCAGGAAATCCTTGGGGCTACAGCCAAAGCGCCTCGCTGGGCGATTGCTTTCAAATTTAAGGCTGAACAGGCAACAACCAAGGTGGAAAGTATCGAGTGGTCCGTTGGTCGGGCAGGTTCCATTACGCCCGTCGCTAATTTGAGGCCAGTTTTCCTTGCTGGAACCACGGTAAAAAGAGCTGGCCTCTTTAATCCCGAAAGGGTGGCTGAACTCGATGTCCGGGAGGGGGATACGGTTATTGTCGAAAAGGCGGGTGACATCATTCCCTATATCCGAGAGGTTAATTATGCTTTACGTCCGCCTGGAACCAAGCCGGCTAAACCCCCAACTAAGTGCCCGGCCTGTGGTTCGCCGCTGGTTAAAGAAGAAGGCATTGTCGGTTTATTCTGCCGTAACTGGGAGTGCCCGGTGCAGGTAAGGGGCAGGCTTGAGCTCTGGGCTTCGCGAGGAGCCATGGATATTGAAGGCCTCGGAGAAAAGGTGGCGGCAGTACTTTATAAAGAACTGGGGGTAAGGGACCCTGGCGACCTTTATTTTCTAAAGCCAGGCTGTCTGGCCCATCTTCGGGGCTTCGGTGAGCTTTCAGAGAGCAATCTGCTAAAGGCGATAGAAAAATCCAAAGACAGAGGCTTAAGCCGGGTTCTGTATGGCCTCGGAATTCCCAATGTGGGCTCAGAAACTGCAGCTCTTCTGGCCAGTCATTTCGGTTCAATTGATAAGCTCATGGCAGCTTCCAAGGAGGAGATTGATGAAATTCCAGGTATTGGAGAAAAAGTAGCTCATGAGGTCTATAACTTTTTCCGGCGCAAGGAAGTTAGAAACCTGATTGCCAAGCTCAAAAAAGCTGGGGTTAAGATGGAAGAAGTAGCCAAGGAGGTGGTGGGGCCCTGGACTGGGTTGACTTTTGTCATTACCGGAACCCTGCCCTCGATGAGCCGGGAAGAAGCTCATGAGGCCATTCGGGCTCGGGGGGGCAAACCCATGGATAGCGTTTCCAGCAAAACTTCTTATCTTGTGGTGGGCGAAAATCCGGGCTCAAAGCTGGCCAAGGCCGAAAAACTTGGAATAAAGATAATTACGGCGGCTCAATTTGAGGAAATGCTGGCCAAAACGCCCCCGGCCAAATAAGCGGACTTGATGAATTGAAACTGGCGGTTTAATTTTTATTGTTAAAAATCAAGCAAAAGGAAAGGTTAGAAAAATTTTCCTACTATAAAAGATAATATTCAGAGGGAAAGGCTAATTAAAGTGGGCAAGAATGAATAAATTGCTGGTATAAATTAATGCGTTCGTAGACAGATAAGGAAAGAATAAATGGAAAAACATAAGAAGAAAGAAATTTTTCTTTTCTTTTTGGGCTTATCTTTAATTCCTTTTGTTTTTTTCGGGGCTGAAAGTTTTTCTTCCGTTGGAACCGAAGAACTTCCCGTCAGGTTATCAGCTTTCAAGGTGGAGGTCATCCGGGAAGTCTGGCTGGATGAATCGAGGGGAAGAGAAGTTCCTGTAAAAATATACTATCCGGCTGACCTTAAAAACCGGGCTCCGGCCATAATATTTTCCCACGGTCTTGGAGGCTCACGCGAAGGCTACGAATATCTGGGAAGGTTCTGGGCTGAAAACGGATTAATTTCCATTCATTTACAGCATGCAGGAAGCGATGAGGCAGTCTGGAAAGGAAAAAAGCAGCCCCTGGCCGAAATGAGAAAAGCCGCGGCCAATCCAGCTAACGCTTTAGAGAGAGTGAAAGATGTCAGTTTCACTCTGGATAGATTAGCAAAGATAAATAATCAACCCGGTCCCCTGCAGGGCCTGATCAATCTTCAAAAAATAGGTCTGGCCGGGCATTCCTTTGGAGCTAATACGACTCTTTTAATTGCTGGCCAGCGGATAATACTACCAGGAGGCCGAGAGCTTTCTTTTGCCGATAAACGAATTAAGGCGGCAATTGCCCTGAGCGCCCCTGTTCCCTTAAACCGGAATAATCTGGAAAAAATTTTTGACGCCATTTCTATTCCCTGTTTTCATATGACCGGCACCCTTGATGATAGCCCGATAGGCGAGACCAGAGCCGGGGAGAGGCGGATTCCCTTTGATTACATTAAACAGGCTGACCAGTATTTGGTCATCTTTAAAGAAGGCGATCATATGATTTTTTCTGGTCGACCTCGCTGGGCTTCCCTTTCAGGTCGTGGTCAAAAAGATGAAACCTTTCAGAAAATGATAAAAGAGTTAAGTTTAATTTTCTGGAAGGCTTATCTGGAAGAAAATGATAAAGCCAGAGGATGGCTGAGAGAAGGGGGAGCCCAGAAATATCTTGATGGCCAGGCCACCTTTGAATTTAAATGACCTTAATCCAGACGAGATAAAATCTCACACTCCTCAGCAAAAATGCAGATACTTTTTAGGCCAATACGGCTATCTTTTAAGAAAGAGAAGGTAAGAAATGTTTCAATTTGTCATAAATCTGCGGCAATTTTTTCCTGAAGATGTATCAAATTGAAAAAGATGATTTAATCTTAATACTTGATTCTAGACTCTAGAGACCGTCAAGAGAAAAACTTAAAGAAGCAACAAAGAAGATATCGAGTCGCCTGTTATTTGATGAAAGAATGTTCGATAAATAGATTCATGAAAAAAGGCTTTCCTTGCCTTGATTTAAACAAAAAATGTTTGTATCCCCATTAATGCGTCCTTATTAATGCGACCATATAATTTAGATAAAAAATGTTTATCTCCCCGTTATTGGGAGAAATTCTTA
>Ga0197142_1004855_pt1 | contig 10716 bp, 11 predicted proteins | sample GBS60_MetaG_FD_148614 | JGI IMG/M metagenome (GOLD analysis project Ga0197142, IMG submission 148614) | Sediment microbial communities from Great Boiling Springs, Gerlach, Nevada, United States - GBS 60_MetaG | ecosystem: Environmental > Aquatic > Thermal springs > Hot (42-90C) > Sediment...
TGCCGATCCGCAGGGCAGCCTGGGGCGCAGCGTCAGCCGGGTTGGGCAGGTATGCCAGCGGCGCAACCTGGCCGTCCTGCGCACCTTCAGCAAGCTGGCCGGACTGGCCGGCTTGCGGGTCGGTTATGGCGTCTTTCCCGACTGGCTGATGCCCGCCCTGTGGAAAGCCAAACAGCCCTATAACGTCAACGTTGCCGCCAGCACGGCTGCCATCGCCGCCCTGCAGCACGCCGATCAACTGATGGAAATCGTCCGGCGCCTGATTGCCGAGCGCGAGCGTCTGGCGCAAGCCCTTGCCCGCTATCCTTTCCTTTCCCTTTATCCCTCGCGGGCAAACTATCTGCTGATGCACGTGCAGGGGATCGAAGCTGCCGAACTGAAGCGCCGCCTGATGGTGGAATACGGCATTCTGGTGCGCTATTTCAGCACGCCGCGCCTGAAGGATTGCATCCGCATTAGCGTTGGCAAGCCCCAGGACACCGATGCCCTGCTCCAGGCGCTGGATGAGATTGCCGGGGAGGTGCTTTGATGCGTCTGGCTGAATTTTCCCGCAAAACCGCCGAGACGGACATCTCGATTGCGCTCAACCTGGATGGCGCCGGCAAGACGGAGATCAACACCGGGCTGGGGTTTCTGGACCATCTGTTAACCAACTTTGCCCTGCACGGCCTCTTCGACCTGCGCCTGCACGCCCAAGGGGATTTGCACGTTGACCCGCACCACACGGTCGAGGATGTCGCCCTGGTGTTGGGCAGCGCCTTTGATCAGGCTTTAGGTGAGCGGCGAGGGATCGTGCGCATGGGGGATGCGTTTACCCCCATGGATGAGACCCTGGCGCATGTGGCCGTCGATCTCTCCGGCCGCCCGTACGCGGTCGTTCAAGTCGAGTGGAAAACGCCGGCCATTGCCCAAATCCCCACCAGCCTGTTCACCCATTTCCTCGAGTCGTTTGCCATCACGGCGCGCGGCAACCTGCATGCCCGCGTGCTCTACGGGCGCGATGACCATCATCAGGCCGAAGCGCTCTTCAAAGCCCTCGCCCGCGCCCTGGAGCAGGCAACCCGCCTCGACCCGCGCCGCGCCGGGCATATCCCCTCTACCAAAGGCAGTCTGGCATGAACGCTCATAAACACATTTTGCTCCTGGATGTCGGCACGGGCAACCTGCAGTCCGTGCAAAAAGCGCTCGAAGCGGTAGGGGCAGAAGTGGTGCGCAGCGACTCGCCCAAGTCGCTGGCGGACTACCCCAAGATCGTCCTGCCTGGAGTGGGCGCTTTTGGCGATTTCATGCAGCGCCTGCGCGCCTTAGGATTAGAAGAGGCGCTGCATCAGGCGCTCGCCCGCGGGTCGCTCCTGTTAGGGATTTGCGTCGGGATGCAAGCCCTGTTTGAATCCAGCGAAGAGCTGGGGGTTCACGCCGGGTTAGGGTTGCTCAGCGGGCGGGTAGTGCGCTTTCCGCAGCGTCCCCTGCTCAAAGTGCCGCACACCGGCTGGAATGAGCTCAGCGTGCAGCAGCAGCATGAGTTGCTGAACGGTTTGCCCGAGCGTCCCTTTGCCTATTTCAACCATTCGTATTACTGTCTTGCCGAAGAAAGCCAGGATTGTCTCGCCCTGACCGAGCATGAGGTGCGCTTTGCCAGTGTGGTCGCCCGCCAGAACCTGTGCGGCGTGCAGTTTCACCCCGAAAAGAGCCAGAAGGTGGGGTTGAAAATCTTACAAAATTTTGTGGAGTGGCAACCATGAAAGCGTTTACCATCTATCCGGCCATTGACCTGCGCGGTGGGCGGGTCGTCCGCTTACAGCAAGGCGACCCCAAGCGCATGACCGTTTATGCCGAAGACCCGCCGGCGGTCGCCGAGCAGTGGGCGTCAGCCGGGGCGCGCTGGATCCACCTCGTCAACCTGGATGGCGCCTTTGGCGAGGCGGGGCAAGCCAATCAAAAAGCCGTAGCGGCGATTGCCCGCGCCCTGCAAGGAACGGAGGCGCGCCTGCAGTTCGGAGGCGGCTTGCGTTCGCTGACCAATATCGAGCAAGCCTTTGCGCAGGGGGTGACGCGGGTGGTCTTAGGCACCCTGGCGCTGGAAAAGCCGGCCACCTTGCTCCAGGCAATCCAACGCTACGGGGCATCCCGCATTGCGGTCGCCCTGGATGTAAAAGAAAAGTTCGTTGCCGTGCGCGGCTGGCAGGAGAACAGCCGCATCAACGCCCTGCTCGCCGTCCATCAGATGTTGCAAAGCGGCGTGCAAACCCTGATCTACACCGACATCGCCAGGGATGGGATGGGCAGCGGCTTGAACCTGGATTTTGCCCGCCAACTGTTACAGGTTGGCTCTATCGAGCTGATACTCTCCGGCGGTGTGCAGAGCCTGGCAGACCTGCGCGCTGCCCGCCAGCTTGGGGCAGACGGGGTGATCATCGGCAAAGCGCTGTACGATGGGCGGATTGACCTGAGGGAGGCTTTACAGATCGAGGCTGAGCCATGCTAACCCGACGCATTATCCCCTGTCTAGACATCCGCGATGGGCGCACGGTCAAGGGGGTGCGTTTCGTCAACCTGCGCGATGCCGGCGACCCGCTGGAACAGGCGCGCGCCTATGAAGAACAGGGCGCCGATGAACTGGTCTTTCTGGACATCTCAGCCACGCCGCGGGGCAAACAGACCACCCTTGAACTCGTGCGGCGCGTCGCCGACCAGGTCTTTATGCCCCTGACGGTCGGCGGAGGGGTGCGCACGGTGGAGGACATCCGCAACCTGTTGCTGGCCGGGGCCGACAAGGTGAGCATCAATACCGCAGCGGTGCGCGATCCCAAGGTGTTGGAAGAGGGCGCCATGCGCTTTGGCTCTCAGTGCATCGTCTTAGCCATCGATGCCAGGCGGCGCGCCGATGGCAAGGGCTGGCAGGTGGTGGTCGTCAGCGGGACAACCCCAACCGAGCTGGATGCGGTAGAATGGGCGCAACGGGGCGTCGAACTGGGCGCCGGCGAAATTCTCCTAACCAGCATGGACACCGATGGCACCCTGAACGGCTATGACATCGAGTTGACCCGTACCATCGCCCAGGCCGTGGCGGTGCCGCTCATCGCTTCGGGCGGAGCCGGCAAAGCGGAACACTTTGTGGACGTCTTTCAAGATGGGCTGGCAGACGCAGCTCTGGCTGCTTCGGTGTTTCATGATGGCTTGCTGCGCATCCCCGAACTCAAGGCTTTCCTGAGCGCCAAAGGCATCCCAATCCGCATTCCCTGAAGAGGTTTAGATGGAAGCATCTGTTAGCATAGACGAGTTGAAGTTTGACGCTCAAGGGTTGCTGCCGGTGATCGTCCAGGAGGCGCGTACCCAGCAGGTGTTGATGCTAGCCTACATGAACCGAGAGGCGTTGGAGTTGACCCTGCAAAGCGCCGAAATGGTCTTCTGGTCACGCAGTCGCCAGCAGTTGTGGCGCAAGGGCGAGACTTCCGGCAACCGCCAACGCCTGGTTGCCCTGCGAGTCGATTGCGATGCCGATTGTCTGCTGGCGCTGGTCGAGACGGCCGGGCCAGCCTGCCATACCGGTAATCCCAGTTGTTTCTATCGGGCATTGGAAAAAACGGAGGGGGCATGAGTCTGGCTTGGCTTTACCAGGTGATTCTCGATCGCCAAACGAATCTGCCGCCCGATTCGTACACCGCCAGGCTCTTTCAGGCCGGCTTGGGGCGGATTGCCCAAAAAGTGGGCGAGGAAGCCACCGAGACCGTGGTGGCTGCCCTTGCCGAAGACGAGACGCGCCTGATCGGCGAGATCGCCGACCTGACCTATCACGTATTGGTGCTGATGGCCGCCCGGGGCATTTCCCTCGCAGCCGTAGAAGCCGAACTGGAGCGGCGCCACCGATGAAGCGTATCCTCTTGCTGGATATCGACGGGGTGCTGGTGCGCCCACTGGGCTACCGGGCAGCCTTGCGCGCCTCCCTGGCAACCTTTGCGGCCTGGATGGGGTGCGATTCTTTCCAGGTCGAGGAGGAGGTGATCGGCCAGCTTGAGGCGCAGGGGATCAGCAGCGAGTTCGATATGCTACCCCTGCTGGTCGGGGCGTTATTCGATGCCATCCTCGCCACCAGCGGTTCGGTCGTCCTGGCTGCAGACCCCGAGCAAGCCGCCCATCAGGTGGCTGACCTTCAGCCTCGGCCGCCGCGCCATTTGCAGGTGCCGACCTTTCCGCTCCAGGAGGGCATTTTCCCGGCCGAAGCGGCCTATCGGAGCGGCATTTACCCGCACCTGCCGGAGGCCTTGCGGCGCAGCCTGCTCTTGCACACGCGGGATGCGTTTCGATCGGCTACCACCCGCCTCTTCCAGCAGTATGTTTTAGGCAGTCGGCGCTTTGGCGAAGTGTACGGCCTGAGGGCGCAGGTGCAGGCGCCAGCCTATCTCCAGACTTACGATCAGCCCCTGCTGGACGCCTTGGGCTGCAAGCGCCTGGAAAACGCCTGGCGGGGTGGTGAGATTCACGTGGCTGCCATGACCGCTCGACCCTCTTTGCCGCCGCGGGGAGCGACCTCGGATGGAGAACCGTATCCTCCCGAAGCCGAAGCCGCCCTGGAGTTAATCGGCCTGCCCGATCTGCCGCTGGTCGGCCTGGGGAAGCTGGAGTATGTCGCCAGGCAGGCAAAGCTGGCGGTGGAAAGTCTGCTCAAGCCTGCCCCTGCCCAGGCTCTGGCTGCCACCCTGGTCGCCTTGGGGGAGGATGAACTCGCTGCCCTTGAAAGGGTGGTTGCCTGGTTGCGCCAGCCGTCTCAGGCGCTGCGCTGTGAGCGCTTGCCTGAGCATTTGGAGCTTCACGTGGTGGAAGACACGCTGGGCGGCATCCACTCAGCGCGCGCTGCCGCAACGGTGTTGCAACAAAGCGGTTATTCGGTGCGCCTTTACGCCTGGGGGTTGACCGACGGCAACCCGCTGAAACGGGAAACCTTAGCGCGCCATGGGGTGCAGTGTTGTGATACGTGGGAGGAAATCTTGGATCAGATGGGGCTTTCGGAGGTGAGGTAGGTTTTTCACCACAGAGAAACTAACGAATGACAGCACGATTCGTGTATTCGTGAAAACTTCGAGGACGGTCTGCCCTGCCAGGTAGAACCTATGGCAGGTAATGATAAAAATACGCTAAAAACAGGCTTCGCAGTGGGAGCTTATCAATTGGCTATTTACTATTGGCACAGCCCCACTCCAAACCCTCTCTATTGGAGTGCGCAAGCGTGGCTTGCGCAAAAACGCTGAAGCACGGCTTCAACGCGCCAAAATTGGTATAATGAAATCGAATCTTACTATCCTCGAGAGACCGGCGAAGTTAAGGTTACTCCGATGCCCCTGATCCTGACCCCCTTGCAAGGATTTCCGCTCGTCAAAGGCGGCGATGACCTGGTTGGTTTGACCGTTCAAGCCCTCTCGGCGAGTGGATTAACGCTGCTTGATGGGGATATTCTGGTCTTTGCCCAAAAGATCGTCTCCAAAGCCGAAGGGCGCTGGGTGAATCTGGCAACTGTCACACCTTCCTCCCGTGCCCTGGAGCTGGCACAAAAAATCGAGAAGGACCCGCGTCTGGTCGAGTTGATCTTGAAAGAGAGCCGCGCCGTGCTGCGTACCCGCCCAGGCACGATCGTGGTCGAACATCGCCTGGGGTTTGTGTGCGCCAATGGCGGGATTGACCACTCAAACGTTGCCGGCCCGGGCACGGCAGAGGCAGAATGGGTGTTATTGCTGCCCGAAGACCCCGATGCTTCGGCAAGGCGCTTGCGGGATGGCCTCCAAACTCACTTTGGCGTTTCGATTGGGGTGTTGATCATCGACTCGCATGGGCGTGCCTGGCGTCTGGGGACGGTGGGGGTGGCGATTGGCTTGGCCGGGCTGCCGGGTCTGCTGGATTTGCGCGGCAAACCCGATCTCTTCGGATATCGCCTACGCATCACTCAGGTAGGGGTTGCCGATGAACTGGCGGCTGCGGCTTCGCTGGTGATGGGTCAGGCTGCCGAAGGCACGCCGGTCGTACATGTACGCGGCTTTCCCTACCCGCTGCGCGAGGCAAGCCTGGCTGAACTCTTGCGACCGCCTGATCAGGATTTGTTTCGGTGAAAGAAAAAATGGAGAAAAACTGGCAACCATTCTGGGAATCCTTAGACCGCCTGTTGGAGGAAGGCGAAATCATCATCGATCGCCCGCAAGGAAGCCTGCATGCCTGCTTTCCTCACGTCCGTTATCCCTTTGACTGCGGCTACCTTGCCCTGCCGCTCAGCGAAAGCGGCGCAGAAATGGATATCTGGAAAGGCTCTCAGGCCTCTTCACAGGTTGCCGCCGTCCTGCTGGCGGTAGATGAACACAATCTAGAGTTAAACCGCAGCCTGGTGGTGGGCTTGACCGATCGGGAACTGGAAGCCGTAACCGAGTTCTACACCCAGATTGGCCTGACCGCCGTTCCCATCCAGCGCACACCTGAGAGCCTGCGCCTGCTCACCGAACGACGCTCGGTGCGCCGTTTCCTGGAACGACCCGTCGACCAGGCGTTGATCGAACAGGTCATCGAGCTGGCTTGTTGGGCACCCTCCGCCCACAACGAGCAGCCCTGGCGCTTTGTGGTCTTGAGCAGCGCAGCGGCGAAGGAGCGTTTGGCTCAGGCGCTGGGCGAAACCTTGCGGCGGGATCTCCTGGCGCAAGGGGTGAGCCGCGAAGAAATCCATCAGCGCCTCGAACGATCTCGAACTCGCATCCAGGCGGCTCCGCAGGCCATCTTGCTTTGCCTGTGCGAGGAGGACATTCAGTTTGGTGGCACAGAACGCCAGCGCAAGGGGGAGCGCGAGATGGCAATCCAGAGCGTGGCATTGGCGGGAGGACAGTTTCTACTGGCTGCCCATGCCCTGGGACTGGCAACCGTCTGGCTGTGTGCGCCGCTCTTTGCCCCCGAAGCAGCTCAACAAGCTTTAGACCTGCCGCCTTCCTGGCAAGCTCAGGCGTTGATTCTGGTCGGCTATGCATCGGAACGGCCGGCGCCCCCGCCACGCAAATCTCTTGCCGAGGTGGTGATTTACCGATGAAGGTAGTTGCTTTCGCCGGCGGGGTTGGCGGCGCCAAGCTGGCCGATGGTCTGGCGCGCTGCCTTCCCCCGCAAGAATTGACGCTTGTTGTCAATACTGGGGATGATTTCCTCCATTTTGGTTTGAAAGTCTGTCCAGATCTGGATACCGTCTGCTATACCCTCGCCGGTCTGGCAAACCCCGAAACGGGCTGGGGCCGGGCGGGAGAAACCTGGAACACCCTGCGCGCCCTGGAAGCCTTAGGCGCGCCGATCTGGTTCCAGCTTGGCGATCAGGATCTGGCTACCCATCTGGAACGCACACGGCGCCTGGGGGAAGGCGAGACGCTGAGTGAGGTGACCAGCTACTTCTGTAGCCGTTGGGGGATTGCCCTGCGGGTGCTGCCGATGAGCGACGACGCGGTGCAAACCATCGTTGAAACCGACATAGGGGATTTATCCTTTCAAGAATATTTTGTCAAATATCGCTTTGAACCCGGCGTGCGCGGCTTTCGCTTTGAAGGCGCTGCTCAAGCTGCTCCTGCACCGGGCGTGCTGGAAGCCATTTCTGCCTGCGATGTGGTCATTTTTTGTCCCTCCAATCCGTGGGTTTCGATCGACCCGATCCTGGCCGTGCCGGGTATCCGTCAGGCGCTCTTGCGCGCAAAAGTGGTTGCCGTCTCTCCCATCGTGGGCGGTAAAGCCCTCAAAGGTCCGGCAGCCAAGATGTTTGCCGAAATTGGAATTCCCCCTTCTGCCCAGGCGGTTGCCCGGCACTATGGCTCGCTGCTTAAGGGCTTTGTCTTCGACCGCCTGGATGCTGAAGAAGAAGCAGAGATTCGCTCTCTGGGACTGCGCACGCTGGTCACCGATACGGTGATGCAAACCATCTCCGACCGTCAGAGATTGGCGCAAGAGATTCTGACCTTTGTCCAAAGGGAGTTCTTGCCGTGACTCTCTGGGCAATCGTGCCGGTCAAACCTTTGCGGCGCGGCAAATCGCGCCTTTCGGCGGTGTTAGATCTCGACCAACGCTGGGATCTCAACCGGCGCTTGTTGTGCCATACCGTAGCCGCGCTGAAAGAATCTGTCCGCATCGGCGTGGTGATGGTGGTCAGCCGTGATCATGAAGCCCTGGCGCTGGCGCGCTCGCTGGGGGCGCGCACCTTGCTGGAAAGCAAATCCGACGGGCTCAATCGAGCTGTGCAGGTGGCAACCCTGTTTGCCCAACGCAGCCGCGCCAGAGCAACCCTGATCCTGCCGGTCGATTTACCTCTGCTCAGCCAATCCGCCATCGAGACTTTCCTGAACGCCGTCCGGGGGGAAGAACCCGTGCTTGCCATTGTCCCCGATCGGCATGGGCGCGGCACCAACGCCCTGTATCTGGCGCCTCCGACCCTGCCGCGTTTCTGCTTTGGGGAAAATTCCTTTCAAGCCCATTGTGAGCTGGCTGCCCAACTGGGGCGGCGCTGTGCGGTGATTGATGTACCCGAATTAGCCTTTGACCTGGATGATGGGGAAGATTGGAAGCTGCTAACATCTAAAGTAGGGCAAATTTGAAATTTGCCTAAGGTAGGGCAGGTTTGAAATTTGCCCTACAAAACCAGCGCCGGGTTTGAGGTATAATGCGACCAAATTCCCCAATTAAGTCTAGGATATCAATATCATGGCAGCCCAATCAACACCGAACAGCCCCGAAATCCCCTGTGGCAAGCCGCTCGATATTTCCCAACTGATTCACCTTTTGGGCGACTTGCTGGGAAAAGTCATCCTTGAATTTGAAGGCGTGGCGTCCTTCGAGATGATTGAGCGCATTCGCGCTGCGGCCAAGGCGCGGCGGGCCGGCGACTCTGATGCCGATCGGTTGCTGCGCCAGATTTTCCAGCGCCTGCAACCCGCCGAAGCCCAAATCATCACCGCTGCCTTTGCCACTTATTTCGATTTGGTCAATCTGGCCGAAGAACGCTCGCGTTTGGATACTCTGCGCCGGCGGCAGCGGGAAATCTACCCGCGCCCTGAACACGACTCCATCGGTGAAGCGATTGCTCAGCTCAAAGAGCGCGGCGTCACTGCTGAGCAAATGGCAAATTTACTCGAAAACCTCTCGATTGAGATCGTCCTGACCGCTCATCCCACCGAAGCGCGGCGACGCACTATCCTGTCCAAATTGCAACGCATTGCGGCAGCCCTCGAGGAGCTCAACCAAAAAACCTGTACCCCGCGTCAGGAAGAAGACCTGATTGAGACCATTCAAGCTGAGATCAGCAGCCTCTGGTTGACCGAACGAGCCCGCGTCAATAAAATCGAGGTGACCGATGAAGTGCGCACCGGCCTATATTACATCGAAAATGTCTTTTGGCGCACCTTACCCGATCTATATGAAGATTTAGATCGGGCCCTTGCCGAACACTATCCCGGCATAAGGGTCGACCGGCCCTGGTTGCGTCTGGCTTCCTGGATTGGCGGCGATCGCGATGGCAACCCCAATGTAACCCCCGAAGTGACCATCGAAACCCTGCGTCTGCACCGCGGTCTGGCGATTGAAAACTATCGCCGCGAGTTCGGCGAACAGGCGCGGCGATTGAGCATCAGCGCGCGGCGCTTTCCGCTACCGCCCGCCTTGCAAGAATGGTTGCAGGAACGCCAGCCGCTCCCCGAACACAGCCAGTACATTGCCAGACGCTATGCCAACGAACCCTATCGCCTGATCCTTTCCCTCTTAGCCAACGACCTGGCTGTCGCCTCTCAAGCGGATATGAAAGCCAATTTGCTCTCGCCGCAACCTCAACCTTCGCGCATCACGGTTGAGCATTTGCGCCGTCCCTTGCGCTGGATGGAAGAGACTTTGCCCCCCGTCTTACGCAAGAAGAGCCTGAGCCGTTTGCTGCGGCTACTGGGGATCTTCGGTTTGCACGCGGCTCGTTTGGATATTCGCGAACATTCGAGCATGCTTAATCGCGCCGTTGGAGAAGTGCTGCGCGCCTTGCAGATTGCGGCTGAGTTTGAACAGTTGCCGCCCGCAGAACGCCGCGATCTTTTGGTTCGAGTGCTTTCTGCCCCTGTCCCGTCCCTTGTCGAGACTCCAGGGGTGACCATTGAAACAGCAAAGAGCTGGGCGCTGTTCGCCTTGCTAAACCGCGTCAGGCGCACCTACGGGGAAGAGCTGTTCGGGGCGCTGATTATCTCCATGACCCATTGCACGGCCGACATCTTAAGCGCCTTGCTGTTAGCCCGCTGGACAGGGTGCGCAGCCGGTCTGCAAATCTGCCCGCTGTTCGAGTCCATTGCCGATTTAGAGAATGCTGCCCAGATGCTTCAGGAGCTTTTCGATTTGCCCCTTTATCGAGAGCACTTGCAAACCTGCCAGAACGAGCAGATGGTCATGATCGGCTATTCGGATAGCAACAAAGACGCTGGTCTGTTGATGGCCCGCTGGGCACTCTATCGCGCCCAGGAGGAGATGGTCAAAGTTGCCCAAAGCGCGGGAGTCAGGCTGACCATCTTTCATGGGCGGGGCGGGACGGTAGCCCGCGGCGGCGGCCCGACCAATCGGGCAATCCGCGCCCAACCGGCCGGCACCATCCAGGGTCGCTTTCGCCTTACCGAGCAAGGCGAGGTGATTGCCGCTCGCTATTCCAACCCGGCTCTGGCGCATCGCAGCCTTGAACAACTGGTGCATGCCGTC
>Ga0197142_1004857_pt1 | contig 10713 bp, 6 predicted proteins | sample GBS60_MetaG_FD_148614 | JGI IMG/M metagenome (GOLD analysis project Ga0197142, IMG submission 148614) | Sediment microbial communities from Great Boiling Springs, Gerlach, Nevada, United States - GBS 60_MetaG | ecosystem: Environmental > Aquatic > Thermal springs > Hot (42-90C) > Sediment...
TGGCCAGTTCTCCGGCAATGGCGGTGAAAAAGGCCAGGTCCTCTTCCTGGAACGCGTTCGGTTTTCGGCTTTCTATGTTCAGCACCCCGATGACCTCGTCACCAACCCGCAGCGGCACGCACAGTTCCGAGCGGACCTCCGGATGCCCCGGGTAGTAGAAGGGGACATCCCGGACATCCCGGATCAGCATGGCCTTTCCACTCTGGAAGACCATCCCGGACACACTTCCATCCAGAGGTAACCGAACCTCCTCCACCGGAACGTCGTAGCCGATCTGAGAGGGGTGGATGCGCAGAAACTCCCCGGACTCATCGGGCAGGACCACGGCGAGGAATTCCACCTGCAGGGCGGAACGCAGGGTCTGAATGGTGCGCTGCAGAATCTGGTCAAAATCCAGAGTGGACGCGGCGGCCAGCATCACCTCCCGCAGCACCCAGGCCTGGGCCTGGCGGCGAAGGGTTTCCTGGTAGAGATGGGCGTTCTCTATCGCCGTCGCCAGTTGATCGGCCACGGTCTGCAAAACAGTGATGTCCTCAGGGGAAAACGCCGCCGGACGGTCCGACTGGACGGTCATCGCACCGATCACCCGCTCCCGGCTCAGGAGAGGCAGCGCCATCTCGGAACGGGTTTCGGGCAGCAGGGGGTTATCAAACCGGACGGCCTCTTTGCCGACGTCCAGGGCAATGCGGGGTTTGCCGTAGGCCGTGCACCAGCCAATCATAGAGGGGCCGCCGACCTCCAGTTTGTGGCCCATCTCTAACATCTTCCGGCCTGCCTCACCCGTTCCGGCCCGCAGGACGGCCCAGCGCCCCGTCTCGTCCAGCAAAAAGATGCCCACATAGTAGAGATTGAATTGCTCCCGAACCAGTTCAGCCGTTTCAGAGAGCAACCGCTGGACATCCAGGATAGACGCTGCGGCGCGGGCAACCTGGGCCGCCGTCGCCAGTTGCGCCGCGCGGTAGCGAGTCTCTTGAAGCAACCGGATGTTTTCAATTGCGATAGCGGCCTGCGCGGCAATCCCCTCCAATAGATGCCGCTCATCACGGTCAAACGTATGGGGGCTATAGAACTGGATGGAGAGAACACCGACAATGCGGTCCCGCACCTGCAGGGGGAGAACCGCCAGAGAACGGGGATGGTCTCCAATCTGAATGGCTGGAACCGGAAGTTCCTCTTTATGAACATCGTCAATCCAGAGGGGACGACCGTTCTGGATCACCCATCCGGCCAGACCCGCGCCCTCAGCAATTTTCCGGCGCAGCGGCGGTTGTTTTTCTCCCTGATCGATCAGGATCGGAAAGTAGACCTCATCCAGGAGTGAGTTATATAACCCGATGTACAGCGTGGACACTCCCAGAATGCGCTGAAGGGCACCGGCGATGGCGGAGAGAACCGCCTCCAGGTCCTGAACGGATAAAATCTGACGGTCAATATCCTGAAACGCCGCCAATACGTCCGGCCAGCGCTGCGCCTGGCGATGGAGCGTCGTGTGGGCGACCGCGATGGCGGCCTGATCCGCCAGATACTGGAAAACCTGTACCTCCTCCGGAGTCCAGGAGCGCATTTCATTGTAGTAAAAGGCCAGCGCCCCCACCCTCTGCTCGCGGTAGACCAGGGGAAGAACGATAAACGAACGATACCCTTCCCTTCTTGCCCACTCCCAAACCAACTGACTCTCCGGTTCATGCCAGGCATCCTGAACCGCAACGAAGGGGACCCCCTCCTTAATCATCCAGAATCCCGGTGTTTCCCGAAAGGCGTCCATCAGAAAAGAGAGGTACTCCTCAGAAAGGCCGTATGAGTACCCCACCGTCAGCCGGGTATACTCCGGGTCATAAAGATATACGGCTCCCCGGTCGGCCCCCAGGCCCCGAATTCCGGCCGACACCACCTCCGCCAGCATCTCCTCCAGACTGGAGCCGGTGAGAAGGTGGTGGAGAATGTCCGGACAACTGGAGAGAACGCCGGACGGTGGCTCCGGTGCAGTGAGATGGGACTCCTTTTTCCGGACCAATTCATTCCTCCGGCATCGGATTGGTCATACCGGACGCAGACTCCATCCGCTCCAGGCAGCGACGGGAAAGCCTCAGCGCCCGACGGAAATCCGGGGAGGACCCCGCCGGGTCGGCGGAAAGGGCCGCGCCCAGAGCCCCCACCGCTTCGGTGAGGGCCAGGAATTCCGTCACCAGCGTCCGTTGAGGGGACAACGGGGGAGTCCCAGGAACTTCGGCCGGCCCCTCTGCCCGGCGCGCCCGAACCCCGGCAGCGCTCAGCGCGGTCCGAATCCGCCCCTCTATGTAGGCCAGGTCCTGGGGGTTGCGGACAAAGTCCAGACCGTCGGTATTGATGACCAGAAGGGGGGTCGCATCGTAGGAGGCAAAGTGGCGCTCGTAGGCCTGGCGCAAACTCTCAATGTAGGCCGGGTCCATCCCCCGCTCGTAGGGACGGTCCCGGGTGGCGATGCGCGCCATCAACACATCCAGACTGGCCTGGAGGTACACCACCAGGTCGGGGAGGACCACCTTCTCCGCCAGCGCCTGATGGAGCCGCTCGTAGGTCGCCAGTTCGTCCCCCCTCAGGTTCAGATGGGCAAAGAGGCGGTCTTTGGCAAACGTGTAGTCGGCGATCAGCGGACGGTCGTGGCGTCGGATCTCCTGCTGCTGACGGTAGCGGCTGAGCAGAAAGAAAATCTGGGTCTGGAAGGCGTACCGCTGGCGGTCGGCGTAGAAGTCGGAGAGAAACGGGTTCTCCTCAAAGACCTCCAGCAACAGGTCGGCCTGAAAGCGGGGCTGCAACAATCGGGCCAGAGCCGTCTTACCGACACCGATCACGCCCTCAATCGCCAGATAGAAAGGACGGGACACCGCTATCCTCCGCAACAAGTGGTGGTCATCTATGAGTCCACTGCAAAAACTCATCGCAGAGAACGCGGAGAGCGCAGAGACCTTCTTTAACAATGATCCGCGTACTCTGCGGTCTCTGCGATAAAGAACCCTTTTTGCAGTGGATTCATCTATAGGATACTCCCAGAAGGGAGAAAAGTCAAGGCTTGGCCTGGGTGCGTCCCAGAATTGTCGGGCAACCCCACTGCAAGATTGCGACCTGTGCAATTTCCTCCCCCTTCTGAATCGCGCCCCGTGCGGTGGGATGGAATTCACCGCAAAGAACGCAAAGGGCGCAAAGATTTTCTATCGTTCTTTGCGCTCTTTGCGCCCTTTGCGGTTTTCTAACTGCACAGGTGGCAAGATTGCTGCGCCCTTGCCCGCCTTTTCTCAAGGTTGGCCTTTTCACCCGCAGGGATAAAGTGCGCTACACGCCAAAGGCGGCGAAGCCATCTCCCAACCGGCGAGGGGATTGCGCCTCGGGCGAGCCCTCGGCGTGGCCCTTCGGCGGCCAATGCCGCCTCGCAATGACCTTCGTGTCCTTTGTGTAGCCTTCGTGCCCTTCGTGGTTTCTACAAAACGACTCTCTGTTCATTCTTGACGATACCGCCAGGTATGCTACAATGTTTCCCGTGACGGGGAAACCACAACCTGCGGACTGGCTGAGCCGCCTGGTTGTCGCCATAGATAGGACGATGCGGCGACGGCTGGGCATCTGGGAGTTCAGCGACGACCCAGACTGCATCCTTCGGGTGGCGCTGATCCGCTCCCGGTGGGAGATCACACTGAACGATGGAACCGTCATCCGGCGGGGGGAAACCATCGGGATGATCCACGCCTGGAACGAGCGGGTGCCGCCCATTCCCCCCACCGGCGCGGATATGGCCTGGGCGCGCGAGTTGCGCCGACGGCTGATCCGCTCCCTGCAACTGCTGGCCCGGGCCGCCCGGGAAGACCCCCGCCTGCAGGCCGTTCGGGGATTTGGCGGAGCGGGCGTCCTGCATTTTTCCCCCGCCATCCTCCGCCTGCTGGAGCGACTGGGGCTGGAAATTTACGAACTCCCCCCGCAGAACGTTCGGGATTGGATAGAAGAACAGGTCAGCCGGGTGTGGACCTGGCTGATGCGCCGCACGTTCAACCCGCCCAGCGTAGAAGGGCGCGGGCTGGACGTGTTGAGCCGCCGTTTTTACTGGATCAGTCGGGAAAAATTGCTACAGATGTACGGAAACGGAGGTGAAAACTATGACCAGTGAACGGAAACTCCCCCCACCCCGGCTGGATGGGGAACGGTCGCTGGAGGCCGTAATTGCCGCCCGGCGGTCGGTACGGTCCTTCACCGCGCAGGAGGTGACGCTGGAGGAGATCAGCCAGTTGCTCTGGGCCGCCCAGGGAATCACCGGCCCCAAAGAGTACCTGCGAGCCGCGCCCTCCGCGGGCGGTTGCTGCCCCCTGGAATTCTACGTCTGCTGGAAAGAGGGGGTCTGGCGTTACCGCCCCCAGGGGCATGATCTGGTGCGCCATAAACCGGAGGACGTGCGCGCGCAACTGGCCGAGGCGGCCTGGAACCAGCGCTTTCTCGCCCAGGCGCCGGTGGTCTTCGCCATCAGCGCGGTCTTCTCCCGCACAACCCGCCGGTACGGAGAGCGGGGACGGGTTCGTTATGTGCCGATGGACGTAGGCCACGCGGCCCAGAACCTGCTCCTGGAGGCAGTGGCCCTGGGGCTGGCCAGCGTGCCCGTCGGGGCGTTTGACGACGCCGCGGTCGCTCGGTTGCTGGCCCTGCCCCCCGAAGAGGAACCGCTCTACATGCTGCCCGTGGGGCACCCGCGACCCCGATGAAAATGCCGGGCACTCCGGAAGTGCCCGGCCCGTCTTCTAAAAAAGATGCTCGTCATCCCCCGCACCCTCTGCTTCCTCTTTCACGGGGAGGACGTGCTGCTCCTGCGCGGCGCGCCCGACAAACGTCTCTGGGCCAACCGGTATAACGGCATCGGCGGGCATGTAGAACCCGGAGAGGACGTGTACTCTGCTGCACAGCGGGAAATTCGGGAGGAGGCAGGGGTCCCCATCACCGAATTGCGGTTGCGCGGGGTCATCACCGTCGCTCCGGAAAAAGAGGAGCCAGAAGTCCTGCTTTTCGTTTTTACCGCGCGTGCTCTTTCCCGAGATGTACGGGCATCCGCCGAAGGAGAACCCATCTGGGTGCGGCGCGACCAGGTCCGTATGTTGGACGTGGTGGAGGATGTGCCGGTGATCCTGGAGTGGGTGCGGGCAATGGGTCCGGAAGACCCACCCTTTTCCGCCCGTTCCGTCCGCGACGAAGGCGGACAAATTCGCCTGATTCGTGAGGAAACGTAGCGCAGGCTGACAGCCTGCGCTACTATGGCCTTATCCAGAGGCTCACCGGCAGGTGTTATCCTACGTCTCCTGCCCGGGCCGCTTCCAGCGACAGGGCCCCCGATGGGCATGGTAGGGGAGGACCACGTGGAAGGTACTCCCCGGGCAGCGCTCCTCGTCGTATCCTTCACTCTCCACCCAGATGCAACCGCCGTGGCCCTCTATGACCCCCCGGGCAATGGAGAGCCCCAGCCCCGGCCCCCCACCTTTGAATTTGTACTCTCCAGAAGAGTGAAGGTCTATGCTCCCAACCCGGTAGAACTTCTCAAAAATCAATTCCTGATCCAACTTACTGATGCCAATCCCCGTATCCGCCACCGTGACCTCAAAGTGCTCTTCATCCAGCGGGCGCGCCTCTATGGTGATCCGTCCACCATCCGGGGTAAACTTGATGGCGTTAGAGATGAGATTGCTGAACGCCTGGACCAGCCGTTCCATATCCGCACGGATGAGGGGGATGCTATCCAGGCCATTGGTGGTCAGCGTCAGACGGCGTTCCTGGAGCGCGTCCTGCCAGAGTTCCACCGCCGTGCGGATGACACCCGCAATGGTTGTCGGCGCGAAGTGGAAACTCATTCCGGCCTCCAGCAGAGAGGCATCCAGCATCGCGTTGATGATCCGCTCCAGACGGCGGACCGGGCGGGAGATGTTCTCCGTGATACGGGCAATCTGATCCCGCGTCAGCGTGTCGGAGCGGGCCAGTTCGTTCAGGACATCGGTATACCCCCGAATCTGGGTGAGGGGGGTGCGCAGCTCGTGGGAGGCAATGCTCAGGAAATCGCTCTTGGCCCGATCCAGCCGCTCCAGCCGCTCATAGGCCGTACGGAGGCTCTCGTTGAGTTGCATAATCCGGGTGTTCAACTCCTGCAAGCCCGCAAACAGCCGCGCGTTCTGGAGGGCCACCCCGGTCTGATGGGCCAGAGTGGATAAGAACTCCACCACGCGCGGGGCGTACGGCTCCCCGGTACCCTGAGGCCCCAGCGCCAGCAATCCTGCCAGTTCTCCCTCCACCCGAATGGGCAGGTAAATCTCCATCTCCAGCGATCGCAGTCCCTCCCGTTCTCTGGGCAACGCTTCCTTGAGGACAGGGTGGTGTTCCACCTCGTACTGGAAGAGCGGAGCGTCCTGCTCCTTCAGCCGGACCAGAAGCGGGCTGATCGGCTCCAGTTCTATCGGGTCGGTGGGGATTTCCCCCAGCGCCGGTACCGGTCGCAAAACCAGACTCCCCCGCTCCGTCTCACTGGCGATCAACAGGGCCCCCCGCTGCACATCCAGGACCTGGGCGACGGTCTGGACGGCGGTCCGCGCCAGTTGCTCCAGGTCCAGCACGGTGCTGATGGTCTGGCTGTAATCCCGCAGGGTCTGCGCCGGGTCAAAGCCGACGCCCGCCAGCAACCGGTCCACCAGCCGCACCAGCGCCTGGTACAGGGGGAGATATACCATCGCCACCCCGACGGCCAGCAGAATAACCAGGGTGGTAGAAGGCACCGTCCAGATCGCGGTCAGACGCTCCACCGCCAGAACCACCCCCGCCAGCAGACTCGCGGTCACCGCGAAGAGGAACAGGAAGCGGAAGATGGACCGCAGTGCCGCCTTGACGTTGGGGAGCCAGAAACTCAGAACCCCCCGAAGCAGAGCGATGGCCCCCGCCGTATGGACCAGCGGTCCGACCATCCGCAGGGGGCCCAGCGGGAGGAGAGCCAGCGCCTGCCCGGCCAGCACCGCGTTCGCTGTCAGCAGCCAGTACAGCGCGCGGTTGCGGCGGAAGGCCATCCGACTTCGGAAGAGATCGGCCGTCAGAGCAACGATGGTTCCCAGGCTGAAGACAGCCCAACTGCCCATCCCAATCTGATCCAGCGGGAGCAGGAACGGCGGGACCAGGAGGAAATACCCGGTTGCCGCCAGAAGGATGGCCGTCCAGGTAAAACCGGCGGTGGCGACGACAGGCCAGAAGGGGTACTCCAGAAACAGGGTGATACAGGCCAGATACCCTGCTGCCAGCGCGACCGTGAGGCCCGGGATGAGGGCACCTGCGCTCTCCGTGACCACCGGCAGGAAGATGGCCTCCAGATCAGCCAGGGTGACGGATGCCATCCAGACCAGGCTGAACCCCAGATAGGCCAGGGCCAGTTTCTCCTTCGCTCCTTTCCCTCTCCGAAAGAGAGGAATCAGGAACAGGATGAGGTGAACCAGCCCGATTCCAATCCCAACACTCGCGCTATAGGGCCAGATTTCCATATCCCCCTTCGTCAGTCAACAGGATACAAGGATACAAGTAGACAAGGGACAGATAGACAAGGGGTTTGCCTCTCCCCTTGTATCCTTGTATCCTTGTCTACTCTCACGCATACACATAAAACCCCCGCCCCGTCTTCCGCCCCAGGTGCCCGGCGGCGACCATGCGCTTCAGGAGCGGGCAGGGCCGGTACTTGTCGTCCCCCAGTTCCCGGTGGAGGACTTCCATAATGTTGAGCACCACATCCAGGCCGATGAGGTCGGCCAGTTCCAGCGGCCCCATGGGGTGGTTCATCCCCAGTTTCATCACCGTGTCTATCGCCTCTACGGTGCCCACCCCTTCCATCAGCGCGTAGATGGCCTCGTTGATCATCGGGCAGAGGATGCGGTTGGAGATGAAGCCGGGGTAGTCCTGGGCCTCCACCGGCACCTTGTCCAGCGCCTTCGCCAGCGCCACGACGGTGGCCGTCGTCTCATCCGAAGTCGCCAGGCCCCGGATGACCTCCACCAGTTTCATCAGCGGGACCGGGTTCATGAAGTGCATACCGATGACCTTATCGGGCCGACCGGTGGCCGCGCCCAATCGGGTGATGGAGATAGAGGACGTATTGCTGGCCAGGATGGCCTCCGGTCGGGTCAGGCGGTCCAGTTGGCTGAAGACCTCCTGCTTGACCTCCAGCCGCTCCACCACCGCCTCCACGACCAGGTCGGCGTCGGCGGCGTCCTCCATCCGCAAGGAGGTCCGGATGCCGCTGAGGGCGGCGTCCCGCTGGGCATCGGTGAGGCGGCCTTTGGAGTGGAGTTTCTCCACGGACTGGCGGATGGCGGTCTGGGCCCGCTCCAACTGTTCGGGGACGACATCTATAAGGGTGACGGTGTAGCCATAGGTGGCGCAGACCTGGGCGATACCGCTGCCCATCGTGCCGGCGCCAATGACCGCAATGTGACGGATGCCCATATCTCCTCCTGGGTTACTGTGGTTTTGGCAGTGACCAGAGGCCGCTGCCAAAGCCGCAAGATAAATCTTGCGCTACACCAGCGCAACCTGCAGGGTGACCTCCCAGGACTGGCCCGGCCCCAGGGCCAGGTCCCACCAGGCCAGGGTGCAGGTGCCCTGGTAGACCCGTTCGTAGCCGGCCTCAGAGTTGGAAACGGCCTCCAGCGGGAAGTGCCAGAGAGTGGCCGGAACGCTCAGGGTGAGGGTCACCTCCGGACGCCCCTCCGCTCCGCTTCGTGGCTCAGTACGAACCAGGTAGGGGAGGTTGAAGGTGAAACCGGTCACGTCCCGGACTTCGCCGGTGTCGGCAGGGCGGCGGTTGACCTTCTCGCGGCCCCGCAGTATCCGCAGGAAGGCCCCCTCGCTCCCGCCGCCCAGGATGCCCCAGTTCATCTCCACACCGAAGCGCAAGATGAATCTTGCGCTACTCATCAGACGGTAGTGGACGGTGAGCAGGTCGTTGCCGGGGGTGACCACAAACCGCTTCTCCACCTGCACCGGGATGGGCTGGTCGCCCACCCAAACCGTTCCGTTCCGCGTCAGGATCAGGGTGAGGCCAGCCGGGTCCTCTTTCATCTGCACCCCGTAGGGCTGGTTGACGAAATCCCCCTGCTCCCCGTACTGGGCCCGGTAGAAACCGTCCAGGGTCGTATCCGGGTGGAGGAAGTGGTCCAGGAACGCCGCGCGGCGGTACCAGTCGTGGAACAGGCGGGTGTGGACGTCTGGCTCTTTGACCCGCACGCCGTCGGGCCGGTCGGGCTGGCCGGGGAGGACCAGACGGCCCTCCTCCGCGGCCCGCAGGAGTTCTTCGTGGTACCCCTCCCGACGGCGGGTCATGGTGTTGAGCATGTTGTAGCGGACAGCGCGCCAGTCCCACTCCACCAGTGCGCCGCCGTACGAGGGCTTGAAGGTCAGCACCTGCCGGTCGGTGTTCAGGATGACCTCCGGACGCCCGTCGGCGTCCAGGTCGCCCTCTTCGGCCCAGACCCAGGACTCCCGGCCCGCGCGGGCGCTGTCGGCGATGGCCTCGGCGGCGATGAGGCTGGCGTAGTTGGCGGCCCGGATGTGGAAGAGGTAGATGCCGCCGAAGAGGCCGTGCCAGTAGCCACAGTTGCACTGGGCCGCCCAGACGTGATCCAGCGCACGGGCCTTCGCCTCCCCCTCGGGCATCCCGTGGACCTTGCGGCTGACCCAGAGGCCCTTCTTGTGCATCTGGTTGACCTCGTCGTAGCGGGCAATGAAGCCGCGCCAGAGGCCACCGCGGACGAAGCGGAGGATGTCGGTCCGGCCCGACTCCCGCAGTTCCCGCCGGACGCGCCGCATGGCGGCAAAGTCGCGGGGCGGGAGGGCCCAGTCCATCATCTCCTCGTAGGACGCGCAGGGGAGGTAGACCCGTCCCAGCGGGGGGAGTTCGGCGGCGATCTCCCCCAGCGGGCGGGTCCGCAGCCAGTCGGCGCTCGCTTCCAGTGCGGCGAAGAAGCGGTCCATCCACGCCTCCGGCCCCCAGCAGAGGTCCCAGGTGCCGGGCCAGAGGCCGAACTTCTCCCCATCGTCCCCCATCACGGCGACGCCGCCGGGGTGGGCCGCCGCCTGGGCCCGGAGCCAGTCCATCACCTCCTCCACCGGATGCCAGGGGATGGCGTAGCGGAGGTACATCACGTTGCCGAAGACGGTGACCGTATGCCCCTGCTCCTCGGTGACGTAGGGGCCGAAGAGGTCGTCGTCGGTGAGGCCAGCCATCTTGAAGGGGGTGTCGTCCAGCAGGGTGTAGCGGACTCCCGCCTCCGCCAGGGGGCGGGGGAGGTGGGGCTCCCAGACCCGTTCCGCCAGCCACATCCCCGTGGGCTCCACGCCGAAGGTCCGGCGGAGAAAGTCGGTCATGCGGCGAATCTGCCCGACTTTGTCGGCATCCGGGATGGAGACCAGGATGGGCTCGTAGTAGGCGCCGGTGAGGAGTTCCACCTGCCCGCGCGCCACCAGCGCGCGCAACCGTTCTACGTGGTCGGGCCGGTGATCCAGGAGCCAGTCCCAGAGGGGGCCAGTATAGTGGAGGGAGAGACGGACCGCCGGGTGGCGCTCCAGGAGGCCCAGGATGGGGTCGTAGGCTCGCTCCGTCGCCATCGCGAAGACAAAGTCAAAGTTTCCTACCGGTTGATGGTTGTGGATGACCAGGGAGAGGTTCAGCATCCGGGTTGGCCTTTC
>Ga0197142_1004858_pt1 | contig 10713 bp, 5 predicted proteins | sample GBS60_MetaG_FD_148614 | JGI IMG/M metagenome (GOLD analysis project Ga0197142, IMG submission 148614) | Sediment microbial communities from Great Boiling Springs, Gerlach, Nevada, United States - GBS 60_MetaG | ecosystem: Environmental > Aquatic > Thermal springs > Hot (42-90C) > Sediment...
TGGCCTCTGAGGTTGCCGAAGGCACCCCCAATGGATTGTATCCTAGCATTGACAGCAGCGCGATATATAGGGTTTTCGGAAAAATCTCCTGAAATACTTATCTTTTGTCCACGTTGAATTATTCAGAGGTCCCTACATTCGGCAAAATTGTTTCTCCGGATTCCATTTGTTTGACTGTATCCACCCGGCCAGGGCACCCGCATATATAGGGGCGAAAACTGGCTGGAACTCCACGGATTGGGGCAATCGCTTCCGCTGGATACAGTCAAGCTAGGCGGCCCATAGGGTCCGAGGGGTTCACTGGCCGGGGGATTCTGGTTTAGCTTCGCCGGAGAACTTAGCCAGCCACAGCAAAATCGGCGCCGCAATATAGATAGAACTAAAGGTTCCGGTCACCACGCCAAACAGCATGGTGAAGGCAAAGGCATGGATGCCTTCGCCGCCCAAGACGTAGAGGATGAGTAGGCCCATGATCACGCCGCCGCCGGTGATGATCGTGCGGGCCAAGACGTCGTTGACGCTCCGGTTGATCATCTCTTGGGTAATCCAGGGCGATTTGCCTTTGACCTCTCGGATGCGGTCGAAGATGACGATCGTGTCGTTGAGCGAATAACCGATTAGGGTCAGAAAGGCGGCCAGCACGTCCAGACCGATCTTCATCTCGTCAATCAAGAGGAATCCCAACAGCGGGGCCAACCAATAGGTCAGGGCCACCGCACCCAGCGTAATAGCCACGTCGTGGATCAGCGCCACCACCGCCGCCAGTCCATAGACCAATCGCTGGAACCGGACCCAGATATAGAGGATCACGAAAAACAGACTGGCCAGCAAGGCGACCACGGCCTGCCGGCGGGTAGCACCAGCTACCTTCCCGCCGATCTCATTGGACGAGGGAAAATACGGGGCCTCCTGAAGCCGGGCATTGACCTTCGCCAAGACCTGCTTGGCCTCTTCGGCCGGAAGGGCCAGTTGGACTTCCCACTGGGTAAAGGCCGTGGAAATGCCCGGCACATATTCGGGATGGTTCAAGGCGAAGGCCACGCTGCCGGTTTGGACCTGTGGGAGGGCCTCTTGGAAGAGACTCTTCAGCCGGTCGTAGTCGATGCGGTGGGTGAACGTCAAGTGGGCTTTGACGCCGCCGGCAACAATTTCTGATTGGGCCGGGCCGGAGGGTTTGGCCGCCGGCGCCGGAGAGGCTTTCGCTGCCGGTTCGGCAGAGGGTTTGGCCGACAGTGGTTCCGAATCGCCCGGTGTGGGTTTGCCCGGTACAGCAGCAGCTCCCTCAGCCGGGTTGGATGGGACCGGTTCCGAGACCTTTGGTGCTTCTGGCGTCTCAGGAATCGGTTTGGCAGGGGCTTCCGGCGGTTTTGGCGTAGTTTCAGCCGGAGCAGGTTCCCCCACCTTCGGAACCTCTGTAGCTTTGGCCCCGGCATCCGAGGACTTCACCATGCCTGATTCCTGGGACTTTTCGGAGTCCTGAGCTTGGCCCGCTGGCGGCGGCGTTTCGGACGTCTGGGGTTTTTCGGGCGGCAAAGGATACTCGGCCGTCTGAGATTTTTCGGATTCCTGAGGATTTCCGGAGACCTGGGGCTTTTCCGATGTTTGGGGTTTTTCAGATTGCTGGGGCATCTGGGTCGGCTGGGGTTTTTCGGCCGGCTGAGGTGTTTCAGATTCCTGGTGTTTGCCGGATTCTAGGGGTTTTTCGGCCGGCGCCCGATGGGAAGCGGGTGGGAAACTGTCGGGGTGATCCGTCGTGGGCTGGTCGGCCATGCTTAGCAGAAGGTTTTGCTCTTGCGGCCAAACTGCCCATTCCTTCCGGCCGGTTACCATCTGCGCGGGGAAGACCGATGCCGCACTTTCACCGCCCCGACCGGTGAACATAACCGGCACCATCTCTCCGGATTCGGACGAGGTTTTATCGCCGGGTTGATCCGTAGGCTTTGGCTCTTTCTCAGAAGTCGATGGCGCCGGAGGCGGGGCCGATTTTGCACCCTCGGCCGGTTCGGAAGGCTTTGGTTCTGGTTTGGGTTCGGAGGGTTTGGGTCCCGGTTTACTTTCTAGAGGTTTCCCTTCCGGCTGGGTCAGTCCGGAGGACTTTGGTTCCGGTTTGGGCGATTCAGAAGGTTTGGCTGTCGGTTCGGCTTCCGAGGGCTTTCCTTCCGGTTTGGATTCGGAGGGTTTGGGTCCCGGTTGGGTTTCGGAGGGTTTGGGTCCCGGTTGGGCTTCGGAAGGTTTGAGTTCCTGTGGGGCCGGTTGAGATGGTTTTGGTTCCTGTTTGGGTTGGGCAGGCTCCTGGCTGGGCTTCGGCGGAGCCAGGGTTTCCAGGGATTCGATCGAAAGGCTATTGGTGGCCAGTTTGTCGCCGAATTGTTTGATCAAAATCTCTTCCACCCACTGGACGGCCGTGTAGGGTTGGCCGGTTTGGGGGTGAACCAGGGCCTGGCCGGTCTGCGGATCCGTGGGCGGCTGCAGGGAGGTATTGATGAGAAAACGAAGCCCTTTGGGTTCGTTCAGCAGACGGACGTCGCTAACGGCCAGGTCCGGCAGGGAGTCCGATAAGACCCGGCGGATTTCGGCGATATCCTGCGGCTGTTTGAAGACGACTTCCACCGACACGCCGCCGGTGAAGTCGATATTGAACAGTCCCTGGCCCCTGGCCCAGGCGCCGATCAGACCGATCAGAATCAGGGCGCCGGAAATGCCCACCGCAATATGTTTCACGCCCAGGAAATCGATATTTGTTCGGCCGAGCATTTTGAGCATCCGGAGTCGGCTGATCCAGCCTTGGCGCTCCATCAGATCAAAAACGACTCGGGAACAGAACACGCCGGTGTAAAGGCTGAGCAAAACGCCCAAAAGCAATGTAATGGCAAAGCCTTTGATCTGATCCGTGCCGACCACATAAAGCACCACCGCAGTAATCAACGTGGTCAGGTTGGAGTCGATGATAGCGGACATGGCTCGGTGGAAACCGTTGCGGATGGCCATCCGAAGCGTGGCTTCCCGCTCCAATTCTTCCCGGATACGTTCATAGATCAGCACATTGGCGTCCACTGCCATGCCAACGCCCAGCACCAGGCCCGCAAAACCCGAAAGCGTCAGCTCGGCATTGATCGTGATCATCAGGGCCAAGACCATCGCCAGGTTCATTAGCATGGCTGTACAGGCCACCAGCCCGGCCAGCCGGTAATAAATGGCCATGAATCCAAAGACAAACAGAATGGACAACATGGTGGCGATGGTGCCGCGGCGGATGAGGTCTTCGCCCAGGGTGGGACCGGTAACCAGCTCACTGATGGGCTGTTCGGTCAAAGCGGCGGGCAACTGCCCAGCCTTCAATACCCGCACCAAATCTTCCACCTCGGGCCGGGTGAAATTGCCGGTGATTTCGCCTCGGTCGTAGATGGTGCTTTCGATATTGGGGGCCGAATACAAAGCACCGTTCAGAATAATACCCAACCGGCGGCGGAAGCCGGAAGTTTCATCCGGCACATGATCGCCGGTGAGCCGGCCAAACAGTTGGGCGCCGGTCGAATTGAACGCAAATTCCACACAAGGCCGACCCCGCCGATCAAACCCCGGCCGCACATCGACCAAATAGTCCCCCTTGACATGATAGACGTCGTGAAAGACCAAAACTTCCAGGGTTTTGTTGCCGCGGTCGTCGGTCTGGGTGCGCCAACGGATTTCACCATCCCCTTTGCCGGATTCTGCCGTCTCCCAGCCTCGGCCGGCAAAATCGTGTTCCTGCCCCTTTTCCACAGGCACCCACCAGGCCAAGCGGTTTCCTTGGGAATCGAAAATTTCCCGGGCCTGGGGGGTTTTGTCGGCCAGTTCGATGATGTGGGGATGATCCCGCTCGTTACAGAGGATGCGGAATTCGAGGCTGCCGGTCTGGCTGATGATGCGTTTGATCCGGTCCAGTTCAGCCTGCTCGGCCTGAGGGATGATCACTTCGATTTGATTTTCGCCGTATTGACGCACGGTGACTTCCCGTTGGCCGCCAGGGTTTACACGCCGCATCACCGCCGCCACCAACTGATCCATATCCACCCGCTGCGACGGGTCATGTTTGGCCGGATCGACTTCATACACCAAAATCACCCCGCCGCGAAGATCGATGCCCAGGCCGGGCGGCCACCGCGTGAGCAAAATCGCCCCAGCCGTCAAAATCGAAAACAAAATGACCGCAAATTTCCACCCATACTCGGGCATCCGAAACCGCCGGGCCAAATAATTGCCGACAATCCACGAAAGAATCAAAATCCCCAAAGCGGCCAAAAAGTCTCTCGTTAACGGCGACATCGGTTCTTTTCCTATAACTGGGGTTCCTGCCTGCTGGGTAACATTTAGCCGAATGGAGACGCCCACTTGGCGCCCGATAAATCCCCTCTCCCCTGGCTGTCGAGAGGGTTAGGGGGAGGGGGAATAATATGGTGGTCAGGCGTCTTCTCCCCTCACCCGGCTCACCCGGCTTCGGCTACGCCTCCGCTGGCCTGTCCCGCCAGGGGAGAGGCCAGTTGCTCCATCCGGCTAAAGTGTTACCTCCTTCCTCATGTTTCCGACACCATTCTTACCGGACCGGCAACACTCAGTACCATTTGAGCCGAATGAAGCAACATAACTCTCCCCGCCGTGGGAGAGGCCGGCTCCAGCGGAGCGAAACTAGCTGAAGGGTGTCATTCCCACGAAAGTGGCAGTCCAGAAAGTATCCCACCAGTTCCCACTTGCCCCACTGGAACACAGGAGCAAGCACAAAGCACCCTGGATTCCTGCTTACGCAGGAATGACACACCACCTCTCCTTCATTCGGCTAAAGGGTACAACACTCATTTTGTCCCGATCTTGGGAATCATTTCGTTTCTTCCGAAGGCCCCTCTCCTAACACCCGAGCAATAGCGCTGAGTGTGACCCGGATTTTGGTATTGGTGGCCTCGTCCACTTTCAAGGTAACCTCATCGGCCTCCCGATGCACGTTGGTCACTACCCCGTAAATTCCTCCAATCGTAATGACCCGATCGTTTTTCTTCAAGGCGGCCAGCATTTCCTGACGTTTACGTTGCTCTTTGCGCTGGGGCACAATCAGCAAAAAGTAAAACAAAAACATAATGGCCACCATGGGGATCAGCATGGCCCAGATGCTGGCGCCGTCTTGCTGGGCCAAAAGCACCAGCCTTCCAGAAAAAAAGGACCCTGCCACGGAACCAAGCTCCTTGGGTTCGGAAGAACCGCAAAAAGGCTGTTAGAACAAGGCTCTGTTTTAACCGAAGCTCTATTTTATAGGTTTATAGGTAACTCAAACTGTAAACGGAAACGCCGTCTTTTGGCCATAACTTATTGCAAAATAAGGATTTCATTGCGTTCGCCCGGTGGACCGATTCTTGTGGTTCGAGAGGCCGAACCACTCGTTTTTCTGCTGGTTTTTGCCGGGGTTGGACAGGTTCATTTACAGTTTGAGTAGGTAACATTTTAGCCAAATGAAGTGGCACGATGTTTCCTGGCAGCCTGTCACTGCTGCGTAAGCAGAAATCCAGACGCCTTTTGCCCGCCAAATCCCCCTTGGACAACATCCCCCGAAAGTGGGGTCCCGTTTCCCTGGATTCCTGCTTGCGCAGGAATGACACATCGCCCTCCTCACCCGGCCAGCCGAAACGGCTGGGCGGGCTCTCGACGGCCGGGGAGAAGTGGGATGCTTCCTTCGGTGTAACACTTTAGCCGAGTGAAGGCCCTCTTTTTCCCCTCACCCCTGGCGGGACAGTGTAGGATGGGAGGGATACGAAAGTGGGCAGCGACTTCTTTTCTGTCCCCTCACCCGGCTGAGCCGAAGGCTCAGCCAGCCTCTCCCCCCAGGGCAGAGGCGAATAGCTTCATCCGGCTAATGTGTTCCTTTTCCCGGAACTCTGCGTGTAACCTCTGGTACCGCCGGTTCCCAGGCAAACCCCCCGGCATAGCTGGGTATCTTAAGCCTCTCCTGCCCTACCTACAAGGGGGTTCTCCGGACACCCTGTGGCAGAAGAGATCGGACGGTCACAAGACGGCGGGGTGGCCCCGGTGGGGGTCAGGCTAACGGGTTCTTATCTTCCTGGTTTTTCTGAATTGCCCATTTTGTCCATAATCGCTGTTTTCCCAGGCGAAACTCTTCAAAACGATCCTCTTCGATAGCCCGTCGGGCCTCGGCCATCAGACGCTGATAATACCAAATATTGTGCAGCGAAAGTAATACCGGACCGAGCATTTCGCCGGATAAAAACAGATGTCGTAAATATCCTCGGGAGCGTTGGCAGGCAGGGCACCCGCACCCCTCTTCCAAGGGGCGATCATCCCGCTCGTATCGTTGGTTTCGGATTCGGATGATCCCTTGATCGGTAAACGCCCACCCATTCCGCCCGTTTCGGGTCGGCAACACACAATCAAACATATCCACCCCCAGCGCAATAGCATCTAGCAGGTCCTCGGGTCGGCCAACGCCCATCAGATACCTGGGTTTATCCGGGGGCATGGCGGGTACCACGGCTTGCAAAACCTGGCGCATTTGCTCCGGCGTTTCGCCTACGCTCAGGCCGCCAATGGCATAGCCGGGAAAATCCATCTCGACCAGCCGGGCCAGGCACTCCAGACGGACATCCACGTCCAAGCCCCCCTGGACGATGGCAAAGAGGGCTTGATCCGCTCGGCCCGATGCCTGTTTGCAGCGCTGGGCCCACCGCACCGTTCGGAAAGCTGCCTCTTGAACCACTTCCGGAGGGCTTGGCAACCCCACCACATGATCTAATACCATCGCTATGTCCGAGCCGAGGGCCTCTTGTACATGGACGGCCTGTTCGGGAGAAAGCTCCCAGAGGCGTCCGTCGATATGGGACCGAAACCGGACACCCTGCTCGGTAATTTGGGTCATCTGGGCAAGACTGTAAATCTGAAAGCCGCCGCTATCGGTTAAAATCGGCCCAGACCAGCCACAAAACCGATGCAACCCCCCCAACGATTGAACTACCTCCACCCCCGGACGGAGCATCAGATGGTAGGCATTGGCCAGGATCACCTGGGTCCCAGTGGCCCGAAGCAAACAGACTTCTATTCCTTTGACCGTCCCTTGAGAACCGACCGGCATAAAAGCGGGCAACTGGATCGGACCATGCGGCGTTTGCAGGGTACTTCGTCGGGCTCCGCACCGAGCATCCAGATGATGTACCTGAAACAAAAACCCACTTTCTGCCATGGAATCGTACCACCACCTGAGGGCTCCTAGAAGGGCATTCGAAAAGAGTTACCCTTCCTTCCTGGGCAGGAGACAGCGGGGCCGGTCCACCTGCCGGCAAGCTTGGCCCGGGCCTGGGGGGTGAGTTTCCGATGGGTGGCCCAATCCATCCCAGCATGAACTCTTAACTCTTTCGGTCCCCCCCATGCTCCGGGGCAAATCCCCAAATCCGTCCCAATCCCGGCCTATTCGCCGCGCAGTTTCAACCCGAACTGGCGGAGCTTTTCCCGCACTTCATTAAGACTGGTTACCCCAAAATTTTTACACTCCAGCAACTGGTCCGCTGTATGGCGGATCAGATCGCGCAGGGTATTAATCCCCTTGCGCATCATGCATTTGCGGGCCCGGACCGAGAGGTTCAGATCGGTAACCGGTCGGTTTAAGAGGGCTTGTTGGTCGGGGGAGAGTTCCTCCGGCTCGAAAGGTTCCGGAGGCCGTTTTTCCGAAGCCAACATCCCCAACGACAAGCCCTTTGAAGCCAAGATTTCTCGGATTTCCTGCAGGCTGGTTTCGCCGAAATTTTTACTGGCCAGCAATTGTTGTTCGGTGGTTCGGCACAGATCGCCCAGAGTACGGATACCCATCTTTTGCAAACAATTTCGGCTTCGTTGGGACAGTTCGAAATCGGTAACCGGGATATTCAACATCTGACTGAGCCGATCCCGTTTTCTCTGAAGATCCTCGTCCAGGAACATACTGCTGGAGGCTTGGGCATCTCGCAGAAACAGCCAGGCACGCTGATGATCCGGATACGCATCTAAGATACGCTGATAACATTGCACAGCCAATTCATATTGGCCATGGTCTTCATACAAAACCCCCAGATTGAACAACGCCCCCAGATGCGGAGGAAACCGGGCGGCCGAACGTTGGTACAGATCGATGGCTTCTTCGTCATTACCCCGGCGATCGTTTTCCAATGCCAGCCCGAACAGTGCCCCAGGATGGTTCGGATCCACCTCCACGGCCCGCTCATATAGTGCTATCACTTCGGCCGGGTTGCCCCCCAAGGCGGCAATAGTACATGCACGTTGGTAGAGATATTCGGCCGTCTCCTCGATGGCGCCAGAAAGGCGGTCCAGGATCTCCAGTGCTTCGGTGGGTTGGCCCATCAGCCGGAGGGCTTCCGCCCGGCCTACCGCACACCAATCCGCATCGTAGCCGGCCTTCTGGGCCGCTACGTAACTGTCCAATGCCCGTTGGTATTCCTGTAAGGCGACCCAGGCTTTGGCCAAATAATAGTGCGCCAACGCCCCCCCGTCTCCCTTTTGCAACGATTCAACGGCCTGCCGATACCGACCCAATAGATACTGACACGTCCCTAGCCGAACCATCCCGGCAGGACTCAACTCTTCCTTCTGTTCCAGTTCGCCCACGGCTTCCCGCAAAAGCCGGTATTGGTTCAAGTCCGTGGCAATAGCATCGCTAATCAGTTGGACCTCTCTCGGCCCAAACACACTATCCAGTAACACCATCTGTTTGATGTCCACAGGAGCTTTCACATCGGGAACCGTTATGCTCTGTACCATTCGCTGCATTCCTCCTTTTACAGGATCATCTCGATTTTAGGCGGCTTAGAGGCTGTCCCGAAAATCCGTTTTTAGTCGGATATGGCCCACCAACCGGCATCCCTCAGCCTACCAAAACCCTAATAAAACGGCATTTTGAACAAAAGTAGACTGATTTGGAACCAGTTGGGAGGTCCGCCCAACTACCAATTTCGAGACAGCCTCTTATTCCCCAGGGCGTCATTTCCCACCAAAGGATACCCACGCATGCCCAGGCGACTTCGCTGCCAGGCCGTCTGCCCCGAGATCGCCCCCCTGAGCAAAAAAGCTCACCCGGACCATTTTAGCTTGCCACCAGGACCAATGACCACAATAGTGTTCGAGCCGATATTTATTCCCTACAAGTCGTAGGGGCCTGGGTGGGCGGATACAGTCAAAATAAGGGGTTAGGGCAGATGTACTGCATTCGGCTAAATAGTTACCAGGTGGTGATCGGGCGTCCCAAAGCCAGCGGTGGGACTCGAACCCACAACCCCCGCATTACGAGTGCGGTGCTCTGCCAATTGAAGCTACGCTGGCACAGGAGTGGCGCATAGGCTGGGATTGGATCGATCCGCCCCTGGCGGCCCCGGGGCTTTTTCCAATAGGGTGAGTGAATACTCTGGAGGAGGCCCAGGCCTCCAGCTTACCTACTTACCTATCCTCCGGAAAGGCCAGGGTAGTTTTCCTCTCTTGAAATATTCCCAAAACTTTTAATTTACCCAAAAATCCCTAAACCACAAGATGGAAGCCTCCAACCGGTCTTTCTTCGGAAAGCTGGAAAGATAGTAACATTTTAGCCGAATGAAGGGGGCCGATGTCTCATTCCTGCGTAAGCAGGAATCCAGGCTCCTTTGTACCTGCTAGAGTGTTGCTGGGGAACAGGGGTACCAGGGCACCATGTAGTCCTCCTACGGTCTGGATTCCCGCTGGCGCGGGAATGACACCTTGGGTTTAGCCCGCCTGGGGAATGGCAGGTTGCTCCATTCGGCTAAAATGTTACGAAAGATAATACTTTTGAGGAGGTGCAATCTCCTCAGAAGTGTGGCTAAGCCTGCTCCAGGGTGCTTTTTTTCTTCAACGACTTCGGAAATAATACTTTAGAGAATCGGAGATATTTTCATTGTAGGCCGGGCCAGCCTGTGATAGAATCCCAAGGGGGGGCTTTTTCTTGGAGAAACCCGGTTCAGGAAGCCATAACCAATCAGCTTTTTTGCAGGGGCTTTTCCTCAGGGGCCAGAGCCAAATGCCAGGAGGCGGGTATTATGGGTACCCCTCAGCAGCGTCCACCTCAGGTGTCCCAACCGGTTACTCCTAATCCATTGCCAGGCGGGGCCGCTCATGCACCACTAATGGGTGGCAGCCAGCCCCCATTACAAGGGGATCCGGTGGCCCGTCCTGCCCCCCTAGGGCAGATTCCACTATCCACTACGGGGGGGATACCAATACCCCAGGCAATCCCCATTACCGCTCCTGGTAGCAGCCTGCAGCCCACGGCTCAGCCCGTCTATCAGCAGGCCCAACCCATCCTTCCTTCCCGTCCCCAAGCCGGGCCTGTTCCCTCCGGCCTGCCCCAAGCCCAGCCGATTCCTGCCCGAATCCCCCAAGCTCAACCGATCCCTTCCGGTGCGGTCCCCTCGGCAGTCCGATCGGCTCCCCCAGCGGTCCCGGCAGGTCGGGCATCCGCCAAGCCGATTCCGGGACGGCCTTCCCTGGCTCCCCGCCAAAAGGATGCCCAGGCTCCGGAAGAGCCGGAAGAGCCCGAACAAGAGGTCTTGGAGGTGGCCCTGCGGAACGCTCCGGGTTGGCTGGTGAGCCTTTTGGTGCACATGGCCCTGATGATTATTCTGGCTCTTTGGCTGTTGCCCCTTCCGCCTCGAAGTATTCTGACGCTTTGGGTCCCACGGGAAC
>Ga0197142_1004861_pt1 | contig 10709 bp, 8 predicted proteins | sample GBS60_MetaG_FD_148614 | JGI IMG/M metagenome (GOLD analysis project Ga0197142, IMG submission 148614) | Sediment microbial communities from Great Boiling Springs, Gerlach, Nevada, United States - GBS 60_MetaG | ecosystem: Environmental > Aquatic > Thermal springs > Hot (42-90C) > Sediment...
TCAGCACACTATGACTTCCCCGCTGACGCGCCACTTCCCAACCCGCCTGCTGGAAAGCGCGCACGGCCTCCCGGCCAGAGATACGCGGGAGTTTAGGCATGGGTGGGGATCTCTACTTCCAGGCTCTGAATGGTCAGGGGCAACCCTTTCTCCCGCCGCACCTCCAGACAGAGTTGTATGGCCTCCCGGATATTCCGGATGGCTTCCTCCCGTGTTCTCCCCTGACTCATACAGCCGGGGATCACGGGACATTCCACCACAAACCATCCTTCTTCGTCCTGGTAAATCGTTACAGGGAACCTCGCCATTGTTTCCTCATACCGATTGCGTTTGTTTCGGTCAGCGCCCATCGCCCGGACGTGAACGTCCGGGCTCATCCTGCAAAGCCCTTCGGGCTATTTTTAGCCCCCGAAGGGGGCTTTGCTGATTGAGCCCGACGGCCACGCCGCGAGCGGCTCGCCGCGTGGCGGTTTACCGTCGGGCGAAGTGGCCGTAACAAACACAGTTGGTATTATCTGCCAGTATCCGCCCCGGGATCTTTGCTCGCTTCCGACTTCCCGGACTGACACAACTTCATTCCAGCCCGTATCTCCGCACCCCCAGCGTCTGGAGGACCACCAGGGCCACGAAGAGCGGGTTGTTGATCAGATACCGCCGCCAGAGGCGCCGGGGTTCGGTGAGTAGAGAAAGAGACACTTCGGGTTGGCACTATGTCCCCGTTACTCTGTGGTGAATGGTCCGGATATCCTGCAGAACCCCGAAATCAGGTCAAACTCCTTGTCAAAACTCACGATAGATATCGGTGTATTGCAGCCAAACTTGGCCGATCAATTGGAATAGCCCAATAAGTTATAGTATATACGTTGATGTGCCTGCACCATATCCGCCACTGAGAAATGTTCTGACACCCATTCAATACCTTGCAGGCCCAGTCGCCTTGTATATGCTGGATCTGCCAATAGGCTAATCATGGCGCGGGCAAGTTCATCAGAATTCTCGGGAGGTACGAGCAATCCGGTCTCGCGATCACGCACAACCTCCGGAATGCCCCCTACGCGACTGGCAATCACTGGAACACCCATTGCCATTGACTCCAGACAGATAATCCCAAAAGCCTCCCATAATGACGGCAATACCATAACGTCGAGCGCTGCAAGGATTCTGCCCACATCTTCTCGCCATCCTAAAAAATGCAAATGCGATAGAACATCCAGTCGCGCCGCTTCTTCATAAAGTATGCTCCGCAGCGGGCCGTCACCTGCAACGATAAAGTGCGCGTTTGGTATTTGCTGTAAAACCTTTGGTAATGCTCGGACGAAAAAAATGACACCTTTTTGTCTCTCTAAACGCGCAATCACCCCAGCCACCGCTGAATCAACCGGTAAGCCAAGATCTCTGCGCGCCGTATTCCGATCAGGTGAGTCCTTAAGTCGCTCACGACGAAATGCATAATAGATGCGAGTAATCTTTTCAGGGGGCATAATGCGGTTTTCAATACCGTAAGTTCTGATGTAATCTGATCCAGCTATGTAATGATCTGTGAAACGATCTAACCAGCGTTCAACCTGGCGATACAACCATCGTTTGGGCTGCGGTACATAAGGATGAGACGCGTAGGCATGGATCATATGCACAGTCACAGGAATTCCAGATTGCTTCGCAGCCAATCTCCCGATAACCCCAGCTACCGAGGTGTGTGTGTGCACAATATCAAAACGCTCTTCGTGCAACAACTCGCGTAAGGCGCGATAGGCTTTGATGCTCGTCATGATCCCGCCTGTTCGTTGCATCTTAATCGGCACAATCTTCAACCCGGCCTCATAGAAAGCATGGTCAAGCGGGCACCCAGGAGAGAAACCAACAGTCACATCAAACTGTGTCGGATCAAGCCCAGAGGCCAACATCAGCACATGTTCGCCTGCGCCACCAATGGTGGTCGTGATAAGTTGTAACACTTTGATGCGGCGTTTCAGCATTCCTGACCCTCCAGCGCGGAACGATAGGTTTCGACCAACAGCTGCCCCATCTTCTCTACAGAAAACATTTTTGCGCGTGCCTTGCCTGAATTGGCAAATAAGGCTCGCTTTTCGGGTGCTTCAACAACTGTCCTTATCGCGTGTGCGATAGAATCAACATCAAGAGGGTCACAATAAACACCTGCATCACCGACGACTTCCGGCAACGGTCCAGCTCGGGCGACAACAACAGGTGTTCCACAAGCCATCGCCTCAAGAGCGGGTAAGCCAAAACCTTCGTACAGTGATGGCATAACCAATGCATCGGCCGCGCCATACAGTACTGGCAAATCGGATTCGGCGACTTCACCTAATACTCGTACACTTGGCGACATCCGATGTATGTAGTCTGTGAAGTCAAGTTGATACCTCGCCGGTTTGCCCGCAAGAACAAGTATCCCATCATAGCCAGACTGCTTCACCTTCTGAAAGGCTTCTAGCAAACGTCCCACATTCTTCCATGGTTTCCAGGTTCCTACGAACAGAATATAGCGATCCAGGTTATAAGCCTGCTTAAACTGAATTATTGCCTCTGATCCTGGTGGCGCAAAATGTTCCGCGACACTATTCGGAACAACCCAAATCTTTGCTTCTGGTATCTTAAAAACCCTATGGAGTTCTTCAGCAATAAAATGTGAGACGCACAAGATAATGCACGATCGGTTTATGGCTTGCCGTATCATCCAACCGTAATAAAGACGCATAAACCAATGCAATTTGTCCGGATAATGAAACAATGCCAGATCGTGTATCGTCGCAACTATAGGCCGTGTGGTAGTGACAGGAACCACATAATGGGGCGCGTGAAAGAGGTCCAGATGATCTTGGGCAATCAGCCGAGCCATAGCCCATTGCTCATAAATACCAGGTGATCTGGCATCGATAACGCGAACATCCCAGTCGGTACGCATTTGATGCACCTGTTGCGCTGTCCCCTCATCTGGCACATACACAACCAGTTTGAGAAAGGGTTGGGTAGATAAGCCTCGTAGAGCGTTTCGGATATAACGCCCCACGCCGGGATACCGTACCAGACGAGCATCAAAACCTACGCGCATAGCCTCTCCTGATAAATGATATTCTGCAGCACCTGTTCAAGTTGCTGACCAATAATCTTCCAATCGTACGTTGTTTCAACCAGGAGACGACCCGCCAGCCCGATCTTGCGGATGAGGTCTGGTTCTCTCAAGAGACTCAAAATCGCTGAAGCTAACTCTGATGGTGTGTCGCCTACCAGGATGTTCAACCCTGAGCTTATTTGTATTCCCTCACAGCCTACCGTTGTCGCCACAACGGGCCGGGCCATAGCCATCGCTTCAAGGATTTTCAGCCGGGTGCCACCACCAATCCGCAATGGGGCGACAAAGACCGAAGAGCCTGCCAGATATGGCCTCACATCCGCGACTGTACCGGTCACTGTGATCCTTGGGTCGCGACCGCAGGATACTACAGCAGGAGCCGGATCACGGCCTACGATTGCCAGAGTCGTCTGCGGTCGATGCCTCCATACTCGTGGCATTATTTCGCCGCAAAGAAACAATACCGCATCAATATTCGGATAATAGTCCATGCTACCGACAAAGATGAGATCATAGTGGTAAGGCGAGATAAAAGCGGGATCAAAATACTCTGTATCCACACCATTTGGCACGACAGCGATGTTGTCCATACCCGAAATCATCTTCAGAGTATGACGATCTTGCTCAGATACGGTGATGCAGAGATCAGCCCGTCGCGGAAGCTGGCGCTCGAACTCATACATAAAGCGGCGCTGGAACCATCCATGTACTTTCTTCAGGCCCCATCGTGGGCTTTGCGCAAAACGGTCGTAAAGCAAGTAATCGACATTATGCATATCAACCACGCGAGTAGCAAGTCCAGAAAGTCCTTCCAAACTATCATAGATGTAGTGGAATTCGGCCAGTGCGAGATCTGGAGCCGTCTTGCGCGCCACTGACAGGACGACATCAGTCAATTGAGAGGGAGTATGTTTAAGAATCACGAAGGGACGACGTGAGACCAGGCTATACAAGATGCGCAACCCTGTTCGCAGCGCCGATACCGGCTGCGCCACGATATGAATTGAGTGGCAGTACTGCGATAGAATATCCTCCCCGGTTACCTCAGCCGATGACAGTGCGACTGAAACCAGGTGAATTTGGTGGCGTTGGGCCAATTGTTTGATCAGATTGAACATCCGGATGCGCCCACCCTGGTTAGGCGGATATGGCCACTCCGGTGTGACACACAAGATTCTCATCGCGTCGCCCCATCATCTGACGTTAACGGTCAGAGTCTCGTTTACGAGGCCAGAGGCTATAGCCGTACCATAGTAACCACGGGAGAAAAATAATCGTCCAAAGTAGCCGCTTTGGCCAGGATGTCTCGCACAACCAGGCAATGTCCTCCCTTAACTGGACTTCGCTTCTCTGACTTTTTACCCGCGGATTAGCCCCGATCAGGTGTCGCTCACCCAAGTAGAAGCGTTTTTCCCTTAGTTGATATAAGAGATCAGAATTGTCTGGTATGGCAAAGCCGTGCTGCCGGGCAAATCTCAGAATCCTTTCAACAGAGCCAGCCGGGTCTTCAACAAAAGACTCGTAACGAATCCGCATGTACGGAATCCCCAACCATTTCATAAGCCATGCACTACCATTTGCACGGATCCAGTGGTGAATAGCTGCTTTACTGTCCATCGTGCCAATCGTGGCTCGCCATTTGGCACCGAAAGGCTCCATCAAAGGAATCGGTCGGTTCACCCAAGAAAAGACCGTGGCACGCGGATCTCTAATCAGGTGAACAGCTATCAGAGAAATTCCGGGCTGCTGCGCCAGGATCCACCCAAAAGCGCCGGATTTAGAGGAATCTATTATAATAGTGTCAGGATGCTTATCTGCTATTATTTTCAGCAATGAAACGATTGCCGTGAATGTCCTGCGTTGACCAGGCTCAAGCAGGTCTCGCCCGATAGCCTGGCTTAAGGCACGAAAGGGTAATGTGATGGTTCTCGGCAAATTCCTCTCACTGAAATCATTGAAAACAATCGGCCAATCCCGACCAAACGCGGCCTCAAAAATTGGATTCCAAAAGCTGCACTCACTGTAAGGTCGTCCACAGCTGCAAGGCATTACACTATCAGGGAGGGTTGCATAATCAAAGACCGATTTGAGCTCCCCAATGTGTAACATACCGGGCATTTGCCCGAGGATATCTCCCAGTAGTGTACTTCCGCTTCGGCCCACCCCTGCAATATACAAGATCTGCAATGTGTTCTCCCTCATCATAATCAACGTTCCTTTCGTACTGCTTCTAAGGCTTTTCGCCGTGACGTTCAGCGGTTCAAAGTAGTTGTGTCGATCACAACGAACTAACGGTCGCAGATAGAATTGCCGTACCTTCTCGACGAGCCGGATGGGAGACAGGTTATAACGTATCATGCATTCCTCTTCGTCTCTTTCAAGGTATGGCTGTTGTTTTCTGAATAATCCGATTATGTTTGTTTTCCCGTCGTTCGGGTCGTCCGGCGCATGCCATCAGCACACCAAGCAGATAGGCCCCTGTAGGATCTTCCATAGAACCCAGTGTAACCGCGCCGATCAATACAGCCAGACATACAGCCGCAAAACGTCGCCGATCGCTATCTTTTGAACCTAACGAGAGCAAAACCGGTACGATGGCGCAGGCAAAGAGCAAAACACCGACCAATCCCGCCTTGAGCAAAAGCCACAGATAGTAATTATGACCAAACATGGCCAGCCGCTCCAGGTCCCGAGGATTTTCGCGATAGAAAAACAGGCCGGGATCCCGATAAACATAGCCCAACCCACGCCCCAATATGAGCGTTGCCGGCTCATCCAATGGCGCCAGGAGCAAACTCGCCTCTTTCATCCGAACACCAATCACGCCGTAACCGATGTTTTCGTCCTGGAAGACGAGCGCGAACTTTTTATACACGAGCTGCAACAGTGAGTGGGTACGATCGCCTACCGGGGCCGGCAAAACAGCGAGCAAAATTAAACATACTATGCCCATCCCGAACAGACCAAGTTTCGAGGCTCGCGATAGGGCGCGATCAGCCAGAATACTGACAATTGCGGCAAACGCACCCATCAGCCAGTACGTTTTCGACTGGGTAATAACCAGCGCGACCAACATGATCCACGTATCCAGCCTGAATCGGGAGCGCCCCGGGCGTGTCACGGCCAGGATGAAACCTGCACCGATCAAGTGAAAAGCCTGCGGACGAACGATCGGTAGACCAAGCGTAAAAATATTGCCCAAGTGAGTACCTGTCAGGAACAAGAGACTACCCCCTGCATTTAGCAGGACAAACTGCGTCAGGATTGCAATGCTCATCAAGGTCGCATAGAGACGTAACATTTTATCAATGCTCGAGCGACATAGCATCATCGCCGTCAAGATTCCCACAATAAGGTATAAAAAAGGACGTAGTTCGAGGGCAATGTTGACTAACTTATTTCCGTTGATCAAACCGATAAGTGTAGCATGCACTACAATGATAAAAACTATTGCGAACTGAGCCACTAAATGAGATGACCACCGATTCTTTGTCAAAAACAGGAAAACGAGAGCAGTGCCAACCAGCCCAGCCAAGATGTCTTGAAGCCGGAACAAGCCGCCGATTTCCGGTGCGTCTGCCGCGTCCAACCTGAACATTCCACCCCACATAACCAGGGCGGCCACCATGAGACCATGCCCAACCAGTTGCGCCAAGAAGCCTCGAGCCACGCTCCAGCGCACAGTGCTGACAGCATATGAACCCCCGCGATCAACAAATATAACAGAACTCTTTTGCTGACCTGGTGGCACAAGTGCTATAGATACTTGCCTAATGGGCAACCTCATATAACCGTCCTTCCTCAAAGGTCAAATGCCAGGCTATTAATTCCCAACCTTTTGCGCACCACCCACCAGAGAAGAACTTTCCACATAATGAGCGAGACGGCAGTTGCTATAGCAGCGCCGACAATTCCCAGCAGAGGGATCAGGAGCAGGTTCAACACCACGTTCAGAATAGCAGATAGTACCAGGCCTTTTGCTGTATCCCGTTCATACTGGGTCATATTCAGGAGCATCCCCACTGAGCCAGCGGCGGAATTCACTGCCTGTCCCGCCAGCAGGATGAGCAGAGGGATGTATGCCCCCAGGTAGGCTGGCCCGAAGACCAGCCGCAGAAAGAGCTGTCCCAGGAGAATGTACCCGAGGGTGATCCCCACGTTCATGGCCAGGATGACCCGCGCGCTGGCAGTCACCAGGCGCTGCAATTCTCTCATATCCCCCTTTGCATAAAGCGCCGCGAAGCGAGGCGCCACCACCAGGTTCACCGCATCCAGGCCGAAGGATGCTAAAGTGGAAACCTGTGCTGCGACCCGATAGATGCCGATTTCGGCATCCGCCACAAAAAATCCCAGGACGATGATGGAAGCCTGGTTGTTGATCAAGATCATCCCGTCAACTAAGGCCAGAGGAAGGGCACTCAGCCACCAGGCCCGGCCCTCAAAACAGGGCCTAGCTGCTCGGACCGAAGAGGGCGTCGCCTGCCATAGCATCCATGCCCCGAATCCGAAGGCCAGAGCCGCTGCCACCACGTTGAGCGCCATCGCCTCCGCCGCCGAGAGGGAATGGCCCAGCAACCATGCGGCCCCGCTCAGAAGGAGCACCAGAAGCCCGGGCCGGATCAGGAATTCGGGCATCTGCCCGGCCACTACCCGCTGCAACCCCCGCAGCGCTGCCCCCCGGAGATTGCCCAAGGCGACTAGGGGCACCAGCACTATCGCCCAGGCAAACGTACTCAATCGCTCTCCCGAAAAGGAACTACGGAGAAGCCAGATCAGGATAACGCCAACTCCCGCCAACGCCAGAGATAGCAGTCCTGTGATCCGCCCCGCCCAGCGCCAGACGCCCTGAACCAGGTCCGGGCGGTCCTGCGCCATGCCCCGCGCGGTTTCCCGGACCACCAGGGTAGGCAGGCCAAACTGCGTCAGCACGGAAAGCACATTGATCCAGGCATAGACATAGGCGTAAACCCCGTACCCGGCAGGTTCCAGCAGCCGGGCCAAGAGCACCGTGCTCAGGAAATTAAGCCCTGCCCATGCAATTTTCAGCCCCATACTTCCGATGGTATCCTGTCCCAGGCGCGAGTTCACCGCGCGCAGGAACAACTGGCGCGCCCGCGCCACCCCTCCGGTAAGTTGGGGGCACATCCTATTGGGAGCCATCACTTCGGTCTGAAGCCGCATATCCTCATACCCAATCAGAGAGGACGCCTATCCACTATTCGGAGTCGCTTCCCCCGTTTTCACAAATCCCCGCCGGATCAAGTACTCCAGGATGATGCGAGCATTCTCCTCCGGGGTATGGTTCACCGTGTCCAGGCGAATCTCCGGGTTCTCGGGCGGTTCGTACGGGTCATCAATTCCCGTGAAGCCTTTGATCTCGCCGCGGCGGGCCTTCGCGTACAATCCCTTGACATCCCGTTGCTCGCAAATTTCCAGCGGCGTGTCCACGAACACCTCTACAAAATGGTTGGTCCCCACCATGTTGCGCACGTCGTTGCGGGTGGCCCGATAAGGGCTCACCGCTGCGCAGATCACCACGCCGCCATGGCGGACAATCTCTGAGGCCACAAACCCAATCCGACGGATATTGAGGTCCCGGTCCTCTTTGCTGAACCCCAGCCCCTTGGAGAGATGGGTGCGCACCACATCCCCATCCAACAATGTCACCTGCCGACCGTGTTCCATCAGGAATTGGGTCAGAATTTCCGCGGTCACCGATTTACCCGAGCAGGGGAGTCCGGTAAACCAGATACAGACCCCCTGCTTATAAATAGGGGGATAACTTTCCGCCAGGATTTCGGCAACCTCCGTTCTTGTGAACCACTCCGGCAGACGGCGTCCGTTGTTCAGGAAATTCTCCCGAACCTCGGTGCCCGAGATGAGAACATACCGTTGCCCCGGCGCCAACCGGGACAGTTCTTCATACCGTCCCTCGTCCGGCAGATAGACCATCGTATCAAAGGGGATGACCGCCACACCGACCTCTTCGCTGTATTGGGAGGCCAGTTGCTGCGCGTCGTAGGGGCCGTAGAAAGGCTTCCCCCGCGAATCCACCCCGGGCCCGGCGTGGTCGCGCCCCACAATCATGTGGTTGGCCCCGTAGTTGCGCCGGATGATCATATGCCAGACCGCCTCGCGAGGCCCTGCCAATCGCATTGCCAGAGGCATCAATGCCAGGAGCACCCGTCGCGGGTCATAGTACCGCCCGGCCATAATCTTGTAAGTACGGACACGAGTGTAGTGGTCCACGTCACCCGGCCTGGTCATCCCAACAACCGGATGAAGCAGCAATATCCCATTGACCGATTGGGCGGCGCGCTTGGTCATTTCCTCGTGGGCCCGGTGAAGCGGGTTACGGGTCTGGAAAGCAACGACATTCAGGTGGGGGTTACGGGCGATTTCGGGATTCTCTTCCCCGATTTCCTCCAGCCGCCCGCGCACCTGAGCCGGGGTCAGGCGCAGGTCCCGAAAGTCATAATGGGAAGGCAACTGAATAACCCGAAGCGGGCCGGAAATAAATAGCGGCCCCCACGTGTAAAGTTCTGCCACCAGCGGATGGCGGGTATCCAGGGTACCGAAGACCTTCTGGGCCAGTTCTTCCCGGTCCCACTCATATACTTCTTCAATGGTCATAATAGCCAGCAGTTCGTTCTTGGCATTACGCAGGGCGACGTCCTGCCCAATGCGGATGTGCGGCCCGGATTCCACCGGCAATGTGACCGGAATGGGGAACAGATACCCATTGGCCAGACGCATCTCATCCAGCACCCGCTGATAATCCCGCTGGCCCATAAAACGGTCCAGCGGCGAGAAGGCACCAGTTGCTAACAGTTCCAGGTCACACACGGCTCGTTCAGAGAGCAACACCGAGGGCAGGTGGCTGGCGTACGCCTTGACTTCGCCAATATCTTCTGGTGGCACCAACAAGTCCACCAGTTGACCTCCATAGGGAGGGATTAGAAGAGACGACATCGTGACTTCACCTCGCCAGATGATGTAGATGATGTAGAAGTTGTGCTGTACTCCAGGGCGATTACGCCAGAGAAAGGTAGATGGTCCGGATGCTCAGGATAACGATCACCATTCCCACCAGGGCCATCAGCAGGCGGGTCGGTAGTTTCTTGCAGGCATAGGCCGCCACTGGGGCCGCAATCACTCCCCCGATGAGTAACCCAACGATGATTTGCCAGTGCTGGGAAATCAGCGCCGGTATGGTCACAATAAACGCAACCGCTTCGGCAAAGGTGACGAAGAACTCGGTTGCATTGACCGATCCGATGCTGAGTTTTGGATTGTGCCCCTGGGCAATCACCGTGGTGGTGACAATAGGTCCCCAACCTCCTCCGCCAATCGCATCAAAGAACCCACCGAGAGCGCCCAGAGGAACGAGGTAGCGCGGCTGTTGGTATTCGTGCACCTGCCGGGCCGCTCTCCAGAGAATCAGGCAACCCATCACCAGCAGGTAGGCCGAGACAAACGGCTTGATAATGCTACCCTCCTTATCCAGCGTGAGCACGTAGGCTCCCAAAATCCCGCCCAAGACACCGGGAATGACCAGTCTCAGGAACAGTTTCCGGTCTACATTTCCCAGTGAAAAGTGCGAGAGTCCAGATAT
>Ga0197142_1004862_pt1 | contig 10707 bp, 7 predicted proteins | sample GBS60_MetaG_FD_148614 | JGI IMG/M metagenome (GOLD analysis project Ga0197142, IMG submission 148614) | Sediment microbial communities from Great Boiling Springs, Gerlach, Nevada, United States - GBS 60_MetaG | ecosystem: Environmental > Aquatic > Thermal springs > Hot (42-90C) > Sediment...
CCCACCAAATCCCACCTACGATTCGCTGTATCCAACCCAACATGAAAAACCTCCTTCGCCATTTCTCAGGGGACAACATTCCAACTCCAAGCCTACTGGGGGAAACCTTCGTTTCCGGCCGAAGCCGAAAGTACTCCTCACTGTTTTTCTATCATACTTCTGTTATTTGCAGCCGAAAAGCACGGCAAGCGGTTCTTTCAGAAAATCAGGTAACTCAGTAAATGAAACCGCCTAACACCGGCGAAAAATAGCAGAAATACGACGCATTCAACCCTCTCAAACCGAAGGGTTGATCCGTTGGTGGAACGCAAGGAAATCCTTATTTTGCAATACGTGATGGCCAAAACCTAGCGTTTCCGTTTACAGTTTGAGCAGGTAACCTGTTAGCCGAATGGAGGGCGATGTGTCCTTCCTGTGTAATCAGGAATCCAGCCTTCTTCCCGCGCAAGCGGGAACCCAGGCAATATGGACTTCTACTTGTTTCTGGATTCCCTCTTTCGCGGGAATGCCACGCTTGGTTTAGCTCGCCAGGAGAGAGGAGGGATGCTTCATTCGGCTAAAATGTTACAAAATCGGAAAAAAGTGTTGCATCGAGGAAACATTTTACGGCGTTAGGGCCGGCAGTGGGGAGGTGGTAATTTGTATAAATCGCTGGAACACTTTTTGCGCTACAGCCACCACATCCTCCCGCCGAACCGACCGGATCCGATCCGGGAATTTGGCCTCGTAATCGTACCCCAAGCCAAACAGTTCATAAAGGATGGCTTGTTGGGCCTGTTCGGCCGGGGTGGTGTTTTCCTGGGCGTGTAGGGCTAGGATCATTTCGACGGCGCGGTGGAATTCGTCCTCGGAAATCTCGCCCCGGCGGGCACGGTCCAGATGGGCACGAATCCGACTTAACACCTCCGGGATTTTGTCCGGAGCGGTCTGAGCCACCACGACAAAATACCCCGGCGCCGGTCCGCTCATCAAAAACGCATGGACCATATAGACCAGCCCTGCTCCCCGAAGGTCCTCGTGCAGCCAGCCGCCCGGATAACTGTAGCCGGAAAGAATTGCATCCAGCACTGTCAGGGCCGCATATTCTTTTTCGTCGGACAGGCTCGGCCCGGCAAAAGCCAGAAGCACCATGCCGGTCTGTTTGGACGTCTGTTTGTGCCGGAGGATGTCCTGTTCCAGGGCGTTGGGACGGCGGAAGTCGATAGGGGGCGATTGCTTTTCGGGCAACCGGCCAAAATGCTTCTTGACAATCTCCAGGGCTTCATCCGGATCGATGTCGCCGAAGACGCTGACTGCCATATTGCCGGGCGTAAAATACCGCTCATGGTAGGCTCGGAGGTCTTCCGGACGGAGGCGTTGGACGGCTTCCAGGGTGCCGCCGGGCATGATATGGTAGGGTGTTGTTGGCGGCAGGCTGGCATGGAACAGTTCCAGCAGTTCCTGCTGCGGGTTGTCCGCCCGACGGGCAATGCCGGCCAAGGCCAGCTTCTGGGCCACCGCAAACTGATCGGCAGGAAACGTCGGCTCTAGGAAGCATTGGGCAAAGACGGCGGCTGCCTCCGGAAAATCCTCCCGAAGCACGCTGAGGCTGGCCAGGATGGTATTCCGGCCGCCTACGGTCGAAAACCGGCCGCCGATCCGGTCGAAAAATTCGGCGATCTGGGCGGCGGTCATTTGGCGTGTTCCTTTGTCCAGCATGGCAGCGACAAGACTAGCCCGGCCCGCCGTCTGGGGGCTATCTTCCAACGAACCGCCCAAAACGGCCGCCTGAATATTGACCATGGGTTTGTGCGGCTGACGTTTCAAAAGCACCCGCAGGCCGTTGGGAAGCCGAACCAGCCGAATCGGCGTCTCCGGCGCCGATGGGGATTCTGCGGCCGCTTTGGGGGCCAGACCGGGCGGCACGATCAGGACCCGATTGAGCCGATCCGGCGTCAGATACTTCCTGGCCACTTCCTGCACCTGGGCCGCCGTGACTTTCTGGATGCCGGCCACATAATGTTTATCAAAGAGCGGGTCGCCTGTGGCCAAAAACGATCTGCCCAGGCTGTCGGCGGCGGCCTGGACAGTCTGCTGATCCAGCACCAGTTCGGCGGCTTTTTGTTTTTTGGCCTTCTGGAGTTCGACAGGACTGACCGGCTCGTCCCGAAGGCGATAGACCTGGCGGAGGATTTCGTCGGCCGCCTGCTCGTAGTGTTCCGGCGGCGCGGTAGCAATCACCCCAAACCAGCCCCGCACATAATGCGGCGTGTAACTGGCCGTCCGGATCGAAAGCACCCAGCCCCGCTGATGCTTTAGCTCCTGAACCAACCGCGAACTATCGCCTTCGCCTAAGATAGCGGCGGCCACATCCAGGGCAAATAAATCCGGATGGGTCAGTTCCACCGTCGGCCAGGCCAGGATCATATCCACCATCTTGCCTTCCATCTGGCGGACCGCTTCTCGGGGCGTTAGTTGCGGCGGTTCCTGGGGCATAGGGATCAGGGTTTCCGATCCCCGGGGCGTGCCAGCCCAATGCCGAACCACCGCCGACAGCACCTTCTCCGTATCCACATCGCCCACCACGACAAAGACCTGATTGTTCGGCACATAGCGGCTCCGATAAAAGGCTATCAGATCCTCTCGGGTGAGCCGGCTCAGCGGGTCCAGATAGCCGATCGTCGGATGCCGGACCGGATGCACCTGATACATCGTCTGCTCAAAAAGTTCCCAGAGGACCCGGCCGCGCTGGACCAGTCCGTCGGCCAATTCCTGCCGAACCACTGCATGTTCCCGTTGGACCTCGGCGGGTTCAAACCGGACATGTTGCATGCAGTCGGCCAACAGGTCAATGGCCGTTTCCACATCCTTGGCCGGGCAGTCGATGTAATACATCGTCATATCGTCCGAAGTCATGGCATTGCTGGCGCCGCCGAACCGCTCGATCATCTGGCGGATCTGGGCTTCGCTGCGCCGGGTGGTGCTGCCGCCGGAAACAATGTGTTCTACCAAATGACTGATCCCGGCGCCGAGATACGGCCCTTCAAAAGCGCTGCCGGTGTTTTTCACAAAACAACGTACCGTGGCCACCGGGGCTACATGGTTTTCCTGAATGATCACCGTTAGCCCATTGGAAAGCGTGGCCAGGGTGACCGCATCAGGTAACCGGCGGCGGTGGAGCACGGGGAGCGTCGGCGGAGCATCGGCGGCAGGTGTTGCTTCAGGGGCAGACGGCACTTCGGAAACCACTGCCGCCCCGCCCGGCGGAGAACCTGAAGGAGGTACGGACGGCGGTGGAACAGCCGCTGGCTGGGCACCCCACAAACTGCCCAAGGCCAGGAAAACTCCCATACTCCCTGGGATCAAAAGGCTTCCGAGAATCCACCGTTTTTGGGCGATTTCCGATCGGCTCATAGGGCTTCTCCTTCTGGGTGCTTTGAGGCACCATGGATTTCATTTCATTTTAGCGGTTGAGATCAAGGCAAAAGAAAACAGTCGTTATAACACTTCCGCTGAACAAAGAGGGAACTCCTTTTCTTTATCCCATATCCTGCAGAGAGCGGATGAGGCGAAGCCAAAGCCGGGGGAGCCACTCCCCTCTCCCCTAGCGAGCTAAACCCAACGTGTCCTGGCCGCGAAAAACGGCAGTCCAGAACGTAGGAGGGTTCCTGGTGCCTACCGTCTGGTTCCTATCCAGGAACATCGGACCAGGCACAAAAGAGTCTGGACTGATGCTTCCGCAGACCCGGCTGATCCTTCCGCTCGGCTAACGTGTTATGTTGACTGTTCTTTCTTTTTGAGCTTTTTGCCGGCCAGCAGTTTGAGGAAAGCGGGCATGAACAGCGGCAGGTCGGGCCAGCCTTGCGAGGTTACCAGGTTGCCATCCACTACCACGGGCGCCTGCACGAACTTGGCGCCGGCCAGTTCCAGGTCGGCCCGGATGCCGGGGTAACAGGTCATGGTGCGTCCCTTGACCGGTCGGGCCGCCCAAACCACCTGCGGCCCATGGCACATCGCGCCGACCGGCAAGTTGTTATCCAGGAAGTAGCCCACCAGGTCCAGGGCTTCCTTGATCTGCCGGATTTGTTCCGGGCCTCGGCCGCCGGGGATGAGCAAGCCGGCATACTCGGCAGGCTGAACATTCTGATAGTCCACCTGCGCTTCGATCCCGTAGCCCTTGTATTCCACGTAGTTGGTATATTGGGGATCGAAATCGTGGACCACCAGCAGCAGCCGTTTGGCCGCCGGACCGACTACCACCGGCTCCATCTGTTCTTCCATGAGCCGATACACCATGTAATAGGTTTCCAGAGCTTCGCTGAACTCGCCGATGGCCACCAGGACTTTCTTTTTCGCCTTTTTGGTGGGGGCGTCGGCGGGGGCCGGTGTTTCGGCCGCCCGGAGCACGCCGAGTTTCCCGGCCATCAAGCCACCGGCCGCCAAGGCCGCCATCATGCCACGCCGTGTCCAAACCAGCTTTTCCTCGCCTTGCATGTGAAGCTCCTTTGCTACCAAGACATCTGCCTAAATTGACCCTAGTAACATTTTAGCCGTATGAAGGGCAGGAGTGTGTCATTCCTGCGAAAGCAGGAATCCAGAAACGCCTCTCCCCTTTGCGGGAGAGGCCGGCTAGCCGATAGGCTAGCCGGGTGATGGGGTTATGTAAATTTGTCAATCTCAATGGCTCCCCTCACCCGATTTGGCCTCCGGCCAAACCCCCCTCTCCCACCGGGGCAGAGGGGGCACTGCGCCTCGCCCCTAGCCGTCGAGAGGCCGGCCTGGCCAAAGGCCAGGCCGGGTGAGGGGGAGAAAAGAATGGCCAGGCCCCTTATTTCCACTCTCCCTACACTCTCCCACCAGGGGAGAGGGGACAAAACATCGCCTCTTCATTCGGCTAACTTGTTGCTGGAATCCTTATTTTCTGCCTGGGAAATCCTAGCCGACAGCGGCACGGCGGTTTTCCCCGGCGTTGGTGAAACAAATGTTATCCTATTGTAACATTGTAACCGAATGGAGCAGAGCGATGTGTCACTGCTGCGTAAGCAGCAGTCCAGGCTGCTTTGTGCCTACTACAGTGTTTCTGTGGGGCACCCGGGAACTCTAGGACACTTTTCTGGATTCCCGCTTTCGCGGAATGACAACAAAAGTGTCTCTGCTCCCTGAGAAAGAAGAGTTGCTTCATTCGGCTAAAGTGTTACTCCTGTTTATCGTTTCTGCACCATCCGGTAGGTGTTCATGCCGCCGGAGAGGTTGGCCACTTGAAACCCGTGTTGCTGCAAGATTCGAGCCGCATAATAGCCCCGTTGGCCTCCGGCGCAAAAGACCCAGATAGGCCGATCCCGGGGTAGTTCAGCCAGACGGGTACGCAGTTCGCCCAGGGGGATATGGAGACTGCCGGGCACCGCCTGAGCAGTTCGTTCTCCCGGTGTACGCACGTCCAAAAGAACCGGGCTGGCCCCTTCCGCCCCTTCCCTGAGAAGTACGCCCGAACAGTCTGGCGGTTCGGCCACTGGCCCGGCGGCAAGCTCAATCTGCTCCCAATGGGCCACATACATATCGCCCCGAAGCAGGTTGGCACCAATGAATCCGGCCATATTGATCGGATCTTTGGCGCTGCCGAACTGGGGGGCATAAGCCAATTCGGCTTCTTCCAGATCGAAGACCGTAGCCTGTTTTTGCAAAGCTAGGGCCAGCACGTTGATCCGCTCTGCCACGCCCTCCCGGCCAACGACTTGGGCGCCGAGCAACCGGCCGTCTTCGGGCGAAAACAGCACCTTCATGTGGAGCGGCTTTGCCCCAGGATAATAACCGGCATGATGCATCGGATGCAAATAGATTTTTTCATACCGGATGCCGCATTGGCGTAGTTTTCTTTCGTTGGCGCCGGTGCAGGCCAGGACCCAATCCAACACCTGGACAATGGCGGTTCCTTGGCTCCCCCGATAAGTGCTGGGGCGGCCGCAGATATTGTCGGCGGCGATACGTCCTTGCCGGGCCGCCGGACCCGCCAGAGGAATCAGCGTCGGTTGCCCGGAGACGTAATCCCGCACTTCCACGGCATCGCCCACAGCCCAGATATAGGGATCGCTAGTGCGCATGTGCTCGTCAACCTGAATGCCGCCGCACGGACCGATGGCCAACCCCGCCTCCTGGGCCAGCCGAACATCCGGCCGCACGCCGACGGCCAAGAAGACCACATCCGCCAGGATCCGCTCGCCCGGCTCGGTTAGCACGGCCAGCCGATGGTTGCCGCCCGGTTCAAACCCCGCCAAGGCACACCCAAGCCGAAGTTCCACCCCCTGCTGCCGCAGGGCGTCTTCTACCGGAATGACCATCTCCGCATCCAGAGTCGGCAGGACATGCGGCAGTTTCTCCAACAGGGTAACCTCCAATCCCCGGCGCAGCAGGTTCTCGGCCAATTCCAGGCCGATATATCCAGCGCCGATGACTACGGCCCGACGGGGCTTATGTTCCTCCATCCACTGAGCAATCCGATCTGTATCCTCCAGCGTCCGGAGGGTGAATATTCCTTCTAAATCCACGCCGGGCACCTCCGGCCGAATCGGCGCCGCCCCGGGCGACAAAACCAAGGCATCGTAAGGTTCGACCGTTTTTTGGCCGGTCTGCACGTTGACCACTTCGATCTGCCGACTTTGCCGGTCGATCCGGCACACCTCACTGCGGGTGCGGACCTCAATCCGATACCAATCCCGGAACCGTTCCGCCGTGGCCACCAGCAGTTTTTGCCGGTCGCTGATTACCCCGCCCAGATAATACGGCAAGCCGCAATTGGCAAAGGAAACCTCCGGCCCCCGCTCGAAGATAAAAATTTCCGCCTGTTCGTCCAATCGGCGGAGCCTGGCCGCACAGGACGCACCCCCAGCCACACCACCTACGATCAGCACCCGTTTCGACGCCATCCGCAGAGTCCCTCCATTCCAAGCTGCTATTATTCAAATATTCTATGTAACATTTTAGCCGAAGGAGGACGGCGATGTGTCATTCCTGCGGAAGCAGGAATCCAGGCTGCTTGGCGCCTGCTCCGGTGTTCCTGCTGGGCCAGTGGGAACTCAGGGATACCTTCGGGATTCCCGCTTTTGCGGGAATGACAAGACAGGTGGCTCTCACCCGGCCTGGCCTTCGGCCAGTCCGGCCTCCCCGCAGGGGAGAAGCGGCCATGCTGAATTCCCGCTTACGCGGGAATGACACCCTGGGTTTAGCCCGCCAGGGGATAGACAGATTACTTCATTCGGCTAAAATATTACGAAAATTTTAAGGAGCAAAATATCATTGTGGCCCCATCAGACAGTCTGTGGACAGCCCGGCGGGGAGCAACCGGTTTGCCCCGGTGGAGGCGATTCCTCTACTTTTTCAAATATTGAACAATCGTAACATTTTAGCCGAATGAAGACGCCCTTGGAGGGACCTGCTTGTCAGGTCCGATACCTTGGGGGTAACTGCCTTGGGTTGCCCTTGGGTGGGCGTGTCAAGCCCCCCCTCCATACGGCTAAAATGTTACGAACAATCCGGTTACTTCAAATATTGAACGATAAAATCGGCGGCGGCGCCAACGGTTTTTACCTTCAGCGCAGCATCTTCGTCCATCTCGATTTGAAACTCCCGTTCAAATGCCTCCACCAGCCGGATCGAGTCGGTGCTTTCGGCGCCCAGGTCGAAAACGAAATGGCTTTCCGGCTGGACGATGTCCGGTTCAATCCCAAGCACGTCGCAGACCACTTTAACAACCCGTTGATAGACTTCGTTTTTATCCATCGTGGCAACTCCTTGAGAAAACCAACCTGGAAAACTATCCGTTTTGGTAACATTTTAGCCGAAGAGAGGATACATGAAGTGTCATTCCTGCGAAAGCAGGAATCCAGACTTCGTTGTGCCTGCTCCTGTGTTCTTCCTAGGTAAGCGGCAACTCGAAGATATTTTCTGGATTCCCGCTTTCGCGGGAATGACAGACAAGACCCCCTCACCCGGCGGTGCCTTTGGCACCGCCGGCCTCTCCCGCAAAGGGGAGAGGCGGGGTGCTTCATTCGGCTAAAGAGTTACCCGTTTTTTTGTATCTTGTGAGGGATTGTAGTTCAACTTAAATAAGTCCACAAAAAACCGGAAGTGGTTGGACTACTGGCCCCTCCGAAACCGAAGGTATTTCGCACCCTTGAACACTTTCGCAATTATGTGGACCTATTTAACTCAATCGGATGCGGACGTCGGCCACAATATTGCCCCGCTCTTTGGGGCCAACGATCAGAGGGTTGATATCCAGTTCGCTGATGCGTGGGAAGTCGGCTGCCAATTGGCCGAGCCGTTGGATGCACTGCCGGATATTTTCCACGTCGGCCGGTGGGTTGCCCCGGATGCCTTCCAGGAGTTTGAAGGCTTTGACCTGGCGGAGCATGCGCTGGGCGCTGCCCCGGCTGATCGGCGCCAACCCGAAAGTTACATCTTTGAACAACTCCACATACAGGCCGCCCAAACCGAACATGAGCACCGGACCGAAGGAGGGGTCTCGTTTGACGCCTAAAATCACTTCATGCCCGGGCGGGATCATGCGGCGGACCACGGCACCCCGGATTTCGGCCTGGGGCACTGCCTGCCGGACCCGCTGGACCATCTGCTCAAAAGCGCTGCGGACCGCCGAGGCATCGTGCAGATTGAGCACCACGCCGCCCACATCCCACTTATGGACCACCTGAGGGCTGACGATCCGCAGGACCACAGGGTAGCCGATCTGGTCGGCAAACTGGGCTGCTTCCTCCGCGCTGGTGCAAAGCCGATGCTGCGGAACCGGCAGTCCGTAGGCGGCCAATACTGCCAAGGCTTCCGGTTCTTCCAGATAACCGGCTGGCGCCGAGTCGATAATCCGGGCCGCGGCGGCCCAATCCACCGGAAGCTGTTCCGGTTCATCCAGTTCTAAAGCCCGCCAGGCTCGTATCCGTTGCACCGCCGCCATGGCCGCACAGGCCCATTCCGGGAGGATATAGTGCGGCAAATGGGCCTCCTGCAAAAGCCGAATCCCCGGCGCCACATCCTCAGCCCCCATAAACGAGCAGGCAATCGGTTTGGCGGCGTTTCGTCCGATTTCCACCACGCCACGGGCAATCGCCTCAATGTCGGTCATCGACTGGGGCGTCAGGATGACCAGGACCTGGTCGATCTGCGGATCGTCCAGCACATGGCGTAAGGCGGCTTGGTAACGGTCGGCTCGGGCGTCGCCGATCACATCGACCGGATTTTTCACGTTGGCCGTGGCCGGCAGCGACTCCCGGAGGCGCTGCTGGGTGCTTTGGGTCAGTCGAGGCACCGACAAGCCCATGCTGACGGCAGCATCGGTGGCCATGACGCCCGGCCCACCTGCATTGGTGACGATGGCCAGCCGGTTACCCTGCGGCATGGGCTGATAGGCGTACATAATAGCGGCATTGAACATTTCATCAATGCTGCTGACTCGCACAATACCCGCCTCTTGAAACACGGCGTCGCAGATGGGGTCTTCGGCGGCGAGGGAGCCGGTGTGGCTAGCTGCCGCGTCTGCACCCTGCGGCGTCCGGCCGGATTTGATGGCCAGGATCGGCTTGGCATTCGGGCCCCGGGTAACGCGGCGCGCCACCTCCAGCAGTTTTCGGCCTTCCCGCAACTCCTCCAAATAAAGCAAGATCACATCCGTCTGCGGGTCCTGATGGAGGTAGTCCAAAAGGTCGATTTCGGTTACCCCCGCCTTATTGCCGAAACTGACGAACTTGGAAAACCCGATCTGCTTTTCCCGGGCGTAGTCCAAAACGGCCGTGCACAAGGCGCCGGATTGGCTCAGGAAGGCGATCCGTCCCGCCATCGGCATCTTGCGGGCAAACGAGGCGTTCAGTTGCACCGCCGGGTCCGTATTGATCACGCCCAGGCAGTTCGGCCCGATCAGCCGGATGCCGTATTCGGCGCAGATGGCCTTCAGCCGCTCTTCTCGCTGAACGCCTTCCGGCCCGATCTCTCGAAACCCCGCTGAAATCACTATGGCCGCCTTGATCCCCTTTTTGCCGCACTGCTCCAAAGCCCGATCGACCACCTCGGCCGGGAAGACCACCACGGCCAAATCCACCGGATCTTCAATATCCAGCACATACCGATAGGCCCGCACGGCACAAATACTGCGTTTGCCAGGCGCCACCGGATACAACGTGCCTTTGTATCCGCTGGTCAGGATATTGTAGAAGATGTCATACGGCACGGTTCCAGGAGTTGCCGTTACCCCCAGCACTGCCACCGACTTGGGGGCAAAAATGGCATCCAACGGATGCCTGGTGGAACTAGTCTGCACGGATGCATTCATCGATGGTTCCAGGCTCCCTAATCTAAAAAGGTTTGGATAACCGAATCACTTGATAATAGGTTTCTCGGGCAGAAAAAACAGAAACAGTTAGTTTACCTTCCGAGGATGTTGCGGTGAAGAGGGTAGGTCGAAAAAATCGCCCACCGAAAACACCAAAGAAACGGAGACTTCTTCCGGCCAATCCATTCCTCCCGCTGCTCGCCGTGGGAGAAAAAAGCCAGGGGGTGAGAAGTCGGCGGGAGAGAAAATTCTTGGCCCCCGGTTCCGCGGAAATCACAACGAGGGGGCTGCTTCAGTTGGCTGAGATAGAAAAGTAACAGTTTAGCCGAATGAGGAGTCTATGTGTCATTCCTGCGTAAGCAGGAATCCAGGCTTATTTCTGCTCAGGCGGGAATCCA
>Ga0197142_1004863_pt1 | contig 10705 bp, 11 predicted proteins | sample GBS60_MetaG_FD_148614 | JGI IMG/M metagenome (GOLD analysis project Ga0197142, IMG submission 148614) | Sediment microbial communities from Great Boiling Springs, Gerlach, Nevada, United States - GBS 60_MetaG | ecosystem: Environmental > Aquatic > Thermal springs > Hot (42-90C) > Sediment...
CGAGAAGCTGGCCTGGCCGCAGGAGATGACGCTAGTCGACTATCCGCAGACCGATACGATCAAGCACCCCGCCACGGTGAACATCATCGTCAACGGCCACCGCCTGGAGCCGATCCAACTGGCCGACGATCCGGCCGACGCCCACGGCGTGCTCTCGCACCAGGCGGGTTTTCATCATGGCAGCTACGGCTACCTGGTCCGCGGCGAGTTGATGCTGGCGGGCCTCGAGGGTTTTCTCGACAACCTGCGACGGCGCCCCCTGGTCCGCTTGATCTTCGAAGTTCCCGGCGGCGGTCTGGCCGTCTACGGCGAGCGGACGGGGCGCTATCCGCTTGACCCGACGATTATCATCGAAACCGAACGCGATATTCCCTGAAAGGAGAGGAAAGCACATGCCGAGACTCAGAGACTTGCCGCTTCTGGTCGCCGCCTTGGTCCTTCTTGCGGACTTCGCCGCTGCCGCCGCCAGGCCGATTGCGTTGTTTAACGGCAAGGACCTCGCCGGCTGGACGCACTATCTTTGGGACAGCGACGCCAAGCGTCAGGACACGGCGACGCCGATGTCGGCCGTCTGGAGCGTCGAGGACGGAGTTCTCGTTTGCCGCGGGAGACCCATCGGCTACATCCGGACAGGAAAGGAGTATGAGAACTACCGCCTGAGCCTGGAGTGGCGCTGGCCGGCGGGCACCGAGGGCGGCAACAGCGGCGTGCTGGTGCACACGACCACGCCGAACGCGCTCGGCCCCTGGCCGAAGTCGATCGAGGTCCAGCTTGCCAGAGACAACGCCGGCGATTTCTGGGTGATCGGCACCAGCATCGAGGTGGAGAATGCCGAAACGCGGCGGCAAGGCCGCCGTCATATCAATTTGACGGACGGCTCGGAGAAACCGATCGGGGAGTGGAACCGGATGGAGATCGAGTGCCGCGGGGACGAGATCAAGGTCTGGGTGAACGGCACACTGGTGAATCACGCCACGCGGGCCAGCGAGCGCCGGGGCGCCATCTCGCTTCAGTCCGAGGGAGCGCCCATTCACTTCCGCAACATCCGTCTCACCCCGCTCGGCAACTGAGGGTCGCTAGAATCGGAGTAATGGCTCTGACCCGTCTACTGACAGCGGTTGTTTTCGGTGCGGCTCTTTGCGCGCAGGCGCCTTCGGAGCTGTTTGAGAAGGCCCCTCCCGACGTGGACGAGGCGCTGCGCGAGCGGGTGCGCCTCTTCTATCAGGCGCATGTGGAGGGAAAGTTTCGGCTGGCCGACAGCGTCGTGCACGAGGACAGCAAGGACGCCTACTTTGCCGCCGAGAAGCCCCGCTACAAGGGCTTCGAGATCATCCGCATCAGCTACTCGGACAATTTCACCAAGGCGCGCGTCGTCACTGCCGTGGTCACGGATTTCGCCATTCCGGGGTTTCCGTCGACGGAAGCGCGCGTTCCTCTCACCACACTCTGGAAGCTCGACGGAGGCCAGTGGTGGTGGTACGTCGAGCCCGCCACAGAGGGCCGCGAAACGCCGTTCGGCGTGATGAAGCCGGGACCGGGCGGCAGCCCCGACCATCCCTTCGCCGTCTTGCGCCGGCTGCCGAGTGCGGAAGAGATTCAGGGGCAGGTTTCCGTTGACCGCACCGAGGTGCGTTTGAGCCCGGGCGGCGCCGACGAGGTGCAGGTGACCAACCGGATGCCCGGCCCGGTGACGCTCGAGCTCGAGTTGCCCGCGCAGCCTGGTTTTGAAGCGAAGCTGGAGCGAACCGAGCTGAAGGCGAATGAACAGACGCGGATCCTCGTGCGTGCCCCCGCTTCGGCCGGCCTGGGCGCCTCCGAGGTCCGATTGCGCGTGCTGCCGATCAACCGCCTCATTGCAATCCGCGTGCTCGTGAGCGGCGCCGGCGAGGAGGCGTCTCCGCCGCAGCGCCGCCAGGCGCCGCCCGCTTAGCGGCCGATGCGGAGCGGCGGCTTGCCCGCGCGGGCGATCTCTTCCCAGGCAAACACAAGAAAGTTTTTGCCGGAGGAGTTCATCGCCACCAGCAGGCCGTTCGGGAAGCGCGGACCCAGGGCGGCGGAGGTGACCTCGATGCCGTCGGTCGAGTCGGCGCCTCCGCGGATCACCTTCACGACTTCGCCGTGATCGTGCGGGTCGCCGGGCCGACCTTCACGGCGGTAGATCAGGTAGCGGCTGTTGCCTGCCACCTGGTCGGTCGAGATCACATAGCCGGTGCCGTCCTCGCGCGCGTAGATGCCGATGCCCTCGCGGTCGCCGCGATAGCCCTCCCGGCCGAAATGAGCCAGCTCGCGCGCCGCCTCCGGATGGTCCGGGTCAGCGTGCCATTTGTGGATTCCATCACCCTCGTCGGCGTAGTAGACATAGCCGAGCTCGTCGTCTACGGCAACGGCCTCGATTTCGCCGCGGCCGCTGAAGCGGCCGAAGGCGCGGACTTTGACGGCGCGGACGGCGCCCGAGCCGTCGTCTTCGAGCCGATACTGCCACAGGTAGCCGTCGGTGGGCCCGCTCTTGCGGCTGACGATGGCGAAGATCACCCCGTCATGCGGCCGCCGGTAGAGCCCAATGCCCATCGGCGCGGCAAAGTCGCCCTGCTCCCCCTCGAAAACCGGGACGCCGCCGGCGGGCGCCAGCTCGACAAGCCGACCGGTCTCGGCGTCGATCCGATAGATGCGCAGGCGGCTCCGATGGCGCTCGGTGACGACGGCGATGTCGAGCTGGCGACCGGCGAGCGCCAGGCCGTATTCGACGTCGACGTTATTGGGCCGGTCCAGGCCGTCGATCGTCTGCCGCAACTTGCCGTCAAGCCCGTAGACCGCCAGCGCGCCTCGAGGCGCCTCCACTTTGTTCGTGCCGAGGATCAGGCTGCGCGCCGGCTCCGCCGGGCAATACCAGAGGGCGGGGTCATCCGGATCGTCGGTCACCGCCTCGGTGGCGAGCGCCGCTCGCACGTCGGCCTCCGGGAAGGGCTCTTGCCGGCGACACCCTGCCAGGGCGACCACAAGGCCCAGCGCCGCTACAATGCGAGTCTGTCGTCCGATCCTCAGCATCCCCTCGCCTCCTCAACGTTTCTCCCTCGCTCCTTCGCCGTATTGAAGCACGGTCACCTTCTCGAGCGTCACCAGTCCGCTGCCCATCATTTCGTCGAGCACCGGCAGGAACTCGTCGATCTTCTCCTGGCTGTCGACGATCTCCACCACGATCGGCAGGTCCTCCGACAGGCGCAGAATCTTGGCCGAGTGCAGCCGGCTGGAGTGCCCGAAGCCCATCGGCCCGCGCAGGACGGTGGCGCCGCCCAGATGCATCTCGCGCGCCTTGAGCACGATCGCCTCATACAGCGGCCGGCGACCGTAACGGTCGTCCTCGCCGAGGAAAATGCGCAGCAGTACGGCCTCACGCGGAATCTGCATTGCCGTCCCTAGCTTTCACTCCAGTACGTGCCCAGGGCATAGCCGGCCCAGACGGCGGCAAAACACGTCACCAGCATGAGCGAGGCGTTCAAGGCGGCCCTTGCCCATTCGCCGTCATGCAACATTCGCAACGTTTCCAGGCTGAAGCTGGAGAAGGTGGTGAAGCCGCCGCACAGGCCGATCATGACAAACTGCCGCGCCGCCGTCGGCACGAGTAGCCGGCCTTCCGGCGCCACGAGCGCGGCGAAGATGCCGATCAGGAACGAGCCGAGGACGTTCACCAGCAGCGTCCCATACGGGAAGGTATCGCCGATCCAGCGCGCCGCCAGTGCGCTCAACCCATAGCGTCCCACCCCGCCGAGCGCGCTGCCCAGCCCGACCCAGAGCCAGGTCAATTACTTGATCTCCGGGCTGTTGGCGTCGGCCGGCTCCTGGCCCCAGTTCTCGCGCACCACAAGCGTCTGGTCGGAGAAGAAGCTTCTCCGCCCGGTGCTGTTGTAGACCACCGGGTTGGCGTTGATGGTGTAACCGGTGGGGGTCGCCTGGAGAATGAAGCGGTAGCCGCTCTTTTCGCCCTTGGCCAGGTCGCCGGGAATCAGATCCGCCGCCGACGGACCGGGCGCCCCGCTGGCGGGCGGGCCGAGCTCTTCGAGCGTCTTGGCGTACCGGCCGAACTGCGAGTAATACTGCGTCTGCGCCGTGTGGATGGTGCGGATCTGCTGGATGGCGGCCATCTCCTGCGTGTGCATCCGCGCCTTGTCCAGCTTGGGCACCGCGATGGCGGCGATGATGAGAATGATCGCAATCACGATCAAGAGCTCGATCAGCGAGAAGCCTCGCCGGCGGTCGTCGTTTCGCATCGAGATTCTGCTCCCTCCTCAGTATGACGTGTGGCGAAGCGGATTTGTGGAGGCGGCCGTCACCGGCCGGACGCCCGCACGGAGCCGCTCGTCGATCCACGCAAGCAGCCGCGGCTCGTCCTCGATCTCGAGGCCGATCCGCAGCCAGTAGAGCTCGAGCGGCCCAAGCAGCGCCGAGGCGTTTTCGGGCAGGTTGACGGCGTCCTTTTCGGTGGTGAGGAGCGCCTGAACTCCTCGGGTGCGGGCTTCCGCCGCCAGCCTCCGGAGCTCGCGCGGTCGATAGAAGTGATGGTCCGGGAATTCCCATCGAAGCCGAGGCCGGCACCCCAGACCGCGCAAAGTGCGCCAGAAGGAAGCGGGATTGGCCAGGCCGCAGAAGGCCGCGGCGGCGCAACCGCTCCAGCGCTCCGGGGGCTCGACGGCGCCCGTCGCCAGACGGACCCAGCCCAGCGGCCTCACGCGGCAGCGGAAGATCGGCGCGCGCGAGTTGAGGGCGCGCAGGCGCGCCTCAATGCCCGCAAGCGGCACTCCCGCCTCCGCCCGGTTGATCACAAACAGGTCGGCGCGCGCCAGCTCGCTCAGCGGCTCCCGGAGGCGTCCGAGGGGAACGAGCGCTTCGCCGCCAAAGGGATCCAGGGCATCGATGACGACGATGTCAAGCAGGCGCTCCAGGCGCCAGTGTTGGAAGCCGTCATCGAGGAGGATGACGTCCGGGTGGAAGCGTTCTTCAATCATCCGCCCTGCGGCGTAGCGGTCGGCGCCGATGCCCACCGGTGCGACAGAGGCGCGCAGGAAGATCTGCGCTTCATCGCCGGTCAGCGCCGTCGAGACTGACGCTCCCGCCTCCAGGATGGTCACGTGTGCGGGGAACTGCCGGCGATAGCCGCGCGTGAGGATCGCCGGCTGCCGGCCGCAGGCGCGGAGTCGCTGGGCCAGATGCAGCACGAGTGGGGTCTTGCCGGCCCCTCCCACGGCGATGCTTCCCACGCTGATGACCGGGGTATCGAGTCTTGCCCGGCGGGCCATGGCCCGCGCGCGCCGGCGCCGGACGCCCAGGTCCCACAGCGCGGCAAGCGGCAGCAGCAGGGCGGAGGCCGCCGGCGGAGGTAGCCGCTTGGGGATCGCCCTCTCGCTCAGGCGGCGAATCTCTTCGAGCGCCCGCTCGGTGGCGCCGCGCCGCGCTTCGGCCAGTTGCCGTGAGCGCTCGCCTAGCGTCCTCCGCTCGCCGGCATCGGCGAAGAGGCGACCGACGACGTCAGCCAACTCGTCGGCTGTGCGAATCTCGAGCAAGGCTCCCGCCCGGCGAAACTCCTCGGCAATATCCGGGAAGTTCTCAAAATGCGGTCCGCCGACGACGGGGCGGGCGAAAAAGGCCGGTTCGAGCAGGTTGTGCCCGCCGCGCGAGGCGAGCGTCCCGCCGAGAAAGACGACATCGGCGAAGCGGAACAGGCTGCTGAGCTCGCCGAAGGAATCGAGCAGCAGAACCCCCGGCAGGGCGAACTCCTGCTGCGCAGCAAGCTCGGAGCGACGCGTGAAAGCGATGCCCCGGCGTCCGAGCTTGTCTGCGGCCGCGGGGAAGCGCTCCGGCCGGCGCGGGGCCAGGATGAGCAACAGGCGCGGATAGACCGCGGCCAGACGCCTGAAGGCGTCGAGCACCGCCTCGTCCTCGTCGGGGTCGCCGGCCGCGGCGGGCGGCATTGTGCTGGCGGCGATCCAGACGGGCTCGGGCCGCAGGCGCTCGATCCAACCGGCGAGGTCCGGCGGAGGCGCAGCTTTCGCCGGATCAAAGTCGTATTTGAGGTTCCCGGCCACCTGCACCCGCTCCGGAGGGGCCCCGAGCTCCCGATATCGCGCCGCCGCCAGCTCGCTCTGCGCCAGGATCGAGTCGGCGTGGGCCAGCACGAGGCGCAGCATCGGCCTGAGCCTGCGGTAGCGGGGCAAGGTGCGGTCGGAGATGCGCCCGTTGACGACGATCAGAGCCGCGCCGCTGCGTTTGACCTCCCGGTACAAGTTGGGCCAGATCTCCGTCTCCAGGATCACCAACACCGACGGACGCAGCCGGCGCAATACGGCGCGGATGGCAAAGCAATAGTCGATCGGCGCGTAGAAGATGCCATCGGCGAGCGAACCGAGCTTTTCCTGGGCGACGGCTCTGCCGGCCAGGGTGGTGACGGAGACGAAGATCTCTCGCGAGGGATACTCCACGCGCAGCCGCTCGATGAGTCGGGTCACGGCCAGCACCTCGCCCACGCTAACCGCATGCAACCAGATCGAGTCCGCCGCCGTCCCCAAAACCGAGGCCGGCAGCCGCCCCAGCCGCTCCGGCAAACTTCGCAGATAGAGACGGTTGCGCCAGCTCCGCAGGAGCAGGTACAAGATGGAGAACGGAAACGCAGCCGCCAGAAGAAGGCGGTATACAACATACATGCGGCGATTGGCGACGCCTTTGGCGTTCCTCCTGAGTATAACGGCCGCCCGGGGCGGCGACGCCCAGGAGCCATTCCAGGCCCGGGCCGTCACCTCCTACCCATGCCGCCAGACGATCTCCGGCTTGACGATCGCCGCCGAGGTCTTCGACACCCGCGAGGAGATGCGCAGCGCCTTCGGCAAGCTCGATCTCAGCCGGTACGGCGTATTGCCGGTGCTGATCGTCATGAAGAACGACTCCGAGAAGGTCCTGCGGCTTGAGACGGCACGGTTTGAGTATATGCGTCCGGATCGCAAGCGCCTGGTTGCCGTGCCCGCCTCCGAGGTCCGGTACTTGTACGGACCGAGGAAACCGCCCACCGTCCCCGTGCCCCGGTCGCCGATTCCCCGCGTGGGAGGGCGCGAAAAGAATCCGCTCGAAGCCTGGGAAATCGAAGGCCGCGCCTTTGCGGCACGCGTGTTGCCTCCGGGGGAGACGGCAAACGGCTTCATCTATTTTCAAACCGCCAATCACCGCGGGGCCGTGCTCTTCGTCACCGGTTTGGAGGAAGCGGCCACGGGTCAGCAGCTTTTCTACTTCGAAATTCCGCTCGACGGCCCGCCGGGCGGCTAGCGACTCCGGGCGCTGCCGGGTCAGTCGCTGTCGGCCGCGCCTTCAAGGATGAAGGTCGGCGCCAGCCCCGAAAGCGTCGAAAAGCCCGAGCCCGCCTCGCTCAGCCAGCTCGAGCAGTCGTGGACTTTGCCCAGGTAGATGTGGGGCTGCACGTCGACGATCATGTTCCTCATCTCGAGCGAGCCGAACTGATAGAGAGGAAACGGGATCGCCTTCGCCTCGACGCGTTCCTGCACCACGTAGGGGTAGCGCAGCGCCGTACGCAGCGCCCGCTCCCAGTCAGCCTCCCTGGTCTCGGCGCCAACCCATACTCTCTGCTCGGAGCCGACGTCGTTGGGCCGCAGCACCAGCTTTTCCCGGTTTTTCAGGATGAACTCGGGCAAGTCGATCACCTGATCGCGGTAGGTCGTCCGCACGGGCGCAACCACGCGCGTCCAGGGGATGTGCTGCTCGATGGCTTTCTTTTCGGGGGCCGGGAAGTTGGCGGTGATGGTCTCGTCGGTCAACAGGTCGAAGATGGCCTTCTTGTGCGCCAGCTCCGCCCGGAAGCTATTGACGACGCAAACGGCGCCGTCTTTGTACGCCCGCACCAGCGGATGGGACAGGTCGAATCGGACAAGGAACTCCTGAACCGTCAGGCGGCGGTAAATGACATCGATTTCGAAGTTACCGGCACGCAATATGCCGCCGCGGTAGTCGAGCTGATCCGGCGAGACGACCTCGGTCGGATAGCCGGCCCGCCGGAAGCTCTCCGCCAGCAGCACGTGCTCCCGGGACTGGGTCGACTGAGCGGGACTGCGGAATTCGAGGATGGCGATCTGCGGGTGGCGCTTCTTGCCGAAGGACTGGTAGGCCTCGAGCAGGGCCCGGAGCAGGTGCCGCGTGCCGCCGATCTTGGTCAGTTCATACTTTTTGCGGAACTCCCTGACGATCGGGCAGTTGTAGTAGAGGTTGGCGAGGAGCTCGCTTGAGGCGACGCCGGTGGGCGCTCCGACGTTAAACTGCATGAAGTGCATGGAGCCGTTGGCGATCTGCGTGTCAAGCAGCGATGTGACCGCGGCAAACGGATAGCGCGGATCGACCGAGGCCAGCATCTTTTCGGCGGGCAGAAGCTCCATCCGCGACAGCAACTGAGGCGAAGAAAGGGCGATCTTCTTCACGCGGTCGATCGCCGCCAGCAGCGCCTCGGCAGCCTTGACCAGACTGTTGTACTGTCTTCTGGGGATGAAGTGCGGCCGCAGAACGGGCAACACCCCCCACGAGCCGCCGGCCAGCCTGAGGCCGCGGATCTGCTCCTCAAGTGCTTGAGCCCATTCGAGATTCTTGAACTTGTCGCTTTCGAGCAGCTTGTGAAAGCGTGCGACGGCTTCTTCGGCCTGCGTCATGCAACCTGTAAGTGTTTCTATAAGTTAGTATGACACATCGATTTCAAGGGGGAAAAGAGGGGGATGTCGAAATTTTCCAGTAAGTTATTGATATCAAGAAACATAGAATTTAAGGATGGGCGGGCTTGAGCGGCTGGGGCGCTATTTTTTTAACACACTTCCCGGCCCGCCCGGCCCCAAATCTCCCTTTAAGGAGCAACCATGGCCACGTTCGGTCTGATTGAATTCGAGCAGGCGCTGCCGGAGGTTCGCGCCGTCTACGAAGACCTCATGCAAACCCGCAAAACCGACTGGATCAACAACTTCTGGAAGGCCATCGCTCACGATCCGGAGCTGCTGCGCCGCACCTGGCAGGGGGTGAAGCAGGTGATGGCGCCCGGCGCACTGGACGCGCTCACCAAGGAGTTGATCTACCTGGCCGTCTCCATCACCAATCAATGCGCCTACTGCATCGCTTCGCACACTGCGGCGGCGCGCAAGGCGGGCATGACGGAGCAGATGTTCGCCGAGCTCATGGCGGTGGTCGCCATGGCGAACCAAACCAACCGGCTTGCCAGCGGCTATCAGGTGGAGATCGACGAAGCCTTCCGAGTCGCCCAGGGGACGGGCTCAAGCGGCAGCGCTTCGCAAGGCTGATTCCATCCGCTCGATTTCGGCGTTCAATGCGCAGCCAAACAGGGCGATCAAAGCAAGCAGGTACATCCACAGGATCAGGGCGATGACGGCGCCGATCGAGCCGTACAGCAGATTGTAGTCGGCGATATTCCGCACGTAGTAGGAAAAGCCCTGCGTGGCCGCCAGCCACAACGCCGTGGCTGCGAGGGCGCCCGGCACGGTGTTGCGCCAGGGCAAAGAACGGTTGGGCCCGATCTTGTAAAGCAGCATGCTGGTGGCCACCGCCGCCCCGAGCGCCACGGCGTACCGCACGAGTTTGCCGGTCAGGACCAGGCCTCCGGCCAGGGTATCGCCCGGTGCGAGCATCCCGAGCCGGGAGATCACCCAGATCTCGATGCGGCCGCCGAAGAGAATGAGGAATGTGGCGCCGAGCGAGGGCACCGCGCAGCAGAAGACCAGCCCCATGGCCACCAGCCGCCCGCGAACCACCGGCCGGTCGACGGGGATCCGGTAGATGGCGTTGAATCCCTCGATGAGGCTCAGCATCACTCCGGAAGCCGCCCAAAGGGACACCGCCACGGCGGCAACGAGCAGCGATTCGGGCTTTTCGCCCGCCGCCGTCAGCCGATGCGCCACCAAAGTCTTGGCGCCCGGGGGAACCACTTCGAAAAAGAACCGCGCGATCAGATCTACGGCCTGCGCCGCCCGTACGCGCACCAGAATCAAGGCGAGGGTGGTGAGCGCGGGAAAGAACGACAGCAAGCCGGAAAACGCGGCGCCTTTGGCGATGCTCAATCCGTTCTCCTCGTACAGCGTCACCAGGCTGCGGTGGACCAGCCAGACCGTGCGCCAAGGGCGGGAAAAGCGTCCGAGCAAGGTCATCGAGCGCCCCGCCCGGCGATATCCTGATGCGTTGACGGGAGCAGCACGTTGAATCGGCTCGCCAGGACTCCCATTCTAGCCGCCCACGCCGGCTCGGCGGCCGACGTGTTAGTGCTCGTGGCGCTCAATGCGCTTCTATGCTGGCGTCTTCTCCTCATCGAGTACCTCGATCAGATGGGCTCGATCGAGGGGGCTTATATCGGCTTGAGCCGCTGGATCATGGAGCGGCCGGGCGAGCTCGGCTGGTTTCCCCTCTGGTATGGGGGCATCCCGTACCAGAACACCTATCCTCCTTTGCTGCATTTTCTGGTGGCGGCGACCGCAGCCTTGTTGAACGTCTCTCCGGCTCGGGCGCACCATCTTGTGGGCGGCGTTGCTTACATCCTCGGGCCGGTCACGCTTTACTGGCTGGCCCGGACTCTTTCCTGCGATCGCCTCCGGAGCCTCCTTGCGGCCTTGGCCTACTCGTTGGTTGCGCCCTCGGGGTTGTTGATTCCGGCCGTCGCGCAAGACATGGG
>Ga0197142_1004865_pt1 | contig 10702 bp, 10 predicted proteins | sample GBS60_MetaG_FD_148614 | JGI IMG/M metagenome (GOLD analysis project Ga0197142, IMG submission 148614) | Sediment microbial communities from Great Boiling Springs, Gerlach, Nevada, United States - GBS 60_MetaG | ecosystem: Environmental > Aquatic > Thermal springs > Hot (42-90C) > Sediment...
CGTCTTTCCACTTGATAACAGCATCGGCGGGTAGCCCAGGAGTAAGGCAATGGTTAGGGTTTTCATCCAGATAGAGCCGAACGGCAAAGACAAGCTTTACCCGCTCATCAGGCGTTTGCACCTCTTTGGGGGTAAACTGAGCTCGAGAAGCAATATACCGCACTGTAGCAGGGAAGAAGGTATCGGGAAAAGCATCAACATAGATGCGGGCAGGCAGACCTAGCCGAACCTTACCGATATCCTTTTCGGGAATATAGACCTGCAAATAAAGTCGGTTGAGATTTACTATGTCGAAGATAGGCGACCCAGCGTTTATTACTTCGCCCACATCAACCATACGTGTTGTAACTATTCCAGAAGTAGGAGCACGTATGGTTAGATCTTCCAATGTGGCTAGGGCTTCTCTTAGAGATGCTTTAGCCTGAGCGAGCTGAGCCGAGAGAGCTTCTACCTCGGCTTCCTTTGCTTTAATTCTATCGTAGCCGAGCATAGCTTGAGCGAGTTGCTTTTCGGCGGTTTTCACAGCCTCTTCGGCGGCTCTGAGTTGATTTAGAGCAAGTTGACGGGAGAGATCGGCCTGTTCATATCGATGACGATCAATCGCTCCTGCTGTGAAAAGACGTTCAAGCCTGGTAGCGTCTCGTTCAGCCTGCTTAGCCTGGCTTTGAGCCGAAGAGTGCTGAGCCTTAGCTTGAGAAAGCGCAGCACGGGCGGTTTCAATGGCAAGAGGAACGTCCTTTTTAAGAATATCAAGCGTAAGGCGAGCTGCCTTCAACTGAAACTCTAAAGTTGAAACGGATTCTCGAGCTTGATCAACTTTAGCTGAGATTTGAGCATCATCCAGTCTAGCAACCACTTGTCCTTCACTAACAGAATCTCCCTCTCGAACGAAAAGTTCTACCACCCTTCCGGGAACTTTGCTTGAAACCGTGAACCTATCACCCTCTATACGTCCATTTGCCTGAATAAGTCCTTCAGGAAGACTGTTGCGGCGAAAGCTGCTAAGTCCTATAACTACGAATATAAGGACGACAACTAAACTCAGAAAGATAACTATAGAAAGCCGCCTATCCATTCACCCGCCCCTTTTTGATAAGTTATCATTCCAAAATGTTTGGAAGCTCTATTATAGCACACGGACACGGCAAATGTAATTGTAAAACCCGAAGCTTTCTAGACTGTCAAAAAGTTCCATTTGGACAGATTTCATGATGCTAAATTTTTAAGAAAAACCTCGGCGGGCATCGGTCGTTGGCAGGTTTTATCTTCGCAGATTTGGACTATCGTATTTTCGTCAGTCTCAGATGGTATATAATTCGAACGAGCACTCATTGCAGGAATGGCGGAAATATTATCCTGAGTGGCTATAACAAAAACCGTCCTTGGAGCAAACAGTCTGCCCATAGCAGACTTAATCTCTTTAACCAAGCTATAAGAATTGTTTGGGAAAACGAAAATTTCACGTCTTGGTCCTGCCAGCAGATCAATTCCACACAAAAAATTGGTGTAGGCAAGAGGCGCCTCAGATACGGTCTTTTTAAGATTCTCAAGCATATAGTAAGCTATCTCCTCATAACGGCCAGAACCAAGGATTTGATCAAGAGTGAGAAGAACATTAAAGGCTACACTGTTTCCCGAAGGTGTGGCTCCATCAAAGAAATCTTTGGGTTTTATAGGTAGGTCATCCCGAGTCTTGGGAGTAAAGTAAAATCCCCTATCTTGATCGTCCCAAAATAGTAACAACATCTGATCGACAAGAGCCCTGGCATGAGTCAAAAAAACCGAGTTCGACGTAGAAATGAAAAGCTCCAACAGTCCCCATACAAAAAAAGCATAATCTTCCAGGAATGTATCCGGTTTATTAGAACCATCGCAATAGCAGTGAAAAAGCTTTCCGTCATCCTCACTAAAAAGATGGTCAAAAATGAAGTTAGCAGCACGGGTAGCATCTGAAATATATTGATCATTTCCCGTAGCCATAGCGGTTCTAGCACAGAGAGCTATCATTAAGCCGTTCCAGGAAGCAAGTATTTTGTTATCGGTAAAAGGTTTGGGCCGAGTTCCTCTAGCTTCAAGAAGCTTCTGCCGCCATTGAACAACCTCTGAAGGTAAGACATTAAGCAACGCTTTGTCAGAACTAACAGCCTGCAGGCGATCAAGAGCACGATATAACACAAAACGTCCTTCAAAGTTGCCTTCACCTTCGACTCCCCAATATTCACAAGCCTTGATGCCATCTTTATGGCCAAGGATGCTAAAAATTTCATCTTTAGTCCAAAGGTAGTAAATACCTTCCTTTCCATCGACATCGGCATCCTGAGCCGAATAAAAACCGCCATCTGGGGATGTAAGTTCCCGTAAAACAAACTCAACGGTATGATTTACAATATCCAGATAGGAAGGATTTTTAGTGATCTGCCAGGCTTCAAGATATGCCATTGGGATCAATGCCTGGTCGTAAAGCATCTTTTCAAAATGCGGTATAAGCCACTTTTCATCAACGGAATACCGATGGAAGCCACCACCAAGTTGATCATACATGCCACCGGTTGCCATGCCCCAAAGAGTTTTTTCTGCCATATAAAGAGCCTTTTCAACTCCATATCTATCATAATAGCGAAGAAGGAAACGCAATTGATGAGGTGTAGGAAACTTCGGAGCAGGACCAAAACCGCCCCAACGATGGTCAAAAGATCGTTCAAGACTTCTATACGCACTATGAAGAATCGACTCAAACGACGATACTTCACCTTTTATAGGCTTTTCCTGAGTTTTATTATTAGCGGTCAGAGCTTGTTGGGATAACTTAAGTATTGAAGACGCTGTCTGTTCTACTTCGGCTCGATTGTTAGTCCATAAGTAAGCGATTTTCTCCAGAATTTCCAAAAATCCCGGCAATCCGTAGCGACCGATTTTAGGAAAGTAGGTTCCAACAAAAAAAGGTTTTTTATCAGGGGTCATAAAAACCGAGAGAGGCCAACCACAATGTCCCCTCATAAGTTGACAAAAGGTCATATACACCTGATCCACATCGGGGCGTTCTTCTTTATCAACCTTGATGGATACGAAATGGCGATTAAGTAGATCTGCCACCTCTTTGTCATCAAAGCACTCATGCGCCATAACATGACACCAATGACATGTTGAATATCCTATAGAAAGGAAAACAGGCTTATTCTCTATTTTCGCCTTTTCAAAGGCTTCAGAACTCCACGGATACCAATCAACAGGCTGGTGTGCATGTTGGAGCAAGTAAGGACTTTTTTCGTTAATGAGTCTGTTAGGCATAAAAATCCTTTCCAAGCTAGATAATAAAGCACTAACCGTTTATTCGTGGTGAACACCTGCAAATTCAGGTGTTCACCAAATCTAAAAATGGTGTTAAACGAGTGAAATAGACTTTATTTGGAATAAAGTGAGCACTGAGTAAAATCCACAGGCTTTTTACATTTTGGGCATTTGTGAGGTTTGTCGAACTCATCCGAAAAGATTTCTATTTCCTCATCGCACTCTGGACAGCGGCATAGAAAAGACTGAAGATTTTTAAACTGTTCAAAACCGGGACAATGTTTTGGGGTTGTTGTCATAAGTGGCCTCCTTATTTAGCCGGTAAGTTTCTTTGTTATTTCTTTTCCATAGCTTTGAGCCATTTGTATGCCACCACCAAGATCTGCAGATTTTAAGCGTAGACCATCCTTTACCATATCCATTTTAAGAACATGAAGCATCGTGTTGTAGATACGATCAATCGCTTCACCACTCCAACCAAAAGCTCCAAAAGCACCGCCAACTTTATCTTTAACACCAATGGATTCCAGCTTAAAGAGAAGTGTCTTTATAGACTGAACCATTTCTCCGTGGTAGGTAGGCGAACCAATCACGATAGCATCATAGTCTTTGGGATTATCCTTTTCTGGATCGAACTCATTAACGTTCACAACCTTCGCTTCAACACCACCGAATCTAATCCCTTCAGCGATAAGCTCGGCGATCTTTTGCGTTTGGTTAGTTCTGGTGGCATAAATAATCAAGGCTTTCTTGCTCATAGCTACTTATCCTCGGCATCTTCGACATGTTCAACCTTAGCGGAGTGTTTTGTGCCACACACAGGACAAAGCACCTCAATTTCATCTTCAGGACCTATATATTTTTCTCGAAGCTTTTCAGGACCTAAAAAACTCACATCCCCACAAGCACACTGAGGACACTGTCCTCTCACTTTATAACGTTTCTTATCCATAACCAGCCCTCCCTCTGTCGGTTATTTCACATAAACAGCTAGACTCCGTCGAGTCCTCCACGTCCTTTTTCCATAAACCATCCCTGAGGATCCTCGTAGTAATATTTCAAATCAGCAATTAATCTCAGGTGTTCCTTTTCCTCGGAGATAAAAGCTTCTATAAAATTCTTCTCATCCTCGCTTTTGGCCTTTTCAAGTTGTTTCCTGAACAAGGCTATAGCTTTTTCCTCAAGTTCCCGTGCAACATCTAAGGGAAATTTAACGGATCCACATCCAGTTTTGCTTGCATTTTTATGAGATTGACGAACTTTTTTGAGAACCGTGTCAGCAATAGAGGTTCGCTCCGGGACATAACGACACACACCACTCCACTGGTTGGTTCTAGACCATTCTTCTTGGGCAGCCTTTAATCTCTCAACATCGCGAGATTCAGCATCTTGAAGGGCTATCAGAATATCACGCCCGACGGAATCATCGCATTTTTGAGCCCATTCGCCATAAAACTTCGCCTTTTGTTCTTTAAGTTCAAGGACTTCACAGAAGAAACTTTCAATCTGTTCTTTAACACTCATGTTTTTTCTCCTAAACTATGTTCCTCGCAGGACGTTTCATTTGAAAACTTCCTGCGAGGTAAAACTCAAATCACCCTAAGATTTGGAAGCAGTGAGATTTATTATGGTGGTTCCAGGAGGAAGGTTGAATTTACGCTGAGCCAACTCTCGATCTACCATAAAAAGCCCATGACCACCTTCGACAAAACGAACTTTATTGAGAACATCGGCGGCGCTGGCTTCTTCTTCAACCTGTTCAGCCACAAACCATTGGAGAAAATTGTTGGTGGCGTGATCTCTTTCTTCGATAGCTTGATCTACAAGTTTATGGATTCTCTCTGTTACATGTCGTTCATGTTCAACCACATGTTCAAAAACAGCCGTTATCGAGTCCCATGTAGTAGGAGGACCATCTATAGGCTGAAGATCTACCTTGGCTCCTCGTTCGTTGATGTAAGAGTAAAACTTCATCGCATGGGAAAGTTCTTCCAAAGCCTGAACCTCCATCCATGTGGCAAATCCTTCAAGCCCTCTGCTCTTAAGGTATGTTGCCATGGAGAGGTAAAGATAGGAAGAGTAGAGTTCCCATTTAAGTTGTTCATTCAAGGCTTTGACCATCTTGTCGGACAACATGGCATTACGCCTCGGCTTTCCAGAGTCCATGCAGATTGCAGTATTCTCGCAAGGTATATTTACCTGGTGGCAAGCAGAAAACCGCTTCGGGGGCATCGCCAGGTTTAAGGAACTGACGATAAGCTTTGCCCTGCTCATCAACAACTTCTATCCATTCGATGTAATGCTTTTCCTCCATGGGGTGAGCAACGCTTCCGACTTTGACCTTAAGGCCATTGGCAACCTGTTCAGCAACCGGCACATGTTTTTCTTTTGCTGCATCTACAGTGTTTTCTACAAAAAGCTTCATGGGCTGACCGCAGCAAACCAATTCCCCTTTACCACCATGGAGCACTTCAACAATGTTTCCGCATACTTCGCATTTGTAAACCTGTAGCTTCTCTGCCATTTCTTAACCTCCCTGTTCCTGAAAAATTTTGCTTTGATTAAAGACAAGCTCTAGCGGATGCTAAAGCTGCCTCATAGTTAGGTTCGTGACTAACCTCCGGAACTATTTCTTTATATTTTATGACGCCATCTCTCGAAATTACAAACACAGCACGGGCAAGAAGTCGCAAATCCCTTATTAGCACACCATAGTTTTTGCCAAAGGAAGCATGGCGATGGTCTGAAAGAGTGATTATCTGAGCCGATTCAGGATCAATTCCTGCCGTTCCGCACCATCTTTTTTGAGCAAAGGGTAAATCCATGCTGATGACGAGCACCTTAACATCTTTTCCCAGCTTTGTAACTTCCTCATTGAATTTTCGGGCTTCTATGTCACAAACGGGGGTATCAAGAGACGGAACGGATGCAACAACAAGCACTTGCCCTTTGAAACTATCTAAGCTAACGGGGGAAAGATCCGTCTTCACTACTTCGAAATTAGGGGCTTTCTGCCCAACATCTACAGACGTTCCTTCCAGCTCAAAAGGTGTTCCTCTAACTGTAACAACAACTCCCATCTTTTTCTCCTTATCCGTAACAGATTAACCTTGAATTTTCTTGTTTCTATTTAAAAATAATTTTAATTTATGAACTTTCAAGACGTTGTGAAAAGATTAACAGCAAAATAGTTGCATTCTGATTTCACCATATCAAAAAATCTTGACAGCATTTGTCAACAAATGTTAAGTATTGTTTTGTAAAATAATGTTTCGTATAGCAGAACATAGAATCACATCGATATTTTTCGCATTAAGTTCTTTGGCTTTATCTCACCCAGAAGGTTTCATTCTCCCGCCCGGTTTTTCAATCTTCGTTTAAACGGACATCGGTTGCCGGGCATGCAGAACGAGGAGGACGTCATGGACATTGATTCGGGACTCGAACTGCAAATCAAAGGTTTTGGTCTAGCTGTATCGAAAACTCTAAAAGTGGTTCTAATTATAGCTAGTATTTACAGTATTTACAATGTTATTCATCCTCATACGCCTCTGTCAAAGCTCCAAATTTCCGTCCTTGATATTACCCAGCTTCAAAGAGCTACTCACGTTTTTCTTTTGCTACTTGCCGGATTCTTGATTTCGTCTCTTCACCCATACTCTCCTAAACCTTCCATAGGAACTTTCATTTTTTTGATCTTTGCTCTTGTTCCTACTGTCGCTCTTTACAAACTCAAATTGTCCATAGCAGTCAAAATCTTATGTCTTTTAATATGGCTACTAATCATGCTGCCACTATTTTTGCCAAAAACAAGAAGGTTTGTTGATGTGCTGGTAGCGATAATAATGATAGTTCCTTACGTTTATGAAATAATAATGTTCGAGGATTTAATTCTGAGAGCCATGTTCCCTGAACCTGCTGATATAGTTATGTCCTTTACTATCTTCATAGGGCTTTTAGGACTTGTTTATAGATTAACCGGACCGGTGCTTCCATGTCTGGTGCTCTTTTTTCTGTTTTATAATCTTTATGGAGAGCTTTTTCCCAAGATGCTTGCTCACGCTCCCTTTGATTTTGAGCTTTTGCTGGGGAAAATTTATTGTGAAACAGAAGCAGGTCTTTTCGGGCTAATCACAGGGGTATCTTCTAAGTATCTTGTTTATTTTACAATACTCGGCGGGATAGTTGGCTCACTCAAAATCGGTCGTCTTATTGCAAATCTAGCTTCCGTCATAGTGGGCAAAGGACGGGACGCTCCAGGAAAGGTAACCATTGTAGCCAGTATATTTATGGGCATGTTCAGTGGATCTGGTGCCGCCGACACCCAATTCGTCAGCACGATAGCAAAGCCTCTGTATGAAAGAGCTGGCTATAACAAACATGTTGCCGCAGGTATCGCTGCAACCGCAGGCACTATTGCTATGGTAACTCCGCCAGTTCTGGGATCTATGGCCTTTATTATGGTGGAAATTCTTTCCATTCCCTACTCATGGATATGTGTCATGGCACTGGGACCTATGATTCTTTATCTTGTATCTATATGGAGCTACAATCGCTCTTACGCAATTCGTCAAAATCTCAAAGTGGTAGAAACGGAAGAAGCCTTGAATTATAGATATTTCCTAAGCCATGCTCATATTTTTCTACCCATAATTCTTATAATCGCGACAATATTTTTAGGCTACCCTGTAAATATTGGTGTGGTTATAGCTACTGGGACTTTTATAGCAATTGCCTATATTGATAAACGGATTGGCCGTCCATCCTTACAAACAATCATAAACGGACTGGCAACAGGTTTTCGAGCATTGCTACCAATTGGAACCGCAGTTGTTGCTGCAAACATTATTATGACTCTTATGGTTATTACAGGTCTTCCTTCAAAATTCTCTCTTTTGCTAACCTACCTTGCTGGACAGAACCTATTGATTGCTACATCTTTTGCGGCTGTTTTCAGCCTCATTTTAGGTATGGGCGTTCCACCCACCGCTACTTATGTGGTTGCATCATCACTTACCGCTCCCGCTATATGCCAAATAGCCATATCAAACGGCATACCTGGCGAAGCTGCTTTGCTTGCAACTCACATGTTTTTGATGTATTATGCAATTCTTGCTGATGTAACTCCTCCAGTAGCGCTTTCTGCTTATGCATCAGCCAGCGTTTTTGGTACACACCCTCTAACTACCGGTATATACGCTGCTCGAGTTGCTCTTCCTAAGTACATTGTGGGTTTCTCGTTCATACTTTCTTTTTACGGCACAGCTCTACTAATCATGCCCGTTTGGAAGGTGCTCCCATGGCATGAGGCTTTTATGTGGGTTCTTGGGCGATTGATATTCGCAATCGGTGGAAGCTGGATTTTGTCAATGGCAACGGCGGGATATGCTTTTAGAACTCTAAGTAGCAAAGAACAATGGATATTGGGCATAGTCTCTCTGGGACTATTCTGGCCTAATTGGACCTTGAACATAGGAGCAGGTATATTGGTAGCATTATTATTTCTTGTTTTCAAAAAGACAAAAGGAGGTGAAAAGGTAGATCTAAAGGATAGCGTCATTTAAGAGGTAAGCTTTTTTAGGGGCAAATTTGTCGGCAAAACAGGTAAACAAGGAGGGAACCATGAAAAAGTTAGTTATAGCGCTGTTGAGCAGTATTTTAGTAATTGGAGCTTTTGCAAGCAATGTGTCAGGCGAAGAAAAAAGTGTTAACATCATTATCGCCACGGGAGGACTTGGCGGGGTTTATTATTACTACGGCACAGCCGTGTCAGAAATTCTCTCCCAGAAAGGTGGACTTAAAGCAACAGCTATACAAACAGCGGCATCGGTGGATAACATCTTGCTAATTCAAAAGAAAACCGATCCAAAGGCTGGAACATTTTATTGTGGAACAGTTTTGCCAGATTCTGCCTATCTCGCCTACACTGGAAAACACGAAAAATTTAAAAACAGCCCGGCAAAGGATCTCAGAGTGTTATGGGCGATGTATCCAAATTTCCTTCATATTGTAACCACATCTAACTCGGGTATTAAAACTCTTGCTGACCTAAAGGGCAAAAGAGTGTCCACAGGAGCACCTAATTCTGGAACGGAAGTTGAAGCGCTATTGGTGATAGAAGCGGCGGGACTGAGCCCGCAGGATTTTTCAAAACATGAAAGGCTTGGAGCAGCCGAATCTGCGGAAGCTCTCGCCGCCGGAACAATTGATGCTTACTTCTGGTCTGGGGGATTGCCTACAGCATCAATTACAGAGCTTAGCACCACGCTGAGCCGCAAAGGAGCAAAAATGAAACTTATTCCACTGTCCCCAAATGATCCCATAGTTCAAAAGCTACTAAAAGACTTCCCAGGAATAATGGAAGCTAACACCATACCCAAAAATATTTATAACACCGAAAATGACGTGCCCACCCTTGCTTTCTGGAACCTTTTCCTCTGCTCAGCTTCTCTTCCTGAAGAAGTGGCTTACAAGATGACCAAAACCCTATTTGAAAACGTTAAACAACTTCACGAAGGTGTGAAAGCAGCTAAGGACACAACGATAGAAAACACTGTTAAATTCATCAAAGGAACAATCCCGTTCCACGATGGCGCTGTAAAATACTTTAAGGAAGTTGGAGCAGCGAAGTAATATAAAACATCGTTAAATGCAGGCAGGGAATATCCTATATTCCCTGCCTGTTCGTTTTTTAAAATGTCGAAAAATCATTTAAGAATTTCTGACATACTATCACACCTCACCAAAGAAAAGTTTTTATTTGCTCTCCTGCCTGTTATCCTAGCTATCTTGCTAACAAGACCTATACTTGTAATGCGAGATGGAAAGACTGAACGGATATTATGGCTCTGGAGCTGGAGCACAATTCGAGTAAGCTTTGTAAATTCTGTAACAGGAAGACTTGTTGAAATAAAATGTTACCCTTTATGGAAATTCTCCTATTTTTCCGCTCGAACCGATTCCGAAACGGAAGCTTACTACACCGGAGGGAAATACCAGTGGAACGAAGTATTAAAAAGGGAGCGAACATCGTCTCTTGTTTATTGTTCGATAAAGGGAGTTACAATTTGCACTTCAGTGGAGTGTTTTTCAACCCGCGAAGGATGTCTTTCCATTAAGCTACTATGGCCTTGAACTGGTTATGGCTATCGTTTAAGTCGTTTTTGTTATTTTACCCTCGAAGCTACAGCCTGGCCGACACCATAACCGTACAATGTTCCAGAAGCACAGGAAGCTATTTTTTCTAACGTTACTTTTATTCCTGAGGCTGTTCCAAAAAACCCTCGGTGAGAGGTCCCCCCTGCCTCTTGGAGGAACTAGCCTTACTCCTTACCCTATCCCACACCCCCTCAACCAACAGAGATTTCAGAGGGGAAAGATCCCTTGGCGTTCGCCCTGAGCACTGCCGAAGGGG
>Ga0197142_1004867_pt1 | contig 10701 bp, 11 predicted proteins | sample GBS60_MetaG_FD_148614 | JGI IMG/M metagenome (GOLD analysis project Ga0197142, IMG submission 148614) | Sediment microbial communities from Great Boiling Springs, Gerlach, Nevada, United States - GBS 60_MetaG | ecosystem: Environmental > Aquatic > Thermal springs > Hot (42-90C) > Sediment...
GTTTACAAACTATGACTTTTTTAACTTAAATAATTCGGCTATCAACTAACAAATAAGATAGACGCCACCAAGATTTAATTACCTAAAGCTGGAAAAGTCTAAAACTTATTCTTTTAACTAAACATCTTTCTTTGACTAATATACTAGAAACAACTTCCGCTTTTTATCTGGTATTAGTAAAAGGTTTGCAAAATAAAATCTAGTTAAACTTTTTATTCAACCCGCAGTTCAAAACAAATCGATTTTAACCAACTACGTAGTCAACCTTGACGTCGCTTTTTGATTAAGGATTAAAAACCGTAAAATCTCTTGGTAGTTTTCCCAAGTAAGCCTTTGTTTTTGCCACACTACAGGCAACTCTGCGTTAACGGGCTTTAAATTATTGCCTACTGTTTTACGTGGTTTACTAAATAACATTTTCAGCCAAAAACGGGCTTTTTTTCTAAAATCCACAGTACTCAAAAAGTCTGGCAACTGAGCTTTAGGATAGGCAGTAACAAAACTAGAATACACCTTAGGAGCGGGATAAAAGTTACCTGGGGCAATGGTAAATTCAATTTGTAACTGCCAAAACAAGTTTAACCAAAAACCAAAAAAAGTTGGACTGTGACCTAATCTAGTTTTCTCTGCTACGTCACTTTGCAAGATTACGGCAAAAGGTGCTTGAGGATACAAAATCGGCAATTCTACTAACATGCGAGAACCAAGATGAAAAGGTAAATTAGACAACAACACAAAATTGCCGGGATGAGCTTCTGTTAGCCAAGTTAAAGCATCTTGCTGTAAGATGGTTAATTGGTCAACCAACTGAAATTTATTCTGTAAATAAGTCACTGCTTCGGCATCTATTTCAATAGCTAGTAAGGGTTTATTGGCAGCTAGTAAATACTGCGTCAAATCACCTCTTCCGGGACCAATTTCTAACACATAATCAAACTGAAATCTAGTAGCAAACCCTAACATACTGTTAACCACTTTGATTTGCATTTGAGGATTTACCAAAAAATTTTGGCTAAACTTTTTTTTAGGTTGCCAATTTGGTGGTGATGATTCTTGCATACCAAACAATCTTTTGCTTTGAAAAAAGCTAAAATTTAAAGACTTTTGTGAATTTAGTTGTCAAAAAGAAAAAATCATTTTACACTTATTTGGCAATAAAAAAATAAGCTATATGTCTTTGCTTAAAAATTATAAACTACTTATTGGTTGTGTCTTAAGTCTTAGCGTAAGTTTAGTTGTATTTGGTGCAACTACTACTGTATTGGTAAATTCACAAGAACCAACAGTCAACACTAATTTAACTTTTCTGAATACTAACAGTAATGTAGGTATAGTACCAGGCAGACCCACTAACGACCCTATAACCAAAGTATGGTTTGTGGAAACTATTAAACCTGGAGATACAGTAGAACAAGTCGCTTGGGTAGTCAACAATAGTGAACAGGCTTTGCCAGTCATTGTAATGGCCAAAGACGCTACCCAAACCTCTGAAGGTGGTTTTTCTTTTAAAGAAAACCAAGAAGCTGACACTCAAGTAGGTAAATGGGTAGAGTTTTTAGATAAAACTAATTTTGTAGCTCAACCAAAAAGTGTTACTGAAGTGAAATTTAAAATTAAAGTTCCAGAAGGCACTAAACCGGGTGAGTATGCCGGAGTTATTGCTGTCCAACAAGATAAATCACAAGAAGCTAGAAACGGAGTGCAAATTCAAATGCGCGTAGGGGCTAGATTATACATTACCGTTCCAGGAGAGTTAAATATGCATACCAAACCTAAAACTTTTGAGTTCCTTACCGACAACAATCAAGAATATAAAGAGTTTCTCCAAAGGAATACCATGGCTAATTACAAAGATATCTATTTAAATGTAGCCATGGAAAACGCAGGAAATATCTACACCCGCATCTCTGGCAAAATTACCCTAACCGATCCTGAGGGTAAAACTTTCAGTGCTGTCTATAACAAAGAACTAGCTCCTAACACGGCTACTGCCAATACTCGAGTAGCTATAGAGCAACAACAATGGAAAATTGGCAAATATAAAGCTGTTCTAGAATGGGAAAATCAACCTCATGTCTCGTTAAATAAAAGTTCTGTGAAAGACCTAACTACTAATAAACGCATTGAAACCGAATTTGAAATGACTCAAGAACAATTAGATCGAATGTCTAAATTACAAGCTGAAGCTGATTCATCTAAAATTGTTGCTGCTCCAAAAATTAACAATACTCCAACTACTGGGCAAACTGAACAAAAAACAGAAGAGTCAAATAACAACTCGCAAACCCAATCAGACAACACTATTTTGTACGCTATTATTGCTGGCTTGTCTGTACTGGTAGTAGCTACTATAGGTATTTTAATTTACCAGAATTATCGTAATTCTAAAACTACCACTCAAGATCAAGTTACCTCTACAGAAGACTTAAAAGAAAATTCATAATCTTAAACATCTACAGACTACTAAAAGGAATAGGAATATATTTTATGATTTAATGTAAACGCAACCTAGACGCGGGATATATATGAAATTTGTATAAAGTTAACAGACTGAAACCGGCAAGATATCGTTTGTGCTTTGTTAAACACTGACAGATAAAATCTAGCTAACTAGATTCAGCCTACTAGGATAAAGATTTATAATATTGCCAATATAGTTGATCTAAGGGAGACAAAGCTTTTTCTAAAGCAGATACTTCTAACCAATAGAACGGTGGTTTAGGTGTTGGTCCTTCAAAACTATTTGGAGAATAATTAATAACACATAAAAAAGGTTGTATATACTCAAACTTATAGTTAGCTTGATGCCAGGTGCCCAAAGTTACAGGAGTTAGTCGATGCTTAGGCAACCTAACCGGTCGCACACTAAAATCTAATAATTGCAAGTTTAATCCGGTTTGATTCTTAGTTTGCAAATAATTTTTTTCTAAACTTTTTTGCGCAGCTATATGTACGGTAGGAAAACTAACCCCTAAAGGGGTGTTATAAACTAAGAATTTATTATCCTGGCCGCGAATTATATTCACAAAACGGTTGTGTACTAAGTCGGTTTGCACAAACTGTTCCAGTGTAGTTAGCCACCATAAGCCTACTACGGCTTGCCAAATCCGTTTCCGTCTATAAGGTAAAAATATAAATCGATACAACCATTCTAAACCTCGATCTACCAACCACTTAGGTGGCCTAGGTTGTACTGCACCTACACCTAAATGATCTAAAGCAGCACCTAAACCAACAGCTAGTGTAAATTTAGTTTGGGGATCAATTTGCAAGTTATCGATAAAAAATTCTTGTTTACCGCTAGCACCTCCCAAACAAACTAAGATTAAGTCTGGACTAGTAGCTACAATCTGGTTCTTAACCGAATCTAATTCTGGATAAAGTTCTAGTAAATTAGTACAATTTAAGTACTCAGATTTACTAGGGACATCTTGCATCAATTTAGAGTTACTAGGATAAGTATAGACTGTTAGGTTTAACTTAGGATAAAGTAAATTTAACTTAGCTAAATTGTCTTTAGTTTGACCTTGGTGATCACCAGCAATAATTAGAGTTTTCCAGCCTAAAGTTTCGGATAAAAGCAATAAGTCATACACAAATTCTCTACCTAAAACCAGTTCGTTATTGGTAACACGACTGATATTTAAACGAAAAACTAGAACTAACCATAAACTCACCAAATTCAGCAGAAGTTGTATAGTAAAGCAAATATAAAAAGCCAACCACCTGAGCACTATCGGTAATTTAACCAAAAATTTAGTGTAACAATATGTTATCCAAGTAGCTTTCTGTAGTCGCCACATGGACCAGTGTAAGCCTTTGCCATCAATGGCCTTAAAAGTGCCACGGTTAAGTACTTTTTGGTAATCCAAATTCCAATTAGCCCTTAGCAGGAATTCGCTATACAAAAAATATAAAGTAGCTTTAGCTCCTGGCTTAAGTTCTCTTAACTCTGATCTAAGTTTTAAACGATTAGTTGACGGTAAATTAACTCCAAATAAACTAACCTGAGCCATCCTAGAAAAATACTAGCTTTAACTTAAAACAAAACCCTAAAAATAGCAAGTAAATATACTCCAACAAAATTGTCGACAAATCGTTTATTTTATGATAAAAAACAAAAACCCACCTAAAAAGGTGGGAGCTAATGCAAGATAAATACGAATCTTAAAATTTTGAGAATTTTTAAACTGAGTTCTTCAAGGTCTTGCCAGCCTTAAAGGCTACGCTTTTTGACTCAGGGATTTGAATTTTAGCCCCAGTTTGGGGGTTAACACCTTGTCTTGCTTTGCGTACAGAAGTGCGAAAAGTACCAAAGCCAGTAATGGTAACTTCTTTGCCCTTTTGCAAATTAGTAGTAATTAGGTCAATGAAAGCAGTTAAAAATTTTTCTGCCTGGGCTTTGGAAACTCCAAGAGAAGTAGCTAATTCTTGAATTAGCATGATTTTAGTAACTTTAGCGTTTTTAGACATACTACGACACTTTTTAACAAAAAATTTAAAAACATTGATTCTTAAAAGAAAAAAACAATTTTTGGCAAGAGTATTTTTTGTGTACTAAAAAAAAGATGCCCATAGGTTTGACTAGTGCCACCCTGTACTTACAAAAAACAAAGTTGGAATTTAAAGAATTTAAGCTGTAATAATCTTAGTTTACAAGGCTGAATTTAGAATTAAAAACTGTTAAAATAACCTTTTCCAAAAATAGCTAAGTGTTAGTATTATGCCATAATATAAAAACCACCAAGCTGAATATTGCGCCGAAGGTTCAAAACTAAGAGTTAACCAGTTAGCCACTGGCCAAGTACTTATTTCTTGAATTAAGGTTAATAGCATACTCTGTAAAATTACAGCTGGAACTAAAAATAACTGACCTAACCAAGGAATCAACCCTAAAACATTAAGAATGGAGACTATTGGTATAATGGGTAACACCAAAACATTAGTCACAATGGCCAACAAATTCACCTTGCCTGATAAACCGGCAATTACTGGCAAAGTCATCAGAAAAGTAGCCACACAAGAAGCTAATAAATCTTTCAAATTCCGTAACCACTGGTGGCTGAGTTCAGGATTGCTTTGGTTGGCTAAAATTAAACCTAAGCTAGCCAAAAAAGACAGTTGAAACGAGGGACTAGCTAAATATAAGGGGTTAATCCACAAAAGAATGAGTCCACTATAAATCAACGCTCGCCAACTACTAAGCTTTCGACCCAAAAACACCAATACCGCCATTGATAGCAGCACACTTACGCTAGAACGTAAAACTGGCGGTTGAGGACCGGCTAAAATGATGAGCAAAACCGCACCTAACACACTCAATAATAACCTGGTTTTTCTAGATAGTCTAATTCTTAGAGCCAAATACTCTAAGCTAGAAACCACCAAAACCACCTGAAAACCAGACACAGCCACTAAATGAGTCAAGCTTAAGGTTCTAATTTGAGTGTATACTGATTGAGAAAACTTTTCTGTACCACCTAAGACCAGTCCATAAGACAAAGCAAACACATCCTGGCAATCGGTTTTGACTGCCAACATATCCACTAGAAAAGCATAATGCTGACAACTAGCTTGACGATACACTTCACTAGTGTAATTTCTAATTGACTTGATTCCTTGTAAAAACTGGCACACTAAATCGCAATTAGTGTTTTTAGCTAAAAACTGGCTTACTTTGAGTCTTCCAAGAATACCTAAAGCCAGCCTAGATTGATCAAATTTGTTAGTTTCCGATGAAAAATCAAAATAAATTAACTTAGCCACAGCCAAATATTCCTGACCAACAGCTAGTTTTTTGGGAGATTCTAGCTGCCAAATACCACCCTCCAACCAAACATAATAAAACAGACGAGAAAACGGATCTGGCCTAGAACTTTCTTCCAATACTCGGAATTCGACTACTTTATCTGTTTCCAGATCCTTTTTGGAATAATCATCAAAGCGCCACCAAGAAAATAGTAAGGTTAGTATTACTAACGCTAATAACAAAAAGTTCGCCCCGTTAAGAAAACTTACTTGAGTAAGACGAACTAACATAAACTTAACTAACTTATTGCTTTCAATTAGGTTTTGAAAAAAGACAAGATTACTTATTGACAAAGATAAATCTGTAAATCATAGCTTATAAACTTGCATTATACTTTTAATTTAGGTTATTCATCTGTTAAGTAATTATGACGTTCATCCCTGTCATTGGCCTAGAAATTCATGTCCAACTTAATACCAAAACCAAACTAATGTGTCGCTCGTTAAACATATACGCTCCGGATGAGCCTAATAAATACATTTCTCCGTTCAACACTGGCCAACCTGGAGCTCTTCCGGTACTTAACAAAGAGGCTGTGAAAAAAGCCATTCGTTTTGGGGTAGCTGTAGGTGGCCAGATACCTGAATATATCCGCTTTGATCGTAAAAATTATTTTTATCCAGACTTGCCAGCCGGTTATCAAATTACCCAGTACTTTCATCCCATTGTCCGGGGCGGTAGTTTGTCTTTTTATCTGGAAGATAAACAAACAGGGCAACTAATTGAAAAAACCGTCCATTTTCACCGAGCTCACCTAGAAACTGATGCTGCCAAGCTAATTCACCTAAACGGCAAAACTATGGTTGACTTTAACCGTTCGGGAGCACCCTTAATTGAAATTGTCACCGAGCCAGAAATGCGTTCCAGTGAAGAAGCTATTGCCTTTGTTAACGAACTACAACTACTAGTCAGACAGATTGGCATCTCTGACGGAGACATGGAAAAAGGACAAATTCGTTTTGATTGCAACATTTCTTTGCAAACTGAAGAACAAAGACAACAAAACCAACTGCCACCCTATAAAGTTGAAGTAAAAAATATCAATTCCGTCAGGGCTTTAGGTAGAGCTATTGAATTTGAAATCCAGAGGCAAACCGAAATTTTACAGACTGGTCAGTTACCTAGCCAAGAAACTCGCGGTTGGCGCGACGACTTAAACAAATCTGAGCCTCAAAGAACTAAAGAAGAAGCCCACGACTATCGCTACTTTCCCGAGCCAGATTTGCCTATTGTGCAAATTCGACCTCAAGATATTCCCGCTCTTAGTGATCTACCCGAGTTGCCCATGAACCAAAGAAAACGCTATTTAGAGATGGGTTTAAGTTTAACAACTGCCAACATTTTTGTGACCCAAGCTAATGTAGGTCAATTTTTCGATCGAGTTGTACAAACTGCAAATAACTCAAATTTAAGCCTAACTATTGCTAACTTAATCACAGTTAACTTACTTAGTTTAGCCAACAAAAAAACTAAACCAGTGGAAGATTTAATTACTCCTACCAACTTAATTACCACAGCTCAACTGTTTTACGAGAAAAAAATCAACAACCAAGGAGTACAGACTATCTTAGAAAACCTAGTTGACCAGCCAACATCTAACGTAGACGACATAGTCAAGACTCACAATCTTTTGCAAATTACCGATGACACCACCCTAGCCGCTTTTGTAGACATTGTTTTAGAAAAGCATCCCCAAGTAGTAGCCCAGTATCAACAAGGCAAAACTCAAGCCTTAGATTTTCTGGTTGGGCAAACTATGAAAGAAAGTAAAGGTAAAGCCAACCCACAAAAAGTTAGAGAAATTTTGATTAGTAAACTACAAATTAATCAACAACAATAGTTTTATTTTGCCAAAATAAACTTGCTCTAGTTCGTTTTTAAAAATAGTAAATACTAGGCAATATTTTCAGAGCCGTAGGATCAAGACAACGAACGAACAACGATCCCGTTAAAATTCTTTTTAGTTGAAGATTTGAATATCAACTAGTCTTTACTAACATAAACAACTAACAGCTAACATTGCTTTATTTAATTAGCTAAATTCTTTGGTTTGGTGAACTAAAACTAGCTAATTTTTAGTCAAAACTCACTTTACCCATTGCTAATTTTGACTAAGATTAATTACTAACTTATACTCATTTAAGTAAAAAAGTAACAAAAACATATTTTCGAAAAATATGGCTTTACTACTGTCTACTAACTTTAATCAATTTATTATTGATTTATGTGAAACAGTTACTCAGTACAAACTACAAACTGTACCGCAACCTTATCGTTCTCAAGTGGTTTCGCAATCAATTCAAGCTTTCCTAAAGTTTGCCCAAGACTTTTTCGAAATTAATTATCCTGAAGATTTTGCTAACAACTTTAAAGAAGATCTAAAAAAACACGGTTTTAATGCGGTTTTGGGAATGTATAAGTATCAATATCCTTTAGCCTACGTCTACCAAATTTTTAGATACAAAATATATCAATTTTATTACCCAGTAACTTAAATATAAGTGTTAAACCTAAACAAAAATATACATGACTACAGCAACATCTATTGAAAGACCTGACCAACAAATGGTAGAATTACAACGACATAATAGTGAAACTGAAAATACTAGACCCGACAACGAAACAGGAATAACGACTCCACCCCTCCCACTGACTGTGATTGAAGCAGCTAGGAGAGCTGCTGAAGTTAGCGGATATCAACGGGAAGTGGTCGATAATCCCCATCCAGAAGAAACGGACGCAAAAATGGCCGAGGCTGAAGTCAAAATGCTTCACGCAGAATAAAAATATCTGAATAATAAACCAAAAATAGCTGCGGCCTTACAAGAAAGATATGAAGATAAGCGAACTGGAGCGGAATACGTTAACAAAAAACTCGCCGAATTTGCTGAGAAAGCACGATTAGATTTACTTGGAAATAGTAAACCAGAATTTCTGTCTACCACAGAACAAGCTATTGCCACAGCAATGGCTCAAATTGAATTTTACTTTAACAATTCAGAAACAGGTACTAAAAACCCTGAAAAACTAAAACTAGTAAAAGAAGTAGTTACTAAACTGTTTAATTATTTAGAAAAAGCCCAAAAAGAAAGTGAACTACCAACCGACTTATCAGCTGTAGAACAATACCAAATAGTTATGCACGTAGTGATTACTGTATTGTACCAAGATCGGGCCGCTACCGAAAACCTACTAGGAGATCATGGTATTCGACATATTTTTGGCCATAACGTGAGAATGTGTGAAGCAATTGCGGATCAATTAGAAAATCATAATCAAACAGTAACCGCCAAAGATAGGTTACTCATGATTTTAACCATGGCTTACCACGATTTAGGTTATGCTATGGATCCGGTTAGACAATCAATTAATAAAGGAGGTTTCGGAGCTGACGCTGGACACGGACTTTTGGCTGCTAAATTTATGAGAGAATTGTCAGAAAATCCTTTATGGCAAAAATTACTATCTCCAGAAGATCTACAACAACTTCACCAAATGATTCTTACTCATGATTACACTCCGGAAAACCTCTAACTATAGGAGACAAATCTGAAGCGGCTAGAAAGAGAAATATGTTAGAAATAATTAGAATAGCCGATAACACCCACGCTTTTGAAGACAAACTGCCAGAGTTGTTGTATGCTCACCCCTAATACTTTGAAGTATCTTAGATTAATTTATGCTGCTGTACAATTAGAAGACCTAACTTTGGTAGATGAGTTAAAAAATAAATTAAAAGAAGAAATTTCCCAAAGTCCAAACTTTTCAGAAGATGATAAATTAGCGTTAGAGAACGCTGTTCAGTTTATTGGACCAGAAACTGCCAAATTCACCGTACCTAGAATTTGCGGAAATAAACCTGAAGTTACTATCAATAGCGAGGGAACTTTAACAATCACAGTAGAAGAATCTGAAATTCATAGAATGGTGGTAGGAATGTTTTCTCAAGAAGCCCTAGCGCAATTTCAAAAATTTGTAAAAGATTTAACTGGAACAGGCCTATCCGAAGATGCCCAGGAAATTCACAACCCAGAAAGAGGAATTCAAATCTCTCTAAGATCGCCAGAACCAAATAGTTTAACTAATTATCAAGAAAGAGTAATTCAGCTGATTAAAGAACCAGCTTTCCAAAATTATTTAGCTCAAGACAATTACCTTGCCGCAGAAATTGCTAGGTTGTCTAACTCTGATAATCCCGATCAGCAAAGAATTCAAGAATTAAATACCCAAAGAGAGAACTTGCTAAGACAATATCTTAGAAATTTGCAAAGCTAATTTTTACTTAATCTATGTCCAACAGACAAGAAAACGAAAAAACTACCACTATAACAGAAAAAGAAATAGGGCAATTTCAAAGTTTCTATGAACTACCTTTTTTCACAGAAAACCAGACACGCAAAACCGTATTTGTAGCTATGTTAGCGTATGCTATAGACAAAAATTTAGAAGGGTTTGGACCAACAAATTTTCACCCTATCAAACTCATACGTAAAATTTGCGATCTGGAAAAATTACAATTACCTACTTGTCTCCAAAATGCAAAGGAGGACGATCTATGGAATGATGATTGGAATAGGGAGGTTGTTAGTTTTGATTCATTTGTACAACAAAGGCTTTCCCCAAAGTGGAAAACATTCATTGCAATGCACAGATTAGCTACCAATAGCATTTAGATCTAAAGTTTAGTTTTAAACGATAATCTTTTTAATCAAGTTTTCAGAAAAAAGTAATAAAATCAAATTTATAACTTTTGCACCAAAACTAGTTGGTCTTGTAAAACCAAATCACACATGTTCAATGTAGTTCCAGCCGAACGAATACCCACAGAAAATTTCAACCAATCTTTTTCTGTACCTCTAATTGGCAAATAACAAGAAACAATTTTTCCGTTA
>Ga0197142_1004868_pt1 | contig 10701 bp, 4 predicted proteins | sample GBS60_MetaG_FD_148614 | JGI IMG/M metagenome (GOLD analysis project Ga0197142, IMG submission 148614) | Sediment microbial communities from Great Boiling Springs, Gerlach, Nevada, United States - GBS 60_MetaG | ecosystem: Environmental > Aquatic > Thermal springs > Hot (42-90C) > Sediment...
GCGATATCACCACGCCAGCCTATGACCGACCGAAGTAAACTGCTGCTCCCCCCGTGCTCTTATACCCCTGCGCACCAGACCTGACGCAACCGATATCGCGATATCACCACGCCGGCCTATAATTGACCAAAGCAAACTTTGCTCTCCCATGCTCTTATACCCTTATGGGCTAGACTTGGCAGATGTAATATTGATATTTATGTTGTGAGATGAAAGATAGATCATTTGTAGTTGAATTACTCGAATATATTACCTTAAATGTAACTAAAATATGAGCTTTTTACATTCGCGTGGGAGCACTCTAACCAGGCCAGCGCGTCCTATTCACCCTCACATTCTGGGCATGTGGGAGACGACATGAGCACTGCTTATCATGCGAAATACTTTGCACACGCGCTCACTCGCGTCGGCGGGACAGGCGTAGAGCGACTCTCGCGCTCTCTCTTCGACGCCTGCGTTGACCTAAATCCGCATCAGATTGATGCGGCCCTCTTTGCCTTTCGCTCCCCCATCTCTAAAGGCGTCCTACTCGCCGATGAAGTTGGCCTCGGTAAGACAATAGAAGCAGGTCTAATTCTCTGTCAGCTCTGGGCCGAAAGGCGACGGCGCTTGTTGGTAATCTGTCCTGCTGCCATACGCAAACAATGGGCGCTTGAGCTGATGGAGAAGTTCAACCTTCCTACTGTTATCCTTGACGCTAAGGAGTATCGAGAGCGGCAGAACAGGGGCATGTTCAACCCTTTCGAGGCAGATGAAATCGTGGTCACATCAATGCACTTCGCCAGCGCACACGCATCAGACATCCGCGCAGTCCAATGGGATCTAGCGGTTATTGACGAAGCCCACAAGCTGCGCAACGCTTACCGGCCGTCGAACCGCATGGGCCAGAACATGCGTTGGGCTCTTGAGGAACGACGCAAGGTGCTGCTGACGGCGACGCCGCTTCAGAACTCATTGTTGGAACTTTACGGTCTCTCTACCCTCATCGACGAACATCTCTTTGGCGATCTCGATTCGTTCCGCGCCCAGTTCGTTAACGCAGACGGAGATTTAGAGGAACTGCGCAACAGGCTGAGTACTTTCTCGACGCGCACACTTCGGCGACAGGTTACCGAGTACATCCGATATACCGAGCGCCGTCTTATCACGCTGCCATTTAAGCCAACAGAGCAGGAGCGAATGCTGTACGAAGCGGTCTCGGCGTTCCTTCAGCGTCCGGACACCTACGCTCTGCCTCACCAGCAAAGGCACTTAACCGTCCTTATCGTTCGTAAGCTTTTGGCTTCTTCACCGCGGGCAGTCGCCGCAACCCTCGAAGCGATGCGCGATCGTCTCATCGCCATCCGAGATGGTCTGCCGCATTCTGAGAATCTGGCCGAACGTCTAATCGCCGAAGAGGAGATTGAGGACGAGCTTCTGGACGAGATGCCTGAGCAGCCATCCGATGACAGAGGAACAATACAACACGCGCAGGCTTCGAGGCCTGCAATAGATCGCCAGAAGCTCATTACGGAGATTGAAGAGCTGAACCGTTATGCCCAGTGGGCAAGGAGCATCGGGGTGGACACCAAGGCCCGCGCCTGCATTAAAGCTTTGGAGATCGGCTTTGAGAAGATGGCTGAAATGGGCGCTGCCCAAAGAGCGGTGATCTTTACTGAGTCGCGGCGAACCCAAGCCTATCTGAAAGATTTTCTCGAAGCGAACGGTTATGCAGGCCGCGTTATTACCTTCAACGGAACCAATAAAGAACCAGAAGCGGCTGCCATCTACGAACGCTGGGTGGAGGCCAATAAAGAAAGCGGGCGGGTTACCGGCTCTCGCACAGTGGACATCCGCACGGCCATTATTGAGCACTTTCGTGACTACGGCCAGATTTTGATCGCAACAGAAGCCGCCGCCGAGGGCGTGAATCTACAGTTCTGTTCTCTTGTGGTGAATTTTGATCTGCCCTGGAATCCTCAGCGAATCGAGCAGCGAATCGGCCGCTGTCATCGCTACGGCCAGAAGCACGATGTGGTCGTTATTAACTTCCTCAATGAGGAGAATGAGGCCGACCGTCGCGTTTATGAGTTGCTGTCAGAGAAGTTCAACCTGTTTAGTGGCGTGTTTGGAGCTTCGGACGAAGTCTTAGGCTCTATCGAGTCCGGCGTGGACTTCGAGCGAAGGGTGCTAGACATTTACCAGCAGTGCCGAACGCCAGAGGAGATCGATGCAGCATTTGAGGATCTGCGTAGAGAGCTGGACGAGAAGATCCAGAGCCGTATGGCTGATGCTCGGAAGAAGCTATTTGAGCACTTCGACGAGGATGTTCATGCTCGGCTGCGCGTCAACCTTGAAGGGACGCACCAACAGCTTGATCGAATTGGGATGATGTTCTGGCAACTCACCCGCTTTGTGTTGAACGGGCGGGCTAAATTTGACGAGCAGGAACTGGCCTTTGATCTGGAAGTGCCACCTCGAGAAGACATTCCTCGCGGCACATACCGCTTGATCTCAAAGGAACGCGAGAACATCTCCGGCTCGTTTCTCTACCGCCTGTCTCATCCGCTGGGCGAATACGTCGTCGAAGCCGGCAAGAGCATACCTACGCCGCCGGCGCATGTTGCCTTCGATATCACCCACCGGCCTACGCGCCTTGCGCTGGTCGAAGCACTAAAGGGTCGCGCCGGCTGGCTACACTTGCAGCGCCTTGTGATTGATTCTTTCGAGCGGGAAGAATACCTGCTCTTCTCCGGCATTGACGATGCAGGCCGGTCCCTCGATCAGGAAACAATGGAAAAAATGTTCCTCTGCGACGCGCGGGTGACACCGCTCACCCTCATACCATCAGACATTGAGCGCCGTCTGGCTGCCGAGTCCGAGCGCCATGTCCAGGCCACCATCAGCCGCTCGCTAGAGACCAACAATCGCCACTTTCAGGAGGCCCGAGATAAGCTCGATAATTGGGCAGAGGATCTCATCCTTGCTGCCGAGAAGGAATTGAAAGACACCAAAGAGCGGATCAAGGCGCTAAAGCACCGGTCACGCCTGGCCACGACCATTGAAGAACAGCACGCTTTGCAGAAGCAAATTCAGGAATTGGAGCAACAGCAGCGCCGGCAACGTCAACGCATCTTCGATGTCGAGGACGAGATCATGGCCAAGCGCGATGAGCTAATCAAGAAGCTGGAAAGCAGAATGCAGCAGCGGACCAGCGTTCAACCTTTGTTTACAATCCGCTGGCAGGTGCTGTGAACCATACCAGGACGAGCATTGAAGCACTTGCTAAATCTATAGAAGTAAAAATGAGGCCCGCAAGATGACCACGTCTCAGAACCTGGAGAACCTGAAGAAGCTCAAGCAGTTATTGGCCGAACTCTTCCAGCTCGACCAGGCCGACCTGGACTTTGGCATCTACCGAATCATGAATGCCAAGCGCGCCGAGATCATGCGCTTTCTCGAGAACGACCTCCTCCCGCAGGTGCGCGAAGCCTTGGGCGCCTATCAACACGAAAGCCGCTCGGCGATCCTCGCTGAATTGGAGCAGGCAAAAGAACAGGCCAGGATGCTGGGATTTGCAGACCCCATTCAAGCGCCAAAGGTCAAGGAATTGCAGGCGCGCTACGATGCCGGGTTTGACATCGAAGCAGCCGAGAACGAGGTCTTCTCTCATCTCTATAACTTCTTCCGACGCTATTACTCAGAGGGCGATTTCATCTCCCTACGCCGTTACAAGGAGGGCGTCTATGCCATTCCCTACGAGGGGGAAGAAGTCAAGCTTTACTGGGCCAATCACGACCAGTATTACATCAAGACCAGCGAATACCTGCGCAATTACACCTTTAAGCTTCCCTCCGGCCGGCGGGTTCACTTTAAGCTGGTCGAGGCCGACACCGAGAAGGATAACAACCGCGCCGCCGGCGGGGAAGAGCGTCGATTTATCCTCTCCTCCCCGCAGCCGCTGACCGAGGAGAACGGGGAGCTGATCATCCGCTTTGAATATCGGCCCGACCCGGAGAAGCGCAAACAAGCGGAACTGAACGCGGCTGCCGAGGCGTACATCCTGTGGCAGACGACCGGCTTCGACGACTGGCGCGCCGAGCTGACCCAACTGCGACCGACCGAGAAGAATCCCAAGCGCACGCTGCTGGCCAAGCACCTGGCGGACTATACGGCTCGCAACACCTTCGACTACTTCATCCACAAGGATCTGGGCGGCTTTCTGCGGCGGGAGCTGGACTTCTACATCAAGAACGAAGTGATGCACCTGGACGACATCGAGCACGAAACCGCCCCGCGCGTCGAGCAATACCTTTCGCGGATCAAGGCCATCCGCCGGATCGCCCATAAGATTATTGACTTTCTGGCCCAGATTGAGGACTTCCAGAAGAAGCTCTGGCTGAAGAAGAAGTTCGTGGTGGAAGCGCACTACTGTGTCACGCTTGACCGCGTGCCGGAGGCGCTCTATCCGGAGATCGCCGCCAACGAGGCCCAGCGCGAGGAGTGGGTGCGCCTGTTTGCGATTGACGAGATTCAGGGCGACCTAACGACGCCGGGTTACTCCGAGCCGCTCACGGTGGCCTTCCTCAAGGCTCACCCCTACCTGGTGCTCGATACCCGCCACTTCGGTGATGATTTCAAGCGCCGGCTGCTGGCTGCCTTCGACGACCTGGACGCGCAGTGCGATGGCCTGCTTGTCCACGGAGAGAACTTCCAAGCGCTGAACCTATTAATTGAGCGGTATAGAGAACAAGTGAGGTGTATATATATTGATCCGCCTTTCAACACTGATGAATCTCAGTTTGCATTCAAAGATTCTTATAGAAATTCTACCTGGATGTCGTTGATGAATGACAGATTGAGGCTAGGTGTACAATTTCTAAGACATAACGGCACACTCTATCTACACCTAGACCACAACTCTAATTTCTACGGGCGATACTTACTTGATAATATCTTAGGAGATAATTGTTTCCTCAACGAAGTGATTTGGCGAATCGGATGGGTATCGGGTTACAAGACGGCTGCAGATAGATATGTAAGAAATCATGAGACTATTTTCGTCTATGGACGTCAACCACAACCTTATTTTAACAAAGATAAAGCAAGAATTAGATATAAAACCTTTAAAGAAGAGGATATCTCTCAATACTTGAAACAAATTAAAGAGAAGTGGGGTTTAGCAAACCGCTCTCTTCGTACAAAATTAATTTTTAGAGATGAAACAGGTGTAATATATAAAATAGGACTAGATGAAAAAGATGGAGCTTACAATATTGAAGACACTTGGAATTGTAATGAATACGAAGAACTTCATTCAAATAAGATTAAGAGAAATGCTACTGAATATACACCTTTTGGAGCTGAGATTACACAAAAACCAGAGCAATTATTGAAAAGAATAATCGAGATTTCTTCTCAAGAAGATGATATTGTTATGGATTTTTTTTGCAGGAAGTGGAACAACTTCTTCCGTCGCCAAAAAATTAGGAAGAAAGTTTATCGTTATTGAGATGGGGAGCTATTTCAATACTGATTTGCTATGGAGAATGAAGCAGGTTTTATTTGGTAGACAGGTCGGAATTAGTAAGGATAGTGGTTATCAAGGTGGCGGTATGTTTAAATACATCCGCCTCGAATCCTATGAAGACACCCTCAACAACCTAAAGCTCGAGCGCACCGCAGAGCAGCAGTCCCTGCTGGACCAACATCCCGCCTTCCGAGAGGATTACACGCTACACTACATGCTGGACGTGGAGAGCCACGGCAGCGCATCGCTGTTGAACCTCGACCGCTTTGAGGATCCGTTTCATTACACGCTGGAGATCGCCGGCGGCAGTGTCGGCGAGACCAAGCCAACCGTGATTGACCTGGTTGAGACGTTTAACTACCTGATCGGCCTGCGCGTGAAAACGATTGATGACATCCGCGGCGTGCGGGTGATCACGGGGCTGAACCCGCAGGGTGAGCGCATCCTCATCCTCTGGCGCAACACCGGGCAAATGGACAACGCCGCACTGGACGCCTGGTTCAGGAAGCAAGGCTACAACACTAAGGACCAAGAATTCGACATCATTTACGTGAACGGCGATAACACCCTGGAGAACCTCCGCCGGCCCGACCAAACCTGGAAGGTGCGGCTAATTGAAGAGGAATTCCTTCGTCGGATGTTTGACGTGCCGGAGGTGTAAACGTGCCAAGGGGTCAATCGACGCAGGGGACGGACGGCAGCGAGCTGCGGTTCGAGCAGCGGCTGGTGCTCCAGCAATGGGCCCTCGGCCTGTTCGGCGCGTCGTCTTTTGACGATCTAGCCGGCTACCTGAAACGCCCGGAGCTGGAGGGCTTTGACGAAGACTACGTGAGCCGCTTCTATCGCGCCCTTTGCCTACATATTCCGCCGGAACGGCGGCCGGATCTGCCGGCTGACCGGCTTTTGGAGTATGACCAGCACATCGTGCGTCACTGGCGGCAGATCACCGAGCGGCGCGCCCATGCCGGGCCATCTCTTTATCCAAAATACTTCCAGTATCTGGCGCTGCTCTTCACCGAAATCTATCTCGACCGCTACTTCCGAGACGCAGACGCACTGCTCGCGCAGCTTAATACTTGTGTCGAGAACTTCAACACATCCGCGCCGGCACCAAGCCAGGTCTCACAATACACCAGACAAGACCTCAATAAGCTGGCCTTCTGGATGGCGACCGGCAGCGGCAAGACGCTGCTGATGCACATCAACATCCTCCAGTATCGCCACTACCTTGCCCGGCATGGAGGCAGGCCGGTAAACCGGGTCATTCTGCTCACGCCGAACGAGGGCCTTTCGCATCAGCATCTTGAAGAGTTCCGGCTTTCGGGAATCCAAGCCGAGCTTTTCTCGAAAGAAGGGCGCGGGCTTTTTACCGGCAACACCGTGGAGATCATCGACATCCACAAGCTGCGGGAGGAAGCCGGGGAGAAGACCGTTGCGGTAGATGCGTTCGAGGGCAATAACTTGGTGCTGGTGGACGAAGGGCACCGCGGAACCAGCAGCACCGAGATTGGCGCATGGATGCAAAAGCGCAATCAGCTCTGCGAGGACGGCTTCTCGTTTGAATACTCCGCGACTTTTGGCCAGGCAATGAAGGCCGGCGGCAATCGTGCGTTGGCGCAGACCTATGCCAAGTGCATCTTGTTCGACTACTCATATAAATACTTCTATGCGGATGGCTACGGCAAGGATTACCGCATCCTGAACCTGGCCGACGATACCGACGAGAGTATGCGACATCGTTACTTGACGGCCTGCTTGCTCTCGTTCTACCAGCAGCTTAAGCTCTACCGGGATAGGTCCCAAGCGTTCCAGACCTTCCTGATCGAGCGTCCGCTGTGGGTCTTTGTCGGTGGCAGCGTCAACGCAGTCCGCACGCAGAGAAATCGCCGAGTCTCCGATGTGGTAGATATTTTGCTATTTTTTGCGTCTTTTATCAGGCAACGCACGGCAAGTGTGGCAATTATCGAGCAGCTACTCGCGGGGCGTTCGGGTCTCCTTGACTCCAAGGGACGGGATCTATTCCGGGGAATCTACCGGTATTTGAACACGCTTGGCCTTTCGCCTGAGCAGGTTTTTGACGATATCCTTCGCGTGCTCTTCAATGCGCAGACCACGGCCGCACTGCACATAGAGAACCTGAAAGGCGCAGACGGCGAAGTCGCGCTTCGCCTGGGCAACTATGATCCTTTTGGCGTGATCAACGTTGGCGATGCCTCGGCACTCTGCAAACTCTGCGAGGAACAGGAGGAACTGGTTGTCATAGAGAAGAGTTTCTCCGGTTCGCTCTTTCGCACCCTCAACGATGCAGCATCCACGATCAACATCTTAATCGGGTCAAAGAAGTTCACCGAAGGCTGGTCGAGCTGGCGGGTCAGCACCATGGGACTGATGAACATAGGGCGGAATGAAGGCCCGCAGATCATCCAGCTCTTCGGACGCGGCGTTCGCCTCAAGGGCAAAGACTTCTCGCTTAAGCGCAGCCGCCGGCTAGATGGCATTGCCGCACCTGAGCACATCGAAACCTTGGAAACGCTCAACATCTTCGGCATCCGCGCCGACTATATGCATCAGTTCAAGGAGTATTTGGAGGAGGAAGGTCTGCCGGCAAATGAAGACCGGATCGAGTTCGTCCTTCCCGTGATCAGGAATCTGGGGACGAGGAAGCTAAAGATAGTCCGGCTTAAAGACGGCGTAGACTTCAAGCGCGATGGACCGAGGATAACCCTGGATGACCCGCCGGAATATCTCGTGCGGCATCCGGTCATGTTGGACTGGTACCCCAAGCTGCAAGCCATGACCAGTGCTGCCGGACAGATGGGCGGCCAGGCAGTCACGCGCGACGTTTGCTACTTCGAGGCGTCACATCTTGCCTTCATGGATTTCGACGCCATTTACTTCGAGCTTCAGCGGTTCAAGAACGAGCGGGCTTGGCACAACTTTACCCTCCCGCGTGCCGGCCTCGTGTCGCTCTTGGCGCGAAAAGATTGGTATGTGCTGTATATCCCCAAAGAGGAAATGACCTTCCGATCTTTCCGGCAAGTCTTGCGCTGGCAAGAGGTCGCCACGACCCTCCTTAAGAAGTACCTGGATCGCTACTACAAATACAAGAAGCAGGAGTTTGAGCACAACCACCTGGAGTATCGAGATCTTTCTGAGGACGATCCCAACTTCATTGACGAGTATCGTTTGCTCATCGAGCAGTCGCGTGGTGACATTATCCAGAAATTAGAGGAGATCAAAGGGCTGATTGAGACGGGCAAGCTACGCAACGTGGAGTTTCAGTCCCTGTACGCGATCGCCTTTGACCGCCACTTGTATGCGCCGCTGCTCTACGTCGGAGACGATCTGATCGAGGTAAAGCCTATTGTGCTGGAGAGCGAGAGCGAGCGCGACTTTGTCTTGGACCTCCAGAGGTTCTGCGAATCTGCACAGGGTAAAGATTTCCTCAAGGGCAAGGAGCTATATCTGCTCCGCAACATGAGCCGTGGGCGCGGCATCGGTTTCTTCGAGGCAAGCAATTTCTACCCCGACTTCATCCTCTGGTTGTTGGACGGGAATTGTCAGTACGTTAACTTCATTGATCCTAAGGGACTGCGCAATCTAGATGGCCCAGAGGATCCCAAGATTCGCTTTCACCAGACGATCAAGTCCTTGGAAGCTCAGCTTGGCGATCCAGATGTCATTCTGAACTCTTTTATTGTCTCCAATACGCGCTTGTCAGAGGTGGCCTGGTGGAATGGCGGGATGACAAATAAAGACTTCGAGGCGCGGCATGTGCTCTTCCGGCGAGAAGACCAGAGCACTTACATCGAGAAATTACTAAAGTTGGCCATTGGCGGGAAGAGCGTAGGGCAGATCGTTGAGGCTTCTGGCTAGTTCAGGGAGGAAGACGCTGGAAGTGCTAGGCCGGCCGGCGGCAGATTGCTGCGGCTTCCTGGACAGCAGCCAGGGCTTCCTCCTGCCGGCCCAAGCCGGAGAGCACAGCGCCTAAGTTGTAGAGGCTTCTAGCCAAGTTAGGAAGGAAGGCGTCGGGGTGTTGCCGGGCCAACTGGCGGCAGATTGCTACCGCTTCTTGGGCAGCGGCCAAGGCCTTCTCCCACCGGCCCATGTTAGAAAGCCTATTGCTCAGGATGTCGAGGCTCATGGCCAGGTCAGGCAGGAAAGCGTCAGGATGTTGCCGGGCCAGCCGACGGCGGATTGCTACGGCTTCCTGAGCGGCTTCTAGGGCCTCCTCCCGCCGGCCTAAGTCAGAAAGCCTATTGCTCAGGTTGTTGAGGCTCATGGCTAGGTAAGGTAGGAAGGTATCAGGGCGATGCTGGGCCAGTTGGCTGTAGAGCTTCACGACTTCCCGGATAGCTTCTAGTGCCTTCTGTCGCTGACCAAAGACAGCAAGCAAATTACTCAGGTTGTTGAGGGTAGCCGCTAGTTCAGGGAGGAAAGTGTCTGGGTATTCTTGGGCCAGCCGGAGATAGAGCTCTACGGCTTGCGAGGTGACTGCCAGAGCCTTCCTCCACTGGCGCGATAAAGAAAGTAAAGCCCCCGAGTTGTTGAGGCTGGTCGCCGGATATGGGAGGAAAGCGTCTGGGTGATGCCGGGCCAGTCGGCGATAGAGCGCTGCGGCTTTCTGTGTGGCTGCCAAGGCCTCCTCCCGCCGGCCCAAGGCAGAGAGCGCATAGCCCAGCATAAGCAGAACTTCTGCCCGCTCCTCCTCCGGCAGTGGCTGTGTCAGCCGAGCCTGGTAGAAATCGGCCAGGAAAGATCGCAGGACCAAGGTGCGGTCAGGAGCCGGTAACGCTTGGGATAACAAGAGCCACGCGGGAGAGGGCCAAGCGGCTAAATGCTTAGCTGTCACTTGCATCCAGCCTTCTACCTGCCTGCGATCCCTCTCCTCCCTCGCGCGCAGCCACAGGCGGGCCAGCACCTCTAAGCATTCCTGAGCAGCGCGAATTGCCCCTTCTTCTTTACTTGGCTCAGGCGTAGGGAGAGCCAGATAGGCCAGCTTCGGATGTCGCGCCAGCTGCCGCATCAGGACGAGGTCTGCCAAAGGGTCTGGTGAGATAGATGGAAGCTGCCACGTCTCTTCAACGCCGGGGAAGAGCGCACGCAAACGTTGCGCAAGCCAGTTGGGGTCGAGCCGCTCGCCGCGGGCCGTAGTCTTCTGGCAGGGAAAGTGCGCCTTCCACCAATCCGCC
>Ga0197142_1004869_pt1 | contig 10700 bp, 7 predicted proteins | sample GBS60_MetaG_FD_148614 | JGI IMG/M metagenome (GOLD analysis project Ga0197142, IMG submission 148614) | Sediment microbial communities from Great Boiling Springs, Gerlach, Nevada, United States - GBS 60_MetaG | ecosystem: Environmental > Aquatic > Thermal springs > Hot (42-90C) > Sediment...
CCCTGTGGGGTTCCAGCAGGTGGATTTGGGGCTGGTCTGCCCTGTGGGGTTCCAGCAGGTGGATTTGGGGCTGGTCTGCCCTGTGGGGTTCCAGCAGGTGGATTTGGGGCTGGTCTGCCCTGTGGGGTTCCAGCAGGTGGATTTGGGGCTGGTCTGCCCTGTGGGGGTCCAGCCGGATACTATACCTTATCTTGAATAATATAGGCTTTATTCACGCGTTCAAGAATTTGCCCCAAACCCCGTAGGCATCGGCTTTTGGGGGGGTTAAGGGGGGGTTGATTGATTCACGCCTTCAAGAATTTGCCCCAAACCCCGTAGGCATCGGCTTTTGGGGGGGTTAAGGGGGGGTTGATTGTAGATTCTGGGTAGATTTTGGTTGGTGGCTGGCTTAATTTTAATTCGAGTAGGATTTTTATGTAATTTTCTTATTAAACCGTAGCTTTAGCTAATTTAGAGGTTGACTTTTTGGGGTTCATGCCTTAGCCTAGAAAAAGACCTGCCGGACGCTCGCTGCCCGACAGGTCAATTAGTCCTTTTTATTAATAAGCCTCATGATCTTAGCAGATTTTCCTGACTATTGCTATTTATCTAAAGTTTCTCCAAGGGATTCTAAGTGGTGCGTTAAAAAAGATTTTAATTATATTTTATTCAGTGGCTTTGAAGAATCGAGGTATTTCCCGATGAATTATGATAAAAAAAAAATATGCTCTTCGCTTGCTCAGATGTAGTTATAATTTGAAATTTTTATTTGGAAAGAATAGTGACGGCAAATTAGAGTCCCGTTTGGTAGATGCTAAATTTTGTAGAATCAATATATGTCCGATTTGTCATTGGCGTTGGGCTTTGAAATGGCGATATTATTTAAATTCTGCGATTGATCGGATTTTGATTGAGAATCCTAGTTACAGGTTCATTTTTTTGACCTTGACTCTTAGGAATTGCGATATTTCTGAACTAAGTTCTACTTTAGCTTGGATGGCTCGTTCTTGGGATAGAATGATGAAATTATCTGAATTAAAATACAACTCCAGCATCAAGGGGATATTCAAAACTTTAGAAATTTCCAGGTCTAAATCAGGTCAAGCCCATCCTCATTATCATTGCTTAATTTGTGTGAGTTCTTCGTATTTTAAGTCCGACTACTATTTAACTTTTAAGGATTATCAAAGGCTTTGGCGCAACAGTTTGCAAATTGATTATGATCCTAGTATCTTTGTGAATGCAGTTGATTTTGTGCAAAATTATGAAAGGCTTGGTCGGGATTTGTCCAAGATTCGGTCTAAAATTCATGAAGTTACGAAATATCTTACTAAGACTTCTCACTTGATTCAGGATATTGACTGGACTTTAGAATTATCTGATCATTTATTTAGAATGCGTCGGATTTCTTCAACGGGAATTTTTAAGAATATGTTGCGTGGAATTAAGGAAGAAGATTTGCTGAAAATCACGGATTTAGAGTTAGATAAATTAGAACTTGAATCTCTACGACTGTACGAGTGGCAGGAGAAATTAAAGGAATATATTGAGGATGAAAGCCAGCGGGTTTATGCAAAGGAAATAGGATCAGAATTGCAAATATCAGGAGAGAATTTATATGGACAATTCGATGATTTTGAGTTATAATTTGGAGTACCTGGAGAGGTTTTAGGCGTTCCTTATCCAGGTGCGTGGCATCAGGAGGGGAGAAAGTCTGGAAGGTTCACCTCTTGGAAACCGGCTTTTCCCCATCTAGTTGCGTGGCATCAGGAGGGGAGAAAGTCTGGAAGGTTCACCTCTTGGAAACCGGCTTTTCCCCTGTACCCTATTCGATTTCGATTCCACCTCTATAGTTTTCTTCTTTCTGCTTCTGCTTTTGTGATAGTTTTTCCGGTTCTTCCAGTAGCAACGTAGCCCTTGCGCTTTCTTGGGGGCTGACCGTTGCTGTTTGATTTAGTTGCCGTTCTGCTGTTGGGGTTAGGATTCCGCGCTTTGCGAGATAGTAGCTTTCCCTTTTTAGGTAGGGGTTTGCTTTTTTTCCTTTGTCTTTCTGCGATTTTCGGCTAATCGATAGGTTTAGGGGTAGCAGGAAACTATTGCATAGTTCCTCCCATGTTTGCCTTATTTTTTCTATCTCCTGTGCTCCGGTTTTCTTGTCGTCTAGTTTTCTCGTCTTTTGTCCCAAAGTAAGTTCATGATCACAAATTTCTATTTCTCGTGTCGTGAACAGTAGATGAGCATGGACATTCTGTGAATCTTTGGGAGAGTGGATTGCGAAGTCCACAGCGACCTTGTAAGAATCTGCAATGAATTGTGCAAAGGTTTGTGTCAAATCGATTAATTGTTCCCGTTCCAATTCCTTGGGTAGGGCTATAGTTAGTTCTCTGGCAAGTACGCTATTTTTTCGCCTGTCTGCTTCGTGTGCCTTGGTCCAAAGTTCCTGTCGGATTTCCTGTTCAGGTCTGTCTAGTTTTGCCTGCTCAGGGAATGTTATACCAGATTTGATCAATTGGTTTCTTTTGGGCAAAAAGTTGTAGTTCTTGTTTTGTTCGGGGTCGTATAGTTTCGAGCATGATCTATAGGCTGATGCCGCTATTGCTGATCTGCCTTCTGAACGTCCAACCTTGCCAACATGTAAATGAAACGTTGCCAATAGAGTATCTGAAATAAGACATTATCTCTAATTCCTTATTATACTCTTGCCCGCACCGCAAACGAACCCGAAGGGCGAGCGTTAGCGAGGTTTGCGTAGTGCGGGCCTTTATTTGGCAGTAGCCACTTATCCCTCTGCAGTGCCCTTTATTTAACAGTAGCCACTTGTCGGTCTGCAGTGTACTTATTTTGTATGGACAGTCCTTTATCTATTAGGGTTGTGGAAGAATCTTGCCTGGAACTGTTCTGATTTGCTAGCGTTAGAGAGACGTTTCCTGGAGATTATGGGCCTGAGGGAAATTCGAGTAGTTCGAGATAGAGTTCTAATAAGCTTAGGAGTTTACTGCCTCTATTGCCTACAAAGAGGTTGGCTGAATATTGAAAGCTTTACGGGGCTGGAAGCTATAATAGGAAGGGAACGCTATCGAGAAATAATTAATTTTTTACAGGGGAATCGTGTCATGGGTAACCGCCCGAAACCAAGGATTGATCTAAGCCGATTGTCCGAGCTAGTTGCTGAGCTGGAGAGCCTTAAACCTGGGGGGGAACCGCCAGACAGCATTCTGAATTTCATTAGGGAAAACCGCAGTTTAATCAGACAACTGCGGATTGATAAGAAAGTAGGTTGGAGGCAGATCGCCGAGGTTTTGAACCGTTATAATCTGGAAAGGGGCAATCCCTTAACAGGGAAAAAACTACAAACGTACTGGGGGCTGGTTTTCCCCGATGACAAGGAAGTTTATGACTCTCCGGGCAAGGAAACGAAAGGGACAAATGAAAAGAAAGAGACAAAGGGTTGGAATGATGGGGTCAAGCGAATGTGGGGGGAGCCTAGCTTTGAATGAGTAAGTCTTCGGGGTCTGCTCCTAGAAAGTCAAGGATTTGCTTTTTTGGCGGGGAAAAGGGAGGAATCGGCAAGACCACCCTGGCAACCATTTTTGCTTATCTTTTTTATGAGGCTGGTCAGGAGATCGCCGGGCTTACATTGGACCATTCCAATCCCGCTTTCAAAAAGCAATTAGCAGGAATCTTGCCAGATTCTTCTGTGGGGGTTTTCTCCTGTGCCAGGGGTAGAGACATGATCAAATTGGGGAATTTTTTATCGCAAAATAGTTCCAAAATAGTTTTGATTGATTCCCCATCGTCTTTTTATCTTTATTTTGAACAACATCTTTTAGATTTAATTTATGCTGTGGATCGGCTCGATTTTTTTTGGATTGTCTCTGAAGAGCAAAATTCTTCCAAGCAACTTTTTGCGTATTCGCAAATTTTGGACCGGCATCCTAACGCGAATTATTGGGTTTTTTTCCCAAATTGGTTGCATGGAGAGGAGGACTTCAATTCTGGTTTCTCAGAATTTCCAGGACTTTCGCTTCATCGTTTTCCCGCACTTGCTGCCTTCGTTCTTGATAAGCTCAAGGGAGATTTGAAATTATTGGAATTTCAGAAATTGGGCGACCCCTATCTCAAAGGAATGATTAGTTCTTATTTAATTCGATTCAAAAATGAACTTGGCAAAGACTTGGATACAATTATTATAGGATAAAAAATGTTTCAGAACCAACGAAGTTTAAGAGAAAGAATAAGGGACTTTCAAAAGAATTACAAGCTGGCAGATGATGACCTGATTATGATTTTGATTGCTAGCTTAGAGAATGAGTTGAGAGAATTGAAAACCCTTAATACTTTGTTCACACAAGCCTTTAGTATTCGGCTAGAACAATTGGAAGGGTTGTTGAGAAACTTTGAGTCACATTTTAATTCCGAGGAGCTAAAGGAAATAGAACGTGAATTAGCTCGAACAGTTGCAGTGGTGGATCGGTTAAAGGGAATTCCTTTGATTTCAATTGTTGGAGCTTGGATAGTTTCCGGGATTTTTTTGTTTTCCTGGGGGAAATTTGAGGGGAGGTCGGAGACCCTTAGAACAGTCCAGGAAGTCGAGAGATGGGCAAAAACGTCTGAGGGACAAGCCCTGCGGGAATTGGGGCGGCTCAATCCACACCTTTTAGACTGTGCAGGTCAAGGACTGGAAAAAATTCGGCTTGAGGATAAAACAATCTGCAAGCCAGTGGGGGGATCACGGGGCTGGATTCTCCCCCCGTAAGCCATATACTTACACGGTGCCCCGGGGGGATTAAGAAAGAGGGCGTTTTTATTGGCGTGGCATGAGGGGGGATTTTGCACCATGCACTTACACGGCGGCAAGGGGGGATTGCCAGTGCTGGTTCCCCCATTCCCCACCATACACGTACACGGTGCCCGGGGGACTCCCTGTTACCATACACTTACACGGTGCCCCGGGGGAGGATCACCGGTGCTGGTTCCCTATTTCCCCCACCGTATAAATATATGCTAGAATTGAGCCATACACATATATGGAGAAAAGTTATGGCTCGGGAACACGATTTGGACGGGCGATTTAAGCAGCTGGGGGATCAGCGTCGTTATCCCAGGACGCTCACGGTTTCGGATAAGATTTGGCGTGAGTTTGGGCGTTTAGCCGAACAAAGAGGGGGCGGATTTTCCCGATCCGATCTACTAGAAGAGTGGGTTTTGAATGCTCTAGAGGAGCAAAGAGAGCCAAAGCCGAGAGAAAATTTGGACGTTCCCGTTCTGCCACCAAGAGAGCAGGTTGAAGCAAAAATAGAGGAAATTATCTTGGCGAATAAAACCGCTAAAAAGGGGACTAAATTCTGCCTAGAAAAACTGGTTGAATATCTTTATTCAGACCATGCACTTATACGGTGATGGGGGGACTCTTTAATACCATGCACTTATACGGTGATGGGGGGACTCTTTAATACCATGCACTTATACGGTGATGGGGGGACTCTTTAATACCATGCACTTATACGGTGATGGGGGACTCTTTAATACCATGCACTTATACGGTGATGGGGGGGTGCTGGGGCTGTCTAGCACCATACACTTACATGGCTGATGATGCCACGCCGGTAAAAACGCCTAATTGCTCTCGGTCCCAGCCTGGGGATGCTGTGCTGGTCTGTCCTGTGGGGGTCCAGCCGGGGGATTTTGTTCTGGTCTGCCCTATGGGGTTCTAGCAGTTGGGGCTGAAACCAAGAGAGACTAGGCGTTTTTATGAGCGTGGCATCTGGGGTCCCAGCCTGGGGATGCTGTGCTGGTCTGTCCTGTGGGGGTCCAGCCGGGTACTATATCTTATCTTGAATTAATAGGGATAATTTTCGGATGGGGTTTTCGCCTGTAAGTCCGATGTCTACGGGCTTTGAGGCCATTTGTGCGTAGCGTGGGTTCGGTAGAATAAAGAAGACCTGCTGGTTCTTCCAACCCAGCAGGTCAATATAAACCTTTAAAGCTATGTGTTATGATCTTATCAGACGTCCCTGGTGATGTTAAGTTATCCAAGGTTTCTCCGAGTGATATTGAATTTGTGATCAAAAAGAATTTCAACACAATTTTATTCAACGGGTTTAATAAATCCAGTTACAATGCTAAAAATTATTGCCGGTCTAAATATGCAGTTCGCTTGCTTAGATGTGCTTACAATTTAACATTTCTCTTTGGGAAAGACCAAGAGGGCAACTTGAAATCTCGCTTAGTGGATGCGAAATTCTGTAGGATTAATGTTTGTCCTATTTGTCACTGGCGTTGGTCGTTGAAGTGGCGTTATTATCTAAGTTCGGCGATAGATCAAATTTTGCGGGAAAAGCCTAGTTACAGGTTTTTATTTTTGACTTTAACAATTAGAAATTGTGATATTTCCGAGCTGAGTTCTGTTTTAGATTTAATGGCTCATAGTTGGTCTAAAATGTTGAAACTTAAGGAATTTGCAAATAACAGTTCAATCAAGGGATTTTTTAGGTCTTTAGAAGTTTCCAGGTCTAAATCAGGGCAAGCCCATCCTCACTATCACTGCCTAATTTGTGTTAGCTCTTCTTATTTCAAATCGGGTTATTACCTAACTTTTGAAAACTATCAAAGGATTTGGCGTGACAGTTTAGGAATTGATTATAATCCGAGTGTTTTTGTTAAATTGCTTGATTCTGGACAAGTCCGTTTCAAGGTGGGGGAGATCGCAAAGTATCTTACTAAGGTTTCGGATTTAATTGAAGATATTGAATGGACGTTACGATTATCAGATCATCTATTTAAAGTTCGCCGGGTTTCAGCTACAGGAATCTTTAAGGATAAATTGAGGGGTATTAAAGAGGATGACTTGCTACATATCACCGACAGGGATTTGGAATGGCTGGAATTAGAATCTCTACGACTGTATGAGTGGCAGGAGAAACTGAAGGAGTACATTGAGAATGTAGATGAGCGGGTTTATGCTGGTGAATTCGGTCCTGAATTGTTAGTTTCTAGTGATGATTTATTTGACAAAGTTGACGATTGTGACCTATATGGCCTATAATTTTAGGTAGCTAGAGAGGTTTTAGGCGTTCCTCATCTAGTTGCGTGGCATCAGGAGGGGAGAAAGTCTGGAAGGTTCACCTCTTGGAAACCGGCTTTTCCCCTGTACCCTATTCGATTTCGATTCCACCTCTATAGTTTTCTTCTTTCTGCTTCTGCTTTTGTGATAGTTTTTCCGGTTCTTCCAGTAGCAACGTAGCCCTTGCGCTTTCTTGGGGGCTGACCGTTGCTGTTTGATTTAGTTGCCGTTCTGCTGTTGGGGTTAGGATTCCGCGCTTTGCGAGATAGTAGCTTTCCCTTTTTAGGTAGGGGTTTGCTTTTTTTCCTTTGTCTTTCTGCGATTTTCGGCTAATCGATAGGTTTAGGGGTAGCAGGAAACTATTGCATAGTTCCTCCCATGTTTGCCTTATTTTTTCTATCTCCTGTGCTCCGGTTTTCTTGTCGTCTAGTTTTCTCGTCTTTTGTCCCAAAGTAAGTTCATGATCACAAATTTCTATTTCTCGTGTCGTGAACAGTAGATGAGCATGGACATTCTGTGAATCTTTGGGAGAGTGGATTGCGAAGTCCACAGCGACCTTGTAAGAATCTGCAATGAATTGTGCAAAGGTTTGTGTCAAATCGATTAATTGTTCCCGTTCCAATTCCTTGGGTAGGGCTATAGTTAGTTCTCTGGCAAGTACGCTATTTTTTCGCCTGTCTGCTTCGTGTGCCTTGGTCCAAAGTTCCTGTCGGATTTCCTGTTCAGGTCTGTCTAGTTTTGCCTGCTCAGGGAATGTTATACCAGATTTGATCAATTGGTTTCTTTTGGGCAAAAAGTTGTAGTTCTTGTTTTGTTCGGGGTCGTATAGTTTCGAGCATGATCTATAGGCTGATGCCGCTATTGCTGATCTGCCTTCTGAACGTCCAACCTTGCCAACATGTAAATGAAACGTTGCCAATAGAGTATCTGAAATAAGACATTATCTCTAATTCCTTATTATACTCTTGCCCGCACCGCAAACGAACCCGAAGGGCGAGCGTTAGCGAGGTTTGCGTAGTGCGGGCCTTTATTTGGCAGTAGCCACTTATCCCTCTGCAGTGCCCTTTATTTAACAGTAGCCACTTGTCGGTCTGCAGTGTACTTATTTTGTATGGACAGTCCTTTATCTATTAGGGTTGTGGAAGAATCTTGCCTGGAACTGTTCTGATTTGCTAGCGTTAGAGAGACGTTTCCTGGAGATTATGGGCCTGAGGGAAATTCGAGTAGTTCGAGATAGAGTTCTAATAAGCTTAGGAGTTTACTGCCTCTATTGCCTACAAAGAGGTTGGCTGAATATTGAAAGCTTTACGGGGCTGGAAGCTATAATAGGAAGGGAACGCTATCGAGAAATAATTAATTTTTTACAGGGGAATCGTGTCATGGGTAACCGCCCGAAACCAAGGATTGATCTAAGCCGATTGTCCGAGCTAGTTGCTGAGCTGGAGAGCCTTAAACCTGGGGGGGAACCGCCAGACAGCATTCTGAATTTCATTAGGGAAAACCGCAGTTTAATCAGACAACTGCGGATTGATAAGAAAGTAGGTTGGAGGCAGATCGCCGAGGTTTTGAACCGTTATAATCTGGAAAGGGGCAATCCCTTAACAGGGAAAAAACTACAAACGTACTGGGGGCTGGTTTTCCCCGATGACAAGGAAGTTTATGACTCTCCGGGCAAGGAAACGAAAGGGACAAATGAAAAGAAAGAGACAAAGGGTTGGAATGATGGGGTCAAGCGAATGTGGGGGGAGCCTAGCTTTGAATGAGTAAGTCTTCGGGGTCTGCTCCTAGAAAGTCAAGGATTTGCTTTTTTGGCGGGGAAAAGGGAGGAATCGGCAAGACCACCCTGGCAACCATTTTTGCTTATCTTTTTTATGAGGCTGGTCAGGAGATCGCCGGGCTTACATTGGACCATTCCAATCCCGCTTTCAAAAAGCAATTAGCAGGAATCTTGCCAGATTCTTCTGTGGGGGTTTTCTCCTGTGCCAGGGGTAGAGACATGATCAAATTGGGGAATTTTTTATCGCAAAATAGTTCCAAAATAGTTTTGATTGATTCCCCATCGTCTTTTTATCTTTATTTTGAACAACATCTTTTAGATTTAATTTATGCTGTGGATCGGCTCGATTTTTTTTGGATTGTCTCTGAAGAGCAAAATTCTTCCAAGCAACTTTTTGCGTATTCGCAAATTTTGGACCGGCATCCTAACGCGAATTATTGGGTTTTTTTCCCAAATTGGTTGCATGGAGAGGAGGACTTCAATTCTGGTTTCTCAGAATTTCCAGGACTTTCGCTTCATCGTTTTCCCGCACTTGCTGCCTTCGTTCTTGATAAGCTCAAGGGAGATTTGAAATTATTGGAATTTCAGAAATTGGGCGACCCCTATCTCAAAGGAATGATTAGTTCTTATTTAATTCGATTCAAAAATGAACTTGGCAAAGACTTGGATACAATTATTATAGGATAAAAAATGTTTCAGAACCAACGAAGTTTAAGAGAAAGAATAAGGGACTTTCAAAAGAATTACAAGCTGGCAGATGATGACCTGATTATGATTTTGATTGCTAGCTTAGAGAATGAGTTGAGAGAATTGAAAACCCTTAATACTTTGTTCACACAAGCCTTTAGTATTCGGCTAGAACAATTGGAAGGGTTGTTGAGAAACTTTGAGTCACATTTTAATTCCGAGGAGCTAAAGGAAATAGAACGTGAATTAGCTCGAACAGTTGCAGTGGTGGATCGGTTAAAGGGAATTCCTTTGATTTCAATTGTTGGAGCTTGGATAGTTTCCGGGATTTTTTTGTTTTCCTGGGGGAAATTTGAGGGGAGGTCGGAGACCCTTAGAACAGTCCAGGAAGTCGAGAGATGGGCAAAAACGTCTGAGGGACAAGCCCTGCGGGAATTGGGGCGGCTCAATCCACACCTTTTAGACTGTGCAGGTCAAGGACTGGAAAAAATTCGGCTTGAGGATAAAACAATCTGCAAGCCAGTGGGGGGATCACGGGGCTGGATTCTCCCCCCGTAAGCCATATACTTACACGGTGCCCCGGGGGGATTAAGAAAGAGGGCGTTTTTATTGGCGTGGCATGAGGGGGGATTTTGCACCATGCACTTACACGGCGGCAAGGGGGGATTGCCAGTGCTGGTTCCCCCATTCCCCACCATACACGTACACGGTGCCCGGGGGACTCCCTGTTACCATACACTTACACGGTGCCCCGGGGGAGGATCACCGGTGCTGGTTCCCTATTTCCCCCACCGTATAAATATATGCTAGAATTGAGCCATACACATATATGGAGAAAAGTTATGGCTCGGGAACACGATTTGGACGGGCGATTTAAGCAGCTGGGGGATCAGCGTCGTTATCCCAGGACGCTCACGGTTTCGGATAAGATTTGGCGTGAGTTTGGGCGTTTAGCCGAACAAAGAGGGGGCGGATTTTCCCGATCCGATCTACTAGAAGAGTGGGTTTTGAATGCTCTAGAGGAGCAAAGAGAGCCAAAGCCGAGAGAAAATTTGGACGTTCCCGTTCTGCCACCAAGAGAGCAGGTTGAAGCAAAAATAGAGGAAATTATCTTGGCGAATAAAACCGCTAAAAAGGGGACTAAATTCTGCCTAGAAAAACTGGTTGAATATCTTTATTCAGACCATGCACTTA
>Ga0197142_1004871_pt1 | contig 10697 bp, 10 predicted proteins | sample GBS60_MetaG_FD_148614 | JGI IMG/M metagenome (GOLD analysis project Ga0197142, IMG submission 148614) | Sediment microbial communities from Great Boiling Springs, Gerlach, Nevada, United States - GBS 60_MetaG | ecosystem: Environmental > Aquatic > Thermal springs > Hot (42-90C) > Sediment...
TGAGGCGGTGTTCACCTGGGTGGCCGGGGTGGAGGGCCTCTGGGAGGAGCTGGAGGGGGCGGCCTTCGCCGACCTGCACTTTCCGGAGGCCACCTTCGGGCCCTTCCAGGTGGAGGAAGTGAACGCCGGGCTGTGGCCGGTGGGGCTGGCCTATGGGGCCGGCTACACCCGGGGTCTGGCCCCCACCTTTTTCCTGGGGGAGCTGGTGGAAGTCCGCCGGGATAACGGCCTCACCATCCTGATCCTGGGGGAGGAGCGGGCCCGGGATCTGGACGGCACCCCGGCCCTCCGGCAGGGTTCCCTCATCTATGCCCGGCGCCAGGCCCTGGAATACTACCTCTGGGACCGGCTGGCCGACCCGGCCCAGCAGGGGGACACCCGGGTGGAGGCAGCCCTGGCGGCCTTCGGAATGAGTCTTAAAGGCCTCCTGGCCGATCCCGAGGCCCATCGGCAGGGTTTCCGGGAACTGGCCGCCCTGGAGCTGGAAACCTGCATCCGCCATGAGATCGGGGAAGCCCGGGACACCGAGCTGGCGGGGGTCTTTCCCCGGCTTTTGGAGCTCTTCCCCCAGACCCGCATCGAGCTCTGGCTGCGGGCCCTGAAGGATGCCCTGGCGGATGTCAGCGAGGTGGGGAGGCTGGCCTATATCATCGAGGGGCGGCTCTTTCCGGCGGCGGCGTTGTTTTTTGCCTTTCAGCCGGGGCTCTACCCCCTGCTGCTCCCGGAGTTGGCCCCGGCCTACTGCCGGGTGAGCCAGGGAGAGTGGGGGGCCTTGGAGGAGGCCCGGCAGGCGGCCTATCGCCGCCTGTCCCGGGTGGCCGCCCAGGTGCGGGAGCTGACCGCCGAACTGGCCGAGACGCCCGCAGTCTTGAAACGGGAGCTGGGGCAACGCTTCCTCGCCCCCCTGGGTCTGTGATCCGGGCCGGGAAGGGCTCCTCGCACTACACCGGAGGAAAAGGATGGGAATCCGGAGAGAACAGGCCCGGGGAGCTCCGGAGGCATCGCCCCGGAGACGCCCCGGGAGGGGTTTGGTGGCGGCGGGGCTCTGCCTTGGGGCCGCTTTCCTCCCGGCCCTTCCGGCCGCTGCCCTCACTCCCACCCCGGAACAGGTGCGCCGGGCGGAGGAACGGCGGTTTACGGAGCTGGACCGGAACCGGGACGGCCGGGTGAGCCGGCAGGAGTACCTCCGTTTCTTTGACGCCGTCAGCGGCACCCGGCGGCAATACTTCGAATATGAGTTCCGCAAATATGACCGCAACCGGGACGGCTACCTCACCCGGGAGGAGCTCACGGCCCCGGTGCGACCGGAGGATGAGTTCCGGGCGATGGATGCCGACGGGGACGGTCGCCTGAGCCCGAAGGAGTTCCTCTTCGGCGGGCGGGAATTTTTCCGGAGGGACCGGAACGGGGACAATTTCCTCAGCCTCCCGGAATATCTCCAGGGCTCTCGGCACCGTCGCCCCTGAGGGACCGCCGGTCGGCCCGGGCGCCGGAGGGTGGAAGGCGGCTGCGAAGGGGACGGGCCGACCCGGTCGGGTTATGGCGGAACCCGGGCCGGGGGGAGGGAAGGGCGAGGAGGCCCCCGGTAGTCCCGGATCTCAGGGATAAAGGCGCTTCCCCTTTTGGTTGGGCTCCCCAGAACTTTTCCGGGTCAACGGAGGAAGGGAGTGCCGGGCCGGGAAGGGCAGGAGGAACAGAAGCGGCCCCCTGGTTTTCACCCCCGTCACCGGCTTTGGGCCATGGAAACGAAGATCTCCCGGCTGATTCTCTGCCCCTGTCCGGACCTGCCGGCGGAGGTGGCCGCGCTGGCCCGGCGCCTGGAGAACCTGGGCGCCCCGGTGCACCTCGCGCCGGCCCTGTGCAGTCCCGCGGGGCTTCAGGAGCTGGATTCCCTGGGGACGGCGGCCGGGGAGGTGCTCATTGCCGCCTGCGGGCCCCAGCGGGTGGCCGCCTTCCGGGACCCCCCTGGGGCCCCCCTGCCGCCGGTGGTGGATCTCCTCACCGCCACGGACCTGGAGGAGGCTGCGGCTCGGGTGGCCGCGGCCCTGGCCCGGCCTCCCGCTCCGGCTCCGGAGGTCCCGGCCCCCCCCCGGGCGGTGCTGGTCATCGGCGGGGGCATCGCCGGGGTGCAGGCCGCCCTGGACCTGGCGGAGGCGGGGATTCAGGTCCACCTTTTCGACACCGCCCTGTCCATCGGCGGCACCATGGCCCGGCTGGACAAGACCTTCCCCACCCTCGACTGTTCCATCTGCATCCTGGGGCCCCGGCTGGTGGAGGCGGCCTCCCACCCCCTGATCGAGCTCCTCACCTGGGCGGAACTGGAGCGGGTCGCCGGCCGGCCCGGGGATTTCCAGGTGGAGGTGACGGAAAGGCCCCGCTATGTGGACATGCGGGTCTGCGTGGGGTGCGGCGCCTGCAGCAAGGTGTGTCCTGTCATCCTGCCCAGCCGCTGGAACCTGGGGCTTTCCCCCCGCAAGTGCATCCGCATCGTCTTTGCCCAGGCGGTGCCCCTCAGGGCCACCCTGGAGCGGGAGTACTGCATCGACTGCCGGCTCTGCGAGGCGGCCTGTGAGCGGCAGGCCATCGATCTGTCCGCCCGGCCCCGGCACCGGCGGCTTCAGGTGGGGGCCATCATCGTGGCCACCGGCGCGCCCCCCTTTGACCCCCGCCTCAAGGGGGAGTATCACTATGGCGCCACCCGCCGGGTGGTGACCGGCCTGGAGTTCGAACGCCTCCTCTGCGCCACCGGCCCCACCGGAGGGGCCCTGGTGGGGCCGGACGGCCGGCCGGTGAAGCGACTGGCCTTCATCCAATGCGCCGGCTCCCGGGATCAGCGCTTCCTCCCCTACTGCTCCGGCATCTGCTGCACTGCCTCCCTCAAGCAGGCCATGATCGCCCGGGAGCATGACCCGGAGGTGGAGATCACCGTCTTTTTCAACGATCTCCGCACCTCCGCTAAGGGGGCCGAAGATCTCCTGCGACGGGCGAAGAAGGCCGGCATCCGCCTCCTGCAGGGGCTCCCCGGGGCCCTTGTGGCGGACACCCCGGAGACGGTGGAGATTATCCATGCCTCCCTGGCGGGGGGCGGGCCCCGGCGCCTTCCGGTGGACCTGGCTGTCCTGGCCGTGGGCCTGGCCCCGCCTCCGGTACACCCGGCCATGGAAGAGCTCCTCGGCCCCCGGGATCCCTTCGGCTTCCCGCAGGCGGCCGACCCCCTGGCAAGGCCCGTGGATGCCGCCACCCCCGGGGTCTTCCTGGCGGGCACCTGTCTGGGGCCCAAGGACATCACCGAGTCGGTCTGCCAAGGGAGCGCCGCGGCCGCCCGGGCCCTGAGATTCCTTCTGTCCACCGCCGCCCCGGACCGGATCCGCTTCCCTTGACAGAGTAAGTGGTTTATTTTAAACTAAATTAAGTGCAAAAGGGGAAAAGGGCCGGATCGGCCCGATACCGGAGGCGGGCATGGTCAAACAGGAATTGCAGGAAGAACGGGTGGCCGCTCCTCTGCCGGAGCGTTTGCCCCTGGTGCTGGAGATCCTCCCGGGACAGGCGGCGGAAGGACTGGTGGCCATCTTTGAGGCCGGGGAGTATGAGCAGGCCGATCTCGCCGAGCTCTGTCAGCGGGTGTTGGCACGCCAGGACCTGACCATTGAGGAACAGCTGATCCTGGAGGACATCAGGCGCCAGCTGCAGGGGGGCAAGCTCCTCTGCCGGGGCCGGGAGCTCCCTTCCGCGCCCCTGGCCTGCGCCACGGTGGAAGAGACCGAGGCCGGGGAGCGTTACTTTTATGTGGCCGTCCGGGCCATCAAGCCGCAGGAGGGGGGATAGCCATCACGACCAGGGCCGCCCCGCTTCGGACCCTCTGGGACCCGGGCCCCCATCTGGTGACGGCCGACGGCTTTCTCTGCCTGCCCCTCCTTCTCGACCCCGAAATCGCCCGGGACCTGGACTCCCGCCCTGTCTTCCCCGACTCCGCTTCCTCCCCCGTGGGGGAAACCCTCCCCGGTGAGCATTTCCTGCCCGCGGTGCGCTTGGCCTCTGTGGTGGAAGGTTACCCCCTCCTGTGGCCCGACAGCTATCGGGAGCTGAAGGAGGCGGTGTGCCGGGAGCTGGATCTGCCGGCGACGGAGGAGGACCCGGGACTGCACGGCTGGCTGGCCCCCCTGGTCTTTGAGGTCCTGCCTCATTTTGTGCGTCTGGGTCCGGCCGCGTCCCGGGGTCCTCTGGGGCCGGAGGCGGTCCTCGCCGCCCTGGCCCGGCGCCTGCAGGTGCCCCCCCTTTATTACGACCGGGCCCGGGCTGTGGCGGCGCCGGAGGAGCTGGCCCGGCGGCTGGAGACCCTGGAGAAGGCCGCCCTGCCCCTGCCGCCCCCTCCCCAAGGGTGGGTGTCCGGAGTGGAGCTGGACCACTGGCTGGGCCAGGCCCTGCGGGCCTTCATTATCCGGGAGGAGCGGCAGACCCTGGCCCGGCGTCTGGAGGAATACCGCCGCCAGGGGGAGACCCGGCTGATGCGCCTCGCCCTCCTGCTCTTCCTGAAAGACCGGGGCGAGCTGGAGATCGACGGTTTCGGGATCACCCCCTATCCCGGGAGCGCCGGGGATTACTGGGTTTATCGCCGCACCGGGGAGTATGCCTTAAGGGATTACTACGGCCGTCCGTATCTCTTCCCGGACTGCCGGGTGGCGGTCTCCACCCGGGAGCGCCTGCGGCCGGTGGTGCTGGAGACCTATAAGCATCCCCTGCTCCGGCGCCACGCCCCCCGGCAGGAGATCTGCCTGCCCCAGGAGTATCAGGCGCCCCTCACCAAGGGCCCCCGGGAGATCATCGCCGCCCTGGAGGCGGGGCTGAACGCCCTCTACTACGGCTACAACCCCCGGCGGCGCAACGGCTATCACAGCCTGGACCGCCACCGGACGGAACAGCTCATCAGCTTCGAGGAGTATCGTCTGGCCCCGGAGGATCCCCGCCTCCGGTCCGGCCGGGTGGAGGTGAAGAATCAGTTCGTCTGAGCTGAGGGAACGTCTGCGGGCCCGGAAAAGCGCCCGGCCGGCCCCCTGGGAGCCCGGCCCCTTTGCGGTGGCGGGCGGCCTGGTGCAGGAGGGAAGGGTGGGCCCTGAGATCCTCAGGACCGGGAAGGGGGAGCCGGACCTGGAGGACCTCCTGCCCGGAGGGAGACTCCGGCCGAAGCCCGCCTGGGAGCCGCCCCCTTTCCCGTTGCTCCCGCCCGCCCTCTATCATCTGACCGTCAGGGTGCTGGAGCAGCTGGGGAACCCGTACCTCAGGTATGCCCGGGACCCGGAGGAGCTTCGCCTCTCCCCGGTTCTTTACCGGCACCGGCCGGATCTTCCCCCGGAAGTGCTGAGGCGGGTGCATTTCGGGGTCCTGCTGGCCCGGGAGGTGGCAAAGGCGGAAATCGCCGGGCTTGCGGCCCCAGGGGACGCGGAGAGCGAACGACGGCGCCTGCTGGCCCGTCTGGAGGCCCACGTGGCCATATGTATGGAAGGAGCAGAGTAGTATGATTGATTATCTCGGCGACGCCCGGCGGCGGCGCCTGGAAGCCAAGCTGGCGGACTTCCGGGAACGGCAGACCGAAGCCGCCCTGGCGCATATACTGGAATTCAACCAGACCCCGGCCACTCTCAAGGCCCAGGTGGATCGCTATGTTATCGGCCAGGAACACGGCAAGAAGGTGATCGCCACCGCCATCGCCTTCCATTATCGGCGCTTGGCTTCGGCCCTGCGGGCGGCCCGGGCCGCGGGGGTGACGGATCTGGACACCGCCCTGAAACAGACCCGCACCCCCAAGGCCAATATTCTTATTATCGGCCCCACCGGGGTGGGGAAGACCTACACCGGGGAGACCATCTCCCATCTGGTGGGGGTGCCCTTTGTGGTGGAGGATCTCACCAAGTTCAGTGAAACCGGCTATGTGGGGCAGAACACCCAGGACATCCTGGTGGATCTCCTCATCGCCGCCGGCGGCGACCCCCTGGTGGCCCAGATGGGCATCGTCTATCTGGATGAGCTGGACAAGATCGCCGCGGAGGCCAGCACCACCCGGGATGTCTCCGGCAAGGGGGTGCAAAAGGGGCTCCTCCGCCTGGTGGAGGGGGTGAGCAACACCATCGAGCTGGGCAAAGAGCGCCTCAGCCTCTCCACCAAACACGTGCTCTTCATCGCCGGCGGGGTCTTCGACACCCTGGGGACCATCGTCAAGAAGCGTCTGGCCAAGCAGAAGATCAGCGGCGAATGGCGGGAGCTGGTGAGTGCGGACGACCTGGTGGAGTTCGGCATGGAGCGCCAGCTCATGGCCCGGTTTCCGGTGAAGGTGGTGTTCCACGGGCTGAACACCGAGGACCTGAAGAACATCCTCACCCAGAGCGCCGACAGCCCGCTGCTGGCCTACATCAATGACCTGAAGGCCTGGGACATCGAGCTCTCCTTCACCGATGGGGCCCTGACCCTGGTGGCGGAACGGGCCCGCCAGGAAGGGGCCGGAGCCCGGGGGCTGGTGAGTGTGCTGCACCGCATCCTTTTTGAGGACATGTTCCGGCTCCCCGGCAGCTACACCGGGCCTTTGGTGGTGGATGAGACTTATGTCCGGGAGCGGCTGGCATGAGGCTCAAAAGCCTGGCGGACCTCCGGCGCCGGAAAGCCGGGGAGATCCTCCTGACCTCCCTGCCCCAGACGGTGCGCATCACCCCTTTCGCCCGGGACAAGGCCTTCGCGGTGAGCCGGGCGGTGGTGCGGCTCTTCGGCGAGAGCTTTGAGTGGTACGGCTTCACCCTGGCCCGGCGGGAGGAGCCGGAGCTGGTGGTGGATATCGGCCTGCCCCGCAATGACGAAAACTTCGCCGAGTTCACCCGGGTGGGGGCCGAGCGCATTGCCGCCTTCCAGGAGGCTCTTCCCCCTCATCTGGTGGTGAACGGCTGGGTGCACTCCCACGGCTCCCTGGAGCTCCAGGCCTTCTCCGGCACCGACGCCGCCAACCAGGCCGTGGTCCTGGATTATGTCACCACCCTCCTTAAGCGGCCGGTGGCCAAACGGGAGGTGCTCATTCAGGATCTAGCCCTCCTCACCGAAGAGGGGTTGGCGGAGGGCGACCTGGCCCGGGGGAGCGTCACCCTGGTGACCGATGTGCCGGTGCGGCGGGCCCGCCTGTGGGAGACCGTGCTGGGAGGTTTCTGCTACGCGGTGGTGGTGGGGGATGAGGGCTGGCACCGCCAGGAGATTCACTACAAAAGGCAGGGCCTCCTCACCGGCCGCACCGAGGTGGAGCATCGGGAGGCGGAGCTGGAGGTGGTGGCGGCCCCGGCGCCGGGAGACCTCAATGAGGCGGAGCTCCTGGAGGAGGTGCGGGAGAAGATCCAGCCCCTGCGCTATCGCCTGGAGAAACTGGAACGGGTGTAAAATCCGGCCGGAGTGGGGGAGGGGGGCCGGAAAAACGCCCCCCTCCGGCAAAAATGGGGGAGTGGCCGGGTGGCGGGGACTGAGGGATCCCCGCCCCTTCCGTTTCCCCGCCTTCGCTGGACCGGCCCCCTCCGCCGGGAAGCCCGGCGGTCCCCGAAAGGGGGGCAGGGGCCCTTGAGCCGGGCCGGCCTGCCGGGATCGGGACGAACCCGCGCCAGATGAAGGCTCCCGGCAAAGGAGATGCCTCCGGCGGCCTCGCCCCGTCCAGCCCCGGGGACCGGACACCGCCCGGCACCGGGGCATGGAGGGGCGGGGCAAAGCTCCACTGCCTGTTTCAGGGAACGCAAGACCCTGGGTCTCGGAGACGGGGAAAAGATGGGAGAGGGGAGGGAGACTTTCCCGTCCCTGCTGAAGAGCCCTCTCCCCGAGATCCGGGGAGATCCGGTTGGACGAGGTTGCCCTTTGGCGAAGCCGGCGGGGGAGGGGCTGGGATCGGGGATCCCTGGCCCTCTTCCCCGAAGGCCCTTTAATACCAATTCACTGTTTCCGGCCGCCGGGGAGGGCGGCTTTCAGTTCACATGCCCCCTGTGCGTCTTTCTGAGCGTCTCGACCGTCAGCTGCGTATCCCGGGCTGGCGCCAGGAGGCCCTCTCCCGGGCCCGGGTGGGGGTGGTGGGCGAGGCGGATCTCCTTACCTCCGTCTTTGTTTTGGGGGCCGCGGCCTTGGGGCTGGGCCATCTCACCGTGGTGGCCCCTGCTCTGGAGCCCCGCCTCCTCACCGCCGCCCGGCGTCTGAACCCGGAATTCTCCCTGGCCTTTCTTGAGGGCTGGTTCGTCCACCCGGCCCTGGGCCGGGCCCTGGAGAACTGCCAGGTGCTGGTGGACCTGAGCCGCTACGGGCTGGCCACCAAGCTGCTTTTCGAGCAGGGCCGGAAAAGCGGGGTGCCGGTGGTGCGGGCCTCTCTGGCCGGGGGGGAGGTTCTGGAGGCCCGTCTGGCCACCTGTCTTCTTGGCCGGCAGACCTGGGATCCTGCCCCCCTGGTGGCCCCCCACAGCTTTCCCCGCCCCCTTCCGGAGGATGGGGCCCTGGCCCTCACCGCCGCGGGGCTGGCCCTGGAGGAGGTGAAAAACCTCCTCATGGGCCGGGGGGCGTCGCCGGAAATACTCCAGGTGCCGGGGAGTCCCCCCGCGCCCCGGGAGATCACGGGCCCCTTCCTGGTCATCGGGGCCGGGGCCCTGGGAAATATCGTGGCCCTGGGACTGGTGTGGTCCGGCCTCACCGATCTGGTCCTGATGGATCCCGACATCATCGACGCCACCAACCTCAACCGCCAGGTGCTGTTCTACGATGCAGTGGGGGAGAACAAGGCCCGCACCCTGGCGGCGCGTCTGGGGGAACTTTACGGCGTCCGGGCCGAGGGCCGGGTGGAATCCTACACTGCCGCCACCGATCTCACCCCCTATACCGCGGTGTTCGACTGCGTGGACAATTTTGAGACCCGGCTGGAACTCAGCGAGGCCTGCCGCCGTCAGGGAAAGATCCTGGTGAGCGGCGGCGCCGGGGTGGAGGCAGGGCAGGTGGTGGTCTATCAGCCGGAGCACGGCGGCCCCACCCCTGCGGAGCTTCTGGGACTGGAGGCCATCGTGGCCGGCCGGCGGCAGGAAAACGCCCGCCGGGGCCGGGAGGCCTGCGTCTATCAGCCCAACCCGGCGGTCATCATGACCAACCTCATCATCGGCGGGCTCATGGTGTCTGCCGGCCGCCGGGCTCTGGCGGGGTTTCCGGCGGAACCCTTCTTTTACGACCGGGGCCGGCTGGTGGCATAACCCGCAGGCCACGGGCCTCCCTCTCCCATGACCCGGGGTGCAGGGCTTCCCGGGGCAGCCGAAACCCTCCCTCCCCGAGTTGACCCGGCCCCCAGGCAAAAGAGCTCTCCGGGTCCGGAGGCCGGGATGATCAGGGGTTTTCCCGGTTTTCCTCCTGGAGGTGGATCTGCCCGTCGGGACCGCCTCCTGCCCGGGAGCGGATGACCCGCAGGACCGAGCCGGGATATGAATGCGCTCCTTACCCAGGGGGATGGCCCCACAAAGACGGGTGTGGGCCTGGACGGCCGCCACCGGACAGGTCGGCGATCACTCCGGGGAGGGCTCCGTCTGGGCATGCCCGGCAATGACCTCCCCCGCACGCCTGACTGCCGTGCCGGGAAAGGCCCGGCGCCGCCCCTTTTCAGGGACGCCAGCGCTCCCCTGACCGGGTCAGCCCGCCAAGCCGGGGTCCTTCATCCCCGGCCCCGTAGGCATCCCAGAAGCTTCCCTTTGAGTGGACCCCTGCGTTTCCCGGCGCCCGGGTGGCGGGAGACCACGGTTTTCCCCCTTGGGACGCGCGGGTCTTTGGAGGGGCCCCTCCGGAGCCTCCTCCCCCTCCTTTCCTTTTCCCCGCCGGCTCCGGACCTGCCCGGGCCCGGGAGGGGATTACTCGCGAAGACTCCGCAGTTTATGAACCAGGGCGAGGGTGAGCAGAATGACAATCAGTCCTTCGCACAGGATCAGGAAACAGAGAAACCCATAGGTCAGCATTGCTTCTCCGCCTTTTTGCGGGATCCGGGACGTCATGCGGCCGGGCAGATGGCGGGGGCGGAACCCCAAGCCTCAGACGGCGTATTCCGGCCCTGCCCCGTTATTTGCAACCCGGATGCCAAGGCCCCCGGGAATCCGGAGACCAGGGCCCCTCCGGAATTTCCGGGACCGGGCCGCAGGATGGATAATCCCGGCCCGTCCCCCAAAAGCCCCGGCCTCCCTTGCTCCGGCGGCTTCCGGGCCCGGGAGGGGAGATGCCCAGGCTTGGGGTCTGGAGGGGGGGAGAAAGTCTAGACTTTGTGGCGGCCGAAACCTGCAGAATGTTCAGAAGGCGGAACAGATGTTGCAGAAACGGAACATGGATGGCGCCCCTGCCCCGCCTCCGGCAAGGATTCTGCCGGGTTCCGGGTCCAGGGTCCCGGGCCGGTTCCCGAGCCCGCGGTGCGGAGGGGACCAGGGTTTTCCTTCTGGGCGGGCCAGCCAGTGTCGCCCGGCGCGTCGGACCGGAAGGGGGCCGGCCCATCGTCCCGGAAGGCCGCAACAGGAGTCGGGAGCCTCGCCGTCCCCTGGGCCCATGTCACCCGGGCAGCGAACAAGGAAGAGTGGCACCGGCTTGAAACAGCCGACCCGGTAACGCCGAGGCCCGCGAGGCCTGGGGGCAGGGTCAGCCGCCGCTGTTCCCCTGAACCCAGGGATGTCGTTTAGGGTGAGGGA
>Ga0197142_1004872_pt1 | contig 10696 bp, 10 predicted proteins | sample GBS60_MetaG_FD_148614 | JGI IMG/M metagenome (GOLD analysis project Ga0197142, IMG submission 148614) | Sediment microbial communities from Great Boiling Springs, Gerlach, Nevada, United States - GBS 60_MetaG | ecosystem: Environmental > Aquatic > Thermal springs > Hot (42-90C) > Sediment...
TCATTGTGTTACAGGTGAATGGGCAGGCGGTGCGGGAGGTGGCTGCGTGGGCGGGGGTAGAACGGGTGATTAGCGAGGGGGAGGGGCACCCGGCGCTGGTCTATGCGGCGAAAGGGGAATGGTCTATCGGGTCCTGGCGGCGGGGAGAGGGCCTTCTCTGGATAGCGGGCCCCTGCAGCGTGGAGAGTCGGACCCAGCTTCTATCCACGGCGCGGGCTTTACGGGAGATGGGCGTGACGGCCCTGCGGGGAGGCGCCTTCAAGGCCCGAACCTCCCCTTACAGCTTTCAGGGACTGGGGCCCGAAGCCCTGAACCTCCTCTTAGAAACCCGAGCCGAAACCGGACTCCCCCTCTGCGTGGAAGTCTTATCCGAAACCCACCTGGACCTGTACGAAAATATAGACCTCCTTCAGGTAGGGGCCCGCAATATGGACCATTATGAGCTTCTGAAAGCGGTGGGGCGCCTGGGTAAGCCCGTTTTGCTAAAACGCAATCCCCAGGCCACGCTGATGGAGTTTTTATTTGCGGCGGAGTATGTGCTTCTGTATGGGGCGCCGGTGGTGATCCTATGTGAGCGGGGGATACGCACTTACGAGCGGCGGCTGCGCTATACGCTGGATGTGGGGGGTATAGCGGTACTGCGGTCGGAGGTTAGGCTTCCTGTGATAGCGGACCCCTCCCATGCGGCCGGTGAAGCGGCCTATGTAAAAGCCCTGGCACTGGCGGCTGTGGCGGCCGGCGCCGAAGGCCTCATCGTCGAAGTTCATCCGGAGCCCTCTGCCGCTAAGTCCGATGCGCAGCAGCAGCTAACGCCCGAGCAATTTGCCCGGCTCAAAGAGAAAGCCGACAGGATCTGGGCTACTGTACACGGCACAGCCACTCCAGCCCTAAGCGCAAAAGGCGCCTCATAAGCTCCTCCACGGAAGGGCCGCCATTGGTATAGGCGAAGGCGCCTTCTTCCCGCTGGGCAATACCCAAACACAGAGCGGCCGCCTCATGCCCTAATCCCCTTGCTAAGCCCAAAAGCGCCGCCGCCTCCATTTCGATATTCTGGATTTGCTGGCTTTTGTAGGTGAAACCGGCCATGAGGGCGGGTATATCGGGATGCCGAACTTTCCCGACGAGGGCGCGCCCCTGCGGCCCATAAAACCCCGGCGCACTGTAAGTCCCCCCCCGCACAAAAGGACCTTCCCATTCGAGCTTTTCCGCCATAGCCCTAAATGAAGGCGAACTCCAAATCCCGTACCAAGGAAGCCGATCCCCCTTGCAGGAGGCCCAGTACGCCTGAAAGGCCGCAGATAACGCCTCATCCGCACACCCCTCGTAAAAGAATGGCAGAGGGTCAATCCCAATCGCCCAATCTGTAAAGACCACCGCCCCCACAGGCACACCAGACTGAAGCAGCCCACTCGTGCCAACCCGAAGAAAATGAAGCTTCTTCCGCGTGGGGAAGGGGAGGCCCCGGCTAAGGTCTATGTTGTGCAGGGCTTCCAGTTCCAGGAGGGCAATCTCGGTATTGTCCGGGCCGATGCCGGTGCCGATGATGGAGAGGACCTGCCCCTGATACAGGCCCGTAATCCAGCGAAACTCCCGATGCTGACCTTCGTGGAGGACTTTACTGAGGAAGGGGCGGGCAAGGTCTACCCTATTGGGATCGCCCACGAGCAGACATCGGGAAGCCGCCTGGTCCGGCCGCATGGCCAGGTGATAGATAGAACCGTCTGGATTCAGGGGAAGCTCACTGCGTTTCATAAAAATCAAGTTAACAACATTGCCTGTAAACAGGGTTCTTCTCGGGCTTGGAAAGGGTATAAATGCACCCCCCTTGCAAATCTTTCATGATTATGCCACAAAGAGGCCTTTCAGAAATAATATCTTTTGGAGCCATATACTCCCCTCTCAAAGTGGCTATTGGCCCCGGGGCACCCTGGTTCTGTGCTGAAGGCCGATCGGCAGTCGAGGAGTTTTTGGCCCAGATTGGTATAAAGGTTCAATCCGCCAATTTTCATCCCAATAGCCGCTATAAATGCCCCCAATAATTTCCTCAGCATCGTATTGCGCCATTATACGCCTTTCCCTTACCCCCCTGCCTCCGCATACCGACCCAAGCTCGTCTGAATCACATAGCCCAGACCCCTTTCTCCCTATATGCTTCTTTCAGAACCCTCACCGTGTATTCCTTCCAATGCATTGAGCCCCCCTATCTGCATCCGCCTCGCACAGGGAGCTACCATGAAGCCCTTTCTATTTCTCAGATTCATCTGTAAATACCATCTTTCTACCCCGGCGCGCTTCTTTATCCATTCCCTCATGCGTCACCAGATACCCGGTCATCCGACCCCTCCTTTCCTATATCCGCACCCTTATATTTTCCAGGCCTGAGCAAACTTACCCGCCGCCCCTCCCTACTACCCTTCAGGCGCACCTCGTAATAACTCCTCATACACCAGTCTTATGGAGAAGCTCTTTACTTTTGAAAGGAATGGGATGGCTATCATTGCTTTATGGTATGGTTTTGGTGGGGGTGGGTTGGTGGATTTCCAGGCATCGTGGAACAGATCTGGCGGCATTTTACAATGCTCGCAGGCAAGCTCATTGGGCCTGGGTAGGGCTGAGTATGGTTGGAACAGCGATTTCAGGACTTACTTTTTTATCACTGCCAGGTTCTGTACATAAGGATGGATGGACTTATCTGCAGGTTCTCTCGGGGTATCTGGTGGGATACACCTTAGTAGCCTTTGTACTATTGCCTCGGTATTATCGCCTATCGCAGGCGTCCATTTATGAATACTTTAGACATCGCTTAGGTAGGCCGGCCGAAAAGGTAGCCGCGTTTATTTTTCTTGTCTCCCGGCTTTTAGCCAGTAGTGTGCGATTGTATCTGGCGCTGATAGTGATACATCTGTTTTTTCCAGAAGTATCTTTTCCAGTTCTTGGCTTTATTTCTCTCATTCTTATATACGGTTACGCAGAGAGAGGTGGGACAGGTACGATTATCTATACAGATATTATTCAGACGCTCGTCTTTTTAGGAACTGCGGTGCTTACCCTGGGCTATATCTGGTCGCCGGAGGTGTGGAAAGCTTTTGAGATTCCCAGGATTATAGATGATCATCCAGAATCACGTCATTATTTCTGGAAGGACTTTTTAGGAGGAGTTCTTCTGGCTTTTACGATGACGGGACTGGATCAGGATCAGATGCAGAAAAGCCTGTCTATGCCCGGTGTATTTGCGGCACAGCGTATGATTTTATTATACGCGGTGCTTTTGATTCCGGTTAAGCTGTTATTCTTATTTCTGGGTAGTGTGCTCTGGGCGTATGTAGAGGTGCATGATTATCCGACGCCGGCCCGAAGCGACCAGTTATATGCATCGCTGGCTCGGGATAGGTTTCCCTTCTGGACAGGCGCACTCTTTGCGATGGGGCTTGTGAGTGCGACCCTTTCCAGTGTAGATGGGGCCATGATTGCTCTAACGACTGTAACCCTGCGCAATATCCTGCCCTCTAAACGAGAGACCCTTCCCCTAAAGCGGCTGATATTTGTGTTCTGGCTTCTAATGAGCTGGGGATTGACTGTGTATTTTTACTATTTCCCACCGGCTCTTCATGCATTAGATACTTTTCTGAAGTTAGGAAGCTATACTTATGGACCTTTACTCGGGCTTTTTATCTTTTCTACTCTAACAGGATGGGATGGACAATGGAATTATAGCTTCGTTCCGTGGACTATTTTAGTAGCTTTTGTGATTTCATTAGCTTTGGAGCAATACTCAGGGATGGATTGGGGATATGGGGTGATTGTATGGGTAGCGGGATGGACGGTAGCTTGTCTGGTTGGGGTTCAGTGGGTGATAAGAAAGGTACGGTGAGGTATTTTGCTGCTGTTTATACCCATCTAAAGCAAAAGCCTTTTGAGTCAAGGGGATGTATGGGGCTATGAACTGAGTCGCATGGGAGGGTTTATGGAGGCGAGGGGCTGGGATGGGCCTATTACCCTCACACATTCGGGTAAATTTTGACTCAGATTGGTGTCATACCAAGCTGAGCCAAAAACTCTCTGAATACAGGTCGGCCTTCCGACCCAAAATCAAAGTCTATGAAGCAAATGGTCTCCCCGAAAAGAAGGTATATGGCTCCAAAAGGTATTAGCGAACCCTAAAGCAGTTTTGGGTATGACGGGATGCAGGTTCTTTCCGGGCCAGCCTCAAACGAACGTAACCGCAGGTCACTCGCCTATATTCAGGGAGCTTTTATATGCTTTCAGGTGGTTCCATTTACCCTCCGCCGAACCGCTTCCACAAACGCCATAAAGAGGGGATGGGGTATTTCTACCCTGCTCTGAAATTCAGGATGAAACTGTACGCCTAAAAAGAAGGGATGTCTGGGTAACTCAATAATTTCGGCAAGTTTTTTCTCGGGGTATATTCCGCTCACCATGAGTCCTGCCTCTTCTAACGCAGGGCGATAAGCGTTATTCAGTTCGTATCGGTGGCGGTGCCTTTCATAAACCAGCGTTTTCTGATAGGCTCGATGGGCGAGCGTGCCTTTTCGGATTTCGCAGGGATAGGCGCCGAGGCGCATGGTTCCTCCCAGCTGACTCAGGCCCTGCTGCTCGGCCATAAGGTCTATGACGGGATAGGGAGTGTGAGGATTCATCTCCGTGGAATGGGCTTCCGGGAGGTTGAGGACATTTCGGGCAAACTCCACTACCATCATTTGCATGCCGAGGCAGATACCGAAAAGCGGGATTCCTTCCTCCCGAGCGTACTGTATGGCGAGGAGCTTGCCGGCGATGGCCCTTTCTCCGAAGCCAGGCGCAACTAAGATACCCTGATAACGGCGCAGGTGCCGTGAGAGGCTTTCCCCTGTCAGGTCAGCCGAATGGATCCAGCCGACTTCCAGCCGAACGCCCTGCCAGCCACTGGCATGAATTAGCGCCTCATGGATGGATTTATACGCATCTCGCAGTTCTACATATTTGCCTATCAGAGCTATCCGCACCGTCTCTTCAGCTCCCTGGAGGCGAGAGAGGAACGTATTCCAGAGGCTCAGATCCGGTTCGCCCCGAATAGGCAGGCGAAAGCGCCGCAGCACCACCTCGTCTAACTTTTCACGACGCAACTGAAAAGGCACCTGATAAATACTGGGTAAATCCAGTGCCTGAATGACGGCGTTTCGAGGTACATTCGCTAAAAGAGCGATCTTGCTCCGAAGATCCTTAGAGATGGGATGGGCGGTTCGGCAGACTAAAATATCTGGCTGCACACCCGAATGCTGGAGTTCTCGCACCGAATGCTGAGTGGGTTTAGTCTTGAGTTCCTGGGTGGTTTCCAGATGAACCAGCAGGGTTACATGGACAAAAAGTACGCGGAGGGGGCCCAGATCATAATGCAACTGTCGGGCGGCCTCAATGTAAGGTAGTGACTCAATGTCGCCAACCGTTCCTCCGAGCTCGGTAATAATAATGTCGTAAGGTTCTTTTTGCGCAAGCAGGGTGAAGCGGCGTTTGATCTCGTCGGTAACATGAGGAATGACCTGAACGGTTTTGCCGAGGTAGGCCCCGGCACGCTCCTGCTGGATAATGTGCTGGTAAATTTTGCCGGTAGTGACATTGTGGTCGCGGGAGGTCTGGATGTTGAGGAAGCGTTCGTAATGGCCTAAGTCCAGGTCGGTTTCGGCGCCATCGTGCGTTACGAAGACTTCTCCGTGTTCATAGGGATTGAGGGTACCGGGATCTACATTGAGGTAGGGGTCAAACTTCTGGATGGTTAGCCGGTAGCCTCTTGCCTGGAGGAGCTTGGCGAGAGAGGCAGCCACGATTCCCTTCCCTAAGGAGGAGACGACACCGCCCGTGATGAAGATATAGCGCATACGGATTAGAGTAGGGGGGCCCAGAGCGTTCCCAGGTGCTTATTGAAGCGGTAGGTGGGCGTATGCAGGATTTCGTAGAGCGCTTCGGCGGTGGCGATCAGATCGGGACCGCTCCAGAAAAGGGCTTTCAGACCCTCCATGGCATAGAGCCGCTTGCGACGATAGGCAGAGAGCGTCTGGACAGCCGGTTGCCGACTCCAGGAAGCCAGCATCTGCCCTGCCCTGATGAGGGAGGCTTCAGGATGCGCTAAAATAACCACTTCTGGATCCAGAGCAATGAGCGCCTCCATCCGTAAAACCTGAGTCTGGAAGGGCCCCACCGAAACAGCAAAGTCCATCTTAATCCAGGAGGCGAAATATGTCGCCCAGGCCCCATGTACCTCCACCAGACCCGGAGCATCACCCGGCGTGAGAATAACCGACGAGATACTATTCTGCAAGGAAGCACTTCTTTGAAGGAGCTTCTCTCTACGCTTTTCGGATTCAGCGAGTATTTTATTAAGGAGGTTACTTTTTCCTGATGCCTGGCCGATCTTTTTTCCTTGGCTAAGGTACTCCTCCCAGGAGTGAGCATGACAGGAGAAAACCTGGACGGGATACCCTAAGGCCTTTTGGAGCGCCTGAATGGCGCCCTGCTCATCCACATCGGGGATATGAGATTGAAAGGCCGTTAGAATGGCATCGGGTTTGAGCGTGCAAAGGGTGCGAATATCTATCGGGAAGGGACTTAGAAAGGCCTCCCAGTTTTCTCGAGGGTTTTGCAGGGTATAATGCGTACAGGCAGGAAGGTGCTTGACCTCATCGTCGTCATCCTCTATATGAGAACGGCCTATGAGACTACGGATCTGTTGAAGGGCCTTTATCCAGGCTGTAGCTGCCGGAAGCAGAGAAACCCACCGCATGGGGCCAAAGCTACGAACTCTCCTCGCGTATTTGGGCCCATAAGATCCCCATCCCCCATAAAAACATCGTCAAACCCATCTGCCGTTCTAAAAACGCCTCTACCTGCATCAGGAGGAACCACGCTAGAAGCCAGGCCCACCAGATCCCCCGCCGCTCCCGCCAGAAGGCCGCCAACCAGAAAACCAGAAATACCCCCAGCCCCATCAGCCCAAATCCAATCGCATACTCAATAAACTGATGGTGCGGCAATAGATAAAAACGCGGTTCCCAGTGGTATGGAAGCCGAGCTTCCCGGGCAAAAACGGCATCCTTATTGTCGGCAATCCCCACCCCCCAGAGCGGACACTCCAGAAAAACCTGCCAGCTCGCTTCAAGAGCGGCCAGTCGGGTCCCTACGCTCAGATGATAAAGATCTCCCGTCCGATATTGGGCCAGATCACGACGAAGATTTTCATAACGGCTCCTCAGGGGGCCCCAGTAGCTAATCAAAAGATAAAAAAATAGCCCCATGCCCAGTAGAGATCCAGCCCCCAGAAGCCAGCGCTTTTTACGAATCATCCAGTAGATAATACCTATAAAGAGCCCCGCGTAAAGCGTAAAAAGCGCCGTTCTCAGCGCCAGCATGTGAATTATCCCTAAGTAGAGTGCGCCCACCAGAAGCCGCAGGCGCGCCGGGCCCGGCGTTACAAAAAGAAGGAGAAGTGCGGCTATCAGGTGCCCCGCGTAATAAATATGCGAAATGCCGCCTACCATCGGCACATAGCGTCCTTCCCGCATCTCCTGAAGAGCCCAGGCATAGTTGGAAAGCACCTTATAGGAAGTAGCCAGACCCACCACGAGAAGCCCCAGATGAAATGCCCATAAAAGGAAGGCCCGCCGACTTCTGGGAAGAGAGCGAAAGGAAACCGCTGTAGCCGCCCACAAGAGGGGCATAGGAAGCTTGATACGCATCTCTTCCCACCATTGGGGACAGTTTTCCGTGTAAAGATAGCTAACGAGGTGAAGCGCATACAGGATCACCCAGGGCCAGGTTAAGAAAGGCTCCTCCCGGAAGGTCTGAAGGAGATTTTTTCGCAGGTCCGCCCCAAAAAGCGTAAGGGCTATAACACCCCCTACGCCGATACTGACGAGGCTATGCGACCAGGGCAGGCCGGCCGCTATCAAAATAAGACTCGCTGTTACGAGATAGGAGATCCAGCGGGCCATGTGCCAGGGTTACAAAGAAAAAGAGGAACTGCGTGTATTATACCCGAACAAGCGGCTCCCCCCGTTGCCAAAACCACAAACCTTGCCATCACCTCACTAATATCGCATCCTTCTCCCACCGCTAAGTCTCTTAAAGCTCGTCTGCCGTTTGTCACCAGACTATCTTCAAAGACCTGCCTGTAAGCACACCTTAATGGCAAAAATATGAAACCTAAGAGATTGAATTACAACGATTGACATAAGGTAGAAAAAAGCGAATAACCTGGCGAGAAAGGGATACTGCCTTCACAAGCTAAGCCAGAACTCCCTGATAGCCTGCTTTACCGCTTCGGGATTATCTACATGTATCCAGTGGCCTGCATTCGGGATAGTTAGGATGTGGGCTTTTGGGAAAAGCTGCTGAATAAGGGAGAAATGGTCCTCTGTAAGAAAAGCAGACAACTGCCCGCGCAAAAAGAGCACCGGCCCGTGGTAAGGGGGGCCTTCTATGGGGGCAGTCATTTTAGGGTAATCTCGGATCAAAACGGGCAGATTCCATCGCCAGTGGAGGCGTCCCTGCTCGTCTCGGGCCAGACTTTTGAGCAGGAACTGCCGAATGGGGGCTTCGGGAATCCATCGGGTCAGCTGGGCCTCTACCTCTTCCCGGCGCTCCACCTCAAGGTTGACCGAGGACAAAGCCTCTAAGATTGAAAGATGAACCGGCGCATGTGCTGCTGGCGAAATATCCCCAACGATTAGCGCACGCACGCGATCCGGATAATGCATGGCCAAAAGCATTCCTGCCCGCCCACCCATCGAATGCCCCAGAATAACCACCCGGTCAAGACCTTCCGAGTGGATTAGTTCTATAATATCTTCCACCATGGCGGGGTAAGTATGCTCAGCGGCATGCGGACTGCGACCGTGATTGCGCAGGTCAATCAGGTAATAGCGGGCAGGCAAATCCAGCGAACGCGCAATGGTGCGCCAGTTATCCCCGCTCCCTAAAAAGCCATGTAGAAACAGAAACGGCATCCCTTCGCCCCAGGCCTCATAATGGAGCCGCATGAGCCAAAGGTGCATAAATCCCAAGAAGTCTAACAAGCCTACCACCAAAAACTATAATCTCCCCGAAGCCTCTGCCGCTCAGCATGCACAAAAAGCACCCCCAACGACGTAAGGGAGCCCCAGTTTCCAAAGTTTCTCCACAAACACATATGCCAAACTCTCCTCACTTTTGCCTCAAATCAAGATAGGTATGAGGTCAAGTATCGTTTCTGCGTTATGGGGAGCACTCCTAATACTCCCTCTACGAGCACAGAAGTACGAGTACAAGGTGGTAACGATTGTTGAGTCCGTCATACCCATGGGAACTGGCAGATCCCGAATGCTCGAAGTGACGAGCCAGCTCGACTACAAGGAGTTCACTGGCACCCGCACAGGAGATAAGGAAACCAGGGCACCCGAACCCCGTGGGGAAAGCATTTCATTCAATGAGACGAGGTTACTGAATCTGTACAGCGGGTTTGGTATTAATTTCAGCAATATCGCTATCAATGATGCTCTTATGACTTCCAAAATCAACGAAATGGTTGCCCAGGGGTGGGAACTGGCCTTTGTGGTCTCGGCGGTTGAATCCAGTGCGGGGCAGGGGGATGGAACAGGTATCTTCATGACTCGGCTGTTTTTCCGCCGGCCTAAGTAGAGCCTCTAAACCCTGTGGGTGGGGAGCAGACGACTTATGCCAAAAGATGGCATCGAGCTCATTTGTGAGTCTCCGCGAAAGATATGAACCTCTCCTGAACCCTTCCCCGGAGGGAAAGGCTTGGAAATAACATCAGTAAGTCCTGAAGGTTGCCCGGGCTTAACTTAGCAGCCCTTACACCAGACAGGAGGATCTAGCCCCATTCCCATAGCCTGGCTCGGCGCCCAGGAGGTCTTCCATGGTTCGGAGCCGCCATACAAAACCTGAGGGCGTACATTCCTGAATCTATCCCAAAGCCCCCAGGCATGCCTCTACCTGCGAAATATTATTATGCAGAAGCTCAGGGCAGGTATCCTTTCCGGTACAGGGTTTTGAGAGCACGAGTGGTGAGCTTTACCCGGACAAGACCGTCTTCCCCCAGCTCTGATACGAGCGGGATACGCTTGGATTGCAGATTGAGGTCGAAGCGGCGCTTCGTATGGCGATTGGAATGAGAAACTTTGTAACCTACGCGGGGGCGACGACCGGTTACTTCGCATCGGCGAGCCATGAGGCAAAGGTATATAAAACCACTGGCTCCTGACTCGCGCTGGACGATCGAAGCCCATAGAGCTCAACCTTGCCCGGATATTGCTCGAAAAGAATCATACTTCGCTACGGAGGCTACGCAATAGCCTTATGTCTGGCGCTCAAGAACCTCTTCTGCCGCCCGCTGCGCTATGATGCTACTGAGGGCCGCCCCCATTCCATTACAGGCAAAAACAGATACCACCTGCTGCCCTTCCCACGCCACCTTCGGCAAAGGCGGCTCCCGAAAACCCATAATAAGTACCTTTACATTATATTTTCAACTCCTCTCCACCCAACTGCTTCAAGCCTGAAACCACCGCCGCCCGCAGTGAACTGAGATTACCCCATGTATGTCAAAACTCTCTGAGTACCAGAGTATTATGCCAGCGATTCTTCCTCACGCACAAAATATAGAGTCGGGCTGTGCGGAATCCCCCCTTACCCATCCCTTTCCCCCCTT
>Ga0197142_1004873_pt1 | contig 10696 bp, 10 predicted proteins | sample GBS60_MetaG_FD_148614 | JGI IMG/M metagenome (GOLD analysis project Ga0197142, IMG submission 148614) | Sediment microbial communities from Great Boiling Springs, Gerlach, Nevada, United States - GBS 60_MetaG | ecosystem: Environmental > Aquatic > Thermal springs > Hot (42-90C) > Sediment...
ATTGAAGAGGTATTGGAGGTAATTATCCCATGGGGATTTACAATCTGGTCAAGTTTTTGAAATAGTTCTATTTTTGAGGCTTCATCCTCCACAATTGCCTCAATTACAATATCTACATCCGCCATACTGGATAAAGAAATATCTGTTTTTATCCTGGACTTTATCTCTTCCTCTTGTTCTTTTGAAATTTTGCCTTTTTCCACAAACTTTGATAGGCCTTTATAAATGCCTTCCAAAGCCTTTTTGAGATATTCCTCCAAGATATCATTCAAGATTACATTAAACCCTGCCTGGGCAGCCACCTGAGCTATCCCAGACCCCATTTGACCAGCACCGACCACTCCTATGGTTTTTATCTGCATTGAGACCTCCGTCAGACTATTATTGGGTTGTATTTTTACACAAACAATCTATTATTACGCAACATCAAAATGAAGGTATATTAAATCCTTCTATATTGTTATGGAGGTGCTTAACCTTTGGATTTTCTCAATTATACGTTTCCTATTTCAGGTGTTAGTACATCTTTACTACTTCCCCCTTTAATAGCCCTTGTGGTCTCTTTTTTCACCTCAATGGGGGGGGTATCTGGTGCTTTTCTATTACTGCCTTTTCAGATGAGTTATTTAGGATACACAACCCCTTCTGTTAGTGCCACAAATTTCGTTTTCAACATAGTGGCTATTCCTGGTGGAGTATTGCGCTTTATAAAGGAAGGCAGGATGGCCTGGCCCCTTACATGGGTAATCATCTTCGGAACTTTACCAGGGGTCTTCTTGGGCTATTTTTTTAGGGTCACCTATCTTCCCGATCCCAAACCTTTTAAGTTCTTTGTGGGATTGGTACTTCTGTACATCGGGATTAGACTTATTTACGAGCTCACCCCAAAGGCAAAAAGAGCCAAGAAGGAACAAAAAAGGATGGAAGATGAATTCCACAAAAGGATGCGAGAGCTCAGGGGAAGAAGACTTGAAGGCTATGATTTAGAACAGGCAAAAGTAAAGGTCCTAAATGTGGGATTACGTAAAATTACTTACAGTTTTTGGGGTGAAGAGTTTAGTTTTAGTACAATGGGCATGTTTTTACTTTCATTGGTGGTGGGTATTATTGGAGGGGCTTATGGAATAGGAGGTGGAGCAATGATAGCACCTATTTGTGTTACAGTCTTCAAACTCCCTGTATACACAGTTGCTGGAGCTGCCCTTGCAGGGACATTTATCACTTCGGTTGCAGGAGTTTTATTTTATTCCCTGATCCAAACATCCCAACATACACAGCCTGATTGGTTGTTGGGAGGTCTTTTTGGGATTGGAGGACTAATCGGGATCTATCTGGGTGCAAGGTTTCAAAAGTATGTGCCTCAAGACTTCATAAGGTTATTCCTTAGTTTGGTAATATTATACACCTCCATAAGCTACATATATCAATTTTTGAGATAATTTGTTACCTCTCATGTGATTTTTGAATTAACAGCCAAAAACAATTTTTGATATGCCGCCTAAGATCTCCGAATTAAAAGAGATGCTTGGTTTGTAGGTTTCCCTAACCAAACCTTGGTGTTTGAATCCCACACCTCCTTTATTTTAAGGGTAAGGGCTTTATTTAAGAATATAAACTTCTGCTGGGAGCCGATTAATAAGTGGATATCTTCCAACGTGTGCAACGCCAGCACTTTAAAAAGAGAGGTCTTCAAAAAATTAACATGTTTTTGTTAGGTTGCTTGGCCAAATTTCCTCCCCTAAAAAAATGTACCAAGCATTCTTTGGATTTTTATTACAAGTCTTTATTGGGTGTTATGGTTTTAGTACTTGACACAGAGATTATTTCATAGGTTTAATAATCTAAGAGATTGGGTGCCGAGATGGCTTAATAGGGAACTCCGTGCAAATCGGGGGCGGGCCCGCCGCTGTAACCCTTTACCCTTAAATATAAGGGACACCTTCGGCAATTAAGCCACTGCCTTAATCGGGTGGGAAGGTGGCTGAAGGTTTGGGGAAGCCAGAAAACCTGCCCAATCGGGGCCAGGATCCTTGCGAGGAGGAGGATCCTTTGGGGATGAAATCGGGAGATCCCTGGGTCTTTTGCCCAGGGATTTTTTTGTGGAGAAGACATGCACTTTTATTGGAAGATAAGGGAAGAGCTTAAGTATTTGGGAGAGGAACTGGTTTTCCAAGATCCTGGGATCAAACGGTCATTTAAGAAGTGGTGTATGAGGCATGGCCTATACTGTATGGGCCTTGAATTTGTTGATCCACCAAATTACCTGTTAAACTAAAAAAAACATGCCAAAGTTAATGACACTGTGTTTTTTTATATTGATTATAGCGGGTTTTTGGACATCTCCCACTAATGCCCAAAGAGTTTATACAGATGCATTGGGTAGGGAAGTGGTATTAACGGGGAATCCCGTAAGGATCATATCTTTTGCTCCCAGTATTACGGAGATCTTGTATTTTTTAGGAGTCCAGGAAAGGATAGTGGGAGTTACCCAGTATAGCTATTATCCACCCGAGGCCGATTTAAAGCCCAAGATAGGTTCGTATATAAACATAAACATGGAAAAGGTATTGAGTTTAGGGCCTGATTTGGTAATAGCAACAAAAGACGGTAATCCACCCCATGTGGTGGATGCATTGGAGGCTGTTCGTATCCCAGTATATGTTATAAATCCCAGGAGCCTTGATGAAATCGTCCTTACCATAAAAAAGCTTTCAGAGCTTTTGGGTGTTTCAAAAGAAGCTGAGGCAAAGATAGCAACTTTGACCGAGAGGATTCAGAGGATAAGGTCCCTTCCAAAACTAAACAGAGCACCAAAGGTATTTCTTCAGATAAATCTAAAACCTGTGATGACTGTGGGAAAGGATACACTGCACCAAGACATTATCTCTGTGGCAGGAGGTAAGAATATCTTTGAAGATAGTTTAACACCTTACCCCAGGGTCTCAATTGAGGAGGTGATAAGGAGATCTCCAGAGGTGATATTTATCTCTTCTATGGAAAGAAAAGGAGAATTTGAGGAGGCAAAAAAGGAATGGATGAAATGGGATAGTCTTCCTGCGGTAAAACAAAACAGGATATTCATGGTGGATTCAGATCTCATTGACAGACCAACCCCAAGGGCAGTGGATGGCCTTGAATACATATACAAGATGCTCATGTTTGGAGCAAAAAGTAACAATGGAAAGTGAAATTCAAGCTCCGATCACCCCCAAAAAGGTTTTGGTAGTGATTTTGATCTTTTCCTTAGCCCTTTTTACCACCATAGTGGTGTGTTTGTTTTGGGGCACTGCTCCCATACCACCCAAGGAGATCTTTTCAATACTCCTACAAAAACAAAACCCAAAGGATCCATCCATCCAGATACTTTTTAACCTAAGGCTACCGAGGATATTATTTGCTGCCACCGTGGGTTATGCCCTCGCATTGGGTGGAGTGGTGTTTCAGGCCCTTTTGAGAAACCCTTTGGCAGATCCTTTTATCTTAGGTGTTTCAAGCGGAGCCGGTTTTGGTGCAGTTGTAGCCATAATGTTTGGTCTGGGTTTTCACTTTGGGGTTCCTATATTTGCATTTCTTGGTGCCACTTTAAGTATAATTACTGTCATGTTGATAGGAAAAAAGGAGATGGGCACTGAATCTTCAACTATTTTACTGTCTGGGGTTATTGTAAATGCATTTTTAACTGCAGTTATTATGTTTTTCATAAGTACATCTCCGGATAGTAGATTGCATAGTATGTTGTTTTGGCTTTATGGAGATCTATCACAGGCAAAGTATTGGCCAATGAGTTTTTTAGTGCCTATTCTTTTAATAGGTTCCTTCGTTATATATACATATTCAAAGCATCTAAATATTATAACTGTAGGGGAAGATGTTGCACTTTATCTTGGAGTTGATGTTCAAAAGACAATATGGTTTAATATATTGCTCGTGTCTTTTCTTATTGGTGCTGTTGTGAGCTTTTCAGGGTTAATAGGGTTTGTTGGTCTATTAGTTCCTCATCTATTGAGAATGATCTTTGGGGCAGACCATAGAATACTTATTCCCGCATCCGCCTTAGGAGGTGCAATATTTATGGTTATAGCCGATACAATTGCAAGAACAATTATATCACCAAATGAACTGCCTGTTGGGGTAGTAACAGCATTTGCCGGTGCTCCTTTTTTCATCTATTTACTCAAAACAAGGGGTAGCAGGTGGGTGAGATCCTAAGGGTTCGGGATCTATCTTTTTCTTATGGTGACAATTTTTTACTGGAAGGAATAAATTTTGCCGTGGAAGAAGCTACTATTTTGGCTGTTTTGGGCCCAAACGGCTCTGGGAAGACCACACTTCTTAAGATACTGGATGGGATTCATAGGCCTTCAAAGGGAGAAGTCTTTGTGCTTTCCAAGCCCCTTTGGAAGTTAAAAAGAAGGGAAATCTCAAGGCTTGTGGCCATGGTTGGGCAAGAAAGCCACTTCGGATTTTCCTTTACTGCCTTGGAGGTGGTGCTAATGGGGAGATTCCCCCACCTAAAAGGTCTCCAAATGGAAGGCAAAAAGGATTTGCAAAAGGCAAAGGAGGTTATGGAGCTTACAGATACCTTGCATTTGAAAAACAGATCCATCAATGAGCTTTCAGGTGGAGAAAAACAAAGGGTGTTAATTGCAAGGGCATTGGCCCAAGAAGCTAAGTTAATGCTTTTGGATGAGCCAACATCCTTTTTGGATCCGAAATACAAGATGGAGATATTTTCTCTCCTATCTAAGGTTGTGAAGGAAAAGAAAATAGCAGCAATTGTAGTGACCCATGACCTGGAGCTATCCACCCAATTTTGTGATTCTTTCCTCCTAATAAAATCAGGGCAGGTACTTGCACAAGGAAGGGCAGAGGAAGTGCTTACACAAGAAAATATTAAAGAGCTATACGGCTGTGGGACAATAGTTGATGAAAACCCGATTACCAAAACAGTGAGAATTACACTTATACCAAAACATTTAGGGGGTAAGAGATGCTGAAATACTTTTTGGCAGGTGGCCCAATTATGTATCCACTTTTGGCCTGCTCCATAATAGCACTTACCGTGATATTTGAAAGATTTCTGTTTTGGATGAAAGAAGACATGAACAAAGATAGAAAACTGGTGGAACAGGTATTGGAACTTGCAAGGAAAGGTGACTGGACTGCTATAAAAGAGGCAGTACAAGGTAGCAAAGATACCATCATCAGGATATTGGTAGCTGGAATCTTACACAGGGAATTTTCAATGAGTAAGGCAATGGAGGCTGCTGCTTCAGATGAGATCAAAAGGATGAAGAAATTTTTGAATGTATTAGATACGATTATTACCGTTGCACCTTTACTGGGCATTTTAGGTACTGTTGTTGGAATAATCCAATCTTTCCAAATGTTGGGAGAGACCGGAATAGAGAACCCCCAGGCAGTCACTGCCGGCATTGCCCAAGCTCTGATTACTACTGCAGCAGGTTTGCTTATCGCTATACCTTGTTTATTTGCATACAATTATTTTAATTCCAAAATTCAAAATACCACAGTTGATATTGAAAAATATGCAACAAGTCTCGAAGTGGTTTATGAAAAACTCACAGGCAAAGCTAATTCTACAGAGAAGACCTAATCTATAATTAGGAGACATATATGAAAATTAAAAATTACGAATCAAAAAAAGTCAGGATTGAGATTATTCCTCTCATTGATGTAATCTTTTTAGTATTGGTTTCGTTCATTTACGGAATGCTTTCAATGGCAATCCATAAGGGTATTCATGTTAAGCTTCCTGTTTCTAAGATGGTAGAGTCCCAAAAAACTGAAAACTTATCCATAAGCATTGATGAAAATGGTGTAATATATGTTGATAAACAGCCTGTTGAACTTGAAAACCTTAGCAGTTTTATTTCCCAGAAGTATGAAAATAAGAATGTTAGCATATTTCTTTTTGCGGACAAAAGTGTCACTTACCAAAAATTATTCAATGTTTTAGATCAGATTAAATCTGCAGGTTTTTCCAAGATTTCTTTGCAGGCAAAAAAGGAATGATTAGACTTTTAATCTGTTTTATATGTGCAGTCCTTTTTCATATCCTTTTGTTGAAATTTGAGATGCCAGAATGTAGGAAGAGCCAAAGTATTATAGAACCTAAAAACCTCCAAATAGAGATTCACGAGCTCAAATACATTAATGAAGCACTTAAGAAAGAAGAGTCCAATTATACTTTGGAGCTCAAAGAGGTAAAACCCAAAAGCTCTAACAAAATGTTAGAGAGGGAAACCAAGGAAGATCTTAGGAGAAAAGAGAAAGAAGTACCAAAGCCTGTTGAGCTTAAAACCCAAAGGGAGGAAAGGGCATCAATCCAAGGGGATCAGACCCACAATGAAAAGGATTTGGAATCGGAGATGGGTTTTGAAAAGAGCAAAGATCTGGCAGAAGTCCGTGAAACATTTGGATCAGTTATCCATAAGGTAGTAGAGGAATATGTGCCGCCCCAATATGGGCATAATCCACAACCTAAATATCCTAAGGCTGCAAGGAAGGCAGGCTACCAAGGTAGGGTTTTATTGGAGGTACTGGTTGCTGTGGAGGGTAGTCCCAAGGAGATTAAAGTGAGAGAGTCGAGCGGATATAAGGTTCTGGATCAGGCTGCGGTAGAGGCTGTACAAAAATGGCAGTTTGTGCCTGCCAAGAGGGGAGAGGTTTTTTTGGAGGAATGGGTGTTGATACCCATTAGGTTTAACCTGGAAGAGTCCTCAAAAGATTAATGGCGGTGACTGGACTCGAACCAGTGACACTGCGGATATGAGCCGCATGCTCTGACCAACTGAGCTACACCGCCATCAAAGGGTATAATAGCTCAAACACAAGTCTTGTCAAGCCTTTTGTCCCACGGCACAAGTTAAGAAGAAAATCAAACTCTCATTTGGAGGGGTGCCACAGCTGGTAGCCAATAAGAAAGGCTCATCAGGCCTTTACAAGCCTTTGGGAGGTTACCTTTCCCAAAACCCTTTCCACCAGATTCCTTGTGTCCACAATGAGATTGGAATTTTCAAGCAACATCTCTAATATCTTTGAGTCATAGTGTGAGTGATCTGTGGATATAACCACACAATCATAAATTTTTAGATTTTCAGGGGTTAACTCCACCGATTTCTTTGCCACTTTGTATTTCCTCATCTTTGGGGCAATGGGTATATGTGGATCATTGTAATCAACCTCTGCTCCATGGGATTCAAAGAGTTCAATTAATTTAAAAGAAGGAGATTCCCTTGGATCATCCACATCTTTTTTGTATGCAAGGCCCAATATTAATATTTTAGCTCCATTAATAAGTTTTCCCCTCTCGTTTAAAGCCTTGATTGTGCGTTCAAGCACATAGTATGGCATATATGTGTTAATTTCCCCTGCAAGTTCGATAAACCTTGTGGAAAAATCATATTCCCTTGCCTTCCAGGTGAGATAAAAGGGATCTATTGGAATACAATGGCCTCCCAGGCCAGGGCCTGGATAAAAGGCTTGGAATCCAAAGGGTTTGGTCTTTGCTGCTTCTATTACCTCCCATACATCTATACCCATCCTGTGGAACAACATCTTGAGTTCGTTTACAAGGGCGATGTTAACGGCCCTGTATATGTTTTCCAGCAATTTTACCGCCTCTGCCACCTTGGTGGAAGAAACTGGAATTGTCTTAATTACAATCTCATCATAAAGTGCCTTTGCCACTTGAAGACAAGCACTTGTAAGGCCTCCAACCACCTTTGGGATCTTGGAGGTGTTAAATTCCTTATTCCCAGGATCCTCCCTTTCAGGAGAAAAGGCCAAGTAAAAATCTTTCCCTGCTATAAGGCCAGATTTTTCAAGTATTCTCCTCATGTCTTCATCTGTTGTGCCAGGATATGTGGTGGATTCCAGAACAACCAATTGGCCAACTTTCAGATATTTTGAGATCACTTCAGATGTGTTAAAAATAAAAGTCATATCCGGTTCCCTATGCTTGTTCAATGGAGTGGGGACGCATACGATTATGCAATCAACTTCTGAAAGTTTTGAAAAATCAGATGTGGGGATAAATCTTTCTTTTATTTCAGCAATGGATTCTGAAGGGATGTGCTTTATGTAACTTTGGCCTCTTTTTAATTTTTCAGCTTTCTCGTTATCAATGTCAAAACCATATACTGTAAATCCTTTGTTTGCAAATTCTATAACTAACGGTAGCCCAACATAACCAAGTCCAATCACGCCAATTTTAGCTTGTTTTGATTTAATTTTTTGGATAAGATCCATATTTTCTCCTTTCTTATATGGTTTTTGTGGATCAATATGAACTTAATATGGAAATGGTACAGTTACTAAGTCGTTTTCATCTAAAAATTTAATTATTTCTTCTTTATATTTTTCGAATTTTTTAAAATCGCAAATGATCATTTTGCTTGGCCTTGTCAATCTCATATCCGAGATGTCTAAAACTTTTTGTTTATTAAAAATTTGTCCAACATTTTCAGGATCAACAATATGTGTTAAACGTAGTTTTGTATCCTTCAACACAATACACACTATTTCAGCAAGCTCTCCAATACCAAATATGCCAACATCACCAGCGCCCGAATCTTCTATCTCTTTAAAAGCGTTTTTCAGGTTGGTATAAGTTTTTTTGTACAGATTCATTGAATGTTCCAGGTATTCATAGGTTAGTCTTGTTTTTTCAGCAATTCCCTTTGGTGTGAGGATATAGACAAGCCTTTTTTTGGATAGTGCCGAGATCTTAAAATACCCTTTTTTTGCAAGCCTCTTTAAAAAGGTATTCACCAACCCCAAGGACACACCAAGCCTTTGTGCCAAGGTCCTTTGGGAGATGGTGGCATTGGATTCAAGTTCTTTTAGGATCTTAAGGGTCTGGATGTCTTGAGGTTTCATGGGCAGAGCTCCGCCATCAAAGCAAGGCAGCTTTGAAGAGAGCCAATATCTGAATCATTGAATAAAGTCAAGCTTAGAAGGCTAAAATTTTTAAATCAAGTCTTATAACTAATGTTTAGAAGCTTGCCTAAGCTAAATTGCTGTCTCAAAGGCGTTTGCCCACCTAAGGGAGTGAAAATATAATTCGGGCAAAATCTTATCCTCCATGTTTAGTGCATCACATAAGTACTTTAAGGTCTCCCAATCTCCTAACAGATAGCTCTTTGCTGCCTTGAGTATGAGACCTAAGGGGTTATCAGCACCAAGGATTGCCGATTTTATTTCTTCATGTAACGGAAGAGCCTCTAATATCAACTCCTTTGGTCTGTCAAAGAATGCATCTATATAGGCAAATATTCCCGTTGTGAAGGACTGCTCTGGGTTTACATTTAGTTTGCAGTTTTTTGCAATATTTTCACAAAGCTTGGCGGTAATAATTGTATTTAGTATAAGTTCAGTTGGTTTTTCTTGAGCTGTTTCGGCAAGCATAATCAAAGAAGTTAGGGATCTTATTTGAGTTTCACCCAAAAGTGTTATGGCGTTTCTGATATTTTCCACTTTAATTTTTAGCCCAAAAAATGCAGAATTGATATATTTTAATAGTTTATAAGTTAAAGCAGGGTCCTTTTTTACATATTCTTCAACTTTTTTCACATCCCACTGCTCTTTATGTATTTCTGAGATTATAAGAAGAAGAGTTAATTTGCCAGGAGGTATGTCACGCCCTTCAATTATTTGTGGTTTTGAAAAAAAATAACCTTGAAAAAGCTTGAAACCCATGTTTAGTGCTTGTTGAAATTCTTCTTCTGTTTCAATTTTCTCTGCAAGGAGAATTTTTTTAAATTGTTTTAACCTTTGGACTGTTTTAAAAACTTCTCCTTGCCTATAATCAACCTTTATTATGTGGGATTTCTGAATGAGAGATGATACGTCTTTTTTAAAGAAAAAGTCGTCAAGGGCTATTTTGTAAGAATGTTTAATGAAGTCTTCACAAGCTGACAACAATTCTTCTGTTACTACAATATCTTCAAGTATTTCTATTACAAGCCTATCCTTTGGAAAAATTAATGGTACCCTGTTGAGAAGAAGCTTTTCTGTAAAGTTTACAAATATCAGTTTATCCATTGCGATTTCATCAATCCCAAGAGATGTGTAGACATTCATCAATAGCTTGCTTGTGGCATAGTCTCCGTTTATGCTCGGAAAGGTATTTTGAAGCCCATCTCTAAAGAGCAATTCATAGGCAACAACCTTCTTTGCCCTGTTAAAAATGGGTTGCCTTGCCACAAATACCTTCAATGCTACCTCCTGGGTAAAAATTTTTTAAGGTTATGTAATTTTATTTTATTTGTCAAAATATTTGAATACATTTTATTGGGTTTCAAAAAGATACGGAAAATTTTGATTGTAATATGGTTGAAGGGATCAGGGCAAAATTTTGATTTTTTCAAGGCAAGTTATGTTGAAATTGTTTCAAAAAAGTAAATAATCTTACCTGACTATGTGAGGAGGGGTATATGAAGGGTAATCTCATAATAGGCCAGGGCCTTTCCAAGGAACCCAACCCTGAGATTGCAGCAAGGGAGGCCATGGAAAAGGCATTAAAGGAACTTGAGGGAGCACCCATATCCATGGGCCTTGTATTTTTAAGTCCAAGATATGCCCAACCTGTTTTACTTCAAGAGCTCAAGAAATATATGAAAGATGCCCCATTTTTGGGTTGTACCACTGCAGGAGAGATCTTAAACGGTCC
>Ga0197142_1004874_pt1 | contig 10696 bp, 10 predicted proteins | sample GBS60_MetaG_FD_148614 | JGI IMG/M metagenome (GOLD analysis project Ga0197142, IMG submission 148614) | Sediment microbial communities from Great Boiling Springs, Gerlach, Nevada, United States - GBS 60_MetaG | ecosystem: Environmental > Aquatic > Thermal springs > Hot (42-90C) > Sediment...
GCCTTCGCGCCATCCATAGAATGCCCATTCATGCGCCCCCATGAAGTCTTTTCGCGTCAGCACGGGGTGTTCCTTGACCCAGATGATGGCCTGCGAGAAGTAGAGGCCACACTCAGCCAGCGCCGGCGGGTAGTTGGCGCAGTTGGCGTAACCGCCCCAGATGTAGAAGGCCCCGCCAGGCTTGAGTGCGGCCGCCAGATTCCCGAACCACTGCCGCAGCAGTACCTCGTAATCGGCGGCCTTCAGGAAGTCGTTGACCAGTGCGCGATCCTTGGGGCGCAGCTTTTGGGTGGTGCGCTTGGCCTTGGAGGCGCCACGGTGCAGGTCGAAGCTCTGATGATGCTGAAGGCCGCCGAACGAGCTCAGTCCAGCGGCGATGGCGTTGTTCGAGCGCGGCTCGACGCGCACGCCGTAAGGAGGATCGGTGTTGACGAGGTCCACCGTTTCGCCGGCCACCAGGCGGTCCACGTCTTCTCGGTTCGCGGAGTCGCCGCAGAGCAGCCGATGCGCGCCCAGAATCCACAAATCGCCGCGCCGCGAGACCGGCTCCTCGAGCGGCTCGGGCACGGCGTCCTCATCAGTGAGGCCTTCCGGGAGGTCGGGCGCCTCCGCCAGCAGCGCATTCAGCTCTTCGTCTGAGAACCCGAGTACGTCCAGATTGAAGTCGTCTTCGCGGAGCTCGCTGAGCAACCCCCGCAGCAGCTCCTCATCCCAGCCGGCGTTCAATGCCAGCTTGTTGTCGGCGATGACCAGCGCCCGCCGCTGGGCCTCGCTCAGGTGATCGAGCACGATCACCGGCACCTCGCTCAAGCCCAGCTTGCGAGCCGCCAATACGCGCGCGTGCCCCGCGATGATCACGCCGTCCGCGCCCACGAGGACTGGATTGGTCCACCCGAATTCCACGATCGAGCCAGCAATCTGCGCCACCTGCTCGTCCGTGTGCGTGCGCGGATTACGCACGAAGGGGATCAGCCGCTCCACCGGCCAGCGTTCGATGCGCTGCACCATCGGCGGCGTCATGCGAACCTCACGCCCAGTGCGGCACCCAGACCCAGTAGGCAACCATCAGCCCCTCGCCGGCGACGTTGGCGTCCACGTAGTAGTCGGCAGGCCGCAGTAAGTCACCGTTTTGGGATTCGAGGATCAGTTCATCGGCAATCCCGCCACCCGCGCCCGTCGGCCAGAACTCTTTGATCACCCCGGCGCCGGTGGCCTTGTTCATCCCGGCGACACCGAGGAACACGCGCCCCGTTTCGCCGATCACCACGGCAAAGCGCAACTTGGCCGCGCGCAGGCTGGTGTCCGTAGTGATGGGCACGGGCGCGCCCACCGTCGGCACGGCAATCTTGCCGAACGAGTGCGCTTGGAGGAACTCGCGGTTTTCCATAGTGATCCTCTTACAGGCGGCGCACTCCGGACTCGAGCCACCGGCTGCGCAGCACCTTGCGTACGGGCGCGGCGGGCATGGGGGGATTCTCCTCACCCTCCGCCGCCGGCCTGAGCGCAGCGATCCGGTCGGCCTCGGCATCCACCCGCAGGCCCATCGACACCAGCCCGCACAAGGCCGCGTAGGCGTAGGTCCGCGCATCCAAGACCTCGCCGCGCACGCCCTTCTTGCGCCGCCACTCCCGGACCGGCACCCCTCGCGCATACGAGCTCACCAGCACCTCGGAGAGCAACTGCTCGAACCACTCCTCGTTGCGCCCGAGGGGGAAGTGCGCGTAGCCCGGCCCGGGCTGCTCGATCTTCAGCCGGCTGTAAGTGACGCTCTTGGCGCTATCGACGCCCACGATCCACAGCGGCGTCTTACCCAGCGTGCTCCGGCTCGGCCGCTTCGGCCACACCGGCAGCGGACCGCCCTTGCCCTTGATGGCAAAGATGCGCCGACCGTAGCGCGTCCGGCAGAAATCATACACCGCCTGGGTGTGGAAGCCGGAGTCGATCGCGCAGGCAGCCACCGGCAGCTTGATACCGTACTCGTGTAACCACTCGCGCTTGAGATACTCATCGAGCGCCTGCCAAAGCTGGGGCGCGCTCGGATCACCGGGGAAGACGCGGTACTCGATCGACCACGACTCCTCACCGCGCCCCCAGCCCACCAGCTCGAGCTCGGCCCGATCCACCTGAAGATCCACCCCGGCAGTCAGCACCGCCACCCCGGCCGGCAGACGCGGCCCGAACGCCTCGCGCCGGTTCACCAGCGTGGCCAGCTCGACGCTGGTCTCCGCCTCGTCGTCCCAGAGCTCGCCGAGCGCCGTATTGATGAAGGCGCGCAGCGTCTCCGGCCCGCCGTGCTTGGCCTCAAGGAACTCGGCCGCTGTCTCCGGCCACTCCTTCCAGGGCGAGTAGAGCTGGCTGATCCAGAAGCCGGCGATCTTGGACTTCGGGTTGGCCGCCCGCCACTCGCCCCGCGCCAGCATCCACGGCTTGCGATGCGGTGCAATCAGCACGCCGCAGTGCGCGCAACGGTACTGCGCCTCCTCCGGCCGCCCCTCGGGCCACTCCAGGTTCGGCCAGACCAACACCTGGTAGGCGCCACAGTCCGGACAGGGCACCCAGTAACTGGACTGATTGCTCCGCAGCCACCAGCTTTCAATCCGGCTGGCGCCCTTGACGGTGGGCGTCGAAACCAGCAGGATCTTCCGGTTCCACCAGGTGGCCGACCGCTTGATGGCCAAACTAACCGGATCCCCTTCAGTGCCCGCCGAGGCCGGATAGCGGTCCACCTCATCGAGCAGCACGTAGCGGATCGGCCGCATGGCGAGGCCGGCCGGCGAGTTGGCGCCGGCGATGGTGATGCTGCCGCCTTGAAACTGCTTGTGCAGGATGCGATTGTTCGAGTCGCGCGTTCGGACGTCGGCCACCTTGCCATTGAGGCACGGCGTCATGCGCAACATGGGCGCCAGCCGGTCCTTACTCCAGGCCTCGCCGTCCTCCACCCGCGGCAGCACCACCAGCATCGGCCCCGGATCGCGGTCGATGATGTAACCCACCAGGCAGAGTAGGCATTCGCTTTTTCCTGTCTGCGCGGCGGCCATCATCACCACCTGCTGGTAAGGGCTGTTCGGCGTCAGGGCGTCCAGGATCGCCCGCTGGTAGGGCGCCCGATCGGTACGCCACGGGCCGGGCTCCGCCGAAGCCTCCGAAGATAACCACCGGTTTGCGTCCGCCCATTCCGACACCGTCTGCCGTGGCGGCGGCTCGAACGCCGCTGCCAACTGCTCCAGGCATTCCTCAATGGCGGCGGTAGCGGATGTCATCCTGGAGGCCCTTTAGGATCCCCTCGATCTCGGTGTCCAGCAACTCACGCACTGCCCGCACCTCACCGAGCGCCGCCAACTGCGGCGCCAGTTTTGCCGGCACGGCCAGCAGCTTGTCGCGAATCTGCCGGGCCTGCTTGAACCACACCGCCTTGACCTCGTCGGTCGGGATCAGCTTGCCCGACTTAGTTTCGTACTCGAGCTTGCGCAACCGGGCGCGGAACAACATGTCGGCCAGCTTCGCCTGGGCATAGGTCGTCGTCTGTGCACCCGCTTCTACGGGACCGCTGGTGGCGGCTTCGGAGATCTTCTCGGGGCGATCATCGAGCACGGCGTCGGAGGCGGCCACATCGACCTTGCCGCCGCGCATGACCAGCACGCCGGCCTTGGCCAGGCGGCTGATGTACTGGCGACTGACGCCCCGATGACGCGCGTACTCGGCTTGGCTGACCAGTTGGCGCGCTACGTCTTGCCGTTTCGCTGTCAACCTGTCAACCTAATTCGGCGCCAGACTGTAGCCCCAGCGTGCCATCCAGCACACCCGCGGCCCTGAGGCCCAGGTAGGACCCGCAAATGAATGATAATGAGCGGTTTAGCTCATTGCCACGGAGCTCATGACATTAGGTCGGCTAATGACGGGCTCCGATGAGTTCGGATCTACTTCTGATCTGAGCCCTGCGCCCAGCTGCCTCACCCGGCACCACAACACAAAGGCCCAGCCGCACACATCCAGCAGCTCCTGCTCGATCTCGCCGGCCAGTTCCGCCGGCTCCCGCCGGAGGGAAGCCTCCCCATAGCTCCGCTCGCCCGCTTCGAGGCGCTCTCGCAGGCGCAGCCAGAACCGCGCCAACTCTCCCTCGTGGTCCATGCTCAGGCCGATTTCTCGATCAGCTTCTCCGGCAGCAGCTCTCGGAACGTTTGTCCGTCGCTTGCCTTGGCGCCCTCCCGGCAAGGCCGCAGCACCCAGAGAAGCTCACGCTGAAATGGCCACCAGGATGGCCGCTTCAGCAGGCCACGCTCTATGGCCACCCACTTGCCACCCGCGTTGCGCCTGCGCTTGGTTCTCATCGCGACGCCATGCATTCCGTCACCACCGCCAGAAAGATCGGGCGCAGCTCGTCGCCGCGCCCCAGCCGCCGCAGCTTCCAGCACAGCCGCCCGTTGTCCAAATGCTCGCGGAAGCTGTAGCGGGTGCCGAGGTACTGCTGCAGTTCCACCGCCGCACCTTCGCCCGGGCGCCGGAACAGGATCGCGCGATTGATGTGCCCCTTCCGGTGGCGCACAACGCGAGCGATCAACCCCGCGGCCTCGAGCCGCGCCAGGCGCTGCTCGCTGATCCAGTCAGCCAGCTCGCCGTCGGCTGTGTACAAGGGGATCCGGTGGTTCACGCAAACACACCTGGAGTGGGGAATCATGCGGGAAAGAGTTTCACGAGCGTCCCGGCGCTCGTCTGGACTTCTCTGTCATAGGGGAAAGGCCCCCGTCACTGATAGAGGGGGACAAGCGAGCTGCCCTCCATGGCTGAGGCACGTCGGGGTTATAGAACCGCAGGCGGTTTTCCCGTGGGGGAGGACTGATGATTTCGATGTATTGCCTGGTTACTTCGCCGATGCGTTGTTCCTCGCCGATGAAGCAGACGAGGCCGTAGTCTTCGCCGCAGGGGAAGCGGAGCTGTCCCCGGTTCTGATAGAGCCGTCTCTCGCTCCAACCGAGGGCGAGTGCCTGCTCGCGGATGGCGTCCACCTCGGCCACGGCCGAGGACGAGACCTTCGCGGTAAAAGGCTGGTTTCCATCCTTGGGAAACAGGTATCGCTCGACTTCAGGCTGAGAATCACGGATCAGCTTCGCCGGACGCGGGATCGTCATCCGCGGGGGGAGCGCCTGGAAGGGCGCGCTGGCCGGAACGGGTCCCGCCTTCCCAGTGCATTCCTCGCTTGCCAGGTCTCGGAGATTCATGAGTCAGTTTTTCGTCCCAACAGGTGAGGAATGGGTGAATTTAAAACCTGCCCCCCACGCCCGTTCGGTAAGTCTCTGAGATTCTTCGTTCAGTCTCTCCTCCATACAGGTGGGGGTCAGGTTGTTTCACCACGCAATCTCTTCTGCTGCAATGACTTACTGGCATCGCTCTCGGCAACCTGACCATGGAACACCCCATCTCGCGTCCGCCCGGGAAATGAGCCTACGTGCTTGTTTTGAGGGTGACCCCATTTTTCGGCGCGCGTGGTCAGGTTCGGTCCTCCTTTTCGTGCAAGTCGTTGTACTCGGAGAACTTAGGCGTACTTATAACCTGACCCCCACGCCACGCGGCCTCGGAGAAGAAATCTTTGTGCTGCCGCGAGAACCGCCGGAGGAACTTATTGAACTTCGGCTTCTTCACGTAGCCATCGCGTGTGGTGTCGAGCAGGTTGAAGCGCTTAAGCAGCCGCACCGCCCGCTTGACCGTCTCGACGCTACAGCCGGCTTGCTCGGCGAGGTCTTCCCGGCGAATGACCCGCGTGATATGCAGCAAGAAGATCAGCCGGGAAAAGAATCCCTTGTCCTCCCCCTCGGCGTGCTTCTCCTGCTCCCACTTCTTGAGGAAGGCCTTTTCGATGTCCTCGTAATCGAGGAGTTGACTGCCGTAGCGTGTGATCCTGGAGTAGTCGTCCAGGGCGCAATTCTCGTGAGAGTACAACCGCGAGAGAAACTCCGCCGCCATCTGGACGTGCTTGGGCTGGATGATGAGCCGCGAAAAGCTCTCATCAGTCGAGACCCGCAGCGCCGCGAAGGCGGCGGCCACACGGGCCAGGTTGTTTCGGCAGTCCGAGAGCGTGATGAGGGGCACGTCCACGGCGTAGCCGTAGATCGCCGACAGCTCCTGGGCTCGCTTGAGGCAGCAGTCCTCGGCCTCGGCCGTGAAGAGGATCTGCTCGGGCCGCAGGTTCCAGACCCAGTAGACCACCGCGCGCAGCATCTCGGGCGTGATCCGGCGGCGGTTCCCTGCCGCGCGTCTGCGATTGATGAAGGAGAGATCCTTAAGGTCACCGGAGTTGGCGAAGACCGCTATGTCTGTCCTGCGGATGATGGTGGGCGGCAGGATCGTGGTGAGCGACTCGCAGCCAAAGGAAAAGCTGTCCATCACCAGATCCTTCTTCGGGTTGGCGATCATGATGAGCCGTGTCTGGCTCTCGTAACCCTTCGACTGGACGCGGTCGATCTGGAGGAAGCCTTCCTCCATCGCCTTCGAGATGGTGCGCAAGTCCCAGTCGGGAAGGTGCTGGGCCTCATCCACCGTGAGGATCTTCCGCGAGTTTGCCGGGTAGCGGCCGACGCGGACCTGCCAGCCTTTCTGCTTGTGCTCAACCAGGGCGTAGGCCAAGCCCGTGCGCGATCCAGTGAGCCCTGAGAAGCAGTCGCCAACGTTGATGAACTCCGCGATCCGCTGGTGCGTCTGGGTCTTGCCTGAGCCGGAATCACCGATGATCACGGTGACGAGCCAGCCGCGGATGATTTCGCCGTTGAATGGCACCCAGCGGGGAGAGCAGTAGGTGAGGAGGATGGCTACCAGGATCTCCTCGCGCTCGTAGACGCGGGTGACGTTGTCGGTGAGATCCTCCAACATCTCCGCCCAAGAGACGGACTGAAAGGCCCGCAGGTGGTGAAGATTTCCCTCGATCCGGAAGCTTTCAAAGTCATCCTCGAGCGGCTCCAGCGATTCGATCAGAAACGTGACCTGTTGCGTTTTCGGGTGGCTCTTCACCCATCCGGTGGCCAAATAGTTACCAGGTTTGGGGTGCTCGCTGGAGAGATAGTAGACGCGCTTTTCGAGAAGTTCTTGCTGCTTACCGTCGATCACCTGGACCACGTTGCCTCTCTCGTCGCGAGTCTGGGTGATGCGGTTCACCTTCTGGTGGCAGAAAAACTCCTTCACCGTCGTGCGCCGCAGGATTTCGATACTGGGTTTCTGGCCGTACTTGCAGGCATACTCGCGGAGCATGGCCTTGAGCTGGACGTTGGTGGACATGCAAGAGCCGATATACTCCTGCGCGCTCTTGGGGATGACGGCCGGCTCCATGGCGCCCCGACACTCGAAGCAGCCGCCCTTCTGCATGCGCGGGCAGAAGGTGATGCGGAATTCCTCGACGGCATGGAAAGCCTCCGAGGTCTCGCCGCAAACGGTGATCTCGCAGCAGACTTTCTTATCGATCAGCTCTTTGCGTTCGATTTCCGTGAAGGACTCCAAGTGGAGCACTTCCTCGGGCCGGTCCTCCGCTTCGTAGGAGTGCGGCGGCGTTTCGTCGATGAGCTTCTGGAGATCGGCGGCCGTGAGACCGCGCTTGTGGAAGTAGTCGGTGACGTCTTTGTCGTCCTTGTCTCCTCTGAGCGGGAGAACGACGTTCTTGACCGAGCTGGCGCCGGCGATCTTTAGCGCCCGCAGGACGATGTTCCGCGCTGCGGCTTGGCCCTCACGGTCGCAGTCATAGAGGATGACGACGTCCTTGTCCCGGAAGTGGGCGCACCACTCTGGCCGGAAGACGCCGGCTCCGTGCGTGCCGGTCACGGCCATGAATCCTTCCTGCTGGAGAATCAGGCGGTCCCACTCGCCCTCGCACAAGATGACCTGCTTGCCCTGGTACTTGACCAGCTCGTCGAGACCGTAGAGCCGCGCGGGCGAGCCGTACTTGTGGCGGCCCTCGGTATAGTTGATGATCTTCGGGTCTTTCTTCGCGTTGTAGAGCCGCACGTTGACGGCGTTGCCGCGCTCGTCGCGAATGGGAATGGTGTTGCGCTGGCGTTTCGGGTCCCAGCCGATCTCATACTTCTTGAGGGTGGCGTCCGCCAGGCCGCGCTTCTCCCGCAGCCAGCGGCATACCTCCTCGTTGGCCCAAAGGTTGGCGGACCATTGCTTGATGAGGGCCTCGCGGATCGGCGGGAGCGGCGGTTTCTCCGATTGTGGCCGGGGCACCCCCAGGCGGTCGCCGAGATCGAGAAGGACATCCTTGAAGCTCAACCCCGAGGTCTGCATGAGGTAGTCGAAGGCGCTGCCCTTGCCACAGCCGGCAAAACAGCACCATTGGCCGGAGTTGCGGTTGAAAGCGAAGGAAGGGTCTTTGTCCTCGTGGAACGGGCAGAGCGCCGTCACCCATCCGTTCGTGGACGGCCGCTGCTTGGCGAGACCCTCGAAGAGTACCGAGAAGTCACTGATTCTCTCCAAGACCGCCTGCTTGTAACGCTTCCAGAGGTCATCCCGATCCGGCATGCGCGTCTCCACTGTGGTAGTGCCAGTACTTCTCGAGCAGGCGGCGCGTCAGCGCGTTGGCGTGCCTGCGGTCGCCGGCGAAGAAGACGTGGGCGCGGTACCGGATCGACCAGGAAACGAGGCTGCCGGCGACCGCCCTGGGCGAGACGTGGGAGAACGGAGCGCCCCGCAGGATCTGGGGCAGATCCGCCTCGATCACGATGGCGGCGTAGTCCAGCTCGGCCATCCGTTCGAGTTCCCGCTCGAACCGCTCCCTGTCCCGCCCTGTGACGGTGAACAGCTCCTCAAGGCGCTTCCGCTCGATCGCCACTCGGTCCTCCAGGCCGCAGAGAGAGTAATCCCCTGTTTGCAGCGTCTGCCGGCGGGACCGCGGGAAGCGGTACGGCTTCTGCTCCCGCGTGTCGATGGCCACGACTAGCTCGGGCGCCGTCATCGCACCAGTTCCCGGAGGCGCGTGTGCCGGCGCTGCGGGGCGTTCCGCTGGATGATCTTGGGGATCTCCTCCCGCTGGCCGACGAGCACGCAGACCTCGCGGGCACGGGAAACGGCCGTGTACAACCACTGCCTCTGCATGATCAAAGGCCCGAAGCTGCGGTGGATGGGGACCACGATGATCCGTGCTTCGCTGCCCTGGAACTTGTGGCAGGTGATGGCGTAGGCGAGTTCGAGGTCATTTTGATGCAGCGGGAGCTGGACCACCCGGTCCGGGTTCTCGAACGCAACCGTGATGGTTCGCTCCCGCACGTCGATATCACGGACGTACCCGATGTCGCCGTTGATGATGTCGAGGTCGTACTGGTTCTTGGTCTGGATCACCTTGTCCCCCACCTTGAGCCGGACCCCGTCGATCTTCGGGCTCGGGTTGAGCCGCTGCTGGAAGAGGTCGTTCAACGCCTTGCAGGAAAGTGCGGTCTTCTCCCGGAGCGGCGTGATGACCTGGACCTCCTTCAGGGGGTCGGCCTTGTATGACTCGGGAAACCGCCGGGAGACCAGATCCAGGATGGTCTCTTGGAGCGCTTCTTCGTCCTCACGCTTGAGGAAGAAGAAGTCCCGCGCCGTGGAGTTGCCGAGCTCGATGTCCTGGCCGTTCTTAATCCGGTGGCAGTTGCGGATGATAAGGCCTTCGTCCTGTCTCTTGATGATCGTGAGCTCGGTCGAGGGGATGGCGCCCGAGGCGATCAGGTCCTTGAGAATGTTCCCCGGGCCGACGGAAGGGAGTTGGTAGGTGTCGCCGACCAGGATCAACCGCGTCCCCGGCGCGACCGCCTCGAGGAAGCGCGCCATGAGCGGCGTGTCCACCATGCTCACCTCGTCGAGGACGATGAGGTCCGCCTCGATGGGGTTCTCAGCGTTGCGCGTAAACACGAACCTGTCGCCAACCATCTGCGGCTCGAGAAGCTTGTGGATGGTGACCGCGAGGCGCCCGCTCTGCTCGTAGATGCGCTTGGCTGCCTTGCCCGTAGGTGCCGCGAGCGCCACGCGGGACTCGGGGAACGAGCCAATGATCCGCTTGATCGTAAAGGTCTTGCCCGTCCCCGGCGCGCCGGTCAGGATGAAGACGCCACTCGCCATTGCATTGGACAGCGCTTCTTCTTGATCGCTGGCCAGCCCTTCGAAGTCGGGCTGCCCGGGCGGGAGCGTCTGACGGGCGAGGATCTTCAGCTTCTCCGCGATCAGCTTCTCGTCGTCGTGGTAGCTCTTGAGATAGACAAAGCCATCGACGGAGACGACCAGGCCGTCTTTCTCTAAGGGCCCCAGCTCGGCCGCGATCCGCTCGGACGGGACCGCCAGGATCGCCTCGGCCTCCGCCAGGAGCTTCGCCCGGGGGAGGCACGTGTGGCCCTGCCCGAAGGCTTGCTCCTTCAGCGTGTGGATGATGCCCGCGCGGATGCGGGGCGCGCCGGAGAAGTCGTAGCCGATCTTCCGGGCCACGTCGTCAGCCGTGAGGAACCCGATCCCGTCGATGGCCTCGATGAGCGCGTAGGGGTTCTCGCGGATGAGGGCCGGCGCGTCTTGGCCCCACTTCTCCAAGATCTGGTTCAGCGCGCGGCGGGTGACCTTCGTGCCGCCGAGGAGGTCCTTGAGGGCAAGCTGGAGGTTCTCGTTGGCTTCGTTATTCCTGAGCATCGCCGCGATCTCCTGGGCCCGGCGGAGCGTAAGGCCCGGGATCTCAGTGGCGACTCGTCCCGGGTCCGCT
>Ga0197142_1004875_pt1 | contig 10695 bp, 6 predicted proteins | sample GBS60_MetaG_FD_148614 | JGI IMG/M metagenome (GOLD analysis project Ga0197142, IMG submission 148614) | Sediment microbial communities from Great Boiling Springs, Gerlach, Nevada, United States - GBS 60_MetaG | ecosystem: Environmental > Aquatic > Thermal springs > Hot (42-90C) > Sediment...
TTAACTGTTCACGCTGTACAAGCTTTGCAAAAGAAAGGAATCAAGGCAGTCATTGTTAATAACAATCCTGAAACAGTGTCCACAGATTATTCCACTTCGGACAGATTGTATTTTGAACCCCTAACAGTAGATTTTGTAGAAAAAGTTGTGCGTAACGAACAAGAGGGCTTGTTGGGAGTCATCGCTCAGTTTGGTGGTCAAACAGCGGTGAACTTGGCTCAAGAGCTTGAAGATAGAGGAATTAAGATTTTAGGTACTAGTGCTAAAGCCATTAATTTGGCTGAAGATCGTCAAAAAACTGGTGAAATTGTAGCCGACTTAGGTTATCGGATGCCAGATTGGAGAATTGCCTGGAGCAGGTCAGAAGTCTTGGCTAAGGTTGCTGAACTACAATATCCGGTACTCTTACGTCCGTCTTTTGTACTAGGTGGTGAAGGAATGCGGATTGTGTATTCGGAAGAGCAAGTGAAAGAATATCTAGAGCAATATGCCCCTATGTTCGAACGATCAGTCCAAGAAGTAGGTGACCTGTCTGCTCACCAGCACCTATCTGAGTTATTTGTTGATAATAATTGGTCTGCCATTAACAACGATAAAAAATTCAACAAGCCCTTGCTAATTGATCAATTTTTGGATGGGGCTATTGAAGTAGATATTGATTTTATTAGTGATGGCGAAAAGACTTACTGTTTTATTTTAGAACAATTAGACAAGGCTGGTATCCATTCGGGCGACAGTGCCTGTGTGTTTCCTGCTCAAAATTTGACTAAAGAAATTCAAGATAAATTGGTACAAATTACCAGGGATATTAGTCGAGCTTTTGGTGTGATAGGCATTGGCAATCTACAATGTGCCATTAAGGATGGTGAAATATTTGTTTTAGAAGTTAATCCTCGAGCTAGTCGTACCGTTCCGTTTGTGTCTAAGTGTTTAGGTTTTTCTTTAACCGAATTAGCTACTAACGTTATTTTAGGTGAAAAGTTGCCAGAATTCGAGTTTGATTTGGAGTACTATAAAAATCCGGAGTATGCTTGGTCGTTAAAGCAAGAGGTAGTTTATAAAGAGCAACCAATTAGGAAAATTAAACCCAAATTTGTAGCTATTAAATGGCCGGTTTTTTGTTTAGAAAAGTTACCAGGAGTGAATCCAACTTTAGGGCCGTTAATGAAATCTACTGGAGAAGCGATGACTGTGGGTAGAACTTTTACAGAAGCCTATAAAAAATGGACGGATCCACAAAGCTTAGAAGAAATTAGAGTGTATTTGTTATAAGTGTAATTTGATGAATGTTTGGAATTGGCTGAAGTGGCTATAAGTGTTCTGTTTTCAATTCTACAGGCTAGCGGTAAACAACTGACCATTCTATTCGGTGATTAATAAATACGCTTAAATTGTAACCTCACATGAGCAACTCTTGCTTAATTTTAATCTAAGCACCACACTAGCCAGTTAGGACTGTTTAGTTATTGTGGGATTGCGATAGTTTTTGTTTCTGCATAAAGAAAACAATATTTTAGATAAATCTAAACCTAAGTTTTGAATAGTTGTTCTAAAACCTTGAATAATTTGAATAAGTTTTCTAAAACTATAGTTCGGCTAAGACTGTTCCTAATAAAAAATTAGATTTTTCACAAAAATTATTTAAAATAAATGTCTAGGGTTTAGACGTACTTGTACCTTATAAACTTGACTTAAATTTATAATTAAATCTCTAAATTGAGCAAATCGAGAGTATTGTCTGGGGTATTTGACTAGGAGGTGATAAGAATAAAAATTTTTTCTTTTGAAAAATCTGGCTGGGTAGGGCTGAGATACTTCTATTTCAGGAAACTGAGTGGTATATTTGTTAAGCTCTACACCTAGTTGTTTAAGTCTGATTTCTGCTTGGTCAGGTTTTTTTTCTTGAGTAGTTAGTAAAAGCAAATTCTTAAAAGGAGGAAAACCAAATTGTTGTCGATGTTTAGATTCTTCTTGTAAAAACTCAAAGTACCAATGTTTAATACCTGTAGGAATTCCTAGACTAGTATTGGCTATCAATAAATTCTGAATTAAAGGTAAGCTTGAATTAGCTGTATCAAAAATAATTTCGGCAGTATGGTTAACTCGAAGTAAGACTTCAGCTAAGTTTTTGGCTACTTCTTCGCTGGTAAGATAATCTGGATTAGCCAACAAGTTTTCGGCACTAACAAACACAATTCGGTCAAATTGTTCGTAGGCAATAGCTGGGTCAAACAGTCTGGTAGTTACGAAATAACTAATTTGGGCTTTTTGAAAAATCTCTTGAGGAGAGTCTGCAGGTAGTTGATTTTTGATTTGGTCAAAACGGTACACTGGCCTATTTAAGGTTGCTAAATTTTCTACAAGCTCTTCAATTCCACCATATTTTGAAGACAAATTTTTAGAGTGACATTGCGGGCACTGATCAGGATAAGCAAAAAAAGTTTGACATTGGTTGCAAAATAGCTCTAAGGTGTTGGCTACTTGACGGTAAGTAATTAAATTGGCGTCGCAGTTTGGACAACCAAAGAGGTGGCCACACTGTTTACAAATGGTCAATTGATACAAACCTTTTCGTGGCAAAATCAGTAGGGTTAGCATAAGGCAAGTCACTACTAGGTAGGTTCTATAAACAAATTTATAGTTATGTTTCCGTCAAACGATCCCCAGCCGGTCAAACCCAGTTTACTTGAGCGTTACCACCCGGAACAGTTAAAGCAACTTTTATTTAGTTTTTATTTTCTAATTATTTTTTGTTGGTCAACTATTCAGTTTATCACTATCTTTTTTCCAGCGATTATCTACGACAGTCCAGTGGTAGCTAACTATCTAATTCAAGGCGAGTTGGTTACCAACCGACAAACTGAAGTTAGTCCAGTAGTTAGAGTGGTGGATTTGTATATCAAAATTATATTGATTGTGATTAACAGTTTTGTTGGCACCTTATTTTTGGTCATTGTGGTCTTGCCAAAAATTAGTAAAAATAACGCTGTAATTTTGGGTATTTTAATGATTATAGGCTATGCGTTGCCAATTGTAGGTAATGTTTGGAGTATGTTTTTCAATGGTGAGTTGAATAACTTAGTTACTGTAAACAAAGTTATTGTGAGTACTGTACAGATACCACTTACTTGGTGCTTAATTTTGTTCGGATATTACTTGTATCAACAATATTTTACTCAAAAGTAGGCCTAACTTTGGGTTTAAGTGAAACTTAAAGCTTTATCGATAAAAACGAATTCTTGGTGGTTAGCTAATCTAACTTTTGCTAAAACTAAAATCAATTTTTGATGGTGAGTTTTTGTACAGGTTTCTAGTTTGATCAGTTAAATATGTTTCACCAATTTGTCCTGGTTTGATAATCTTGCTTAAAAAGCCATGGCTCTAATTGCATGTTGCAAACACTTAACTCAACTAGCTAAAACTTGTTTTTGGTGGTTTTTCAGGAGGTAAGCGAAAAAATTGTTACCCTAAGTACTAGCTAACAGTTGTTTTTGACTGAGATTAAAACTCTTAAGGTCTTGTAATTTTGACTAATAATTGATGAAATAGGTTAAAGTTTCGATTAAATGACCTAACTGTTTCGACAAAACAACTCTAAGACGAGTTTTTAGAATCAATAAAAAGTTGTTAGCAACGGCTAGTCGATTGTCACAAAAAAAGATATAGCTCGTTCAAACATCTAATCTAAAACTAAGCTTCTTAGTTTGTATTGCTGTCGATTTTTATTGATTAGATTACAAAAAATCAGTTATTCCTTACTACCAGTGTCTCGCGATACGTATTCGTCTTCCACTGTATTAAAAATTATTCGATCTCCAGTCTTAATGAACGTTGGCACTTTAACGATTATTCCGGTTTCCAAAACGGCGTCTTTATAAACGTTACCAGACGTATTACCCTTATCCACAACTTCTGCTGTATTGGTCACTAAAAAACTAATTTTTACTGGTAATTCTACCGCAATTGGACGATCGTTAAAATATTGAATATTTACCTCTAAACCTTCTTTTAGATAACCTTCTTTACCTCCTAGCATTTCTAGAGGTAATTCAATGGTTTCAAAACTATCGGTAAGCATAAAGCTGACTGTATCTCCACTAATATACATAAAGGTAGCCGGTACTTTGCGCAAATCTGCTTCTTCCACAGATTCTCCACTTTTAAAGTTGTATTCTATATTGTTGCCAGTAACCAAATTTTTTAAAACGCATTTTTTGACTGGCTTGCGTTGTTGCATTCTTAAAAATTCGCATTTAGTAACCACACAAGGTTGGTTGTTAAAAATGATGACTGAGCCAGTTTTGATGTCTGAAAAGTCAAGCATAAGACTTACAGATTAAATTACTAACAATTAACATTGCTTACTTAAAATTTTTTTAGCCAAAGTGATTTTGTCTCTAATTTTATGGTCGTTTTGAATCAATTCTTTAATCTTATTGTAACCATGCATTACAGTAGTATGGTTACGCCCGCCAAAAAGTTTGCCAATTACCGGATAGCTCAAATCTAGCTCGTGTTTACATAACCAAAAAGCTATTTGTCTGGCTAAAGCCACGTTCTTTTCCCGACTAGAACCTAACAGTTCGTTTTTATCTATCGAAAACAAACGACATACGGTTTGTAAAATGGTTTCTGGCGTCACTGTATCAATAGGTTTAGTTAATAAATCTGAATCAGTTATTTGACTCTGATAGACTGAAAGTAGCGAATCTAATTCTTGGTCAGTAAATTCCAAATGAGGCATTAACCGGATTCTAGCTTGAATTTTATTTAAAACACCTTCCAGATCGCGAATGTTAGTGTTTACTACCTGGGCTATTTTGAAAATTTTTTGGTCATCTAGAGGCAAATTCAGCCTTGCAACCTTGTCTTTTAGTATGGATAAACGATCTTCCAGTTCTGGAGGGAAAATATCTACCACCATGCCTGAATTAAATCTAGAAACTAACCTTTCAGGTATGCCTACCAGTTCGTGTGGGGGTTTATCTGAGGTAAGCACGATTTGCTTATTGTTTTGGTGAAGATAGTTGAAAATGTGAAAAAATACTTCTTGAGTGCTTTCTTTACCAGCAAAGAATTGAATATCATCGATAAGCAATAAATCAATAGAATTATAGTATTCACGAAAATAATTAGTTTCCTTTCTCTGTAAGCTAATAATCCATTGATTGATAAAGGTTTCTGCGGGGATATATTTAATGTTATAATTAGGTTTAACTTCTAAGGTCTTGTTACCAATAGCTTGAATTAAATGGGTTTTACCCAAACCTACTTTAGAGTGAATAAATAAGGGATTGTACAGCTTGCCCATGTCAGCGATGATGGCGTTGGCCACTCCAGCGGCTAACTCGTTACTGCGAGTAATTACGAAATTTTCAAAAGTATATTTAGGATTGAGATTGTTTAGGCTTTTTTTAGGTAAATAAGTGGAGATTTTTTCAGGCTCGGAATTGTCTTCAGCAGATTTTTCGTTAGTCACTTCGGACGCTGGCTCCAAAGTCAAGGACTGTTGAATTTTTTGTTCTGTTTCGGGAGGTTTGATTATTTTATAGGCTATATGAATTACTTGAGGATAGTACTTAGCTATTGATTCTAATAATTCTTTACGAAACCGACGATCAATGTATTGTTTATGAAAATCTGAGGGTACGGTAATCACAATTTTGCGGCCACTTTCTTGCATTTCCACAAACTCAGACAAAGCAAACCAAGTCTTGAACTGGCTGGTAGTTAGTTTAGTTTTTAAATCTTCCAAAACCAATGGCCAATAGTCTTTTAGTGCGGGCATGGACAAGCAGTTATCTAAGTTATTTTAGAAATTCTAGAGTAGAAAATAGGACGTTATACAGGTAAGAAAATTTTACCAACGGATGGATAACTGGGTTTTTAAAAAGCGAATCTTTGTCAAGAGTTCTATAGGTTGAAAAATTATGACTAATTTCATTCTATTACTAGAAATAGTAATTACTCATTTTTGTCTACTAAGTCTTCAAAAAGACTTTGGGTTTGACTTTCTAAATACTGTTTTTGTTTGTTTTGATAGTATTTTTCTACCACAGTTTTCTGAGTTAAAGCAAGTTCGGTAGCGAGACCATTTTCTTTTAATAATCTAGTGCGTACTTGTTTGCGTAAATCAGCAATAATTTTGCCATTAGTTTGTTTGGTCTGGGTAAAATCTAGCATTTTTGGGGGTCTAAGGTTTTGTAGGTTATAAGTTTGAACAGCTTTAACGTCTAAATGGCTAATTTCTGGTAACCAGCGTTTGACAAACGTACAGTCAGGGTCTTTTTCCAATAAGTTTTTGTCTGGATCGTAAATTCTAAAGCTGGGTGATAGGGGGTTGGTAATACCAGCTTGCATTTGCCATTGCCAACTATCTATAGCAATATCACCATCCACCAAAGTATTCATGAAATGTCGTGCTCCCCAATGCCAACTAACGCCACAATTGATACATAAAAAAGTGGCACACATAGCCCGCATGCGAAAATTTAACCAGCCCACGGCTTGCAGTTGTTTCATAGCTGCGTCAATTAATAAAAACCCAGTTTCTCCCTGTTTCCATCTTTCGTAATATTCAGTTTGTGAAGAGTTTAAATTCCAATTATACCACTGATCAAATTCAGGATACCAGTTTTGGTCTGCGTAGTGGGGGTAAAAATACAATTTTTGAGTAAAACTTTCTCGCCACCGCAGTCTATCTAAAAAACTTTGTAAACTAAAAACTAATTTTGGTTTTTGTTGGTCTTGAAGTAGTTGAATTTTTTGATAAGTTCTTTGATAAATCTGTCTAACCGACAAGGTGCCCCACATGATGTGTGGTGATAAGTGAGAAGTAGCGCCTAAATAAGCTGCTTCCGGACGAGACAATTTCCAGTGATAACCTACAAACCGGTGGTTTAAAAAACTTTCCAAAGCTAGCTCAGCTTGGCTGGTACCACCAGTAAATAAAGGGCTTTTTAAGCCTACAAAAAATTTATATTTTTGCTGAAATTCCGAAAAAGTAAGGCACTTAATACCTGCCTTGTGCCAAAATTTCTCGGCTAAACTAAAGTTCGTGCGAATGGTTTTTGGTGTGGGAAAAATTGTTTGTTGTTGGTATTCATAATAACGCTTTCTCCAGTCCGACATCTCAGTCGGATCAAGTAATAAAAAATTGGAGTTGCCAAGATAGACTTTACAATTATATTCTTTAGCCAAAGTTAAGACCATTTGGTCACGTGTTTGCCCATAACTAATTTGTCGATCTCGGTTAAAATAGACACTAAGTACAAACTGTTCTTGGGCTTGACGAAAAATTTGTTGCCAAACCTCTTGGCTATTACCTTCCAATAAATATAATCGCGAGCCCAACTTTTGTAAATTTAAGTCTAGTTCTTGCAAAGATTCCAACATAAACCTAACTCTTAGTTTGCCTATATCTGGCCATTGCTGGAAAAAATAAGGATCAATAATGAAAATTGGCCAAACTTCGATTTCGGAATACCGACAAGCCTGCCACAAGCCTTGATTGTCCGAAATTCTTAAGTCCCTACGAAACCAAAACAAATTTAACCGCATTTTAGAGTTTGTTTGATTCATAAACTACACACGGGATAATTCAACACTTAAATTTACAACTTAAAGTTAACTAATTTGTCTAATTTACATTTCTTTATTAGTAGTTAGAACTACTTAACACTTCTGAAACCAATTTTGTTGTTTTTTCTGAATATTATATAACTAGCAACAACACTTTTTCCAAGTTCTATAATTTTGCTAGTGACTAATCTGGACCTTGTATGTTTTATGTAAATTAGCCGCCAATAGTAAACAAATTGGAATTGATTTAACTTGGTTTGATTTTAATTGGCTATAAGTTTAGTTGATTAGTTAGCCAAAACTTAGTTAACCAAAATTTAGATTGTGTGTTTGTGTTAAGATTTACCTCAACTTTAGCTAAAATGGACTAGCTTGGGGTTAACCAAATAACTTTTATTGAGGTAGTTGTTAGCAAGTAAAGCTGTCCTTTTGTATATTTATTTTTGGTTGACTGGTAAATTTTAACTCAATTTAATTGTTCTTAAGAAATTGAAAACTAAACTAGATTCTATCTAAACCAATTTGCCAAGTGTTGTACAAATTCAAGTTTGTTTGGATTCTCTCAAGCTTAACAAATATTTTTCAGCCTCAATTCTTTTAATTTCCTTAATTACTTCATAAATGTCACCATCCATGATAGCAGCCAAATTACTCCAGTTGCGGTTGTAGCGATGATCGGTTAAACGATCTTGCGGAAAGTTATAAGTGCGAATTTTTTCACTTCGGTCAGCCCGACCCACTTGTTGTTGGCGTTGAGCATTTTCTTGAGCTAATCTTTGTTCTTCATAAAAGTTAAAAACTCTACTAGTTAGTACTTGTAAAGCCTTTTCTTTGTTTTGTTGTTGACTACGTTCGTCTTGGCTACGAGCTTCAATACCAGTAGGAATGTGTCTTACTCTGACTGCAGAGTAGGTAGTGTTTACGCTTTGACCACCGGCACCCTGGCTTGTGGAAACGATAATTTCGATATCCTTCGGATCTAGTTTAAAATCGTTATTTTTATCTATTAAAGGCAAAATAGCCACTGAAATAGTGGATGTATGAATGCGCCCTTGCTTTTCGGTTACTGGTACCCGTTGCACTCGGTGAACTCCTCCTTCATATTTAAACCAGCTATAAACCTCGGAGCCATAAATTTCAGCAATTACTTCTTTAAAACCACCTTCTGGGTTAGGACTAGTACTGACAATTTTTAGTTGAAAACCCAAACGCTCGGCTAGGTAAGTGTACATTCTCAGTACTTCACTGGCAAAAATCGAGCTTTCGTCACCTCCTGCCCCAGCTCTAATTTCCAAAATGACGTTATATTCATCACGACTATCTTTTGGTGACAAATAGGCTAACAAATTACTATGAGCTAATTCTAATTGGGCTTGTTGCTCGGCTAGTTCTTCCATGACCAAACTTTTTAGCTCATCGTCTTCCTTTAGCTCGGTTAATAACCGCTGGTTGTTAACAATCGACTCAGTGAGTTGTTTAATCGATTTAGCCAAGGTAAACTGAGGTTCTAGCTGTTTTTGTAGCTTGGACAGCTCAATCAGTTGTTTGGTGTCGGTAGTAGCCAACATCTTTTCGGTTAATGTTTGGTAATTATGGATAATTTCCTCGATCGGTAGCTGGATCATAACCAATTTACTTTAGCCATGAATTTATAATTCAGTCAAGTCTTCAGAATTAGCTCTTGTGTAAACAGAATTGCGAATTCTATCCTCAAATTACCTTGGGTTAGGGAGTTATTATTCTTACTTTGGAAATACCTCAAAATGGCTGAAATACTTAATAAAAGGTTGTTTTTACGAGTTTTAGGTAATAACAGAGCCACCAAAGAAAGATCAGTTAATTAACTTTTTTAGTCAGATAGGAAAACTTAAGTAGCTCAACCTAGTTGAGCATCAGAAATCAAACATATATAGCTATTTTTAACAATTTTTAGTTCACTCTTGACCGATCTTAATTTTTCTGAAAGCTAATCTTTGCTAGCTGAGCTACCCCAAAAAGGCTTTCAAGCTTAAACAGAGCTAGTTTTTAGCCAAATTATAAGAAATGCTTCTAGTTTTTAGGTTCAGATTGAACAAAGATAAAATTAATTCTTCGATACAATGCCAAATCGTTTATCTAAATCAAAAACTAATCCTGACTTTAAAATTCATAGAAATGTCCGTTTCGTGAAAACTTCCAGACCAAACCTAACCAGCCAACCAAGATCTCAAGGTTGGTTAAACTGGTTTTACAAACTGTTTAATTGGCCATCGTTTTTAAGTAAACCAGAAAAAACTACAGAAAACATTCAACTTCCAGTAAAATCAAAATCTGGTGTTGAGTCTAAAAAAATTGTCTTTCACCAATCAAAGAGGATTCGCCAAACAGTTGAGGCAAATCAAAAAGTTAAAGTTTTTGCACCTAATTCGACCAGAATAAACAGTTCTCAAGCTTATTTGAACAGTCAAGCAAACATTAAAACTCTTTCTGAGTCTCTCTTGTCTTTCAAGAGCAACTGGTTTTTCAATTGGCAAGAAAGTGTTTTGAGTTTAAAAACTAAATGGAGTCAAACTCGATTGTTTCAGCGTGCCCACGAAACAGTTGTTAGATTGTTAATCATAAGTAGTGTAGGATTTATTATTTATTTAACCTTTTTTGATACTTACTTTTTAGTTAACAAGTACGAGATTGTGTTTGCTAAAAATTCTTATTTAGATAGTCAAAATCTTCAAAAAATCATTACCAATTTTCAGCAACAAAAGTTTTTGGGTGTGCTACCTAACAACCAATTTTGGTTTATCAATGAACGCAGTTTATATAATCTAGCCCGCCAGATTAACCCTGAAGTAACTCAGGTAAAGATTTTAGCTAGAACTTGGCCAAACCAGGTAAAACTGGAAATTACCACCAAACCAATCTTGGTCACTCTGGGCTTAAATAACGGCCAAGAATATTGGCGTGTTGGGCAAACTGGACGGATTGTTAGCAAAGACGAAGCTAATTTAAGGGAAAATTTAGTAGTAGTGGAATATCCTGTGGTATTAACAGTCGGTAGTCAAGTGGCAACTCCTCAAGAGATTAGTTTCGCCAATTACTCTTTTGAGCAAAGACCAAACCAACTTAACCGTTTTTGGT
>Ga0197142_1004876_pt1 | contig 10694 bp, 7 predicted proteins | sample GBS60_MetaG_FD_148614 | JGI IMG/M metagenome (GOLD analysis project Ga0197142, IMG submission 148614) | Sediment microbial communities from Great Boiling Springs, Gerlach, Nevada, United States - GBS 60_MetaG | ecosystem: Environmental > Aquatic > Thermal springs > Hot (42-90C) > Sediment...
CCCGTGGAAAATGAAACGGAGGGTCGGCGGGACTTTCAACCAGAGCTTACCCGTGCCCAATACAAAACCGGCCTCGGTATTCCCAATCCCGGTGGCAAACTCCCCAAAAGCGCCCGCCGTGCAGGTGTGGCTATCGGTGCCGAGTAGCACTTCCCCTGGACGCGTATGGCCTTCTTCCGCTAACGCAATGTGACAGACGCCCTTGTACCGCGGCGTACCCACATCGTAAAAGTACGGGAGGTCTTGTTCCCGAGCGAATTGGCGGAGGATATCCACGTTCCGATGGGCCATGGCATCCTGGGTGAAGATGTAATGGTCCGGGATGATCACCACCTTATGCCGGTCCCACACCTTGGCTTGGGGACCAAAGTGCTTCTGGAACACCCCGATCGTCCCCGGCCCACACACATCATGGGTCATTAGAACATCTACATTGACCCATACATTCTCGCCCGGCAAGACATATTCGCGTCCCGAAGCACGGGCCAGAATCTTCTCGGTCATCGTCATCGCGGGCATAGACCGTACCCTTCTGTCAAGAACCAGCCTTGCGGGCAGCTTCCTTGTCTTGTCCCAAGGGTTACTCGCTTTTGACTTCATTGTAGCAGGCATTGCTGAGGGTCCAGAGGTGGCCCTCGTGCTGGGTTGGTCTATAAAGGCTTGCCTGAGCCTGAGAAAGCGTACCTCCTCCGCGAACCCCAGCGGAAGACGGCTGATTTCCTCCACGAACCCCAGCGGAAGACGGCTGATTTCCTCCACGAACCCCAGCGGAGATGGCTGATCTACCATCAGAGGGCTAACCTGAGAAAGACTGATCAACCAATGGGAGGCCCGCCGGAAAGGGCTGAGCGGGTCGTTGCTCGGTTGGCTGGGGCTGGACGGCTCAGATTGGGTCTCTCGAAATGCTCAGGATGGCTCTCTCGAAGGAAGGGAAGAGTGGGTGGATGAAAATCGCTTGTGCAATATGTGACGGGCCAGACGACTCAAGTAGACTGTCAAGCCCACGGTGGCCAGCAGACCCAAGCCAAGGAGAAACCATTCTCCGCTACTGCGTTCCGTTGTGGTCGTTCCCTGCCAAGTCCAGCGTCCCCAATATCCGAGAGAGACATAGAGGAAGGTTCCCGGCATCATGGCAAAGAAAGTAGCCAAGGCACAGGGCCAGAATCGGATCGCCGTCAGGCCGTAGAGGTAGTTCTGGAGGTTGAAAGGGATTGCAGGGGAAAGACGAAGCAGCACCACGAGTCGCCAGCTGCTTTGTCGAAGGGCCTCATCCCAAAGCTGCCAGTGGGGGCGACCAGCCAGGAAACGCTCCAGTACGCCACGCCCCAGTCGGCGGGCCAGGAGAAAAGCCAGGCTGGCTGCCAGATTCGCCGCGACCGTGCACAGCGCAAAGCCCCATCCCAAGCCGAACCATGCACCACCGGCGACGGCAAAGGGCCAAGCGGGCAACAGCAGCAGCACCGCCAGGACATAAAACACCACGAAGAGGAGAGCCAGGATTGGGCGATCTTGCCTCTCCAACCACTCGTAAGTGGCCGACCACCAACCGTGTTGTTCCAGCCAGCGTCCAACAATCACGAGCATCAGGATCAGCAGGACGATCGCCGCCCCACGACGATATGCGTGACGATATGTCTGTGGCACCCCTTGATCCTCGCCAGGGAAGAAGAGTAGGCCGTTCCGAACTCCGCTGCCTCCCCGCCATTTTTCCTCAGGAGCGTATCGGCATCCCCTCGTCGGATCCGTCCCAAGTCGGCCTCCGTGGCGGAATATTCCGGAGCTATTCTAGGATGGGTGCATTTGAGTATCGATCGTGGAAAAGGTCTTGAACAGAATGAAACGTTGTTTCCCAGTGCTCTCAAGAGTCCGTTCCAGGGTCGCAGGAAGGCCGGGTTGCTCTCTCGGTCCGTCGGGGAGTACGTCGCCCTCATGTCTCGCTGACGCAATTCACCCTATCCTTCGTTCAGGCATTTCACAGCCCCCAATTTCCCCTTCGCGGAGCGTTTCCAAAGACTTGCCGATCCAGCCCAGAATGTGTATCGGCTTCGGGAGAAAGAGAATCGGATCGGATTGAGCCGGAGCAGCATCAGGCGTATGTCACGGCCGGCGACGGTAGAAGGCGGCTCAGGCATCCTGAACGAGCAGCTCTCACTCCTGCGGTCGGGCTGCAAGGTAGCGGGCAAACGGAATGTTATGACGGACCCGGGCATAGTCGAAGGTTCCATACCGTTGCTCCCACCGGGGGATGGCTTGTGCGGTTCGGTCATCGTCACGGGCGGCCAGGACAACGGTATAGAACCATTCTTTCCCGAAGAGTTCGCAGCGATCGTCCACGAAGACGTGATGATGCGGTGCGTAAAAGATGACAAAACCGCCATCACAGTAATTGTTGAACAGGCGTGGTGACAGTTGGGATGAATATTGTTCCGCTTCCAAGGTAGACAAGACCCCGATGGACCATTCACTCGCGATCGGAATGGCGTTGAGATGATACAGAAAGCGTTGGGATGATGCGGAAGAGTAAAGGACAGTGGGCTCCACGGGAGTACCAAGGCCCTGCTATGACGACTTCTGTGTTAGCTTTGCCCGAAAGTCTGGATTCGGGTTGGCGGGCGCTGCTGGAGGCGCAAAGGCGTCAACCCTATTGGAAAGCGCTCGCAGACTTTCTGAGCCTGGAGTGGCAAAGGCACACCGTCTATCCTCCCCCGGAGGATATTTTCAATGCCTTTCTCTACACCCCGTTGTCCCGTGTGCGGGTGGTTCTGTTGGGTCAGGACCCTTATCCCAACCCCGGGCAGGCTCATGGCTTGTGCTTTTCGGTTCGACCGGGTGTGCCCTGGCCGGCTTCGCTCCGGAACATTTTGCGAGAGTTGCAAACCGATCTGGGTATTCCTCCACCCACGCATGGCTGCCTGATCCCTTGGGCGCGACAAGGGGTGCTGTTGCTCAACACCTGCCTGACGGTACGAGCAGGTCAGCCCCAATCCCATACAGGTCAGGGTTGGGAACAATTCACGCAGGCAGTCCTTCAAACCCTCGATGCTTTTTCCCATCCTCTGGTCTTTCTCCTATGGGGGAAGGCGGCCCAGAAAACCGCTGCGGTCGTGGACCCTCGTCGGCACTACTTGCTCAAAGCTCCTCATCCTTCTCCTCTTTCGGCTCACCAGGGCTTTTTCGGCTCGCGTCCCTTCTCCCGGACCAATGCCATTCTCCAACAGATCGGTTTGCCGCCTGTGGACTGGCAACTGCCGCCCCTGGAGGTAATCCCAGAGAACATTTCGACTCCGGTGCTTCTTCCAAGCTGGGAATAGCGGTGTGTTCCCGTCAGTTCCCCCTGTGGATGTATTTCCCTGGAGGGCCCTAGCCTGTGACAATACTTTGGTACCAAGCTTGCTTTTCAGGCCGACCCTGCGTCGCATTTCCCTTGGGGGGGCCTTAGCTTGTTACAAACCGTCCTGAGAAATGCGGCCTTGGGAGGCTTCAGCTGGTGGTATCCGCCTTCGTTGGTCCAATGCTATGATGTCTGAGAAGGGAAGACCGAAGGGGTCGAGGTGTGATCCCAGCTTCCCTGGGCAGTATACCGTCAAGAGCATCTGCACCCGGGATGCTCGGGATGTTGAAGGCAGCCTCCGTATATTTCGTGCCCATAAGGGCAGCCGATTTCGCCTGGATACGGGGGCAAGCCGACTTGAGTCACCGTCTTGGTGGAACAACACGAAGGAATCCTGCTATGTCTCCGGTATTTCGCTGGTGGTGGTTGGGCATAGGTTTGCTGGGGATGGGTGGCTTTTCTCCGGAAGTGTCAGCCCAGCGGGAGTACGGTTTTGATAACCGCAAGGGTTCGGGCCAGCCGTACCTTCCGCCGCAGGAGACGGTCGCCCGTTTCCAGGTGCCCGAGGAGTTCGAGGTCAAGTTGTTTGCGGCGGAGCCTATGGTGACCAATCCCATCGCCTTCACGGTGGATGAGAAGGGTCGCCTCTGGGTGATCGAATGCTTCGAGTATCCCAAACGTACTCCCAAGGGGAAAGCTCCGCGGGACCGGATCGTCATTCTGGAAGATACCGATGGAGATGGTGTAGCGGACCGGCGGACCGTTTTCGCAGAAGGCAAGGATTTTCCAGTCCCCGAAGCCCGCAGGCGTGCTGGCTTGGGGGCTTTCGACCTGGCAAGTGGCATCGAAGTGGGATACGGCGGAGTCTTTGTCGGTGCTCCGCCATATCTGTGGTTCATCGAGAATCGCGGCGACCGACCGGGGCGCTTCGAAGTCTTGCTGGAGGGTTTCGGAAGCCAGGATACCCATGAGACGCTCAATACGTTCCAGTGGGGTCCGGATGGTTGGCTTTATGGTTTGCACGGTATTTTTACTCAGTCGGAGGTGCGCTCGGCTCAAGCGGGGGCGAATACGCCGCCCGTGCGGCTCAACGCCGCTGTGTGGCGTTACCATCCTCGGGACAAACGCTTCGAAGTGTTCGCGGAAGGGACCAGCAATCCCTGGGGTATGGACTGGCGCAACAGCGATGGTCAATTCATCCTCTGCTGCTGCGTCATTCCTCACTTATATCACATCGTCCCGGGAGGGATTTATCAGAGGCAGGCCGGTGCTAGCTATCACCCCTATGTGTATGGTTATCTGCGGGAAATTTGCGACCACACCTTCCACAAGGAAAGCGGTTGGGCTCACGCCGGCTTGATCAGTCTGGATGTGCCCCATTTGCCCAAACGTTTTCAGAACAGTGTCATTTTCGGCTCCATCCACGGCTGCAGCATCAAGCAAAATATTCTGGAATCACGCGGCAGCACTTATCGAGCACGCCGAGGCGAGGACTTCCTGCGTTCGGGGGACAAGAACTTCCGCCCGATCAATCTGAAATGGGGTCCGCTGGGGGATATTTACGTCATCGACTGGCACGATCAGCATCCCTGTCACCAGACCCATCCGGATGACTGGGATTATAAGCATGGTCGGATTTATCGGATTCAACTGCGGGGAACAGCCAGCCGGCGTGCGGACGATTTGAGCCGACTCGATGGAGCGGCGTTGCTCCGGGAGGCACTCTCGGACCATCCCTATCGGTGGCGGACCGCATTGCGTTTGCTCTATGAGTTGCCGACCGAGCGGAAGCCGACGCTGGCAGAGGCCGAGCGACTTGAAGCCTTCCGCCGTCACCCCGTTCGTCAAGCCTGGATCAGGCAAGCCCTCTCTCCGCAGGCATTCCGCGATGTGTCGGCATTTGCTCCCGAGCAGCCCCCACTCAAAGATGCGCCCCCGGAGCTGCTCGTCTGGCAGATCCGTCTCCTGGCAGAATCGTCGAACACGATCAGTGAGCAGACGATGAGGTCATGGGCGAGTTGGGCCGCAACCCTCCCCTCGGCCCCTGTGCGGAGGGAACTGGCTTCCGCGGCGTTACGCTGGGCTGATCAGAATGATGTGACACCGTTGGTGCGGGCCTTGATGTCCCATCAGGAGGACGCCCAGGACCCGGTCATCCCCCAACTTTTGTGGTTGACCTACGAGAAACTGCTCAGTCGGCAGATACGGGGTGAGGCGTCGTCCGTTGCTCCGGGGGGGCGGCAGGGGGCATCTGCGGGGACGAATGGGGTCGTTGAGCAACCAGGAGCGGCCGCAGCAGCTGATGTACGATCTACTCCAACCCACGCCCGCGGAGCAGGACCTTCCCCGGGGACCTCGGAACGGTCGGTGGAGAAGGGATCAGTAGAGGAAGAATTGATGTGGTTGGCTCAGCAGGCTCCGAACAATGCCTTGATTCGGGATCAGTTGGTTCCCCGAGTCCTGCGGCGTATAGCGTCTACGGGTCGGCCGGAACTTGTCCAACGCTGCCTGGATTTCGTGCAGCAGGTCTCGGATCGAAGGACGCGCGAGAGGGCTCTGGAAGGCCTGCTCGCCGCCTTGGACAAGCAGACGATTGCACCACCGAGCAACTGGACTGTCGTGCGGGACGAATTGCTCCGCAGTGAGCATCCGCCCTTCGTTGCGGCAGTCCAGAAACTATCGGTGAGTTTTCGGGATCCTCAAGCCGTGCAGCGAGCTTTACAGACCTTGCAGGATAGGCGGCAACCGGCACCGGTTCGGATTGAAGCGATACGGCAGCTGGCGGTTTTGCAACCGACGGAGGGTGTGTCGGTCTTGTTATCTCTGGCTGCTCAACACCAAGAGCAGGAGGTGTTGGCCGTCGAAGCGGTACGAGCTCTGGCCGCGTTTTCCGATCCGCAAGTGGCAAACGGCTTGCTCCAGTCCTGGCCGCGTCTGACAGGGGTAGTCCGTGCAGAAGCCCTGCAAACACTCTCCAGCCGCAAGGAGTGGGCCAGGAAGTTGCTTCAGTCTGTCGCCCAGGGAACGATCGAGCGGACCGCCTTGACGGACAATATCATCCTCCGTTTGCAAGCGTTTCAGGATCGAGAACTCAATGCCCTGATCGAGAAGCACTGGGGTCGCACTCGAGCCACCCCTGCGGAACTGGTCCAGCTCATCGAACGCACCCGCGCTGCCCTGGATGATGCTCCTGCTTCCTACTTGCGGGGTCGCAAAGTGTTTGAAACACAATGTGCCAAATGCCACAAATTCGAGGGGCAAGGCGCAGAAGTCGGGCCCGCTCTCGACGGTGCAGGACGGGATATCGACTACATTCTCGTTAATGTTCTGGATCCTAACCGTGTCATCGGCGCCCCTTACTTCGTCCGCACGGTGATTACCCACGATGACATCATCTTCCAAGGCATACTGGCGGAAGAAGATGACCAGACGATCACGTTGAAACTGGAAGGCGGCGCCTTCAAGACCATCCGCAAAGCCAACATCGCCGAAGTACGTGTGGCCGAGAAATCCCTGATGCCGGAAGGTCTGAGCAATAACATGAGTATGCAGGACTTCCGGGATCTGATTCGCTACCTGATGGCGCATCCCTTCCTCACGGAAGGTCGGATCAATGGTCAGAACGTTGCCGTCGGTGTATCCGGGCGGTTCGTCGTGCGACCGGCTAACAACGCCAGCCAGAAAACAGCAACGTTCGAGAGCACCTTCACGGCCACGACAGCGATGGAGACACGCTTGCTGATCGGCTCTGCCGCCCCTTATGCCATCTTCCTGGATGGCCAGCGCGTAGCTCAAGGACGGGGGGCCGGGGAGCGTGTCCGTCCGGACCTGGATGCCATCCCGGTGCGGCTGACGGCCGGTGAGCATACCCTGACCGTCCAACTGGAGTCCGTGGAAGCCAAAGGCAGTCCCCTCTACCTCCGCTTCCTCGATCCCGAACGTAAATTACGCTATCCCGATATGATGTCGAGCCGTCCGTAAGCCGGCTTCATCCCCATCTGCCTGTACCATCACCCCCACACGCCTCGCATGAGAGAGCATGAGGAGGGATGGTGGGGTGAATGGAATCGCCCGCAAGGAGAGGCACGCAGAGGTCTGGTCTGGGTGGATGGAATGTTTCGACCAATGGTTCAGAATTTTTCCTCTTGCGGGAATGAAGCGGACGAAGAGGAAACGCGAGTAACGGGAAGCTGCTGGAGGCGGCTCGTCTGAGCACGGAGCCAGTGGTCGGCCAGGACCAAGGCCAGCATCGCTTCTCCCATGACCACGAAACGCGGCAGAAGACAGGGGTCATGGCGGCCTTTGACCAGAAGGTGAGTGGGTTGGCCGGCTCGGGTGACCGTCCGTTGGGATCGGGGAATCGAACTGGTTGGTTTGAGGGCGACCCGGCACACAATCGGTTGACCGCTGGAGATGCCGCCGAGCATACCGCCGTGACGGTTGGTTTCGGTGGCCAGAGGTGGAATGTGGGGGGCTGAGGGGGGAGGGTACGGTTGGGGGGCGGGGATGAAGGCGTCATTGTGTTCACTGCCCCGCATAGCCGCTGCGGCAAAGCCGATGCCATACTCGAAGCCGACGACGGCAGGCAGGGACAAGAGAGCTTTGGCCAGATCGGCTTTGAGTTTGTCGAACACCGGCTCTCCCAAGCCAGGGGGAACACCGACAGCAACCAGTTCGCAAACACCCCCGACGGAATCGCGGTCTTTCCGGACGGTTTCGATCAGTTCTTCCATGAGGCGGGCGGCCTGGGGGTCCGGGCAGCGTGTGGGGGAAGCCTCGACCTGATCGAGAGTGACAGCGGTGGGGTCGGGAATCGTAGCCCGGATCGGACCGACCTGCACGACATAACCGAGGATCCGAATGCCTGCATGGGCCAGGAGTTTTTTGGCAACAGCCCCGGCGGCAACTCGACAGATGGTCTCGCGGGCACTGCTTCGTCCCCCGCCCCGATAATCCCGTCGCCCATACTTTGCCTCGAAGGTATAATCCGCATGGCCGGGGCGATAAGTATCCCGGATTTCGGCGTAATCACTGCTGCGGGGGTCGCTGTTGCGGAACAGAATACCAATGGGGGTGCCGTCGGTCTTTCCCTCGAACACACCGGACCAGATTTCCGGGAGATCGGCTTCACTCCGCTGGGTGGTCAGTTTGCTCTGTCCAGGTCGGCGTCGGGCCAGGTCCGGCAGTAAGTCCGCCACGGACAGCTCCAATCCCGCGGGGCACCCGTCGATGATACAGAGGTAACCGGGACCGTGGCTTACCCCTGCGGTGGTCACACGAAACATTGTCCCAAACGTGTTGCCTGCCATAAACCTGATTATAGCAGGGGAGGAGGGTAGCGGAATGCGGAGGACTTATGGGTGTCTCCTTCAGAATGCCTTCACTTTTCGGAGCGTCTGCATGAATTGTAAAGCGGAAGGTAGCGGATGGGGACCGAGATTTATTCCTTCCCTCGTGCTTCTCCTGAGTGCAACGGCACTGACCGGTGTGGCTCAGCCGCCGCCACCTGCCGTCCAGGGGGACGACCAGCGTTACGGCATCCGCCTGAACTTGCGCCTATATCCTCAGGATACCCCCAAAGCGGCACTCCAGTCTTTACTCACAGCTGTCGAGAAGAAGCAATACGCCTACATAGTGGCTCACCTGTTGGACCCTGCCACGGTCGATGCCCGGCTGGATGAGCGTCACATCCTCTTTCTAGACCGGGCCGAGAAAGAATTGCGTCAGGAACAACTTCACCGGGACAGTACCGGATTTCCTGCGCAACGACGTCTGCCTTCTGACCCTGAAGACTGGAAGGATCTGGTCAGACGGCGTGCTCGGGAGCATGCCTTTCGTGAGCTGGTGCAACAGGTCCAGCAGCGGCTAGAGGCCGAACCGCACACTCTCCGAAGTTTTACAAAAATCCTGACCGGTGGTCAGTTCGCCGAGACGGCCAGCGGAGTCCAAGCCACGCATCCGGAAGTCCTGGAAGGTGCCCTCTACTTCCGCCAGATGGGCACGCGGTGGTTCATCGAGAATCGTCGTGAGGAACTACCTAGTCCGCCAGCAGGCTCCAAACCAGCGTCTCCAAAAGATAAAGATCAGGAATAGCCCAAAAGATTCAGGAATGAAGATTCAGGAATGGGTTGAGGCTGATCATCTTTCGTGGCGCATGGGCCGTCGAGGAACGCCTCTCTGGTCGTATAGCGAGCATGGCAAGCCTTCGAGGAGGAGGTGCATAGCGGGCATGGCAAGCCTTTGAGGAGGATGTGCTGTGACAACTCCGGATCATCTCATCGATCTGCGCAGCGATACGGTGACCCGTCCCACACCGGGCATGCTCGCTTCCATGATGGCGGCCAGAGTGGGGGATGATGTTTTCGGTGAAGATCCGACGGTGCGTGCTTTGGAGGAGCGTACGGCGGCGCTCTTCGGAAAGGAAGCGGCGGTGTTTGTACCGAGTGGGACGATGGCCAATCAGATTGCCGTGCGCCTGCACTGTCAGCCCCAGGATGAAGTGCTGTTGGAAGCCAGCAGTCATATCTACCTGTGGGAAGCGGGTGGACCGGCAGCCCTTAGTGGTGTCACTTGCCGACCGATTCCCGCTCCAGGGGGACAACTTCGATTGATCCATCTCGCCGATGCCATTCGTCCGGATGACTATCATTACGTCCGCACACGCTTATTGTGCCTGGAGAATACCCACAACCGTGGCGGTGGCACGATTTATCCTGTGCGAGAGGTCGCACGTCTGTTCCAATGGGCCAAGGAACAGGGCTTGGCGGTTCACATCGATGGGGCCCGCATCTGGAATGCGATCGTCGCTACCGCCACCTCAGCTGAACAGTGGGGACAATATTGTGACACCTTGGCGGTCTGCTTTAGCAAAGGATTAGGAGCCCCTGTTGGTTCACTGCTGATGGGAACACGCGACCAGATGCTCCAAGCCCGACGCTATCGCAAACTGTTCGGCGGAGGTATGCGTCAGGCAGGTTACCTTGCGGCCGCTTGCCTCTATGCCCTCGACCACCATATCGAACGGCTCCGCGAAGACCACCAGCATGCCCAGCAACTCGCCCAAGCCATCGCCGAAGCACCCGGCCTGAAGCTGACGCCCCCTGAAGTCCAGACCAATCTGATCTGGTTTGAAGCCGAGCCACCCTGGATTTCGGCCCAGCACGTCGCCGAACTGCTCCGTCAACGGGGTGTCCTCGTTGCTGTGCTCGGTCCACGCTTGCTTCGCGCTGTGACCCATCTGGACGTCCGTGCGGAGGACTGCCGCTATGCATCCGACGTGTTCCGCAGCCTTCGGCCGAGTTGAACCTGCCAGGCTTGGGGGAACAGAGAGGATCAGCTCGAAGGGGTGAAATCTCGGGAGATT
>Ga0197142_1004877_pt1 | contig 10694 bp, 8 predicted proteins | sample GBS60_MetaG_FD_148614 | JGI IMG/M metagenome (GOLD analysis project Ga0197142, IMG submission 148614) | Sediment microbial communities from Great Boiling Springs, Gerlach, Nevada, United States - GBS 60_MetaG | ecosystem: Environmental > Aquatic > Thermal springs > Hot (42-90C) > Sediment...
TAATACATTCAGTTCCTCAGGATATTCCTTCTTTGTAACCAGACTGCCCCTTGCCTCAGCGAGTAATGCCATTGCACTACCAGCAGCGGCCGATGCCTGGGCTACAGTCTCTGGTATATCCTTGGGGCCGGCAAATGTACCGCAGACAAAAATTCCATCACGGATTGTATCAACTGGTATAAATTCAGAAGTCCTGCAAAAACCATAATTATTCAAATTTATCCGTAAATAGCGTGATAATAAATACATATCCGATTTTGGCACAAGACCAACCGACAACACAACCATATCAAATTCTTCCTGTTTAATCAACCCTTCTTCATCTTCATAATGGACAATTAAATTCTTTGTTTTTTGGTTCTCTTCAATTCTTGATACCCCGGCGCGAACAAATCTGACTCCATATTCGTTCTTTGCGCGGTTATAATAATCTTCAAAACCCTTGCCAAATGTCCTTATATCCATATAAAATATTGTTGTCTCAAGTCCGTTATGAGAATGTTCCTTCGCAATTATTGCCTCTTTTATTGCATAGGTGCAACACACAGACGAACAATAACCCTTCCCTGCCTGCGGGTCTCTTGAACCCACACACTGGATAAAGGCGATTCTTTTTGGAACCTTACCTTCATAGGGTCTAAGCAGATGTCCTGAAAATGGTCCTGATGCGGATAAGATACGTTCAAACTCAAGACTCGTTACAACATTTTTATAAATGCCATAACCAAAATTTGTATAAACCTTTGGGTCAAATGTATCAACACCAGTTGATAAGATAATCGCTCCAACATTTATTTCTTCAATAACATCGTTATCTTTATACTTTATTGCTCCGGCAAGACAGATCTTTTCACACACACCACAACCAAGACAATTATTTTTATCAATTGTATAGACCGCAGGAACTGCCTGTGGATATTCAATATAGATGCTCTTCCTATTTGTTAAACCCTGATTAAATCTATCCGCAATCTCAATTGGACAGTGTTTCTTACATTCTCCACAGCCAGTGCATTTTGTGGTATCTACATACCTTGCCTTTTTACGCACATTTACTACAAAATTCCCTGCCTCACCACTCAATCCTTCAATCTTTGCATCAGGGATGATTTTTATGTTCAAATGGCGCGCACACTCTACAAGTTTTGGCGCCATTATACACATTGAACAATCATTTGTAGGAAATGTCTTGTCAAGCATCGCCATTATTCCGCCGATGGACGGAGACGAATCCAGCAAGTAAACCTTAAATCCAGAGTTCGCCAAATCAAGCGCTGCCTGTATCCCACCAATACCACCGCCAACGACCATAACTGCACCAATCTTCTGATTGTTGAAAGAATTACCCATTCAATCCTCTCTTACATTTTTAGGATTTGATGCTCTGGTATACCGGATATCCATCTCTTATCTCCTTCATTGATACATCACCTTTTTCCTGGAGTGAGCAGAGACTCTTAAAGGCAAAATCAGGGGTTATATTTAACTTTGAGGCAATCTGCGGAACATTCAATTCATTATTCTTCAGTGTTCTTATAATTCGCGCCTTTGTGTATTCTTCATATAATATGCTCTCAAGTCTTTTCTCGTATTCTGCTGATGGAATTTTTTCACCATAGACATTCTCATGCTCGGTTATCTGATAATTTATACCAGTCAGGTGTCTGAATCTCTCACCCTGAAGCACATCCCTGACTGACAGTAACATATCTTTTGTATCTTCATTTATTTTTATTGGTCCTAAATTTTTTATTCTCTCAACAAATGTATTAACAAGATTGGCAAATCTTTCTCCTTCTGCGGCAGATACCCAATCTAAATATAATCTATCCCTTTCAATTGTAGTATAGGATAAAACTTTCTGGGCAGCAATAATCCTTTTTTCTGCATTGTAATTTCCATTCAGATAATGACAGTCACCAAAATGGCAACCAAGAACCATAACACCATCAACCCCTTTTAGAAGTGCATTTATTAGAAATACTGGATCGACCCTTCCCGAACACATCACCCTTATAACACGTATATTCGGTCGGTATTGAATCCTTGATACACCAGCCAAATCTGCACCGGCATAAGAACACCAGTTACACAAAAACCCGAGTATCTTAGGCTTAAAATTAGTCTTATTGTCTGATTGTCCCATAGTCTGATAGTTCTTTAGTGCAAAGTCTAATTGCCTGAAAATCAGATGGTCCGAAGATATTAATGACTATAAGACCATCTGACCATATGACTATATGACTACTCATAGAATGCCTCCACCATCGCCATTATCTGTTCATTGGTAAAGTGCTTCATTATTATTGCCTGCTGTGGACAGGAGGCAGCACAACTACCACAACCCTTGCAATAGGCAGAGATGACCTCAGAACGATAACCTTTTTCAGTTTTTTTCAACATATGCGCCTGATATGCGCACAAGGTTTCGCAGATTCCACAACCAATACACTTTTCTTTATTCACTTCAGCAACTGCGGGCAGGACTTCAATTGTATTCCTGGAGAGCACAATACCTGCCCTTGCACTTGCGGCCTGAGCCTGGGCAATTGATTCATCAATCACCTTTGGTGAATGTGCCATACCACAGATAAATATTCCATCCGTAGCAAAATCAACAGGGCGTAATTTCATATGTGCCTCAAGGAAAAAACCATCTTCATTCAGAGGCACCTTTAATAACTGGGCAATCTTTTTATTAGATTCATCCGGCACAATCCCTGTTGAGAGCACAATCAAATCAGCGGATATTTCTATCACTTCATTAAGTATCGGTTCTCTTGCTTTTACAATCAACTTCTCTTTATCTATAATAATTTCAGGTCTAAATTCATCATCATATCTTATAAATATCACACCCGCATCCCTTGCCTTTTGATAATGTATTTCATTAAACCCGTATGACCTTATATCTTTGTAAAAGATAAAGACCTCGTTTTCAGGATTTTTCTGTTTAATAAACAGGGCATTTTTTATCGCCTGGGAACAACATATACGGCTGCAATACTTTCTCTCTTCATCCCGAGAACCAACACACTGAATCATTACGATAGTCTGATGGTCTGATGGTCGGATAGTCGGATGGTCTGTTCTCCTGATACCCCGATCCCCTGATACCCTGATATCCTGATCCCCTGATACCCTGATATCCTGATAACCTGATAACCTGATTTCCAGCTCCCTCTGTGTCATTATCCTCGGGTCTTTCCCATAAAGATATTCGCTTGGTTTATACTCTTTTGCACCAGTTGCCACAATTATCACCCCGTGTTCAATTTCAATTATTTCCTGGTTCTGGTTTCTAACTTCTCGCGTTATTATTCTTGTATGGAAATTTCCGATATATCCAGTAACCGATTCTATTTTACTGTTTTTATAAATTTTTATATTGGGGTGTGATTCCACTTTTTTTATCAATGAATTCAAATATTCTTTAACATCCCTTCCATCAATTGTATTTTTTATATGCCTCGCATTTCCACCCAACTCTTCCTGTTCTTCTACAAGAAAAACTTCGTAGTCCTGATTTGCAAGACTCAATCCTGCATTCATTCCGCTGATTCCACCACCGATAACAAGTGCCTTCTGAATCACCGGGATGGTAATTGCGGGTAGAGGTTCTAAATAACCTGCCCGGGCACAAGCCATTCTCACAAGGTCCTTTGCCTTCTCTGTTGCCAGTTCAGGTTCCTGGGAATGGACCCAGGAGCACTGGTCTCTTATATTTGTGAATTCTAAAAGAAATTTATTCAATCCCTTTTCCCTTATCGTTTCCTGGAATAAAACCTCGTGGGTTCTTGGTGTGCAGGCGGCAACGACAACCCGATTCAGTCTATGTTTCTCAATCATCTCTTTTATATGTCGTTGCGAATCATCAGAACAGGAATATAGATTGTTCTCTGCATATACTACATTGGGTAAGGTCTTCGCATATTCAACAACCTCCATCACATTCACTGTTCCAGCAATATTTATTCCGCAATGGCAGACAAATACACCAATCCTCGGTGGTTCACCAGAAAAATCAATCTCTACAGGATATTCAATCTTTTTTGTGAGGGTAAACCTCTGGTCTTTTATCAATTCAATTGCTTTCTGGGCTGCGCCGCTTGCCTCGGTTACGGTCTCAGGGATATCTTTGGGTGCTGATGCAGTTCCACAGAGAAAAATTCCAGGCTGGATGGTCTCAATTGTAGAAAATAGGAGGGATTTGAAAAAGTTGAATTCAGTTAGTTCCAAATTCAAGATCTGGGCAAGTTTCTTGACATTCTCATCGGGTTTTAGACCTACAGATAATACAACCATATCAAACTCTTCTTTTATTAATTTACCCTGCTCATCCTCATATTTGAGCAATAGATTTTTGCTCTCAGGTAATTCCATAATTTCACCGATCATCGCCCTCTTGAATTTTATCCCATATTTTTCTTTTGCCCTTTTGTAGTATGCTTCAAAACCCTTGCCAAATGTGCGCATATCCATATAAAATATTGTGCATTCAAGAGAGCGGTTATGTTCCTTCATTAAGATCGCCTCTTTTATGGCATAGGCACAACAAACTGAAGAACAATACCCCTGACCTGCCTTTGTATCACGCGAGCCCACACATTGAATAAAGGCAACCCTTTCTGGTTCTCTCTTATCAAATGGTCTTAACAGATGCCCCTGAAAGGGCCCGGATGCATTCAATATCCTTTCCAGTTCAATAGATTTAATTACATTTTGATATCGACCATAACCATACATCGGCTTTAGATGGGGGTCAAAATGTTTAACCCCCGTACCAATGATGATACTGCCAGCATTAATTTCAATAATCTTATCACCCATATTAAAATCTACTGCCTTTGTCGGGCATAGAATCTCACAGACTCTGCATTTACCGCCCTTTAAAAAATAGGTGCAATGCTCTTTATCAATCACTGCCTTATTCGGAACTGCCTGGGGAAATGGAACATAAATTGCCTTTCGTTTTCCCATACCAGATTCAAATTCTGAATCAACCTTAATCGGGCATTTTTGCCAGCAAACACCACAACCATTACACTTTTCCCAGTCCACAAATGGAGATTTTTTCAAAATTCGAACATTAAAGTTGCCTGGTTTTCCTGATAACCCCACCAGCTCTGCATAGGTTATCAATTCAATATTTGGATGCCTTCCTGCACTGACAAGTTTTGGGGCAAGGATACACATTGAACAATCATTCGTGGGAAAGGTCTTGTCAAGTTGTGCCATCACTCCGCCGATGCTCGGTTCCTTTTCTAATAAATAAACCTTGAAACCAGAATCTGCAAGGTCTAAAGATGCCTGGACTCCACCAATACCACCGCCTACAACTAAAACTGCACCAATCGTATTATTTTCTTTAGCATCCATAATATTCACCCTCACCCTAACCCTCTCCCTTCAAGGGAGAGGAGATGAAATAGACAATGACCAGGACAGCACCCACTTTTTGGTTATTCATCTTTAACAAAAATTTCAAAAACCAAACAATGATTAAATTCCAATATTTAAACTTATTGAATGTATCTATTTTGATAATTTGAGCTTTCGGATTTAGAATTTGTTTGGAATTTGGTATTTGAGTTTTGGTATTTAAAAAAACGGTCATTTTATTTTTTCCAATAATGCCTTTGTAGATACTCTGTTCATCTGTAAACCCAGTACCTTTGGTTCCAGACCCATTGCGAGTCCTAAAGTTTGGGGGTAATAAAGCACCGGGAGGTTATATTGCTCCTGGAACTTCTGTTCAATCTTTTTCTGATTATCATCGTACATCACACTGCAGAATGGGCACATAAGGACGATTGCATCGACTGAATTATCTGATAACTCTTTTAATTTTGGTCTGGTCAGGGAATATGCTGTATCCTCGTTTATAGCGAGTATTCCAGCACCACAACATTTCAATTTTTCAGAATAATTTACCACTTTTGCCCCTGTTACCGCGATCAATTCATCCAGGGACTTTGGATTCTCCGGGTCTTCAGCAGGTTCATAGATATCAGAGGGCTTTAAATAGTGACAACCATAATGCGGTGCAAAAGTTAGATTGGACAATTTCTTTTTTATGTAACCTTCAATCTTCTTTGTCCCGATCTCTTCATACAAAATTTTCACCAGATGTTTGACCCTGATCCCCCTACCCATTCTGAATTCAATACCCTGCTTCTTGAACTGGGCAATTAACTTTGCCTTTTCATCAAAATTTTCATTCAGGTGTTTATTGACCTCAGTTAACGAACCAGTGCAGGCACTGCACAATGTACAGATATCAAGTCCCTCTTCTTCTGCAGTAAGGATATTGCGCGCTGCCATTATGTAGTATGTATCATAATGGACTGATTTCAAAGGAAATCCACAACATTCAAAATCATCAAGGTCAACAAATTCAATGCCCAGGACTCGAGCAACTGCCCTTGTTGACATCTCATAATTCCTGCCTCGCCCCAGAACCGTGCAACCCGGGAATAAAGCATATTTCATTGTTCTTTCACCCCATTTTTTAGAAATAATTGAACAAGACTATCAGGATAACAAAATATTCTGATAATCTTCCTCCTGATAGTCTGATATTCTGATAACCTATTTTTCATTTTTCCTCTGAATAATTCTATCAATCCCTGTTATCTCCATTATGCGCCGGGTAAATCCCTTTGCCTTTGCGACCTTAGGAAGTCCCATTGCTGCCCTTTTATTATTGTCAAATTCATCAATTTCATACAACCTTCCGAATTGTCTTAAAAGACCTATCTGCTGGATATATGCATTTGGAACATATCCCTCTTTTACAGCAAGATTTTTTATCGCATTCATCACATCAGTGAACCTGACTCCCTGGGGGCATCTCTCAGTGCAGGCATAACAACTTGAACAGAACCAGATAAAATCATTTTCAAGAACCCGTCTCTTCATTCCAAGAAGAATCATCCTTATTATCTTCCTCGGATTGTAGCGCTCGTCTATTTCCCTGACCGGACAGCTTGCAGTGCATATTCCACAGGCAAAACAGAGTTTAATCTTCTCACCGCCGGGTTCCTGTGCGACTTCATATTTAAATTTTGGATCAATCTCATTCATAACTCTCCTGCCCTATTCAACATTACTCATCTAAATAGTAGGTGTTTTTCTATCTTTTTCAGTAGGGTCTGGGTGTCCACAGGTTTATCAATAAAATCATCCGCAAGATGGTCAATTGCAATATCAACCGCATATTCAGGTTTTGATAGTTGCTGTCCAATTGCAGTAAGCATAATGATTGGAATTGGCCTTGTCTGCGGATTCTTTCTCAACTCATAACATACTGTATATCCATCCTTTCCCGGCATAATCACATCAAGGAATATCAAATCTGGATTCTCAATCCGTGCCTTCTGTATACCTTCATCACCATCTTTTGCAGTAATGACTTCAAAACGGTTTGCCAGAAGAATCTGTTTCGTTGCTTCAAGAAAATCCGGGTCATCATCAACGAGTAAAATTCTGGGTCTTTCTCTTTCTACTTTTGATTTTGGTGCAGAGGTAGTTAAAAGAAAGTTAACCTTTTCCAGCAGTAATGCAGGACTTGCAGGTTTTTCAATATAAGCATCAGCCTTATGCTGAATACCAATGTTTTCTGGATAACCACCCGGTTTTGCACCAATAGAAGTAAAAAGAATAACAGGTATATTCTGTAGATTGGGATCTTCCTTTATCTCCCTGCAGACAGAAAAGCCATTTATATCCGGCAGGATAACATCAAGGATAATTAAATCCGGTTTTTCATTAATCGCCTTTTGCATTCCGGTTTTTCCATCATAGGCAGGAATAACTTCGTATCCGGCATTTTTGAGAATGATTTTGTTTGCCTCAACAAAATCCTTATCATCATCAATAAATAATATTTTTGATTTTTTCATCACTCACTCCTTTTTACATCCCTCTCCATATTAATGGAGAAAGGCAAATATACTGTAAATGTGCTCCCCTGGTTAATTTTACTCTGGATTTCAAGCCTGCCATTATGAATGTCAAGAATCTTTTTAACGATTGCAAGACCCAATCCAGAACCACTTGCTATCCCTTCCCTTTTTACCCTGTAGAATTCATCACCGAGCCTTTTAAGTTCATCTTCAGAGATTCCAATCCCTGTATCTGTTATATCAACCGCTATATAATCTCCGTTTTCTCTGAAATTTATAAATACCGAACCCTGATTTTGATTGTATTTAACCCCATTGGTGATAAGATTTATAAAAACCTCTTTAATTAACTCCCTATCACCAAAAATTCTATAATCTTTGTCAATAAATTTTTTTTCAATCCTGATTCCCTTTTCAAGTGCCAGAGGCTTTATCAATTCCACCGACTCATCAATTATCGGTTCAAGACTGAACTCCTGAAAATTCTCTTTGATATTCAGTTCTTCAATCCGGGCAAGTTTTAACCACCTGTTGATTAAATCAAGAAGTTCATTAAGTCTGATCTTCATTCTTTCTATAATCTGTTTTTGCTGTTCTGAAACCTGGCCAGCCATTCCTCCATAAAGAACCTCAAGGTATTGTATAACTGCAACCAGTGGTGTGCGTAACTCATGCGAAACAAGGGAAATAAAATTCTGGCGCATCATCTCTTTTTCTTTTACAATTTTTTCTTTCTCATCAAGATCTTTCTTCCTTGCAATTGCGCGCTCGGCAATCACGCTCAGTTCCTCAGCAGTAAAGGGTTTGGGTAGAAAATCAAATGCACCATTCTTCATTGATTCAACTGCGGTCTCAATAGAGGCATAACCGGTTATAACAATGGGAATCGTATTCGTTTTCTTTTCTACAATGGTTTTGAGCACATCCATCCCGCTCACACCAGGCATCTTCAAATCAATGAATACTATGTCGGGTTTAAAATCTTCAAACTTTTTCAACCCCTCTGAACCATTATTCGCAACCTCAACTGAATAATTTTTATCAGTTAAAATTTGATAGCAGGCATCACATATAGTCGGCTCATCATCAATAATAAGTATTTTATAAGGCTTTGATTTCATTTTTTCTTCTTCCCATTTTCATTACGACTTTCCTGCTTTTTCTTCATAATATAGTTCTGATAAACAGGACATTCAAAATATCCCTGTTCACATTTTGAATATTCTTTGCCTTTACCCCTGGGAATCATCTTCCTAACCGGGGCAGCAGCACAATAATTTACAATGATTTCTTCAAGGAATGGACATCTCATACACCTATCTTAATATGCAAAAACCGTGCCCGGGTCTTTGAAAAAACCCAATGAAAAATCGTAGAATTTTTCTTAAGCGGGCAAAAGGATATCTTTTCTATTGTTTATTTTTTAAACAAATATATTTCTCTTTATTTTCTGATATGTTTATTGTTTAATTTTTCAACACATAATAAAGATTTCCAATAGTTGTGATTAAATTCTAATTGTCCCAATCGTTCAAATCTGTTTTATGAATTCTTAAACGGGTAATTTGATAATGAATGTCGTTCCTTTGCCAGGTTCACTTTTTACTTCAATTGTGCCGTTGTGGTCTTCAACTATACGTTTGCTTATAGAGAGTCCGAGTCCAACACCATGGGTAGCCTCTTTCGTTGTGAAAAATGGTTCAAATATCTTTTTGTGATATTCAGGTTTTATCCCTGGACCGGTATCAGAGACCAAGATACAGACAAACTTTTTATCTTCTGATAATTTAGACTCAATCTTTAACTCACCCTTTCCTTCCATTGCTTCAACCCCATTCATAATGATATTAATAAGCACCTGCTGGATCTGGCTGGGGTCAATATTTATCTGAGGTAAATGTCCATCAAGTTCAAGTTTTGTGTTGATATTTAAGAAAATTGCCTGGGTCTTCAACAAATTCAAGGTTGACTCAATCAATTCATTTACTGATGCCTTCTTTATCTCTGGCTTTTTCTGACGGGCAAAATCCAGGAGTCCTTTTACTATGGTCTTGCACCTCTGGGCTTCATTATTTATTCGTAGCAAATTCTTTTTATAAGGATGGTCATCAGGAAGATTTTTTAACATCAGGTCGCAGTAAAGTAAAATACCGGTCAGAGGATTGTTTATCTCATGGGCAACCCCAGCTGCAAGCTGTCCAATGATTGCAAGTCTTTCAGCTTCAGCGATAGTCTGCTGGGCATATTTTTTTAATTCTTCATCACGCCTTTTTATGGAATCAATCATATACTGAAAGGCATTTGCCAGATCTTCAATCTCATCTTTAGTCCTTGTCTCAATCTTCTCGGGAAAGTTGCCCTTACCAATTTCCCGTGCTGCCTTTGTGAGCATAACAATGGACCTGGTGATGGTCCCTGAAAGAAGATATGAGAACCCGGTAACTGCAACCATCGCAATGATGGTGAGACCGATGAAAAAGAGGACTATCCTGTTGCGCATATCTGTATACTTTGCCTCAAGAATTCCCACATATAGAACACCAATTATCTCATTAAGAAAATTTCTTATTGGGCGGTATGCGGTTATATACCAGTCGGTCACAACAAATGCCCTTGCCATCCAGGTCTGTCCTTTCTCAATAACCCCTTCATAGACCTCTTTTGATATAAGCGTGCCAATTGCCCTTGAGCCATCAATATTCTTTACATTTGTTGAAACTCTGAGATCCTTCATAAATATCGTTGCTGTTCCTATATCCCTGCCCTTATACTGTTCATTCATAAAAA
>Ga0197142_1004879_pt1 | contig 10693 bp, 17 predicted proteins | sample GBS60_MetaG_FD_148614 | JGI IMG/M metagenome (GOLD analysis project Ga0197142, IMG submission 148614) | Sediment microbial communities from Great Boiling Springs, Gerlach, Nevada, United States - GBS 60_MetaG | ecosystem: Environmental > Aquatic > Thermal springs > Hot (42-90C) > Sediment...
CGCTGGCGCTTCGTGCCTGACTACGAACGAAACGGCATTGCGCTGGCGCTTCGTGCCTGACTACGAACGGTGCTGGTAGTCAGCGACACAGCGAAGCAGGGCGGCGTGGATTACGACCGCCCAGAGAGGCGGCGAATCTGCGCCTTCAGCCAGCGGGCGTGCTGCATCTCGTCTTCCATGTTCTGGGTGAGCAGTTCCACCGTCTCGTCGTCGTCCATAATGGCCGCGATCTGGCTGGCGTAGTCCCGGATGGCCTGCTGCTCCTCGGAGAGTTCCAGCCGCAGCATCTCCACCGGGTCCGCCTGAGCCGTGGCGGCGCCGATGGCCCGCCCGGTCACCGTCTCCAGGCCGCCCGGCTCCGCCGGAGTGCCGCCCAGCGCCCGAATGCGGTCCGTCAGGTCGCGGGCATGTCGCTGCTCCACAGCCAGGATGGCCCGGATGCCCTCGCTCAGCGGGTCGTCGGCCAGGGCCCGCGCGTGAGCGGCGTAGATCTCTATCGCGGCCAGTTCCGACCGCAGGTCGTGGTTCAGGGCCTCCAGAATCTCCTCCCGGTTCATTGGGCAACCTCCTCACTGACCAACAGGACAGGAATGGGGGAGCGGCGCTGCACCCGGGCGGGGATGTTGCCCTGGAGCCAGCGGCTCAGCAGCGATCTCCGCAGATTCGGAAGGACGATGAGGTCGCAATGGGCCTGGTTCGCGTATTCCAGAATCGCCTCGTCCTCCGGGCGGGTGCTGAAGAGCACCGCCGTCTGGACCGGAATCCCCCGTTCCCGCATCTCCGCCTCCAGGCGACGGAAGTAGTTCTCCGCCTCCTCCTTGCGCCGGGCGCCCCGCGAGCCCAGCTCCACCTGAATCTGCTGGAAAAAGTACTCGTCTGAGGAGACAACGGGGATGACGTGGAGCAGGTGGAGTTCCGCGTTCAGGGCGGAGGCCAGGCGGGTGGCGTGCCAGAGGTGAGATTCCCCTCCGCCTTCCCGTTCCAGGGGGACCAGGATTCGCTGATACATCGCTCACCTCCCATAGAACGGGCCGGGCATCTGCGATGGTGCCCGGCCCGTGGTTTATGCCCTCATCGCTTCGGCCCGACGGGCCAGCAGGTCGTCTATCTCCGCCAGGACCTCCGGGGGCAGGGTCCAGTCGGCCGCCGGGGCCGTCTGCTCTATCTGCTCCGGGCGCCGCGCGCCGACGATGGCCGCCGTCACCTCCGGGCGGCGCAGGGTCCAGGCGATGGCCAACTGGGAGACGGTCCGGCCGTAGCGAGCCGCGATGGCCTTCAGGCCCTCCAGCAGCGCCAGGTTGGCGCTCAGTTCCGGTTCCCGCAGGTGGCCGCTGTACTTTTTCCGCCAGTCGTCATCGGGCAGAGAGGCGGCCCACTGGGGGGAGAACTTCTCCGTCAGCACGCCCGAGGCCATAGGGCTGTAGACGATGACGCCGATGTCGTTGGCCGCGCAGAAGGGGAGAATCTCCGCCTCAATGTCCCGTCGGAGCATGTTGTACGGCGGCTGCAGGGAGGCGATGGGGTGGATGGGCTGGATGCGCTTCATCTGCTCCACGCTGAAGTTGGAGACACCGGCATAGCGGATTTTCCCCTCCCGGACCAGGTCGGCGATGGTCGCCCAGGCCTCTTCTATGTCCTCGTCGGGGTTGGGCCAGTGAATCTGGTAGAGGTCAATGACGTCCACGCCCAGACGGCGCAGACTGGCCTCCACCTCCCGGCGGACGCTCCAGGCCTTCAGGCGCCCGTAGGGGGTGGTGCTCCCCTCGTCCCAGACCAGGCCGCACTTGGTGGCGATGATGACCTGATCGCGCCGGCCGCGGATGGCCTGACCGACAATCTCTTCGGAGTGGCCCAGGCCGTAGACGGCGGCGGTATCTATCCAGTTGATGCCCAAGTCCAGGGCCCGCTGGATGGTGCGGATGGAGTCGGCGTCGTCCTGGGGGCCCCAGCCGTAGGCCCACCCCCCGCCGCCGATGGCCCACGTCCCCAGGCCGACGGTGGTCAGATGCAGGTCGGTATAACCCAGTTTTCGGGTCTGCATTGTTCCTCCTTAATTTTGTTTACCACAAAGACACGAAGACACGAAGAATCAGAATCAAAGAATCAAAGAATCAAAGAATCAAGGATCATTTGGTGTCTTCGTGTCTGTGTGTCTTGGTGGTTACATAAACCGCTCAAACCGGTCCCGTTTCGCCTTGCAGATGGGGCAGACGGCGGGGGGCTGCTCCCGCGCGCAGAGGTAGCCGCAGACCCGGCAGCGCCAGACAGGGAGAGGGAGTTCGGTGACGGAGACGGCGGGAGTGCGGGGCGCGCGCTCCTGGGGCCGCTGGCCCTCCGGCGGACGGCGTTCGGGGATAGATTGCAGAGGACGCTCGCCGCGCAGGACCTCCTCGGAGACGTAGAGAGCACAGTAGCAGGCCCCCCAATCCAGCAGGTCGGCATCCCGGTAGTCGCAGGGGCAGATGATGTCCAGGTCTCTCTCCTTGTCCCCCGTCGCCAGGCGGCAGGGACAGGCCCAGTAGCCGTAGCGGGCCTCGTTGATCAGCAGACCCTCCACCAGCCCCAGGGTGAACTCCCGATCGGGGTTCAGGTGGTAGCCAGCGGCTTCGGCCTCCTCGTACAATTTCTGGTAGAGGGCCTCCACCTTTTCGCGCGGAATCTCGCTCATAGCCCCAGGGCCTCCTGCATTTCTTCGGGTCGGTAGCCGATGATACAGCGCTGGTTGTCTATGACCAGAGTGGGGAAGGAGACAGAGGGGTTCCAGCGGCGCACCTGTTCCACCGCCGCCTCCCGCTCCGCGCCCTGCAGCAGGTCTACGTAGACGACATCAAAGGCCACGTCGTTGTTCTCCAGGAACTGACGGGTCCGTTTGCACCAGATGCAGGTGGAGAGGCCATAAAAGAGGACATGATGCCGGTTGCGGGAACCCGGCACGGTTTCACGGGCCTGCATTTTCCCTCCTACCTATTTCCGGGCGATTTGCGGATCAATGTTGCCGGGACCGCCACAATCCGGGGTGTAGCAGGTGGCGTCCACGAAGATACATTTCTGGCCGCAACTGGGGCAGACCTCCGGCGGCTGCGCGGCCTGCAGGGTGTAGCCGCAGTTGGAGCATTTCCACCAGTTTTTGGGTTCGTCCATGGTTCTCCTTTCAGGATGCAAGAAGCAGGATGCAAGAAGCAAGATGCAGGATGCAAGATGCAGGATGCAAGAAGCAGGATGCAGGATGCAGGATTAGATGAACAGGGTGATCTGGGAGGCGCGGGCTTCCTGGATGTAGGTGCCGACGGCGCCGTAGGCGTCAATCCAGTCCTCCCGCAGGTCCTCCCGGCGGATGCCCATGATTTCCATGGTCATATCACAGGCGATGACTTTGCCGCCCAGTTCCTTGAAATCCCGCATCAGCCGCTCCAGGGTGGCGACGTTGGCCTTCTTCATCCGCTGTTTCACCATCCACTTCCCCAGGCCCAGGAAGTGCATTTTGGAGAGGGGCCCCTTCTCCAGGCCGCTCTTCTTCAACCGCTGGAGACCCCAGAAGGTGAAGTAGATGGACGCCTCCATCCCCATCGCCAGCGCGCCGGAACCGATGATCAGCGCGCTGTACACTTTATCCATATCCCCGCTGTGCAGGATGATGGTGACCCGTTCGGGCCGCTGCAGTTCTGTACTCATGTTTCCTCCTCCGGCGGCCTCAACCGCAGCAACTGCAGGTCCCGGAGGGGGGCGTGGGGGGCTCCCCGATGCCCAGGAGCGCGGCCAGACGGGCCCGGTTGAACCCGACCACCACTTCCTCGCCCACCCGCACCACCGGGGTGGTCATCACCCCCAGTTCCTCCAGTTCCTGCATGGCCACCGCATCTTCCATCACATCCCGTTCCACGAAAGCAATGCCGTTCTCGGAAAGGAACCCTTTCACCCGGTCGCAGAAGAGTCAACCCTTCTGGGTGTAGAAGATAACGGATGGTCCTGTCATCGCCCCTCCTATTTACGGATCCGGATGGTCCAATCGGTTTCAGTTCCCTCCACGCTGAGGAGTTCCAGCCCCAGGGCCCGCACGGCCATGGGGATTTCCTCCCGCGAGGCGGGATGGGTACCAACGACAACGATGATGTCCCCCGGTTGGGCCTGGCGGATGGCCTTGCGGGTCTCCACCAGGGGCACCGGGCACGTCTCTCCCCGGCAGTCCACCAGAATCTCGGCCATTGTGTCCTCCCTGAACATATTTACCACAAAGACACGAAGACACGAAGTTTTTTAAACTTTGAATCCACTGCAAAAACTCATCGCAGAGAGCGCAGAGATTTTCTTTAGTATTGCTCTGCGTACTCTGCGGTCTCTGCGGTAAAGAGACCTTTTTGCAGTGAAGTCAACTTTTCTTTGTGTCTTGGTGTCTTCGTGGTTATCCTCCTCATCCGGCGAACTCCACGATGACCTGCTTCACGTCCCAGCGGTGGCCCAGTTTCTCCTCAATGTCTTCCTTCATCACGGGAGCGAACTGGTGGTCGGGCGGCAGGTCCAGCACCACCCGCACCGTGCCGTCCTGGACCTCAATCTCCTTGACCAGTTTCGTGCGGACGATGTCCAGGCCGACGACGGGGTTCATCACGTGTTTCAGGCGCTTGCGGACCAGTTCCACCGTGGTGGGCTGGCGCTCCTTGACCAGGCCGTGCCGCTCCTCGTAGTTCTCAATCGCGGCGTGCAGGCCGTCCACGGCGAGGACAGCGCAATGGGTCTTGAGGGGTGGCAGTCCGCCCAGGGCCCGGGACGCTTCCTCCCAGGTGATTTTCTTGGCCTCCTCCAGCGTCTTCCCCTTCGCCAGTTCGGTGATGATGGAGCCCGTGGCGATGTTGGAGGCGCAGCCGTAGGATTCAAACTTGATGTCGGTGATGACATGGGTTTCCGGGTCCACCTTCAGGTAGACGGCGACCATATCGCCGCAGGCGGGGCTTCCCTCCACCGCTTTGGCATCGGGGTCATCCATGCGCCCCACGTTGCGGGGGTTGCGGAAGTGTTCCATGACAATCTCACTGTAGGGCAGTGGCATATTTACCTCCGTGAAACGTGAAACGTAAAGCGTGAAACGTGAAACGTGATGCGTAATCCGTGTTCCGTGCGACCTGCGCCGTGCGACCTGCGCCGTGCGACCTGCGCCGTGCGCCGTGCGACCTGCGCCGTGCGACCTGCGACCTGTCACTCCTTCCCCAGCGGGCTGATGCGGCGCAGTTCCCGGACGATGTCCGCCACGGCCTCCACGACCCGGTCCACGTCCTCTTCCCTGTTGTAGCGGCCGAAGGTGAAGCGGACGGAGCCGTGGGCCCGTTCGTGGTCGCCGCCGATGCCCAGGATGACGTGGCTGGCCTCCAGGGAGCGGCTGAAGCAGGCGGAGCCGGTGCTGACGGCGAAGCCGCGCATGTCCAGGTGCAGCAGCAGCGACTCCCCCTCCACAAACCGGAAGGAGACGTTGGCGTTATGCGGGAGCCGGTAGACGGGGTGACCGTTCAGCCGGGTGTGCGGGATTTCGTTGAGGAGTCGCTCCAGCAGGCGGTCCCGCATCCGCTGCAGGCGGGCCGTCTCATCCGGGGTGACCAGTTCTACCGCTTTGGCGAACCCCACCGCGCCGGGGATGTTCTCCACCCCGGGGCGCAGGTCAAACTCCTGAAAGCCGCCGTCCAGGATTTTCTTGATGGGCGTCCCTTTGCGGATGTAGAGGCCGCCGATGCCCCTGGGGCCGTGAATGGTGTGCGCGGAGACGGTGACCAGGTCCACCGGAATTTCCCGCACGTCCAGCGGGACGCGGGTGAAAGCGTGGGTCGCATCAGTGTGGAAGAGGACTCCCTTCTCCCGGCAGATTTCGGCGATGGCGCGGATGTCCTGGAGCGTGCCAATCTCCTGGTTGGCGGTCTGAATGGAGACCAGGATGGTTTCCGGCGTGATGGACTCCCGCAGGTGGTCCAGGTCCACCCGTCCGGTCTCGTCCACGCGGACGTAGGTGGCCCGGAAGCCCTGGCGCTCCAGGGCGCGGACGGTATGGAGGACGGGGAAGTCCTCAATAGGGGTGGTGACAATGTGGCGGCCCTTCTTCTCTCCCAGCGCCAGCGCGACGCCCTTGATGGCCAGGTTGCTGGATTCGGTATCGCCGGAGGTGAAGATGAACTCGTCGGGGTTGGCGCCCAGGGCGGCGGCGATGCGAGCACGGGCGTTATCCAGCGCCTCGCGGGCATCCAGGCCGATGGAGTAGCCAAACTGGGAGGTCGCCACGGCGTAGACGTCAAAGAAATACGGCTTCATCGCCTCCAGAACCCGCTCATCCAGGCGGGTGGCGGCGGCGTTATCCAGGTAGACCAGATTCTCGTACACGGCCCCTCCTCGCTCATACAGTCTGCGTCCATTATATCACAGTTGGGGCATAAAGTCAATGGGTGTCTATTAAATTTGCGTTAGAAATGAGGGACGATCCCACCTTCAGCGCGCTCCGGTCAGACGGCGGTAGAGGTCGGGGAAGGTGGCGGGGTCGGTGTCGGCCGTGGGAGCATCGTAGGCCACCCGGCCCCGGGAGAGGACGACGACCCGGTTCCCCACCGCCAGCCCGCGCTCCAGGTCGTGGGTGGTCAGGAGGATGGTGCACCCTTCGCCCGCCAGTTCGCTCAGGAGGACGCTCAGGGCATCGGTCGCCTGGGGGTCCAGGCCGGTGTACGGCTCATCCAGCAGGAGGATGGACGGCCGATGGAGGACGGCGCGCGCCACGGCCAGCCGCTGCTGCATCCCCCGGGAGAAGGTCCGTACCAGGTCGTGGCGGCGGTCGGCCAGGCCCACCCGTTCCAGAAGTTCGTCTATGCGGGCCGACGGGTCGGAGAGGCCGTAGAGACGGGCGTAGAAGCGCAGGTTCTGCTCGGCGGTCAGGTCGTCGTAGAGGAGCGTCCGATGGGAGAGGAAGCCGATGCGGCGGCGGATCTCCGGCCCCGCCTGTGCCGGGTCCAGTCCGGCGATGCGGACCGTGCCGGAGGTGGGGCGGATGAGGGTCGCCAGAATCCGCAACAGGGTGGTCTTGCCGGCCCCGTTGGGTCCCACCAGCGTGACAAACTCCCCTGCACCGATGGAAAGGGTCACCCCCGCCAGGGCAGTGTGGGGGCCGAAGGATTTGGTGAGGTGATCAACTTCCACACAGGTCATGACGAGGGTTCACCGGGAATTATGCTCCGAGAGGTTGGACCTGGAGTCCGGGGATGGGGAAATGTCGGGGGTTTGTGGTCACCAGGGTCAGGTTGTGCAGGAAAGCTGTGGCAGCAATCAACGCGTCGGGCAGGGAAAGTTGGACTCCCTGGCGGGCGTATTGATAGACCCAACGGCCCGCCCGGTCCGCCACATCCCCGTCTACCGGCAGGTTCCCCAGGGCATTGAGCAGTTCCAGGGTTCGCAGCTCCTCATGCGGGTGCATCCCCGCCAGGACTTCCGCGCGGGTCACCACCGAGATAAACGCGCGCTTCTCCTCCCGCTCCAGCGCCAGCAGGAAGTCCAGGGCTCCGGAGTGACCCCGCAGAGCAAGAATCAGGATGTTGGTGTCCAGCAGGTAATCACCCATCCTGTTCTCTCCCCGTGGCTTCCCAGAGGCGGCCTCCCCAGGCTGAGCGAAGGGAGCGGACATACCGGTCTACGTCTTCCACCGTCCGCAAATCGGGGTGGTCTTCGTCCGCCCACGCTGGTCGGCTCCGCAGTTCCTCCAGGATTTTCCGCCGCTTGATCCGCCCCAGTTCCTTTTCGGCCGCCTGGACGACAAAGCGGTTCCGCTCCCGGCGGGGGACGTAGCGACGAATCTCCTCCAGCAAGGAGGCGGGAAAGGTCACATTGATCCGCTGGACATTCGCAGGGCTCATGGTCGTTCTAAGGTAGATCAGAAAAGGCGCCTACATTGTACACCATAAAAAGGCGTATGTCAAATACACCTTTCCCGGAAAGCCCCCGCCAGGGCGGTGTGGGGGCCGAAGGATTCGGTGAGGTTCACACTCTCAACGCCACTCATGACCACAGTGATTGCATACCCACCGTTTTTTCAGGAAGAGGAGCGGAAAACCCAGGAGCAGCCAGGAAAGGAAGACCCACCGGGAGGAAAACCGCCGGTACTGGATGTTTATGGATCCACAGCGGGGACACCGTTCATCCGCCGGCACTCTTGCTCCTTCATCTTCCGGCACTTCTGTTTCCTCTTCCAGGCCCAGAACCCTTCGGGCGGCCTCCAGGTCCGACGCCCGGACCTGCAACTTCACGCCCTTCAGGGCCCGGGAGTAGAGCCAGTTCGCGGTGACGGTGTACTCGTCGGCGACGAAGGCCCATATTCCTTCGGCCTCTAACAGTCCTTTTGCGACGTAGGCCTCCGGGGCCTGGCTGAACTCGGCAACGGTCACCAGGTTGTGCCGGATGCCCATCTCCTTTTCCAAAGCGGTCAGATTATCGGCGGCCTCGGCCATCCCTGGCTGCATCTCCAGAGCCCGCCGATACGACTCCACAGCCTCCTCGTCGCGGCCCAATTCTTCCAGCAGAATCCCCCGCAGGTTGTAGGCATCGGCCAGATACGCCCGAAGCCCCTCAATGGCCCTCTCGCACCACTCCAGGGCGTATCCGTACTTCCCCTGTTCCTCCCAGTACTCCGCTGCAGAGAGGCTCCTCTCAATCTCTGCCAGCGATTCTTCGGTGCTCTTCGGTTCTTCCGACACCATAGAGTACTCCGGGTGAGTGTATGGAGGCAGGGGGCGCTCATCCCGCTCCTATGGCCTTTCAGTGCCTCCCGTTTCAGCGCTTCCTGCTGCCGAAGGCGCTCCTTCTCCCCGATTTGCCCCAGCCTGGTAATCGGCATCCTGCGCGGGGATGACCTCTATCCATGCCTTACTACGATTACTCCTCACTTCTGAGCCCCGTCAGCAGAAAGATGTAGTAAAGAAGGGTGGAAATGGCCTGGGCCAGGGCAGCCACATAGGTCAAAGACGCGGCCGAAAGCACGCTCTTCACCCCCTTCAGTTCCTCGCGGGAAACCAGGCCAGCATCCTGGAGTATCCTCAGGGCTCTCCGGGAGGCGTTGAACTCCACCGGCAGAGTGACCAGGGCGAAGACCGCTCCAAAGGAGAAGAGGATGAGGCCCAGGGCGGCCAGGTCAAGGATGTTCAGGAGCCAGCCAGCAAAGAAGAAGATCGGACCCAGCCATGAACTGATGTTGACCATAGGGACAAGGCCCGCACGAATCTTGAGGGGGAAGTAGTTTTCAGCGTCCTGCAAGGCATGGCCCACCTCATGGGCAACAATTCCCAGAGAGGCCACCGAAGGCAACCTCGCCACTTCGGCGGAAAGCCTCAGGGCTTTGGTGCGGGGGTCGTAGTGGTCTGTCAGGGTGCCAGGGGTTTCTCCGACGGTCACGCCGTACAGGCCATTGCGCTTCAGGAGAATGTCGGCCACCCTGAACCCTTCAACCCCCAGACGGTTGCGGATGCGAGCATAGTGGGAGTAGGCAGTCTGTACCTTCAACTGAGCATAAAGGGCCAGAAGCAAAGCAGGTAGAGCGAATATGAAGTAAACCGGGTCCCAGAGCCACATTTTTCACTCACCTCCGCTCTTTACGTTTAAGGCATCCATATCCCTCCCGATTTTCTTCCGCGCCTCCCGCTTCAGCGCTTCCCGCCGCCGACGGTACTCCTTTTCCTCCACCCGTCCGGCCTGGTAGTCAGCGTCCAACGCGGCGATGGCCTCTATCTGCGGGCGGATGGCCGCCGGGACGGGCCCCGGAGTCGGCGGGCGCCAGAGGACCCAGGACGCCCCCACCGCCACCACCAGCGCCACCAGCCCCGCCACGATTTCCGCAGTGGAGTTCCGTACCGGCGCCGTTGGGGCCGTCCCCGCCGTCGGCAGAGCCTCAGTCCGCACGCGGAACTGGATGGGACGGCCCGCGTCCAGAGGGCCCGCGGTATAAACCCGGATGGGCCCCATGGTGGTGTCCAGAATCCCGCCCGATGTGAGCATGTCGCTCTCTACGGCAAGGTCACTGCCCATCGCCATAACCGCCAGCGAGGCCACCTGCACCGGGAACGTCCGCTCCACGGTCATCCTCTCCGCGAAGGGAAGGGTGTACTGGAAGACGATTTCCAGCGGGGCCGTGCCGGGGGGAATGGGCTCCGTGTCGGCGAACCCGCCCGCCACCGCCACCCAGCGCTCCCCCTGAGGCTCCACGACGGTCAGGTCGGCGGCATCGGGCGGGAAGGTGAAGGTCAGCGTGAGCCGTCGGCCCGTCTGCGGGTCCTCCTTGCCGATGTAGGTCTGGTCACCGGTGTTGCTGACCAGATAGAACTCGCGGACCACCAGGCGGTCCTCCGCCCGCTGCACGAAAAGGTGCAGTTGGGTGACGACAATCTGCGATGGGTCCTCCGTCGTCCCCCCTTCCTGAGGGGCAGGGACCCAGGCAACCAGAAAGGGAAGAAGCAACAGCAAAGCGATGAATCTCTTCTTGTATCTTGCGTCTTGCATCCTGCGTCCTGCATCCTGCATCTTCAATCCTCCGCGGTGACCGCGCGCTACGGCCGCGGGAGTGGCGCGCCGCAGCGAGCACAGAAGCGGTCCTCCGGCCCCACCCGCCGCCCACAGCGGGGGCAGAAGTTCACCTCATCCGCCAGATGCTCCTCCGATTCGCTCCGGGGCTCGCTACCAGCGGGACGCC
>Ga0197142_1004880_pt1 | contig 10691 bp, 6 predicted proteins | sample GBS60_MetaG_FD_148614 | JGI IMG/M metagenome (GOLD analysis project Ga0197142, IMG submission 148614) | Sediment microbial communities from Great Boiling Springs, Gerlach, Nevada, United States - GBS 60_MetaG | ecosystem: Environmental > Aquatic > Thermal springs > Hot (42-90C) > Sediment...
TCGTGCGCGTGATATTCCCTTCCATTAACTGCATGTGGTAGCAATCGTACTGGTAGCGCAGGTTCGGCGCACCGACACTGGCAAGGAATGCCAGCGTTTCAGCGGTTGTAGTCAACAGATACCCGGCATTGTCCCAGGCATTCAACGACTCAACCACCACCTCGATCCCCGCAGCCGCCGCTTGCTCGCAGGCCCACGCCAGATTCTCGCGCACCCGCGCCATTTGCACGGCACGATCTTCGTCGGGTAGTAACTTCCCAACGAGAGCGTTGATACGCCGACACCCAATCTGCTGCGCAAACTCTAACGCGACCGGCACATGCGTGCGAAATTCGTGCTGGCGGGTCGGATGATTCAACCATCCACGCTCGCCCTGGGCTAACGAGCCGGCCGCAAAGTTGATCAATGCGACCTGTAACCCCAGATCGCGCACCTGACGACTGATGGCCTGGAGATCGGCGCCTTCCGGCCACCAAAACTCGACGGCGCCAAACCCAAGGCGCGCTGCGGTATCGAACCGTTCCGACCAGGATAACTCGCGCATGGTAAGTGAAACGTTTAGAGCAAAGTTGAGCATAGTGCTTTCCGTATTATGAAAATTAATTCTACCTGGTGATATACAGAATACCGAAAGTGACTGCACTTGTCAAGAGGGAGAAGTTTGCAACGTTTTTCCCTAACCGACGATAGTGGTAGAGGAAATTAGGAGTGAGAAACGAGGGTCAGACGTGTGCGCGGGGAGAGGTAGGGGAGATGAATGCAGCACTCCGCACCGCCCTAATTTGGAGGAGACGCCCCTCTCCGTACCCGCATCACGCTGGGGGGAAGAATTAGTTTCTCCTACCGTTCTATCTACCGTTCTATGGCCTACCGTTTATCGTATGCCTTTCAGAGTATGGCAGGGTCGGGTCTAAACATGCCTCTCGCAGGCAAGAGGTGATATGCCAGCCAATGCCTTCCCGTCGCGCACCACTCAACGCGAGCCTCTGGCCCATGCTCTCAGGTTTCTGGTGAGGGCGGGTTTTCTCACCCTCTCGCAAGCCGAGGGCACAGCCAATACTTTCTCGTTGCACATCTAGATGTCTTGTAGATCATCGGGGCACACCTCATGCTCTTCGGTGTTGCTCTGTTTTCGGGCAGTTCGATCAATCATCAGATGCAACGCGAAACTGAACACACCGAACAGTCAAACAGTTCTGAAGGCGATGTCTACCTCTTGACAACTCCGGTCAATTCAGTATATTATTCCATTACAAGGAATATTTTTTCATAAAGTGGAACAAAGATGAATGTCACCGAACTGATCCATGCTTTGCGCCAATTGCTTGGCCCCGAACAGGTTATAGACAACCCTGAACAACTAACGCCATACCGTCATGATTGGTTACCTGGCGATTACCCACGCCCTGATCTGGTCGTCTTGCCAACTCATCCAGAACAAATTCCTCCAATTGTTACGCTGGTGCGTGCTGCCGGTCTACCCATTGTTGCCAGAGGTGCCGGCACCGGTTTAGCTGGCGGGGCCAGGCCCTTGCACGGCGGTGTTGTGATTGACATGTCTCACATGAATGCCATTGAACAGATCGATCTCGCTAATCGCCAGGCATGCGTGCAAGCGGGTCTCATCACTTACAACTTGAGTGCTGCACTCGCTCATGACGGTTGGTTTTACGCTCCTGATCCGGCCTCATGGCAGATATGTACGATTGGCGGGAATATCGCAAACAACAGCGGCGGGCCACGTTGTTTGAAATACGGTGTAACGACCAATCATATTCTTGCGGTTGAGGTAACGCTGGCCGATGGTCAACAGTGCTGGACAGGTGATGGGACAGCGACGACAACGTGGCACAGCTACGACATTACCGGATTGTTGGTTGGTTCAGAAGGGACATTTGGCATCATCAGCCGTGCTATTGTTCGGCTTACTCGTACACCAGAGGCGAAGCGCGTCGTCATGGCCCTTTTTCCAGACGTCGTCGCTGCATGCATGGCGGTCAGTGCAATCCTTGCTGCTGGCTACATTCCAACTGCACTCGAAGTGATGGATGCCACAACCATGCTAGCCGTGAATCTCGCCCAAAACGCTAATTTACCGTCGTCTGCCGGTGCAGCACTTATCATTGAAATTGATGGTGTCATTGACGGCCTTGACGACACAATGCACGAGATTTCTATACTATGCCATCGACACGGTGCGTCTGAATTGATGACCGCCGCCACCCCTGAAGCACAAGAACGCCTCTGGTCGGCAAGGCGTAGTGCGTTTGCTTCGTTTTACACCCTTGCTCCATCGTTTTACCTGGTTGATACCGTTGTGCCGCGCACCCGTCTTCCGGCAATGATGGCTCATATTCAACGGCTGAGTCAGCACTATGGTATGCCGATTGCTAATGTCTTTCATGCTGGTGATGGTAATTTGCATCCGTTGGTATTGTACGATCCGGGCGATCCGGAACAGGTGGCAAAAACCCATGCTATCACTGGTGAAGTGTTGAAGTTAAGTATCGACGAGGGTGGCGCTGTCAGTGGTGAGCATGGGATCGGGAGCGAGAAATGTCAATTTTTACCACGATTGTACAGTCGCGACGATCTAGCAGCGCAGGCTGCTGTCTACCATGTTTTTAACCCAGAACGACGACTCAATCCTGGAAAGGTGTTTCCAACCCATCTTGATCCTTTGCAGCTTGCACAGGAACACGCGGCAAGGCTGGCAATACCGCCAATCCAGGTGCCAGCAGAACAGATTCAACGTGAGTTGATCGACATTGTCGGGCTAGATGATATATGTTCTGGTAATGCAACAACGGCATTCACTGTGCAAGGTCATATACCGCAATGGGTCGTTTGGCCCGACTCAACAGCAGAATTGGCTGCGGTGATGAAGACTTGCTACCGGTATGGCTTGCCCGTTTTGCCTTGGGGTGGTGGCACCCGACAGGCTATCGGTACGCTGGCTACACCACCAGCAGTCGTAGTAGTGACTCGTAAGCTACGGCGCATACTTCATTACGAACCCGACGATCTTACGATTGGTGTTGAGGCCGGTATGACGCTGGCCGAGCTGCAAACCATACTGGCAGCCCATCATCAACGCTTTCCGCTCATGATGCTGACCGCCGATCACTCTACGGTGGGAGGATCAGTAGCCACTGCTACCGATAGCCCGCTCCAGGAAGGGTACGGTACGCTACGTGATCTGGTTTTAGGACTAACCGTCGTGCAAGTTGATGGGACGGTGATTCACACAGGTGGTCAGGTGGTCAAGAATGTGAGTGGTTATGACCTGCCTAAACTCTTCGTCGGCAGTTATGGTACGCTAGGCATTATTACCGAAGTGAGACTGCGGACGTTCCCGCAACCACCGGCTACTGTTACACTAATTACCGATTTTCCAACTATCGCCGGACTCGATCAATTCCTGAATGAGCTGACAGGGACACATCTCTGCCCAGTCGCTGTTGAAGTCGTCACGGCTTCGCATGCAATGGGTGCGACTCGGGCAGTGGTGCAATTTGAGGGTCATCCGGCTGCCTGTACACGATCAGTAAGCGAATGTGCGGCGCTGGCAACCAGGTGTGGGGCAAACAGTATACAGATCGAGGACGGCGATCAAGCAGACCACTGGGAACCTATTGTTCGTCTCGCCTCTATTCCGACCGAAAGCTCAACCTGGCCTATACGAATGGCAGTGTTACCAGCACAATTTAGTACGGCATTAACTGAACTCCTGCATTATGCCAGCCAGGTACAGCTTGTGGCGGAAATAGCTGGTCGTCCGTACAAGGGTATCATATACGGTCATCTACGCGGAACGGTCGGGGCAGTTGCGCGTTTGCTGGAGGCACTTCTTGAACACTGGCCGCATACGCAGATTCCGGCTGGTTTCCTCCCCATAGAGTTAGAAGCAGCACGATGGGGACATCTACTGGTAACACCCATTGCAGCGTTAAGCCACAGCCTTAAACAGGTCTTTGATCCCTATCGGCGTTTGAATCATCGCCTGTGGCCGTTTTACGATCGTTCTACATCCGAGGGAATGCTGATGAATGGCGAAGAAGGGTGTTACCCACCAACCAGTCCATCACCGTACCAGTAAGGGTCAGGTCCTAATCCATCTTCAGGCCTTCCTCGTCCCTCGTGAGAGAGGAAGAGAGTGGGGGAAGGTGAGGAGTCTTAGCCATCCTTCCCCTTCCTCTGCCCTAGTGGAAGCAGAAGGGGATAGGGGGTTGGCAAGGGGATGCCTTTCCTCCAGCGGTAAGGTTGGTAAGGGAGACTTCTACACCAACGCGCCGCTCCGAGCGTCAGTAGCACAGACCTACCACAAAGAGCGGCGCAGTTCCTGTTTGGCTCGCCTGCGGCGAACCTGGAACCGACCTGTCATTCTCCTGTTATGCCTCGGTGTTGCAATTGAGCAACTTACAACACATTTCCGGCGGGCGAGGAGCGTGAGTGGCGAGACGAAAACCCCAATTGTCGTTGTCGTTATCGGGGTTGTTGTTGTTGCGGTAGGCGCAACGCGCATTCGTAGCAGTGTTGTTCCACGAGCCGCCGCGCAGCACATCGTCGGTCAGTTCCTATTCGTTATTATACACTAGTTTCATGCATGTCTGCACCATCTGAAGCACGATCCTGGTAATCACGCGATTGCTCAGATGAGAGCCGTACACCACTACGTTTCATCCAGTCTCCCAATAATGCCCCCAATCCACTAATTTCACGACTAACGTATTCGTATTGGCGAAGCGACAACAGTTTTAGGTCGTGGGCAAGACGGACATAAAGACGAAGTTGCTCGAGATGAGCATCGGCGCGTATCAGCAATTCACGTTTATCACGGCTCTTTCGCGCCATGACTATCAGCTCGTTGAACTCAAAAGCTGCCTGCTGTGTTCGGAGCGCCAGCGCAAAGCGATGTTCACGTGGATATTTCAGCGTCGTGGGTATCAACCAGCGTAGTAAATCGTAAGTCTTGGCAAAAAGGGGAATATTATTCATACATGTGCTGGTGAAAAGACGGTTTGACGTAGTATCTGATTGCGCAATCGGTAGGTGTTGCCATGAGCTGCATGTGCACACCAGCTCTGAATAGATGCTCCTATCTTCTCTCGGTCGATGCGCCCGGCAGCATACTCCTCTTGTAGCATTCGCAGCCGACGCCGAAAACGCACCATCACGGGTCGCTTCAAACGCCGATGCGTTGCGAAATGATGAAAACCCAGAAACGGCACGCCATTGGCGGTGGGAAACACCTGACACTTTGTCGGATGGAGCAGTAACCGTAAACGATTGGCAGCAAAATGACGTAGCTCGGCTAACCAACCATGGAGGGTTGCTTTGTCGTTATGGAAGAGCAGGAAATCATCGGCGTAGCGTACATACGCCCGACATTTCAGGACACGTTTTACAAAGTGATCGAGTTCGTTCAAGTAGACATTGGCCCAAAATTGTGAGGTAAGATTGCCAATCGGTAAACCTTGTGGACGAAGCGGTGCAAACAGATCATCACCGGGGAACCAGTGTACATCACGCTCACTATCTAGCACTCCGTCGCCGCTCTGCACAATCCGTTCACATAAACGCATAATACGCTCATCAGCAAGCGTTCTTCCCAAAATTGTCAGTAATATAGCGTGGTCAATCGTGGGAAAAAATTTCGCAATATCACACTGCAACACGAAGCGATAGCGACGTACAAATGCGGTGCAGCGATCAAGCGCACGATGGGTACCCTTTCCGCGTCTACAGGCATAAGAGTCAAAGATAAACCGCCGCTCGAAGATCGGCTCGATCACGCGAACCAGGGCATGATGAACAACACGATCGCGGAACGGAGCGGCACTGATTTTACGCTTCTTCGGCTCGTAAATGTAGAAGTTCCGATACGTACCGGGGCGATACGTTTCGTTACGCAGCTCGTCTTGCAAGCGGAACAACTCATCTTCAACTCTAGCCTCAAAACGGGCAACTTCTGCCCGCCCACGCTTTGCGCGCCGGGCGGCGCGGTAGGAAGCGTAGAGATTTTCAAAATCGTACACCTGCGGATACAACTGCCGATACGTCTTCATCACTGCACACTCACTTCATACCTTCCATCGCGGGTGGGGGACTAGCCGTCCCCCACACCCCCTGCTTACGATCGCATCGATCTGGTGAGGAGCAAAAACTCTTTACACTGTATCATGACAAAAAGTCAAAAAGACATAAAGACTCAGGAGAATAAACGGGCGAGACGAAAACCCCAATCGTCGCGGCCGTTACCAGGGAGGTTGATGCCGCGGCAGGCGCAACGCGCATTCGGCGCAGTGATGTCCCACGAGCCGCCGCGCAGCACAAATGCTCTATACCGTGTTAGATTGTAAAAACTTTCTGGTTTAATATCTGCTCCTAATGGATACGGAACGTACCACGTACTGCACCATTCCAAAACATTCCCCGCCATGTCTTCGGCGCCACAGGCTGCCGCGCCGTGTGGGAAGATGCCAACGACCGAGCGTTGCCCAATCCCACTTATACCAACATTTGCTTCAATACTTGATACAATACTCGATGCGGGCGTTTCTGTCAACTGCTTGCCCCAGGGATAGGTGCGACGCCCGGCCCGCGGTGCACCTGCCGGTAAGACGACCGGATAGGCCGCCGCTCGCTCCCACTCGGCTTCGCTGGGCAAGCGCACTTCTTCACCTGTACTCAGCACCCCAATCGTATGGAGCCAGATGTCTACCCAGCGGGCAAAAGCGCTGGCCGCGTACCAGGTGACGCCTCCCACCGGCAGATTCCCCTCACCGGGCCGGTAGCGGGCGCCAGACCAGGACCGGGGGTGTAGCAGGTCATCCGGTAACCTTGCCTGACGCCATTCTGTCAATACCTGCTGGGCAGCGTTCACCGTCGGCCGATCGCCGCGTCCCGCTAGAGCTTCGAGGAAGCGCAGGTACTGCTGGTTGGTGACCGGAAAGCGGGCCAGGGCAAAGGGGCGGTTAATGCGGTAGATGAATTGCGGTTTTTCATCATCATACCGACCCTTGTCATCGCCCATGCTGAACTCACCCGCTTCGATACGTTCGGCCCAGTAGTCGGCTCTGGTTGGATCGAGGCCGGGGCGGTCGTTATCCTCGCCGAGCCGGTCAAGGATCAGCGCGGCGCGGTTACGCACCACCGGATCGGGATGGGCAACCTGACGCCAGGCCGGGGTGAGCGCGGCAAGCTCGCGGAGGCGGTTGGCTACCTCAACCCGCTGGGGGGTTAGCTCACCCACAGTACGCGCATTCGCTTCGTCCAAACCATCGCCGGCCAGGATGATGGCTTCAGGATCGCCGGTTGCAAGCAATTGCCTAATCATTTGCTGCGCCGTCTCACGCGAGCCGCTGGTCGCTTCGTGGCCAATCGCCAGCAGAATCGTCTCGCGCCAGCGCGGTTCTGCCCAGCGCTCGACCAGGCGGCGGACTTTCTCTTCCTTGTCACGCCCTTGCTCGGTGTAATAACGAGCGGCCAGGTATTCTTGTAGCGTGAAATGGGCAAAACTGAAGAGCGAGTCGATGTCACGGGCTTGCAGTAACCCGCTATGCAAGGCAAGCTGTGCGAGCAGCTCGCGGATATACGCATCACACCGCTCGTCATTCCAATCGGGGTTATTTGCCCGATAGACCGGCCGCAGCACCTCGCGGGCCTGGGTTAAGGTCACTTCACGCTGCTCCTTTTCGAGCATCGCCGCCGCCAACAACTGCAAGCGCAGACGCACACTGTCGTCACTCTCCTCGAACAGTCTGACCACGACCCCCGGGCGGTCGCGACTCAGTTGCGCCTTGCGCCAGGCTTCAATCGTCAGCCGTACCAGCTTTTCGTAGATTTTGGCCCGCTCTACCGGCAGCGGCTCACGCCCTTCGACCAACACCGCCATACTGGTCAATAGCAGGGGATTGGTCGCCATATCGAACAGGCGCGGATTGCGTTCGAGACTCTGCCACAGTTCGGCAGCTTCCGGCACGAGAGTGGTGGGATCGTGATACTCATCTGCGGCTTGCTCTGCCGGTAAGCGTAGTGCCCGAAAGAGATTATTCAGGAGACGCTTAATGTCGTCTGCATCTAACGGACGCAAATGACGCTCGACGAATCCCGATAGCCGCTCACTCAACCCTTCAAACGGGCGACTGGCCAGCAGATAGCGATTATGCGGATATTCCCGCACCAGACTGTTGATTAGGTCGATGGTATGGCCGCGCTCCTCGGCATCGCCGGTCTCATCCAGACCATCGAGCATTAGCATACACCCACCCTCTTTGACCCAATCGCTCACCATGTTGGTCGGCAGGTCAGGTACATCGCGCCGCACCAGCTCGTCGAGGGCATCGAGCAATACCGAAGCCGGTGCACCGACCAGGTCCTGAGCCTGATACCGGTTGCGCACATACGTCATCAGTTCGGTCAGACGGGCGTAGATCGGGAACGGGCAGCGGTCGGTGAAGAGTTCCAACCGTTGGCGGATGAGGTGCAGCCCTCGTTTGTCACGCCACGCCTGTGCCAGCACCAGCGCCCCGTAATGGAGCGTTGTCGTCTTACCACTACCGGCCCGCCCCACCAGCAGCAGCCGGGTGGTGGTCTGTTCAGGGTCTGCCGGTTTTTCGGATTTCGTCTTCGGCAAAAGGTTTTGTTCACTCAATAGGCGGAACACCGGTCGGCTGGTATTCACCGCTTTGTATGCTTCGCGGCGCGAGTCATCTTTACCAAGCAAATAGGCCTGAAAGCGCTCGATCTGCTCGCGTTCGACCACGTACAGCGGAATATAGACCTGCTCGAGGTTCAATTCGCGCTGTTCACGACCCAACGCCGGAATCTTCGCCATCCGGCGCATATCACGCTCCAGCCGCTGCAAGTAGCGCTCGCGGCCCGCATGATCCTGCTGTCGCCGCTTCTTATATGAGAGCTGCTCTACAATCTTTTTCCTCTCCCATTCACGCTCTGCATCATATCGGATGTCTCGCTTCTGCCCGCCGGTCAGCCGGTCAAACCAACGCACAAACCTTATGCGCCAGGGTTCGATTACGGCAAGCGCAATCACAACACCGATCAATACAACCGCTAGCCATAGATTCCCAGTAACAACCAGGTTGATCAGACATACAAGCGGTTCGTTGAAGCACCTGCCTAGCTCATCGGCAGACAACGCGCCGGTCTGGGGTGTTGATGAAACAACCGGCGTCGGTGTTGAAGGCAGCGGTGTAGTCGCAGGCGGGGAAGGGGTTTGGGCGGCGGTCGGATACACGATGATTCCCGCCCCCAACAACAACGCACTCACCAACATGATCAGGATGGTACGTACAGGCATAGATGTCTTACCGTCGAGAATGAGTGATCGGCGACTATTGACGTTATTATACGCCAGGAATGCGGCAAAGCGGGCAGCAGACGTACCTCGAGTTCTGCCCCTCCTCTCCTTCAAGGGAGAACGGAAAGGAGAGAGACGGGTTGGGGACCCACTCCTAGCGGTATTGTCGCGATCTTTGTTCTCTGACGATCTACCATTGGCGTAATGGTATAATAACTGAGATAGTATCTCAATAACTACGCAACAAGGCTTCACACGACAACGTAAGGCGAAATAGGTATTTGTCCGTGCAGTTGACTGTTCCGTGCGGAGGAATGGGTAATGAAACAAAACCGTTATGAACACACACAGCGCACCCGAAAAAACCTGATCCTTCGGGTCATTCTGCTGACCGTTGGATCATTGGCGCTGCTTATCGGAACACTAGGCATTGTAGTTCCAGGTATTCCAACCACCCCATTCATCTTGATCGCGGCCGCTTGCTACATCCGCAGCTCAGAACGGCTCTATCGCTGGTTGATAACAAACCGCTTTTTCGGACCGGTGATCACCACTTGGCGGGAAAAGCGTGGACTGACGCTTCAGACCAAAATCGTTACCTTCCTCCTGGTCTGGGGTTTGTTAGGCGGAGCAGCGCTGTTTCTGGTAGAAAGTATCTTTATGCGGGGTCTCCTGATCGGGCTGGCAATGGTGAAGACACTTGTCCTGCTTCGTTTGCGTACTGTTCAATGACCGGACAACGAACATCACGTACCCGCCGCCGATGCCTCCCAACCGCTGCGCCTACCTAGCGCGGCCCTCCGGCCTGTGTTCTGGGGCGAGAGCAATGGAAGTTCGAGATCGCAAAGCAAATTAAGGCGATGCTCAACCCTCCGGTCTGTGTTCTGGGGCGAGAGCAATGGAAGCCACGCCTATTCCAGATGTGTGCCATAAGGGTGTTCAACATTTGCAGTTTCTGCTCTGTTCGACGAACGATCTGCCTAAGAACAGAGCGACACAGACGAGCATTGTGCCTCCACTTGAAGCATAGCGTTTTTCATAATACGAAAATTAATTTCAATTTATGATACACAGAATACCGAAAGCGACCGCAATTGTCAAGAGGTAAGGAGACTATCCCTCACTCCTTCCTACTCCTTCCTCTCCCCGTGGTAGAGAGGAAGGGGCTAGGGGGAAGGTGAGGGAGCCAAAAGAGCAAATCCTTGCCGGACATCACCAACCAATACATCAACTGCATTTCCAACCTGGTGACGCAGACGCTGCCAGCTCGTGTCGAGAAGGGCAACATTGGTAGCCTCAGCACGTCCCCAGACCTGCGTCAGGAGTTCGGTTGCAGTGAACAGACGGGTAGGTGCTTCGGCCAGGACAT
>Ga0197142_1004881_pt1 | contig 10690 bp, 8 predicted proteins | sample GBS60_MetaG_FD_148614 | JGI IMG/M metagenome (GOLD analysis project Ga0197142, IMG submission 148614) | Sediment microbial communities from Great Boiling Springs, Gerlach, Nevada, United States - GBS 60_MetaG | ecosystem: Environmental > Aquatic > Thermal springs > Hot (42-90C) > Sediment...
ATAAAAAAGATTCGCCTCAAGATTGGGGAGGGAATAGCAGGTAAGGTTGCAAAGGAGGGAAGATCAATTATAACTAATAATGTTGAGCTTGATGAGTCGCATACAAAAAAGATTGATGAAAAGAGTGGTTATGTTACTCGTTCACTTCTTACTTGTCCGATGATTATAAAAGGTAAAGTTATAGGTGTAGTTCAAGCGATAAACAAGATTGATGGTGAGTTTGATGAGGAGGATAAGGATAACTTTGAGGCATTTGCCTCACAAGCAGCAATTGCAATTGAAAACTCAAGGCTTTTCAATAAGCTGAAAGATGAAAAGAACAAGCTTGAGAGGATAATAAAGCTGATAGGAGAAGGCGTGATTGTCTCTGATAGAAGTGGAAAGATAAAGATGGTAAATGATGCAGCAAGGTATTTCTTTGGATACAATCAGAGCATTCATAAAAAGATTATAGATATTTTAAAAGATTTCAAAATGGATGAAAACATTGAGAAGGTGATATCTGAGGATAAAAATTATGATTTTATACTTGAGAAAGAACACCCAAAGAGATTGATCCTTGAAACAAGTTTGATAAAGGATAATGAAGGGGATGAGTATATCTGGATATTCAATGATATAACACAAAAGGTTATTGAGGAAAGAATATCGAGAGAGTTTATTTCGCTTATATCACATAAGTTTAGGACACCAATAACTTCAATCATTGGTTATTCACAGTTGCTTCAAAATGCTGGTGAAATTGGGGGAAAGGAAAAAGAAATGCTTAAAACCATAGTCTCATCTGCATTCAAGATAAATTCACTTTTAGAAAGGATGATAGAGTTCTCAATAATTGAGAATAAAACAACTTCAGATTTGAAGCTAAGACTTATTAAGGCTGGTGAGTTGATAGATAGGGTTATTGAAAATTTTAAGAAAAGATTTAGTGATGTTATTTTTGAAAAGGCTATAATAGATAATTTTGATTTAAATGTTGATGAGGAGCTTTTTACAAAAGCACTTAATGAGATTATCACAAACTCAATTAAGTTTAATTCTAAAAAGGATAAAAAAGTTATAATAACATCAAAGATGATACATAATCAAAAAGCAATAACTATATGGGATAATGGTAATGGTATTGCTTTCGATGAGTTAGATAAGATCTTTCAGAAGTTTTATCAGATTGAGCCTGGTTTTACTGGTCAAACAGAAGGTCTTGGTCTTGGGCTTTGTATAGTTAAAAAGATACTTGATCTTCATAAGTTTGCTTATAAAATCAAATCAAAATTAAATGAAGATACATTATTTACGATCTATTGTGGATAGATCAATTTATTAAATCTTTCAGGGAAAATAACGTTTTATAAAACGGAAGGGGTGGGATTCGAACCCACGAGACGGATAAACCGCCTACCGGTTTTCAAGACCGGCGCTTTCAACCACTCAGCCACCCTTCCTTATTTGCTTAAAAATATATTATATTATTTTTTAAAAATAAAATGTTAAAATAAATTTATGGAAATAATTTCACCTAATAGCCAAAGAAAAGATAGACTTCCACCAGGGCAATATGAAGTAAAAGAAATACCAGTTCTTGATCTCGGTATAAAACCAGTAATAGAAAAAGAAAAATTTAATCTTGAAATTCAGTATAAAGACATAAAAAAAATTATAAAATATAGAGAATTAACGATGTTTGAATCTGTTGAACTTTATTGTGATCTTCATTGTGTTACAACATGGTCAAAGCTTGGCACAAATTGGAAAGGAATAAGCACAAGAATTATATATGATATGATAAAACCATATGATGCAAAATTCGTTATGGCTTACTCATATGACGGCTATACAACAAATATTCCTATAGATTACTTTCTAAAAGAGGATTCCATAATAGCATATTCATATGAAGGAAAAGATATCCCACTTGACTACGGAGGACCTGTAAGATTGCTTATCCCATCTCTTTACTATTGGAAGAGTGCAAAGTGGCTTAATAAATTAGAATTTATGACGGAAAATAAAAGAGGTTATTGGGAAGAAAGGGGATATCATGATGTGGGAGATCCTTTTTTAGAACAGAGAAGATGGAAGTAAAATTAATATATAATCTCCAAATTTATAACAAAAAAAGAAGGAGGAAAACTTATGGATTATCTTTTTATATCTAGATTGCAATTTGCTTTAACTGCAGCATTTCATTTCCTTTTTGTACCAATGACACTCGGTGTTGTAGTTTTAATTGCAATAATGCAAACAATATGGTATAAAACTGGAAATGAAGATTATCTTAAGCTTGTTAAATTTTTTGGGAAACTATTTCTTATAAACTTTGCTATAGGTGTAGTTACAGGAATCTCACTTGAGTTTCAATTTGGTATGAACTGGGCCGAGTATTCAAAATATGTGGGAGATATATTTGGAGTACCACTTGCAATAGAGGCAACAGTAGCATTTTTTCTTGAATCAGTTTTTCTTGGTTTATGGATATTTGGATGGAAAAGGGTAAGTAAAAAAATACATTTATTATCTATATGGATGGTTGCTTTAGGGTCAAATCTATCAGCTCTATGGATTTTATTTGCAAATGCTTTTATGCAAAGGCCTGTCGGATATATTATTAATAACTCAAGAGTTGAACTAATTGATTTTAAAGTTTTCTTATTAAACCAGTATGGCTGGGTTAAGTTCTTTCACACGGTATTTGCATCTTATGTTGTTGGGGCCTTTTTTGTTATGGGAGTTTCAGCTTATCATATACTTAAGAAAAATAAAGAAGAAATATTTAAAAAATCATTTAAACTTGCAGCATATTTTAGTGCTATAAGCTCAATAATGGTTTTTATTTTTGGAGATTTTCACGCTAAGGATATTTATAAATTTCAACCAACTAAATTTGCTGCTATGGAAAGTGTTTGGGAAACTCAAAAAGGGGCATCATATCCTTTAATTGTTATACCTGATGAAAAAAATGAAAAAAATTTAGTAGAAGCTATAAAAATTCCATATTTCTTATCAATACTTGCCACATACAACCCAAAAGCTGAAGTTAAAGGATTAAAAGATTTTCCAAAAGACGAAAGGCCACCTATATGGTTAACATTTTTTAGTTTTAGAACTATGGTTCTTTTAGGAATTATTTTTATAGTAATATCTTTTTTAGCAGTATATCTATCTTATAAAAACAAACTGGAAAATCCTTTATTTTTAAAAACTATGCTATATTCTATTCCGCTTCCATATATTGCATCACAACTTGGTTGGATAGTTGCAGAGGTTGGACGACAACCTTGGGCTGTATATGGATTATTAAAAACTAAAGATGCTATAAGTCAAAATCTTACATATTCTCAAGTAATTTTTACATTTTCTAGTTATATAATAATCTACACATTACTTGGAATAACTGGGTTTTATCTTATGATAAAACACACAAAGAAAGGTATAACAGAATAAGGAGGACCTTATGGAATTTTTTCAGATATTATGGTATATTTTATGGGCAGCATTATGGATTTTTTATTTTACACTTGATGGATTTGATCTTGGGAGTGGAATTTTAATAAATTTTATTTCAAAAAGAGATGAAGAAAAAACTGCTATAACAAATGCAATAGGTCCATTTTGGGATGGAAATGAGTTATGGTTAATAACAGCTGTAGGTGCTACCTTTGCAGCATTTCCAACAGCATATGCAAATATGTTTAGTTGGTTTTATATACCATTTTTTTTAATTATTATAAGCCTTATATTAAGAGGAGTTTCTATAGAATTAAGAGGAAAAGTAGAAAACAAAAAAATATTTGATTTTTTTATTTTTATTGGAAGCTTTATTGTTACCTTTCTTTTTGGAGTTGCTTTTGGAAATTTATGGTCAGGTGTTTATATTGATAACTATGGATATACTAAAGGAACATTAGGGCTTTTAAACTCAACTGGAATTTTAACAGGTATTGCTTTTGTTGTCTTTATGTCTATGCATGGAGCATTATATCTTTATTGGAAAATGGAAGGAGAATTTAAAATAAGGATATATGAAATCTCAAAAAAACTATGGACTATTGCTACTATTTTATATGGAGTTTACATAATATTTCTTCCTCATGCAAAAAACCCAAATTTCATACTAAACTCAATCAACGGATATATTTCGCTTACATGTTATATAATTTCAGGCATTTTTCTTCTATTAATAAAGAAATCAATTAAAAAAGGAAAAGATTTCTTTGCATTTATTAAATCTGTATTGTTTTTTATATTCTTTTTTGTAGCAAATTTCTCATCACAGTATCCAAATATAATTCCCTCAAAAATAATTGAGTTTAATGTAAGTATTTTTAATTCATCTTCTAGTTATAAAACTTTAAAAATAATGACAATCGTTGCTTTAATATTTGTTCCAATAGTTATTCTTTATCAAATATGGGTTTACAAACTTCTTAACCACAAAATAAATCCCGATGATAAAGAAACTATTTTATATTAAAATTTAATTATAATATAAATTAAGTAATAAAGTGGGAGTGGAAGGTTGTATGAGCATAATCGTTATGTTAATGTTTCTTATAAATGTCAATATTTTTTCAGATGAAATAATTAGAGAATACTCAAAACTCAAAAAACCAGAAATTCCTTTACCACATCTTCAAACAGAAGAAAATTTAAATAACATGAGAAAGGATATCCATATATATACAACAAAAGATATATTTCCATTTGAATATGAGGCAAAAAAAGAATGTGATAAAAAAATAAACATTTTAAAAAATTTTTCAATACATGTTATAGGATGCAATATTATTGAAAAAGGAAATGATTACTCATACACAATAGAATATATCCCAGAACTCAAAAAACCAGATCTAGTACCATCAATAATAATAAATGAATATAAACCATCAAAAACATATTGGAATGAAAATTTAGCCAAAAAAGAACTAAACAAATCTCTTTCAAGATTTCAACAATCACCTTTAAACTTAATTGATTATGAAATATTAGAAATCGAAAATGAATATTCATTTAAAATACTTTATATAGATAAAAATATTCTAAAAAAAACAAAAACATATTACGTAAATTTTGAAAAGTTTACTTATGGTAAATATTCTTTTGAATCTGAAGCAAAGAAAAATATTTATATAATCACAAATAAGCTCAAACAAAAAAACATTCAAGTATTTTCAGCAAGTGTTATTGAAAATGGAAATGATTATTCTATAGAAATAGAATACATAAATAAGGTTGATGATATAACTAAACCATCAAAAAATCCTCTACATTCAATATCATCATATATTGCAGAAGAAATATTCCCTTTTGAAAATAACGCATTAAATGAAGCAGATAAAAGGACAGAGGTATTTTTAAAAGCCAATATGAATGTTATTCATACTTATGCATATCCAAAAGATAATGACTGGTCATTTGCTATTGATTATGTCGTAAAAAATTTATATAAAAACGGAACATTCGTTAGAAAAGAATATACTATAAAGAGATATAAAAATCCTAGTAATTTTGATTTTGAAAGTGAAGCAAAAAAAGCCATGCATGAAAAAATTAATAATTTTAATAATGCTGGTCTTTATGTTGTAGGATGGCAAGTTTATGAATCCTCAGGTAATTATAATTTCTACATAGATTACATAGGAAAAGATTGATATAAAAAAATGAACTATAGTATTAAAAGAATAAATGATATAAAAATTATAAGAGAAATTGGTTCTGGTGGAATGGGTGTAGTATATGAAGGATTTGACACTATTCTTGAAAGAAAAGTTGCTGTAAAAATGATGCTTCCAAACACACTATCTCTTCAAGGAAAGAAAAGATTTCTAAAAGAAGCAGCACTTATGGCAAAGATAGTACATCCCCTTACAATAGATGTTTATTCTTTTGGAGAATTTGAAATAAACGGACAAAAGATCCCATACTTTGTAATGGAATATATAGAAGGAAAATCGCTTGCAGATATTATAAACCGTTTAAAACTAATAAAAGAAAATGATTTTGAAGAACTTAAAAATTACGGATACTTAAAAACAGAATTAAATATTAATGATAACTATTTTTTAAAAAATTTTAGTAAAATTCCTATTTATGATAAAGAATGGATTGAAAACTCGTCAATTCTTATTTCTTCAATTGCAGATGCCCTTTATGAAATTCATAATACTGGAATAATTCACAGAGACATAAAACCATCAAACATATTAATATCAAAAAAAGGACCAAAAATTGCAGATTTTGGACTTGCAAAAAGTTTATCTTCAAATAGTATATCTACTAAAAATGATTTTATTGGAACAATAAAATACTCAGCTCCTGAGATATTCTCAAAAGGAAAGCATACTATTGAATCTGATATTTATTCACTTGGTTTGGTTTTTTATGAGCTTTTAACCTTAACTCATCCATTTGATAATTCAAAGGATGCTTCACCTGAATATATAATAAACAAAATAATTAAGGGGGAAATAACACCACCAGAAAAACTAAACAATAAAATTCCTCAATCTCTTTCAAATGTTATAATGAAAATGCTTTCTAAAAATCCATCTCAAAGATACAAAAATATGAAAGAGGTTTCTGAATCAGTAATCTTATCTAAACAATCAGGTATAGAGAGAATAATCAGTGATATAACATCCTTATTTACTAAAAAAGAAGATGAAATAAAAATATCAGCAATTGATAAAGAACTTTCAAATGAAAAACTTAAATCTGCTATAAATCTTTATATACATCTTGACTTTAATGAAATGACATCTCTTATAATTGATGCCATAAATTTTAACTTTCTAAATCTTGATGCATATCTTTTATATATTCTTATATCAACTCATATTTATAACTTCTCCAAAAAAATAAAAGAAAAAGCCCTTGAATTAAATAAATATGAAAATTATTTTACTGAAGAAGAAAAAGAAAAACTCAAAATAATAACTTTATTTTTTTCAGAGGATAAAAAATGGATAGATTATGCTGTAAGTTATAGCAAAAGATACTCAAACTTCATAATATACCTAATAATTGCAAGGAAAAGAGAAGATTTAATGGAAATTTATTTAAAAAAAGCTATGAATGAGTATCCAAAATTTAAAATTTTTATTGAAGCTTACTTAGATATTATTTTTTCATACAAAAAAAATGAAATAAATAAACTAATAGAATTAAAAAACAAAAAAGATGTAGAAATCCTTGCAAGAGTAGCTTTGATAGAAAAATATCTAAATGACTATGAATTTGAAAAAGCAGAAAAAGAAATGAAAGAACTTGAAGAAAAATATCCATACCATTGTTTAACCTTATATTTAAAACTTCACATTCTTATCATAAAAGAAAATTTTGAGCAAATTATTATAACGATAAATAAGATAATAAGTATTTTAAACGATGACATTAAGTTTCAATATTATTACATGCTTTATCTGTTATACAAAAAACTTGATGATGAAAAATCTCAAAAATACTATACAATAGCACAAAATCTTACAGATGAAAATTTACCAACTATTGAAGAAATAAAAAATGAAGCATTTTCTATTGATTATTCTATTTTTGATTTTATAGATAATAATCTTTTAAAATTCTCATATTCAACATTTCTAAAAGATTTTTTATATTATCTCTTTGAAGAAAAATTATCTTCTTTTAAAGTTAACTTAAAACTAATAACTCTTGAAGAAAACGGAGAATGTATGTTCTCATATATATCTTCAAAACCTCAAGGAAGAATTGATTTTATACCTCTTGGAAATTTTTACGATATAAAAGGGAATATACTTAAAGCAAAATATATACAAAAAGATGAAAGATCTTACAATGTTGTTATAGAAGAAAAAATACTAAAAAAGAATTTACCTGTAATATTTATAGGTACTCAAAACAGTCTTTTAGAAAGGAAAGAAGACGGATATATCATCAACTACTCAGAAACAATCCTTGCACCGAGAAAATCAAAAAGAATATTTGCTATCTCATCAAAATTTAAAATTAACTATGAATCAGTTAGAATAGAAAATTATGAATTATTAATATTTGATATAAATACTATAAAAACATATAAACCATATGATATGAATCTAAAAATTCAAGTAACATACTAAAAATAGAAACACTTCAATGCACTATCTATAAATTAAATACTGATTTCTATAGCAGTATTAATAACAGTAATAGGTTTAATTTATTTAAAAATTTTACCAAATAAATCTAAATTTGTATAATTATTTTAGAGTAAGAAAAAATATTCTTTTTAAGGAGTTTCTTATGAATATCGAAATAAAAAAACTTACAGAAAAAGATATAGAAAAAATGCAAATAAAATCTTGGCCAATCTGGACAAAAGAAGTAAGTGAGTTTGATTGGTATTATGATTCTAAAGAAATGTGTTATTTTCTTGAAGGAGAGGTGGTTGTTAAAACTAAAGATGGCGATTATGAAATAAAAAAAGGAGATTTTGTAATTTTTCCAAAAGGTTTAAAATGCAGATGGATAATAAAAAAACCAGTAAAAAAACACTACAATTTTGAGTAATGGAGGTTTTATATGTATGGAATACTTGTTATAAACCCTGGTTCTACAAGTGATGAGGTGAGTTTTTTTAAAGGGAGGAAACTAATATTTCATAAGACTGTAAGATATACCCCCGAAGAACTCAAACCTTTTGAAAATCAAAAAGTGACAGCACAATTTGATATGAGAAAAAATGTTGTTCTTGAAGCATTAAAAGAAAATGGTATTGAATTATCCGAAATAAACGCTGTAATTGGAAGGGGAGGCCTTTTAAAGCCTATTGAAAGCGGAACTTATGAAGTAAATGAAAAAATGGTTGAAGATTTAAAAAACGGAGTTATGGGAGATCATCCATCAAATCTCGGAGGACTTATTGCAAAAAGCATAGCAGATAGTATTGGTGTTAAAGCATTTATAGCTGATCCCGTAGTTGTTGATGAAATGGAACCACTTGCAAGATACTCTGGAATGCCAGAAAATCCACGAATATCAATATTTCATGCATTAAATCAAAAAAGAGTAGCAAGACATGCAGCAAAACAATTAGGTAAACCTTATCAAGAGTGCAATTTAATTGTTATGCATGGTGGTGGTGGAATATCTGTAGGTGCACATAAAAATGGAAGAGTAGTTGATGTAAATAATGCTCTTGATGGTGAAGGGCCTTTTACTCCTCAAAGAAGCGGCGGTGTTCCAGCGGGTGGACTTGTAAAAATGTGTTTTTCGGGAAAATACACCATAGAAGAAATAAAGCTTAAAATTAAGGGAAAGGGCGGGCTTGTTGCATATACCGGTACGAGCGATATAGTTGCAATAAAAAAATACATAAAAACTGGTGAAGCAACAAATGGAGTTAATCCTCAACTTGTTACACGAGAAAAAGCAAAAGAAGTTCTCCTTGCTATGGCATATCAAATTGCAAAAGAAATCGGAGCACTTGCAACGGTTTTAGAAGGAAAAGTGGATGCAATAGTTTTAACAGGTGGAATAGCATATGATGATGAATACATAGTTCCAGAAATAAAAAAAAGAGTTTCATGGATTGCACCTGTAATTGTATATCCTGGTGGGGATGAAATGACAGCTTTAATGATTGCATGCGAAAATGCTCTTAAAAAACCAAATACATTAAAAATTTATCAATAAAGGAGGAAAAATGATAGAATTTGAAAGTTTTGACGAATTAATAAAAAAAGTAAGTGGTGTTACAAATAGAGTTGTAGTGCCAGGTGCAAATAACACCGAAGTATTACAGGCACTTAAAATGGGAACAGATAACAAATTAATATCTGGTGGAATACTAATAGGACCAGAAAAAGAAGTTAAAAGATATATTAATGAAATGAATCTTCCAGATATTTTTGAAATAAAAGATGAAAATGATGTTATAAATATGTCAAACATAGCAGTTGAGTTAATTAAAGAGAGAAAAGGAGATTTTCTTGTTAAAGGTCTTGTTGATACAAAGTATTATATGAAAGCAATTCTTAGAAAAGATATTGGTGCGGTAAAAGAAGGCGGTATTTTATCTCATTTTGTTTTATTTAAACTTGCGAACTATCACAAATTTTTTGCACTTACCGATGCAGCAATTGTTATAAAACCAACACTTGATGAGAAAATAAAAATAATAAGCAATGCAGTAGAGATACTCAGAATCTTAGGTATTGAAAAACCAAAAGTTTCAATAGTGTGTCCAGTTGAAAAACCTAACCCAAAAATACCAAGCACTATGGATGCAGTAGAGCTTGTTAAGATGAATAAAGAAGGAATAATTAAGGATTGCATAATAGAAGGCCCATATGATATATACATAACATTTTCCAAAAAACTTGCTGAAGAAAAGGGTGTAAAAGATGGTGTAGTTCCGGGAGATGTTGATCTTGTTGTTTTTGATGATCTTGACGCTGCAAATGCAACATATAAAGCAATATCATTTTTTGGAGCTGGCATGACATCTGCAACAATACTTGCAGGTGCAAACTTTCCTGTTATACTTCCATCAAGGACTGATTCTCCAATGACAAAACTTTATTCAATAGCACTAGCATCTTATATACAACAAAAAGTAAAGGTCATATGAAAAAAATAAAAAGGATTCTTTTTACAGGTGGTCCATCTGCTGGGAAAACCTCTATTATTGAAATAATTCAAAGAAAATATCCAAAACTATTTGTTTCAGTTC
>Ga0197142_1004882_pt1 | contig 10689 bp, 9 predicted proteins | sample GBS60_MetaG_FD_148614 | JGI IMG/M metagenome (GOLD analysis project Ga0197142, IMG submission 148614) | Sediment microbial communities from Great Boiling Springs, Gerlach, Nevada, United States - GBS 60_MetaG | ecosystem: Environmental > Aquatic > Thermal springs > Hot (42-90C) > Sediment...
GTAAAAGGGTAAAGGGACGGGACGGGCGGGCTCTGCACGCCCGCAAGGAAAGCCACTGCTTGACCTGGGTGTGTCCCTATTAGGCCAATGGCCTACCGCTCAGCTTTTCCACGTCATGAAATCCCTCGGTGTGCCCTTTGCCTTGCCACTCGGACGCGCAGAGCGCGTCCCTCCGAGAAAATCGTCCTTCGCGTCATATCCTGGTTTCCCCCGCCAGGCCATCTGATCTCGGATGGTCCATCCCGGGGGCCCCGGTTCATGGATGGTATCGGGTTGGCCCCGAGGCCTGATGGTCTCATTGACAAGTTCCGAGAGAGCCCATCATAATTGCCATGGGCCTGGGTGGCGGAAAAGGCAGACGCAAGGGACTTAAAATCCCTTGAGGCTCGTCCTCGTGCGGGTTCGATTCCCGCCCCAGGCATTTGGGAGCGAAGATCCCATGACGAGTTTCTCCTTGAAATCCAAGGGGGACTGAAAATCATGTATCCGGAGTGGGCACTCAAGTGGCTCGAGCCCAGGGAAGAAGTCATCAAGTACGGGTGGAGGGATGTGGTCCTTTATGCCCTGGGAATTGGAGCTGGAATTGAGGAGCTCTCCTTCATCTACGAAGGAACACCAGGTGGGCTAAAGGTTTACCCGAGCTTTGCGGGTCTTCTCGCAGGCTCTATTGTGAGGGACTTCGTCATGGAGCAGGACCCACCGAGAGTCCTCCATGGCGAGCAACATGTGAGGGTCAAAAAGCCCCTGCCCCCTGAGGCTGAGGTGCGGGTCAAGGGCCGCATAAAGGACGTCTTCGACAAGGGCAAGGCAGCCGTGATCCATTTTCTCGCAGAGGGGAGGGAGAGTTTTTCCGGTGAGCCCCTTTTCGAGGTGGAACATGTGGCCTATTACATGGGAGCTGGTGGATTCGGTGGAGACCCCGGTCCCAAATCCCCTAAAGTGGAGCCCCCTCAGGGGATTCAGCCGGATATGACCTTTGTAACTCGTATTCCAGAGGTCCAAGCAGCCCTCTACAGGCTCTGTGGAGACCTCAACCCCCTCCACATAGATCCAGAGGTGGCGAGAAAAGTGGGGTTTCCCAAACCCATACTCCACGGAATGTGCACTTACGGTTACGTGACCCGCGCCATAGTTCAAGGTCTTTGCGCAGGCGATGTCTCGAGATTCGAGGAGTTCAGAGCTCGCTTCACGGATGTCGTCTACCCGGGCGACACCCTCACCACAGAGGCTTGGTCCCAAGGGAATGGCAAGTACCTCCTTAGGGTCAGAACCGAGAGGGGGGATGTGATGGGTAACGCCTGGGCAAAGGTGCTTCCATAGGATAACTAGCTTGACCCTGGGGAAGGAGAACGAGCACTCGGGGGATTCATGCTCTGGGGCTGGGGGCCGTTTTGGGTGTAGACCAGAATGCTTATCCTCCTGTTCCTTGGATCGTAAGGGTTCTCCTTGATTAACGGATCTGTTGCGGCAAAACCCGCAACCCTAACGAGCCTCTCTTGAGCCAGTCCATTAGCTTCCATCTCCCTTCGGGCCGCAGAGGCTCGGTCTGTAGAGAGCTCCCAATTGGTGTATCTATTCCCTGCATAGGGCAAGGCATCGGTGTGGCCTTCTATGGCTATGGGGTTTTCCGTCTCTCGGATGTTTTCGGTTATGACCTTTATTATCCTCTTGGCAGTCGGGGTCAGTTCAGCGCTTCCCAAGGCGAACATAGGGCTTCCATCCTTGTCCATCATCTGTATCCTGACCCCACCCTCGAAGGTCTCCACCAGGACCTGATCCTTCACGTCAGCCAATCTCGTCTCTATCTCCCTTCTCAGTTTCTCCTTGAAGTCTCGGGGACTCACCATCCCCTGTCCCCTCCTCATTATCCCGCCCTTGGTCCTTTCCGAAGGATTGTTCGACCTCTCCTGCATTACATCCGTGAGGTCCATGTTGGCCGTTGCATCCAAAAGCGAAGCACCGCTCTTCTCGAAGATGGAGAATTTTTTGAAGTAGTTAGAGACCCTGGCCCTCTTTTCCGGCTCCACCATGGTGATCAGCCACAGAAGAAGGAAAAACGCCATCATGGCAGTCACAAAATCAGCGTACGCGACCTTCCACTGACCTCCATGGGCACCGTGATGCCCCTTCTTGTTGACCCTCTTTATGATCAGGTTTTTTGCTTCCATTTCTTTATTGCCTCCTCCAGCTCGAGGAAGGTTGGTCTTTCGCCATTGGGTATGGCCCTCCTTCCCGACTCCACGGCTATTCTCGGTGCGGCATCTCCGACGAAGGCCACCAGGGCTGTCTTGATCACCTGGAGTATCACCTCCCGGTCCTTGGCTATGTGCTCGAGACGAGTGGCCAAAGGCCCCACAAATCCGTAACACGAAAGAACACCCAGAAACGTTCCCACTAGGGCTGCTCCAATACTGTGGCCCAGGACCTCAGGGGGTTCGCTTATCTTCCCCATTGTGAGAACTACTCCCAGAACTGCTGCCACTATGCCCAGGCCGGGCAGAGCATCCGCCACCTTCGCTACCGCAGTGGATGGAAGAAGGGCTTCGTGCTGTTGGGCCTCGATATCTATGTCGAGTAAGGCCTCCAACTCGTGGGGGGGCATATTGGTGGAGACTATGACTCGGAAGTTGTCACAGATGAAGTTGAGAACTGCCTTGTCGGCCAATATTCCAGGGAATCGGCTGAAGACCTCGCTCTTTTCTGGATTCTCCACATCTCCCTCTATGGAGAGAAGCCCCTGTTTTCTCACCTTTGTGAAAAGTTGGTAAAGAAGAAGAAGGAGCTCCAAGTAAGTCTCTCGGCTTGTGGCCTTGGTGGAAAAGATCTTGGCCAAGTTTCCAATGATGAGGCCTAACATCTTTCCGTGGGAGGAGATGATGAGGGAGCCCAAGGCTGAGCCGAATATGATCAGGACTTCAGCGGGCTGTATGAGCACGCTCAAGTTTCCCTTTTCAACGAGAAAGCCACCTATGACGGCGACAAGGACAACCACTATGCCTATTGCAACGAACATCTCCTCACGTGCCCCCAGGAGCCTCTCTCTTTCTCTGATCTCTATATCGGCAAAAAACCACCCCTCCTTTAGCCCACTCCAAAGCGAAGGCCAAGGAGAGTCCTACCACCTATTTCATTTATATCGGCAGTTTTTCTCATTTCTTGAGCCCCTCCATCCAACCTTACACCCAAAACGCCTCCAGGATTCCAGGTCCCACAGGGAGCCTCGGAGCAATCCTCGTGAGTGATTTCTCCGCCACCTACACTTGTCAGGGAGGTCGTGTCCTTTGCCTTCCCATGGCTGTGTCACAGGGTTGACAAGGCCTTCTCACCCCACCATAATTCCCAACGATATCCAGGAGACGCCGCCAAATGGCTTTCAAGGCCACGGTTCTTCTTGCCGAAGACGATCGGTCCACTCGTTCGAGCCTGTCCCAGTTTCTCAAGGGATTGGGTTACGAGGTGATAGAGGCCTCTACAGGCCACGAGGCGATGGAGCACCTTTCAGCGAGGTCCTTTGACATAGTTGTGACGGACCTCATGCTCCCCGGGGTAGGGGGGCTGGAGATTCTCAGGGCCCTCCACACGGAAGCCCCAAGCACCGTTGGCATTGTGATAACAGGATTTGGGACGGTCCAGAACGCCATAGAGGCTATGCGGCTAGGTGTCTTCGAGTACCTCCTCAAACCCATAAATTTCGACGAGCTTCAAATAGTCCTGGAGCGGGCCCTCGAGTTCCAGAGGCTGCACAGGGAAAACAGGCAATTCAAGAGAGAGGTCCAGAGGCAATTCGGGCTACAAAACCTCATAGGCCACAGCGATGCCATGAGGCGCATCCTCGACCTCATAGAGAAGGTGGCCGACAGCGACAGCACGGTTCTCATCTACGGAGAGAGTGGCACAGGCAAAGAGCTCGTGGCCAGGGCCATCCATTATAGAAGCGACAGGATGGACAAACCCCTTGTGCCCATAAATTGTGCAGCGATCCCCTCGGATCTTCTGGAGAGCGAGCTTTTTGGCTACGAGAAGGGGGCATTCACAGGAGCTCACAGGACCAAGATAGGCCGATTCGAGTATGCCAATGGGGGGACTCTCTTTCTCGACGAGATAGGAGAGATGAGTCCTCAACTTCAAGTGAAGCTTCTGAGGGTCCTCCAGGAAAAGAGTTTCGAGCGCTTAGGGGGGGTAAGGCCCATCCAGGTGGATGTGAGGATAATAGCGGCCACAAACAGGGATCTCGAAAAGGCCATAGAGGAAGGGAAATTTCGCGAGGATCTCTACTACAGGCTGAGCGTCATCCCCATCCACATACCTCCTTTGAGGGAGAGGAAGGAGGATATCCCGCTCCTTGTGGAGCACTTCCTGGAAAAATTCAACACTGAAAAAGCCAGATCCGTAAGTGGTATCTCACCCAAGGCCATGGAAAGACTGATGGAATATTCCTGGCCAGGAAATGTCCGCGAACTGGAAAACCTCATAGAACGGCTCGTTGTGTTGAAAAGGACAGGGACCATAGAGGTCGAGGACCTACCGGAAAAGATAAGATTCGGCCCCGCGCGCGACCCCCTCGGGGCAATAGTGCTCCCGGAAGAAGGGATAAGACTCGAGGAGACAATCCACAGACTGGAAAGGGAGCTCATACTCCAGGCCCTGAGAAGGACAAGGGGCGTGAAAAAAGAGGCAGCAGAGCTTCTGGGCTTGAAAAGGACGACCCTCATCCAGAAGATGAAGAGGAATAAGATCGAGTTTCAAGAAGGCGGCAAAAAGGCCGAGTCCAGTTTGTGACGCTTGGCGTCACCCTCAGTCCAGTTCCGTCCTTGAAGCTCTTGGGAAAGTTCCTCCCCGATTTTGGTTCCCTAGCCGGGATGATTGGCCAGAGCTCGCTGTTTCAAAGGCTCGAGCTCCCTATCCCCCGAGCAAGGAGTCAGATTCTCACCAAAGTCTCGCAACTTCCCCAAACTTCTCCAAGGGATCCCGGTCCTTTCCTTCCTCTAATACCCCTGAGGCTAGCATGGCATGAAGATTGCTCTGTGATGGGGTCGAGTCGTAGGGCTTGGAGGGAGGATGAGGCTCTGGGCAAAAAAAGCCTATCTTTTGATCTTTTTAACAGGAGCAATGATCCTACAAACAGGAGGCCCATCTCTCACCGAGGGTATCTTCAACAAAGACCCCGAGGCAAAGGAGCCCAACTTCCAGAGATTCCAGGTTCTCTATCCTCCTTTTTTGGCTCACGAATATTCGGGATGGATAGCCCTGGGAGGGAACCCCTCAGGGGAGCTCCTCGAGGCTCACGAGGCCTTCTATAACGGATTTAGGAGCTCAAATTTTCACCCGGCCATCCACGCATTCAAGAAGAAGCTCATGGAGGCAGACAATCCCCCCTGGGCAGCGGAAGCCCTTTGGCACATCGCTGAGGGCTATCACAGGATGCGCCATTTTCAGGAGGCAGCCCAATACTGGTCCATGGCCGTGAGGGCCTCTGGTGAGAAGGAGCTTGCCTCCAAGGCCGCGGCTTGCCTGGCTGAGAGCCTTTTTCAGTGCTGGAGGCTAGCCGAAGCGTACGAGACCCTGAACTCACTGGTGGAGGTCGGAGATCCCAAGATCAGATCCTGGGCCCTCTTCAGGCTTGGAGACTGCGCGTACGAGCTAGGAGAGAAGGCCAAGGCAATTGACACTTACCAGAGGGCCCTGGCAACGGGTCCAGACCCTCGATGGATACCTCCGGAGAGCCTGGAGAACATGGCCAGGATTCTGGAGGAGAGAGGCAGAGGCAAGGATGCTGCCAGGTTACTCATGATGGCCATAAGCCTTTATGGCGAAAATCCGAGGTCTTCACTCTGGATGATCCTATTGGCGAGGGCCTTGAGGGCGCAAGGCAAAGTCAGGGAGGCCGCCTTCTTGGCGGAGAAGGTGGCAGGGAGGCATGGTTCCAGAGATGCTTCGCTTGCCGAAATTTTTTTGGCCACGCTGGGCCTCGAGTGCTATGGGGCGGGGGTGCCCATACCAGTCATCTCCATGACCAAGGAAATCCTCGATCCCCGCTCCGAGGTCTTCACCCAAGACCCCAAAGACAGGGACACCCAGCGCCTCCTCGCGGAGCTGGCCGAGTGTCTCGCGAAAAGAGGGGATTCCATTGTGGCATGGGAGCTCTTGTGGAATCTGAAAAGGGGTCTTTCACCGGATTCCTTGTGGCCCGAATTCCAAAGAGCCCTCTGGAACGTAGGCACTAGGGTAATGAAGGAGTCGGTCGAGGCGGGATCATTTCTCGTTGCCGAGGAGATATTCCACGAGCTAGCCGATCTCTTCGGAGGGTTTTGGCAGGAGCCATCTCTTCTCGTCCTCGCAGCGAAGGTCAAAGAGGAGCTCGGCTTCAACAGACTCGCTATGGAGCTCTATGGAAGGGCGAGAAGTCTGTCTTCCTCCAAATCCCAGATGTCAGAGGCGGCTACTGGTCTCATAAGGTGCTACCTCAAGGAGCTCCTCCTCCACGAAGCCATGAGGGTCTTCAGGGAAGAGGGTGCCCTGGGCTTCGAGTGCAAGAAGAGGGGAGAGGACCTCATAAGATGGGTCTCCAAGATCGGGACCAAAGAGGCTGGGGCGATGGCGGCTCGATGGCTCGATGGGATGGTTCGGAAAGATCTTCATCCATCAACTCTTGGCGCCATGGCCAGGCTTTCAGTGGAAAAGGGGGCATGCCAAGAGGCCCTCGTTCTCCTGGTGGACATCCTGTCCCCTTTGGCAGAGGACCAGAGCTGGGGGGATGCAAGGGTGTGGGTATCCCTTGGGGATCTTCTTCGATGCGGGGGAAGGACCAAGGATGCAGTAAGGTGGTACGCCAGGGCAGCTAGCTCCGAGCCCCTGGAAGAACCAGGGAAGGACGCTGCCTTGAAGCTAGTCCAGATCTTGATGGATGGAGAAGCGAGGACGGATCTCGAACCTTACCTTGAAAAGCTTCTCAGGGAACCTCCGGGAAGTCCGTGGAGGGTGCTAGCCGAGTCCATGAGGACGAAGATTACCCGGAGAGAAAAAGTTTACCAGCAAGGGGGAAAGTCCTCATGAATATTCCGGAGGGAAGACCCACAGGCCCTAGGGTCGAGGTGGGAGATGGAGGTAAGAGCTTGAAACTCCAATGGATTGCGGCTTTTCACCATTGGGACAGATCCACAAGGGAGCTCATGGAGGCATATGAGGGCCTCAAGGATCAGGTCGCCCGCCTCACCACAACCCTGGAAGCGAGAAACAGGGCGCTTGAAGAGAGCTTGAAAAAGGAGGAGAGGCTGAGGGAGCTCCTCTCAACCATCCTGGAAGCCCTTCCTGTTGGGGTCTTGGTATGGAACACAGATGGGAATCTCCTGAAGATGAACTCCATGGGGAGAAAGCTCCTGGGGCTGGGGGGGTTGGGGGAGGCCTGCTCTCTGGAGGATTTGGAGTCGGTTTGCGACCTCGGGGGAGTCCTCCGGGAGCTCATCTCCTGCGCCGCGAGGGGCCAGTCATCTTCCAGGGAAATATCCATGACCTCGCGGAATGGGGCAGTTCGCCACCTTCTCCTCAGGTCCACTCCCTATGGAGAACCCAATGGGGCCTCCATAGGGGGGGTGGTGACCATGGAGGACGTGACGGACCTCAAGAACCTCCAAGAAGAGATAGCCAGAAAGCAAAGGCTCGCAGCTATGGGGGAGATGGCAGCGAACATCGTTCACGAGGTGAGGAACCCCTTGGGGGGAATAAAGCTAATGGCCTCCCTCATGGCAGAGGAAGATAGAAAGGAGACCAGGGCAAAGATATCAGCCCAAATAGAGGACGCCCTGGGCTCCCTAGAAGGGCTCCTCAAGAACCTTCTTCATTTTGCAAGACCCATGAAACCCAGGACCAGGCCTCTTGACCCCATGGGAGTACTCTCCGATTGTCTCAACTTCATAGGGCCCCTGGCAGAGCAAAAGAAGGTGAGGATATCTCTGGAGAAGAAGGCCCCTGGATGTCTCGTTGAGGCCGACTGCGAATTGCTCAAACAGGCAATCCTCAACATAGTCCTCAATTCCTTGCAGGCCATGCCCCATGGAGGCGAGATAAGGGCGCGGATAGAGACTGCAGAGGAAATGGCCCAAAGGTGGGTGGAGCTCATCCTGGAGGATACCGGGACAGGGATTCCAGCCCATGTTCTTCCAAAGGTCTTCGATCCCTTTTTCACCACAAGGGCCGAGGGCTCTGGCCTGGGACTCAGCATAGTTCACAACATAGTGGTCTCTCACGGAGGAAGCATAAGGATCGAGTCAGAGGAGGGAGTTGGCACCAGGGTAAAGATCAGGATACCCACAGGGGACAAGAACACAAGGGAGTTTGTGCCATGAGACAGGCTAGGATCTTGATTGTGGAAGACGACCCCCACATGAGAGAGGGGTTGAAGGCCTCTATCGAGAAAAAAGGTCACAAGGTGGAGGCGGCTTCCGATGCCCAAGAGGCAAGGCTCAAATTGGCAGGCCAAGGGTTCGATCTTGTGATAACAGACCTCCGTATGCCCAAAGGATCCGGCATGGAGGTCATCGATTACACAAGGGATCTTCAACCTACTACGCCCGTTGTGGTGATAACGGCGTACGGAACCGTGGAAAAGGCAGTGGAGGCGATGAAAAAGGGAGCTGTGGACTTCATCCAGAAGCCCTTCTCCTTGACGGATCTGTGGGAGGCTCTGGACAGGTCTCTGGGCTCCAGGGGAGATCATGGCCCGGACCGAGCAGGATCTGATCCTCAGGCCATCCTGACCAGAAACCCCCAGATGCTCCTCATTCTCCAGAGGGCGAGGGCAGTGGCGGGGACGAAGGTGCCCGTCTTGCTCCAAGGAGAGAGTGGGACAGGGAAGGAGCTCCTCGCCCGATTCATCCATAGGACGAGCCCCAGGGCCCAGAAGCCTCTCGTGGCTGTCAACTGTGCAGCCATTCCGGACAATCTCTTGGAGTCGGAACTCTTCGGCCACGAGAAGGGGGCCTTCACTGGCGCCATCTCTCGCAAGATAGGCAAGTTCGAGCAGGCAAATGGGAGCACCCTGCTTTTGGACGAGATAGGAGAGATGAGCCTCAATCTCCAGGCCAAACTCCTCAGGGTCCTTCAGGAGTGGGAGGTGGACCGTCTGGGTGGGAATGGTCCCGTCCCAGTGGATGTGAGGGTAATAGCCACAACCAATGCGGATCTCCTCGAGGGGGTGAGAAACGGAAAGTTCCGAGAGGACCTTTATTTCAGGTTGAGTGTCATGCCCCTGAGGCTTCCCCCCCTGAGGGAGAGAAGAGAGGATATACCCCTTCTCGCGGAACACTTCCTCAGACTGGCATGCAGGGAGCATGCCAAATCCATCAAGGGCTTCACTCCGAGGGCCATGGAGAAGCTTGAAGGGCACGACTGGCCCGGCAATGTGAGGGAGCTCAAGAACGTGATCGAGAGGGCAGTGCTTCTGGCCTGTGGCGACTTAGTGGGTGAGAAGGATGTGTGGATTGAACGACTGGCTGGAAAGGAAACGGAAAAAATACCAGGCAATGGCGGAAGATCGTTGAAGGATATGGAACGTGAACTCATCCTCAAGACCCTCGAGATGGAAGGGTGGAACAGGACCAGGGCATCTGCCAAGTTGGGAATAAGCATAAGGACCCTCAGGAACAAGCTTCAGGAGTACAGGAGAGAGGGCCTGATCCCTGCGGAGGGAGCAAGATGAAACCTTCGGCAATAGAGAGGACTCTTGGATTTATCGAGAGGGCCATGGATATGACCCTGGCCAGGGGAAAGGTCATAGCCACAAATGTGGCCCATGCAGAGACCCCCAACTACAAGGCTGCTGACCTGGATTTTCAGAAGGTGCTCGCCACCGTGGAGGGCCAGGAAGGGGCCTCGATGGCCAGAACTCATCCAAGGCATCTCGGCCAATCCTCAAACGAGCCTTTGACCCTTGTGCAATACAAACTGGAGTCCCCAAAAGAGCCGAGGGCCGATGGAAATACCGTGGAGATAGAGGAGGAGATGGCAAAGCTCGCTCTCAACCAGATTAGGTTCCAGGCCCTGACCCAAGCCCTTAATCGGGTCTTCTCGAGCCTCAAGGAAGCCATTACGGAAGGAGGAAGGAGATGAGGGAGTTCCTCGATATCCTGGCAGTCAACGTCTCGGCGCTCACTGCTCAGAGGCAGAGGCTTAGCGTCATCTCGTCCAACTTGGCCAACTCCGAGACCACCCGCACCCCCGGGGGAGGTCCTTATCGGAGGAGGGATGTCCTTTTCGTCCCATCGAGGGAGGGCTTCCAAGAGGTGCTATCCCACAGGATGAGCTCCTTTCCTATGGGTGTGAGGGTGGGGGCCATAATAGAGGACCCTAGGCCTTTTCGCCTAGTATACAATCCCTCCCACCCTGATGCGGATCCCTCGGGATACGTTTTGCTTCCCAATGTGAATCCCATAGAGGAGATGGTCAACCTGATCGCGGCATCTAGGTCTTATGAGGCAAATCTGGAAGTGTTCAATTCCACCAAGGCAATGCTTCTCAAGGCCCTGGAGATAGGAAGGGTGTGAGAAAGGGGGAAGGAATATGGAAGGAGTTAGATGGGAAGGATCCGTTCAAGGGGTGAGGCCACAGGCTTCTGGCCAGATGGGGAAGGACAGGACATCGACCTCCTTCGAGGAGGTGCTTAAGGCCTCGATTCAGGAGGTGAACGACCTCCAG
>Ga0197142_1004883_pt1 | contig 10689 bp, 6 predicted proteins | sample GBS60_MetaG_FD_148614 | JGI IMG/M metagenome (GOLD analysis project Ga0197142, IMG submission 148614) | Sediment microbial communities from Great Boiling Springs, Gerlach, Nevada, United States - GBS 60_MetaG | ecosystem: Environmental > Aquatic > Thermal springs > Hot (42-90C) > Sediment...
CGGTTAAAATAAGGGGCAACTTCTATGCCAATAGAGGCGGCAAATCGAAACTCTTTCGGGTTGGGTGTCGGCCAAGCAGCCAAAGGTTTACAATGAAGGTACTTTGCTCGCTGTATGATGCTCGCTGGGAACCCTTTGGCCGGGGGATGTGGAAACCGTGGGGCAGGAGAACGGCGCCCCGGTGGCATTCCCGTCCAAGCCGCAGTCCGGCCGCTTCTGCCCCGGCGGAGACGCTTCTGTCCCGGCAGGACAGATCGGCCAACTCCAATCCGAGGCCGTCTGAAGAGACCGGTTCGGGAACTTGTGCAGGAACAACCAACGGATAACCAGAAGAGCCCCGCCAGGCCGTGCAAGTGTTCTGCCCGCTGAAAGGAGTCCGTAGTTTTCTCCGGGAGGATCTGCCTAGGGATGAGTCTTCTGTTTTGGAGCAAGCTGTTTGTTGTCAGCGAATGGGTGATTCGGCTGGTGATGTTGCCGGTGATCGTCATCCGGAAAGAGAAACCGGCAACCGCCCTGGCTTGGTTGGCCATTATTTTTCTGGAACCGTGGATTGGATTGGCGTTGTATTTGCTGTTGGGGGAGATTCGGTTGGGCAGACGGCGATTAGCCCTGCGACGGCGGCGCCGGGGCGAGTTTGTCAGCAGCGAATATCCGGAGATTACCGCCCAGGAGGCGTCAGGGGAACCGGTATCGGCTTCGGAAGCCATGCTGGTGCAACTCAGCCAACAACTGGGTAGTTTCCCGGTCGTCCGGGGCAATGCGATCCAATTTTTCCTCGATGCGGACCGGGCCATTGAGCAGTTGGTGGCCGACATCGACCAGGCCCAGGATCATGTGCATTTGCTGTTTTATATCTATGGCGACGATTGGGTGGGCCGACAGGTGGGCGAAGCGATGATCCGGGCCAAGCAACGGGGAGTGATCTGTCGCTTGCTGGCCGACGCCATCGGGTCCCGGAAGTTTTTCCGCCGTCTGGCGCGCTGGCTGCAAGCAGAGGGCATCGAGGTCTATCCGGCTTTACCGGCCACGTTGTGGCGGCTGCCGTTTGCGCGGTTGGATATCCGGAACCATCGGAAGCTGGCCGTCATCGATGGTCGGGTGGCCTACACGGGGTCTCAGAACATTATCGAACCGACTTACGGGCATCGGCGGGGCGGGCCGTGGCACGACATCATGGCCCGGCTGACCGGCCCGGTGGTCTGGCAACTGCAGACCGTCTTTTTGGAAGATTGGTTCCACGAGACCGGCCAACTGCTGGAAAGCAGCGGGCTGTTTCCGCCCCTGCAGCCAACGGGCGATGTGATGATCCAGGTGGTTCCGACCGGCCCGGACTTGCCCACCGAGCAGTTTCAGGACCTGGTGGGCCGGACGCTGTTTATGGCCCAAAAACAGATAGTGATCACTTGTCCCTATTTCGTGCCGGACGAAGCCATGCTGGTGGCCCTGCGCATAGCCGCCCAGGGAGGAGTGCGGGTTCTGTTGGTGGTCCCACGCCGCACCGATCACCCCCTTGTGGATGCGGCCGGCATGTTCTACCTGGAATATCTCCACCGATTCGGCGCCGAAGTCTATTTCTACCAGCCAGGCCTTTTGCATTCGAAAACGCTGACGATCGACGATCGGCTGGCGATGTTCGGCTCGGCCAATTACGACATCCGCTCCTTTGAACTGAACTTCGAGCTGAATCTGCTGTTGCATAGTGCGGAGGCAGTGCAGGAGCTATACCGGTTGCAGGAATCTTATCGGGTACAATCTCGGCCTGCCACGGCCGAGGATTGGCCTAAGCCTGCCTCGTTGCGGGGTATGAAGGTGCATTTTGCCAAACTGCTCAGCCCGCTCTTGTGAGCCGGTCGGCCAGGCTGATCCGCTAGCCCTTTTCGGAAAACTGTTATAAAATGCGTAACACTTTAGCCGAATGCAGGAAGGCGATGTGTCCTTCCTACGTAAGCCGCAGTCCAGGCTACTTTGTGCCTGCTCCGGTGTTTCTGTGAGGCAAGCGGAAACTCTGGGATATCTTCTGGATTCCCACTTTCGTAGGAATGACACTAAAGGGGCCCCCACCCGGCCTGCTGCACCGGCCGGCCTCTCGACGGCCAGGGGAGAGGCGATTTGCGTCATTCGGCTAAAGTGTTACTAAAATGCTTTCAACACGAAGTCCTTGCCAGAAAGCAGCCGAAAGTCATGAAACACTTCAATACGATTGCCATTGTGGGGGTAGGGCTGATTGGGGGATCGGTGGGCCTGGCGGTGCGCCAGCGGGGATTGGCCGAGTGTGTGGTGGGCATTGGCCGTCGGCAATCCAGCCTGCGCATTGCCCGGCAAGCCGGGGCGGTCACCACGACCACAATCGACCTGGCCAAGGGGGTGGCCGAAGCCGAACTGGTCATCGTCTGCACGCCGGTGGGCCGGATTGTGGAGGATGTGCGTACTGCGGCGGCCCACGCCCCGCCGGGCACCCTGATCACCGATGTCGGCAGTACCAAAGCGGAAATCGTAGCCGCCCTGGACGAAGGCCTGCCCAGGAATTGTCGATTTCTGGGCGGCCATCCGTTGGCCGGCGGCGAAAAAACCGGCCCCTCCCATGCACGATCCGACCTTTTCGATGGCCGGGTCGTCATCCTTACCCCCACCAAAAACACCCGTGCCGAGGATTTTGACACCCTGGAAGGCTTTTGGAATGCTCTAGGGGCCGTGGTGCTCCAGATGTCGCCGGAAGAGCACGATCAGGCTTTGGCCATCACCAGCCACTTGCCTCATGCGGCAGCGGCCGCACTGGTAGGCCTGGTTCCGGAACGGCTGTTTCGCTTTTCCGGAGCCGGCCTTTTAGATACCACCCGAATCGCCGCCAGCGATCCGAGCCTGTGGACCCAGATTTTCCTGCAAAATCGGGCCAATCTGGTCCAAGCCTTGGACGGGTTCATCCGTCGGTTGACCGAACTGCGCACCGCCCTCCAACAGGCCGACCAACAAACCATCCACCAGATGCTCGAAACGGGCAAAAAAAACCGGGACGCTCTGGGCAATTAGCCCATCTGCTTTCTACATCCCTGGGGCAGAAAGCAGCGGCGATGCACCAACGCCGACCTCCGTTCCTGCAGCCCTCCATCCAGAAAATAGAACGGCACTACAGAATGATTGACCTTCGTCAATCTGCGTGACAGACAAAATCTCTGGTTTTCAGCCACCTGATGTGTCTTTTGGTTTTGCGAAGATCCATAGGATTTAGGATGACCTTGCACTCTCCCTGAGGCCAGCATCATGCTTTGGGAAGTGGATATTCATCCGGCAGAAGGACAACCGGATTTGGTAGGCCGACGGCTGTCGGCCGATGCGGCCGATTTGGGTCTGCTGGGCTTGGAGGTCCGAGCCGCTAACGGCTACCTGATCCAAGGCCCCCTCGAAGAGTCGCATATCCGCCGGCTTGCCCAGGAACTATTGGCCGACAGTGTGGTGGAACGTTGGGTGGCTGGTCTGGTGGGCGATTCCCACCTGGTAGAGCCGCCGCCAGGGGCCGCCATAGAAGGCGGAGGGCAGAGGGCCGAGGACGAAGTCGCCGCTGGAAGGCTGATAGGGCCCCCTCACCCGGCGTCGTCTTTGACGCCGCCGGCCTCTCCCACCGGGGGAGAGGCGAATACGGCCCCCTCACCCGGCCAACCTCTCGGTTGGCCGGCCTCTCCCGCCAGGGGAGAGGCGGGTGTGGTCCCCTCACCCGGCCAACCGACCGGTCGGCCGGCCTCTCCCACCGGGGGAGAGGCGAATACGGCCCCTCTCCCCTACGTGGGAGAGGGGGACCTGGCGCAAGCCAGGCCGGGTGAGGGGGACCAGACAACTCCTTCCCCAGGAATCACCTTCGGCCAGGTCCGGCAACCCCGCTTGGTCCACGTTCTGCCCAAGCCAGGCGTGATGGACCCGGTGGCCCAAAGCACCTTGGCCGCCATCCGCCAGTTGGGTATCCAGGTCGAAGCCGTTCGAACCCTGAAAAAATACTGGACCAGCCCGCTCACCGACGCCGAACTGGAACTTTTGTGCTCCAAACTGCTGGCCAACGACGCCATCGAACAGGTCGTGCTCGGTCCGCTTCGCCTGGAGCGATTGGAGATCGGCCAGCCGTACCAGTTCCGCCTCATCACCGTACCGATCCGCCAGATGGACGACGAGCAATTGGAGCGTCTGAGCCGAGAGGGACAATTGTTCCTCTCGCTTCCGGAAATGCAGGCTATTCGGGAGTATTTTCGGCAGTTGGGCCGAGACCCCACCGACGCCGAACTGGAAACCCTGGCCCAAACCTGGAGCGAACACTGTAGCCACAAGACCCTTACCGGTCGGATTGTCTATCAGGACCCCGACGGCCATCGCCGGTTTGAAAACATGCTTCGGGAGACGATTTTTGCGGCCACGCAGGAGGTCCGCCGCCGATTGGGCACGGAGGATTGGTGCGTCAGTGTGTTTGAGGACAATGCCGGCGTTGTCCGTTTCGACGATCAATATCACGTGGTTTTCAAGGTGGAGACGCACAATCATCCGTCGGCCCTGGAGCCCTACGGTGGAGCCAATACCGGCATCGGCGGCGTGATCCGGGACCCGTTGGGCACCGGCCTGGGCGCCAAACCGATCTGCAATACGGATGTTTTCTGTTTTGCCCCACCCGACATACCGATGGAAGAAATTCCACGTGGTGTACTCCATCCTCGCCGGGTGATGAAAGGCGTGGTCGCCGGGGTGCGGGACTACGGCAACCGGATGGGCATCCCCACGGTCAACGGCGCCATCTACTTCGACCGCCGGTATCTGGGCAATCCCTTGGTGTATTGTGGCACCGTCGGCCTTTTGCCCCGGGACAAAGCTCACAAAGAGCCCCGGCCCGGCGATCTGATTGTGGCCGTCGGCGGCCGGACCGGCCGAGACGGCATCCACGGCGCTACGTTCAGCTCCGCAGAACTCACGCATCAGAGCGAGGTGCTTTCCGGCGGGGCCGTCCAGATCGGCAACCCAATCACCGAAAAAATGCTCCTGGATGTGCTGCTGGAGGCCAGGGATCGGGGCCTGTATCATGCCATCACCGACTGCGGTGCAGGCGGCTTTTCCAGCGCCGTGGGCGAAATGGGCCGGGCCATCGGCGCTGAAGTTTGGCTCGAACGCGCCCCGCTCAAATACGAAGGCCTCTCCTACACCGAAATCTGGATTTCCGAAGCCCAGGAGCGCATGGTGCTCAGTGTGCCGCCGGATCGATGGGACGAACTGGAATCCCTCTGCCGATCCGAAGGCGTGGAGGCCACGGTGATCGGTCAATTTGTGCCCACCGGCCGACTGGTCCTTCGTTACCAGGGCCATCTGGTGGCGGATTTGGACATGGAGTTTTTGCATCGGGGCCGACCGCGGCTAACGCGGCAGGCCGTGTATTTCCCGCCGCCGGTCCAGCCGATCCCGACGGAAGCCTACCGCCGGTCCCCACCCACCCAGACGCTGCTGAAAATCCTCGGTTCGCTCAATGTGTGTAGCAAACACTGGGTCATCCGGCAATACGATCACGAAGTGCAGGGCGGCAGTGTCATCAAACCGTTGATGGGCCGATACAATGATGGTCCCAGCGATGCCGCGGTGCTTCGGCCGGTGCTGGGCAGCTATCGGGGCCTGGTCATTGCCTGCGGCATGAACCCCCGGTACGGCGACCTGGACACCTACCACATGGCTGCCAGCGGCATCGACGAGGCGGTGCGCAACTGCGTTGCCGTCGGCGCCGATCCCCGGCGGATCGCCCTGCTGGATAACTTCTGTTGGGGCAATACGGATCGGCCGGAGACGTTGGGCAGCCTGGTGCGGGCAGCCATCGCCTGCTACGACGTGGCTACCGCTCTTGGTATGCCCTTTATCAGCGGTAAAGACAGCCTGAACAACGAATTTCGTCCAGAGCGGGGAGAACCGATCTCCATCCCCCCCACCCTGCTCATCAGTGCACTGGGCCAGGTGGACGATGTTCGCCGCTGTGTGAGCATGGACCTCAAAGAGCCGGGCAATTGGGTGTATCTGGTCGGCTGGACCGAAGAGGAAATGGGCGGTTCGCATTGGGGGCTGGTCGAAGGCTGCTCCGGCGGGCAGGTCCCCAGAGTGCATCCGGAGCGGGCACGCCGGATTTTTGAAGCCCTCCATCAGTCCATCCGGCAAGGGCTGGTGCGGGCTTGCCACGACCTCAGCGAAGGCGGCCTGGCCGTCGCCGCTGCGGAAATGGCCTTTGCCGGCGGCTTGGGCGCCCGATTGGCGCTGGACGACATGCCCCGGCCCCAAAACCTGCGAGAGCCGGTGGTTCTGCTATTCAGCGAATCCAACAGCCGATTTTTGTGCGAGGTTCGACCAGAAGCTGCCGGGGAGTTTGAGCGGCTTCTGGCCGATCTGCCCGTGGCCCGGCTAGGCCAGGTGATCGCCGAACCGATGTTGGAAATCACCTGGCAGGGCTGGCCGGTTGTTCAAAGCGATTTGGCCAGCCTCAAACAGGCCTGGCTCCGCCCGCTGGATTGGTAGGCCCTAAGAGGCTGTCCCGAAATTCCGTCTCGTAACTACTCAAACTGTAAACGGCAGCGTCAGTTTCTAGCCATAACTTATTGTAAAATAAGGAGTTAATTCCGTTCTACCGACGGATCGATTCCTTCGGTTCAAGAGGGCGGAATCAGCCAGTTTTCTGCTGGTTTTCGGCGGTTTTAGGCGGTTTCATTTACCGTTTGAGGTAACTATTTAGCCGAATGAAGCGATTCGCCTCTCCCCTCTGCGGGAGATGCCGGCCTGCGCAGCAGGCCGGGTGAGGGGGCCGCCGGGAGCGTGGGCCTTTGGCCACATAGAAAGGCGAATGTGACGTCTGCCCTCACAGAATTTCCCCTCACCCTAACCCTCTCCCGCAAAGGGGAGAGGGAGAAGATTGTCCCCTCGGCTAAGTTGTGCGAGGATTCAACACCACCAGGAGGTAACTTGCCTAATGGCGCAACCGCGTGTATTGATCCTTCGTGCACCGGGCACCAATTGCGACGTGGAAACTGCGTTTGCCTTTGAAAAGGCCGGGGCCAAGGCGGAACGGGTCCACGTGTTTCGGCTTCTGGAAAATCCCCGGTTGTGCCGGGCCTATCAAATCTTTTGCATCCCCGGCGGGTTTAGCTACGGCGACGATATTGCCGCAGGCCGCATCCTGGCCAACCAAATCCGCCTTCACCTGGCCGACCTACTCCGGGAGTTTGTGGAAGCGGGCAACCTGATTTTGGGCATCTGCAATGGGTTTCAGGTGCTTTTGAAATCGGGCCTGCTTTTGCCGCCCGATCCGCAGGGGCTGGCCCCGGCCACCCTGACCTGGAACGATTCCCGGCGGTTTGAGGATCGATGGGTGCGTCTGGCGGTTACCGGCAGAGCGTGTGTGTTTTTAGAAGGTCTCCGGGAATTGTATCTTCCGGTAGCCCATGCGGAGGGGAAGTTTGTGGCCAGGGACCGGGCCACCTTGGAAGCGCTGGAATCGGCCGGCCAATTGGTGCTGCGCTACGCCCGGCTGGAAGGCCCTTTGTGCGTGGAATCCGAACCCTTGCCCTATCCGGAAAATCCCAACGGCTCCCAGGCCAATGTGGCGGGCGTGTGCGACCGGACCGGACGCATCTTGGGCCTGATGCCCCATCCGGAACGCCATATCGACCCTACGCAGCATCCCCAATGGACCCGTCGGCAACCCGGTGGGTCCGCCGGGGGTGCTCAAACCGGTTGCTCTGCCCAAGATGCCGAAGGCGACGGCCTGGCCGTGTTTCAAAATGCGGTGCGGTACTTTGCTTATTGATCTTCGCAAATCCTAGGGGGGACAGCCTAAATTCCTTGTTTTCAGGGATTGAGTGTCCATTCGTTTTGCGAAGATCAATAGTGCCCTGGTTCCCCCTTACGGGGAACACACCTAGATTCCTGCTTGCGCAGGAATGACAAATTAACTCCACTTCATTCGGCTAAAATGTTATCCAATGGTTCAAAGTCTTCCCTGTCCCCTAAAAGAGGAGGACACCGAGGTCAAGACAAGGGGGAAGCCTGGGGGTGGTCGAATCCTCTTCGTTTAGATACTATGTTTAGATACTGATGAGGGGCTTCCAACCGCCCAGAACGACTGGGGCCTCCCGGCGTCGAGAGCCTTTTGACTCCGAAGGTTTTCTTAGCAGCATTGGGGAGATAACCTATGGCCAAACCGGAAGATTTATACGAAGCGATTTTGACCGGTAATGCGAAGGCGGCCGAAGAGGCAGCCAAAGCTGCTCTGGATGCCAATATGGATCCCAATGAGGTATTGGCTAAATATATGATCCCGGCCATGGATGAAGTGGGGCGGCGGTTCGAGTGCAATGAATATTTTGTGCCGGAGCTTCTGATTGCCGCCCGGGCCATGAAAAAGGCCCTGGAGCTTTTGACTCCGAAGCTAGCGGCTGCTGGGGCCAAGGCCGTCGGCCGGGTGGTCATCGGCACGGTCCAGGGCGATTTGCACGACATCGGCAAAAACCTGGTCGCCTCGATGCTCGAAGGCGGCGGCTTTGAAGTTACCGATTTAGGCATCGATGTCCCGCCCGAACGATTCGTCGAAGCCGCTAAAGAAAAGGGCGAGGGCACGATTGTGGCTATGTCGGCCCTGCTAACCACCACCATGACCATGATGCCCAAGGTGATCCAGGCCTTGGAACAGGCAGGCCTGCGATCCAAAGTCAAAGTCATTGTTGGTGGTGCGCCAGTTACCCAACAATATGCCGACCAGATCGGTGCGGACGGTTATAGCGACAATGCCAGCGGCGCAGTAGCCCTGGCCCGTCGTCTGGTGGGCCTCCAGGCCTAGTAACACTTTAGCCGAATGAAGCAGCCGGCCTCTCCGCCGGCTGTCGAGAGGCCGGCCAGCCGTTCCGGCTGGCCGGGTGAGGGGGATTTGGGCGTCCAAAGGCGTCCGGATTCCTGCTTACGGAGGAATGCCACACTGCCCACCCTCATTCGGCTAAAATGTTACCAGTCCTAGGAAAACTTTTCATCGTCGGTCCTCTTTTTGTCATTTTCTGCTTCCAGAGAGCAGATTCTTTTTGTGTGGGGAGTTTTTCTTGGATGGCCATTGAAGGTTTGATCATTATCGGGGAGTCGATCAACGATTCCGTTCCATCGACCCATGCGCTTTTCGAGGCGGGTGATTGGGAGGGGATTTTGGAGTTGGCACGTAGTCAGGATTCCGGCGGCGCTGCCTATATTGATGTCAATGTGGGGATGCGCACGCCGGACTTTATGGCCGATGCGGTCCGCCGTATCCAGCAGGTTACCCGAAAGCCGTTGGCCATTGATACGCCGGATTTGGAGCTAGCCCGGGCGGGCCTGGAAGCGTATGACCCGGCCAAAGCGGACGGCCAAAGGCCTATCCTCAATTCCATCTCGCCGCTTCGGACCGGAATGTTTGATTTGTGGGCGATTCAGCCGTTTCGGCCTATCTTGCTCATTTCCGAACATAGCGTCGATGGCCGAGCGCAGCCCTGCCGAACCGCCCAAGAAACTTATCAGGCCGCCCGGTTTTTGCTTCGGGAGGCTCTCCAACGGTGCCCGGGGCTGGAAAAACAGGATTGCATCTTTGATCCGGGCATTGCGCCGATCGGCACCGACGTGGAGGGAAACCTCGTCCGGCTGATCCGGGCCATGGAGATGATCCATAGCGATCCGGAGTTTGCCGGGGTGCATTTTTCCGTGGGCTTAAGCAATTTCACCGTCATGTTGCCGCCCCGCCGCCGGGATGGCATGCCGGTCAAAAGCACCCTGGAAAGCGCTTTTCTAACCAAGGCGATGCCGTTGGGCTTAGACATGATTGTCGGGTCGGTCAAACGCCGTTATGAACTCCTGCCACCCGATCACCCGGCCATGCAATGCCTGGAAGACTGCCTGCAAAAGCCCGGTTTTGAGGCCATCCTGCGCGTCCGGCAATTTTATACGGAATAGTAACACCTCAAAATGTTAAATGAAACCGCCACACCCCGGCAAAAACCCGTAGAAAAACGATTGGTTCGCCCCCTCGAACCAAAGGAATCGGTCCACCGGGAGAACGAAATGAAATCCTTATTTTGCAATAAGTTATGGCCAAAAGACGGCGTTTCCGTTTACAGCTTGAGTAACACTTTAGCCGGAGGCACGGGCACATAAACCCTCTTCATTCGGCGTGACATTTTAGCCGAATGACGGGCACAATGTGTCATTCCTGCGTAAGCAGGAATCCAGATTCATTCCCGCACAAGCGGGAATCCAGGTAACATCGAACCACCAAAATTCCCTCTCTCCCCGCCACCCTACGGTTGGCCCCCTTTGCGACCGGGGAAGAGGCGGGTTGCTTTATTGGGCTAAAGTATTGTACGGAATAAAGCCCCCCACTACCGTTCCGCCTTGCACTTTTCCCAAAAGGTCCATAACACTTTAGCCGAATGAAGCCTGACTTATCCCCAGTTTTGGGCTTCTAGGAGAAGGGCTTCCAGTAAAGCCGTAACTGCTTGTGCGGAGGTCAGTTGCAATCGGCCGATCATCTTTCGGCCAATGAAAAACAGGCCGCAGGCCCCAGGCTGATTGTTGCTGCTCCACATCCCCGCCGCGCAGCAGCCCAGCGCCGCTAGGCCAACGCCCAGAAGCAGCCAATAGGCCAACGTCAAAATCAGCAGCAACCGGTCGAACCGCTCCGCA
>Ga0197142_1004884_pt1 | contig 10689 bp, 7 predicted proteins | sample GBS60_MetaG_FD_148614 | JGI IMG/M metagenome (GOLD analysis project Ga0197142, IMG submission 148614) | Sediment microbial communities from Great Boiling Springs, Gerlach, Nevada, United States - GBS 60_MetaG | ecosystem: Environmental > Aquatic > Thermal springs > Hot (42-90C) > Sediment...
GACCCCTCTCCGCCCCCTTTTGGGGGCGGAGAGGGCGCGGGTGAGGTGGGGGCTCAGAACATCGCACTGCGACGCACGCGACCCTCACCCGGCGCTTTGCGCCGACCTCTCCCTGGAAGGGAGAGGTGTCTCCTCTTTCTTCTCCGCCTCCTTCGGGGGCGGAGAGGGGTCGGGACCGGGCCAACCCGTCCTTCCTACCTCTGACATAAGACCACCCGCAACACGCGAGTTCTTGAACACCACCGACCCGGCCTAGTGGCTGATAAAACCGGGCTCCGAGTGCGTACGGTTGCAGCGCGGGCGCTTTCGGGAGGTGTATCCCGTGGCTCGATGCGCCACTACGGGTGCGAGATCGGGGTGGCGCTTGCAGGCTTTCCTGACCAGCGACTCCTCGCTATAAGGGCGGCCACCCCACACGGCAGTACGAAGTCCGTGGCTCACACATCGGGGCGTAGCGCAGCCTGGTAGCGCACTCGCTTGGGGTGCGAGTGGTCGTGGGTTCAAATCCCGCCGCCCCGATTTGGCTCGGGTGTGCCGTGGGTACACTCTGTTTGCCACAAAAACGGGCTGCTGTTAGCTTGCGCGCGTGGCGATTTTGGTGAGTAATGACGACGGTGTGAGCGCTGCCGGATTGCAAGCCTTGGTCGCAGCGCTGGAAGTGGTGGACGAGGTGTGGGTGGTCGCTCCGGACCGCAACCAAAGTGCCGTGAGTCACGCGCTCACCTTGCACCGCCCATTAAGAATCGAACCTGTTGGGGAGCGGCGGTTTGCCGTCGATGGTACCCCGACCGATTGCATCAACTTGGCTGTAAACGCCATTCTGCCGGAGCGGCCGCGCTTGGTTGTATCGGGCATCAACCACGGCGCGAATTTAGGAGATGATGTGACATACTCCGGCACGGTTTCTGCGGCGATGGAGGCAACGTTACTCGGGGTTCCGGCAATTGCCGTGTCGTTGGTCGGTACGGATACTTTCGAGTTCAGCGCCGCGGCCCAGTTCAGCCAGGCATTGGCGAAAGTGGTGTTGCGGGAGGGGCTCCCGCCAGACACGTTGCTGAACGTCAATGTGCCCCCAGGGCCCGCGGAAGCAATCAAAGGTTATCTCCTCACGCGTCAGGGAAAACGCCGCTACAGTGACGTGATCGTGGAGAAAGTCGATCCCAGGGGAAAGAAGTACTACTGGATTGGCGGCGGTGAACTCGATTACGTGGCTGCCGAGGGAACCGACTTCGCAGCGGTGCACTCGGGATACATCTCGATCACACCGCTGCACCTAGACCTGACCAACTACGCGTCCTTGCAGCGCTTAGCGGCGCTTCGCGTTCCTTGGCCCTAGCCTAAGCCCTAGAGCAACCCGGCAATTTGTTTCACTGCGTTCGAGAGGTACTTGGCCTGGCGGCGGAAACGCTCCCAGAACTCCGGATGGAGCGCAAACCACTCGCTTGGCGAGAGATTGCCTTTCTCCGCATTGCAGCTGCGGCAGGCGAGCACCTGATTGGACTTATTGTCCAACACGCGGCGCTTGAGACCGAACTCCCGCCAACGTGACAGCGGCACCACGTGGTCGACCGTAAGGTCCTTCGTGCCGCCGCAGTACACGCAAGCCTGAGCACCTTTGTTTCGCTTGCCCATCTCTGTCCCCCAATTGCCAGTCGATGTTTTTCGAAGTTACGGCCCCGAGAGAGGCGTTTGTTAAAGGTGCAGATCTGAGTGCCACATTTCGGGCGTGATGGGAACTCCCAGGATGCACACGGAGTCTCACGGCAATGTTGCCTCGAGGAGCCCAATTGCGTCCGCGAAATTGGGCACGACAAGCGGAAAAATTGTGGTACCATACGTGGGCCACGAAGAAGGGTCGTGGAGGTGCTGGAGAGGATGCTCTGGACTGCACGAAGACCGTGGGTGCTCGGACGGTGGCAAGTACGCGTGGTTGGTTGGGCCCTCGTTCTTGGAACGTTGTGGGCGTGTGCGGGCGGCACCGTCCACCGGGTACGTCGCGGAGAAACGCTGTCGGCCATCAGTGCCCGCTACGGTGTGTCGGTGGAAGCCATCGTCCGAGCGAACCGCCTAAAGGATCCGAACTGCATCGAGGTGGGCCAGGAGCTCCGCATCCCGAAGGTGAAGAAAGCGCGTGCGGGCCAAGCCGGGGTCGCGCTGGCATCCACTGGCGCGTTCCGGCAGCCTCCACGCCGAGTGATCGAGCGATGGCGGAGGGAAGTCGACTGGCCGGTGACCGAAGGTCAGGTTTCGTCGTGGTTTGGACCACGGGGCGACCGGTTTCACGAGGGCATCGACATCCACGCGCCGGAGGGTTCCCCGGTGCTTGCGGCTGCAGACGGCGTCGTTGCCTTCGCTGGAGAACTGCGTGGATACGGACTCACAGTCATTCTTGCCCACCGCGATGGGTGGGCGACGTTGTACGCGCACAACGAGAGGAACCTGGTGCGCGAAGGACAACGGGTTCGCCGAGGACAGCAAATTGCCCGCCTCGGGAAGACCGGCCGTACCACCGGCGCAAACCTGCATTTCGAGATCCGGTACGACAACGTTGCCCTGGATCCGTATCTTGTCCTGCCACCGGCGCGGTTGGCGGAACCGAAAAAAGTGTCTCCCTGGGGCGGCTGAACATGGCCTTGTTGCGGTGGCGAGGCTTCTGGTACACGCGTGCTTGATGCAGCCAATGCTGGAGACCGCAGATTTACGGCAGTGGATTCGGGACATCCCTGATTTTCCCAAGCCCGGAATCATCTTTCGCGACGTGACCCCGTTGCTGGCAAACGGGCCGGCATTTCGCGCGACGGTGGACCACCTGGCCGCGCCGTATCGCGGTGCGGTGGACATGGTGCTGGGCATCGAGTCGCGCGGATTCATTTTCGGAGCGGCTGTGGCCTACGCGCTTGGGGCTGGTCTCGCGGTGGTGCGCAAGCCGGGCAAGCTCCCGGCAGAGAAGCTTTCCGCCGCGTACGATCTCGAGTACGGCAGCGACGCACTGGAGATCCATCGCGACGCCTTTGGGAGCCCCACGCGGGTGCTCATCGTGGACGATCTGCTTGCCACCGGGGGCACGGCCGGGGCTGCTTGTGAACTCGTGGAGAAGCTCGGTGGGGAGGTCGTGGCCTGTGCATTCGTGATCGAATTGACTGCTCTGGGGGGGCGCGGTCGCTTAGCCCCTCGGCGCGTAACATCGTTGATCCAGTACTGATGAGAGGTCGCCTGCGATGGCGGACGCAGTACGCTGGGAACACGACTCGATGGGAGCGGTCGCTGTTCCTGCCCATGCATATTACGGCGCATCTACTGAGCGCGCTCGGCAAACGTTCCAGTTTTCCTCCCTGCGCTTTCCGCGGCGATTTCTGCGAGCGCTCGGCTTGGTGAAGGCGGCTGCGGCGCGGGTGAACGTCGCATTGGGACTACTGCCTCCTACGATGGGTGAAGCGATCGAACGAGCTGCCCTAGAAGTTGCAGAAGGCCGGTACGACCACGATTTCGTCGTGGACGTGTTTCAAACCGGCTCGGGCACGTCGACGAACATGAACGCCAACGAGATCATTGCAACGCGCGCACGGGAGTTGCTGGGGCACGACCGTAGCGATCGCGCTGCCGTTCATCCGAACGACCACGTGAATTTGGGGCAGAGTACCAACGACGTGTTTCCAACCGCAATTCATGTTGCTGCCATGGAGGCGCTGGAGGAGCACGCGCTGCCGGCGCTGCGGCGGTTGGCGGATGCGCTGGAAGCCAAGGCCGCCGAGTTTGCGCACATTGTCAAGGCAGGGCGGACGCATCTGCAAGACGCGGTACCACTTACATTGGGACAAGAGTTCTCAGGATATGCGAGTGTCGTGCAGCATGGCGTGGTGCGGTTGGAGAACACGCGCCAGCACTTGTGCGAACTCGCGATCGGCGGAACGGCCGTCGGTACTGGGTTGAATGCCCATCCCGAATTCGCGGCGAGGGTAGTTACGGAACTCCGTCGGCTGACCGGGCACATGTTTCAGCGGGCGCGGAACCCGTTCGAGGCCTTGCAACAGCGTGACGCTGCATTGGAAGTCTCTGCTGCTGTGCGCACAGTGGCGGTCGGGTTGATGAAAATTTGCAATGACTTGCGCTTGTTGACATCGGGACCACGCACGGGGCTAGCGGAAATCGAACTCCCCGCTACGCAACCCGGTTCGAGCATCATGCCCGGCAAAGTGAACCCGGTGATTCCGGAAGCGGTGAACATGATTTGCGCCCACTTGCTGGGCAACGACGCCGCAATCGCCGTGGCCGATATGAACGGCAACCTCGAACTGAACACGATGATGCCGCTGATTGCTTATGCGCTGCTGGAAAATCTCGAACTCCTTGGCAATGCGGCACGAGCGTTAGCCGATCAATGCGTAGAGGGCATTCGCGCGAACCCCGAGCGATGTCGCGAACATGCCGAACGATCGGCAGCACTCGTGACCGCCGTGGCACCGCGGTTGGGCTACGACGAGGCTGCGCGGCTTTACAAGATTGCGGTGGAACGGAACCTCTCGATTCGCGAGGTGCTCTTGCAAGAGGGCAAGCTGAGTGCGGAGGAGGTCGCGGAACTTTTGGACCTCGAGCGCATGACGCGCGGCGGGCGCCTGTGAGACGGCGGCCATGCGCGGCGCCAAGCTTGCGTGGTGGTGGCCAAGCGTCGGAGCCCTGGCGTTGGTCGCCTTGTTGCGGCTGCCCGGATGGGCGCCCTGGAATGCGCTCGAGGAGCGGCTTGTGGATTACCGCCTGGTGGCTCGTGGTGGGGGTGCCCCGCCACACCGCGACGTCGTTATCGTGGCGATCGACGACCGCAGCATCGAAACCGTGGGGCGTTGGCCCTGGCCGCGAAAAACCATGGCGGAGCTGCTACGCCGCATTGCGGCGGCGCAGCCGAAAGTCGTGGCCATGGACATTGTCCAGTCGGAACCAACGGCCGGCGCTAGCGGGGAGGAAGAAGACCGGGCGTTGGCGGTTGCCGTAGAAGAAAGTCGGGTAGTCGTTCTCGGGTACTTCTTCGATTTTGCTCGAAGCGCAGGGCAGGTCGAGCCACCGCAATTGCGGTTTTACGATGTAGCTCATGTGCGAGATCCACGTGGCTGGGGCTTTTTGCCGCCGCACACACCGGGGATTCCGGCGCTCACGGCTAATTTGCCGGAGATTTCGCGAGCCGCTGCCGACCTCGGGTATTTCAACTTTTTCCCCGACCCCGACGGCACCCTGCGGCACGCAGCGCTCGCACTCCGATACGGAAACGAAGTGGTGCTGCCGCTTGCCTTGGCCACACTGCGGCAAGCCTTCCAGGTTCCTGCGCGCATTCGCGTTGGCAGAGGGGGAGTCGAAGAGCTGAGCGTAGGAGATTGGCACATCCCGGTCGATCGAACGGGTGCGCTGCGAATTGATTATCGCGGTCCTGCACGCACCTTTCCCCACGTTTCCGCGATGGAGGTGCTCGCGGGTCGCGTCGAGGCTCCGGTGTTGCACGACAAGATCGTCTTGGTCGGGGTGACCGCTACTGCCGTGTACGATTTGCGGGTCACACCGTTTTCGGCCACGTTTCCGGGCGTCGAGTTGCATGCCAACGTGATCGATAATGTACTGCAACAGCGCTTTCTGCGTCGACCGGAGGCTAGCGCGCTCGTGGAAGTCTTGGTCATGGCGGCACTGGCGCTGGGGGTCGGCCGGGTGGTCGGCCGTGCACGTGGAACGCGAGGGGCGTTGGGTTCGCTTGGCTTTCTTGCGGTCTACGCGTTGGCGAGCGAATGGTGCTTGCGCAGCATGGGCCTACTGCTTCCTTTGTTTGGCCCGATTGCCGTGACGTTGCTGGCGTTCAGTGGCACCACCGTGCAGCGGTATGTGTGGGAAGAACGGGAGCGAAGGAAACTTCGGCGGGCACTGGAGCTCTATTTGAACCCGGCAGCCGCTGCGCTTGTGGCCGAACACCCGGAACGGCTGAAGCTCGGGGGCGAAAAGGTGGAGTGCACGGTCCTGTTCTCGGACGTGCAAGACTTCACCGCTGTTGCCGAGCGCATGTCTCCAGAGTCTCTCGTGGAGCTGTTGAACGCGTATCTAGGAGCCATGACGGAAATCATTTTCGCGCACGGCGGAATGCTGGACAAATACATGGGCGACGGGATCATGGCGGTGTGGGGCGTGCCCTTGCCTCAGCCAGACCATGCCGCCCGTGCGTGTCGTGCGGCGCTAGCGATGGAGCACCGTCTGGCGGAACTGCAACCGGACTGGGAGCGACGCGGTTGGCCTGCGTTGCGTGTGCGGATTGGAATCAATTCCGGACCGGTTGTGTTCGGCAACATGGGATCGGCGGAACACTTGAGCCTGACCGTAGTCGGGGACCATGTGAACCTGGCGTCCCGCCTCGAGGGGCTGAACAAGGTGTACGGCACGCGAGTTCTGGTCACCGAGTTCACGGTGCGGGCACTTCCAGAAGGGTTCGTAGTACGAGAAATCGGTACGGTTCAAGTAAAGGGCCGAGCCCAGCCCGTGCGTGTATTCGAGTTGCTAGCCGCCGAAGGCGAAGTTGCTGCTGGAGAGCGCCCGGGGAACCTCTGACAGTCCGTGGCCGGGCTTGCCGCACGGACCATACAGAGGCTGATGGAAGCAGCAGGGATTTGCTGCAGAGATTCGCGGAGGATAACTACGGACCCGCAGCTGGTTTGTACGACCTGGTCGCTTTGGGGCAAGGGACGAGTTCGCGCAGGGGACCTGTGCCCGACATGCGAGGGGTCTGATGCGGTCGCCCGTCGACGCGGCGAGGGCTGTGCTAACCCGACCAGGTCTGCAGAATGCGCATGTAGTTGCCACGTTCGAACGCGCTGGGATTTGGGCAGCGGGAGAGGCTTAGACACCCGCGCATCTCGTCGACCGACGCGTACCCGTGGTCTTCCATCCATTGCCGCAACCCATGGAGGGTTTTGCGCAAATGGTCCGGCCCGAACTGGAGGAGCGCAGAAACCATTTGCACGGCATCGGCGCCGGCCATGATGGCTTTGATCGCGTCGTGTGCCGAGTGGACGCCACCGGAGGCAGCCAACGAAACTTGCACTTGCGGGCGCAAGATCGCCAGCCAGTGCAAGCGCAACAAAAGCTCGCTCGAATCCGATAGGCGTAGGCGGGGCACTACGTCGAGGGCTTCGATATCTAGATCCGGTTGGTAAAAGCGATTGAACAGGACGATCCCGTTAGCTCCGTGCGCGACCAACTGTGCCGCCAGGTTGCTGAGCGCAGAATAAAAAGGGGAGAGCTTTACGGCGATCGGGATCCGCACGCGGCTCCGAACTGCGGCCACGGCCTCGATAGCCCGGTTTTCGACTTGCGCGCTGGTTTCCTCGGGAGAGGTTGGAATGTAGTACACGTTGAGTTCGAGTGCGTCGGCCCCCGCTTGCTCCAGCAGCTCAGCGTAGTGAAGCCAACCAGAGGGAGTCGTGCCGTTCAACGAAGCGATGACGGGCACACCGACAGCAGCTTTGATTCGGCGAAGCTGCTCGAGGTATTGGTCGGCGCTGAGTGCGTACATGTCGGGTCGGGGAAAGTAGGAGAGCGCTTCGGCGTACGCCTCGGAATGAACGTCCATGCTCCAGATGGTGCTCCGTTCCTCCAGCTCGATTTGTTCCTCGAAGAGCGAGTGCATCACGATCGCAGCCGCTCCAGCGTCTTCGAGCCGGCGGACTGTGTCTAGGTCGTCCACCAAGGGCGACGCTCCTGGCATCAGGGGATGGGCGAGTTCGATTCCCAAGTAATTGGTCCGCAGATTCATGTTGTCGGCCCTCCTTTTGTTCCGGGTTCCGGAAGTGTGAGTGCACGCAACCGAGCGAGTTCTTGGTACAGTTGAAAGCGGCGCAGGATTTCCTGCTGCTCCTGTTCCATTAACGTGCGAAACCGAGCGCGGTCCATTTGTTCCACCATGCGAAACCGCGTTTCTTGGTAAGCAAACTCGTGCAGCGGAAGGCGGGGTTCCGGCATGTCGATCTGGAGGGGGTTTTCCCCTTGTGCCGTACGCCGCGGATCGAAGCGGTAAATCGGCCAGTATCCGGATTGCACTGCCCGGCGTTGCTGCTCGCCGGCAAACGCCAAGTCGTAACCGTGCGCGATGCAATGGCTGTACGCCAGAATCAGCGAAGGCCCATCGTACGATTCCGCTTCGAGAAACGCACGCAGCGTGTGCTGATCGCGTGCGGCGAACGCAACGCGCGCGACGTACACGTTGCCGTAAACCATGGCGAGGAAACCGAGATCTTTTTTGGGGGTCGACTTGCCCGCCGTCGCAAACTTGGCTGCAGCACCGAGTGGGGTAGCTTTGGATTGTTGGCCGCCGGTGTTGGAGTACACCTCGGTGTCGAGCACCAGAATGTTCACGTTGGCTCCGGAGGCGAGCACATGATCGAGTCCGCCGAACCCGATGTCGTATGCCCAGCCGTCGCCACCGACCGCCCATACGGTTTTGCGCACCAAGGCATCGGCAAGCTCGCTGAGCGTGCGCGCGAGCGGGTCCGATACCTTCGCGAGCTTTTGCCGGAGTAGGTCGACACGTTGCCGCTGCGCAGCCAGTTCCGCCTCCGTGTTCTGCGGCGCGTGGAGCAACTCATCGACCAAGGCGTCGCCCAGGATGCTTGCGAACTTCCGCAGTAGAGCCTGCGCGAAGCCGTTGAGGTGATCCAAAGCCAGGCGCATGCCGAGGGCAAACTCGGCGTTGTCCTCGAACAGCGAGTTCGACCAGGCTGGGCCCCGCCCTTGCCGGTTGGTCGTGTACGGCGTCGTAGGCAAATTGCCGCCGTAAATGGACGAGCAGCCGGTAGCGTTCGCAATCAGCAGTCGGTCACCAAAAAGCTGTGTGAGCAGTTTGATGTACGGGGTTTCTCCACAGCCCGCACAAGCTCCCGAATACTCGAACAGCGGTTCGAGAAACTGGGATGTTTTTACGTCGAGGTGCAGGGTGGTGCGATCGACCTCAGGGAGTTCGAGGAAAAACTCGTAGTTCCGGCGTTCCCGTTCGCGCAGTGGCAGTTGCGGCTGCATTTCCAGCGCCTTGTGGCGCGGATTTCGTCGGTCTTTTGCAGGGCAAATTGCGTAGCACAGGCGGCAGCCGGTGCAGTCTTCGGGAGCAACTTGGATGGTGTACAGATGGTCGGGAAATTCGTGACCTTTGTACGGGACCGCAAGGAAGGATTCGGGAGCGCCGGCGAGCGCCTCTTTGGGGTACACTTTGGCTCGGATTGCCGCATGGGGGCAAACGAGCGCGCATTTGTTGCACTGAATGCACACTGCGGGGTCCCACACCGGGAGATCGATGGCAATGTTGCGTTTCTCCCACTTGGCTGTGCCTGTGGGCCACGTACCGTCCACAGGAAACGCACTTACCGGCAGCGCGTCGCCTGCGCCGGCCAGCAGTGCGGATGTCACGGTGCGCACGAACGGGCGCGGATCAAGTACCGGTGGAGGTTGGCAGTGACGCTTCGAGCCGAGCGCACCGACGGGAACCGGAAACAAATGGTCGAGCGCGGCGCGGACTGCGGCGATGTTTTGCTCGGCCACCGATTGCCCGAAGCGGCCATACGTTTCTTGAATGGCCTCCTCCACCGCCAGACGTGCTTCCTCGATGGGCAGCAATCCGGAAAGGGAAAAGAAGCACATTTGCATGATCGTGTTGATGCGGCTGCCCAGCCCGAATCGTTCTGCGAGCGTTTGTGCGTCGATCGTGTACAATTTGAGCCGTTTGTCCAACACTGTTTCCTGTGCCTCGTACGGCAAGTGCTGCCACAGCTCGTGGTGGGCATACGGGGCGTTGAACAAGACCGTCGCTCCTGGCGCGGCAACGGCGAGCAAATTTTGCCGGTCGAGAAGCGAAAAGCGGTGGCACGCCACAAAGTTCGCTTGCCGGATGAGGTAGGCCGAGCGGATCGGTCGAGGGGAAAATCTCAGGTGCGAAACCGTGACCGAGCCAGCCTTCTTCGAGTCGTACACGAAGTACGCTTGTGCCCAAAGCGAGGTACGCTCGCCGATGATTTTGACGGAGTTTTTGTTGGCACCGACGGTTCCGTCCGAGCCGAGTCCATAAAAAACGCCCCGCCACACATCCGGTGCTTCCTGATCGGCCGCGTCGTCGTAGGGGAGCGACAGATGGCTGACGTCGTCGACAATCCCGATGGTGAACCGCCGCCGCGGCTCGCCGGAGGCCATGTTGGCGAAGATGGCGTGCACCATCGGGGGCGAAAATTCTTTCGATGCGAGGCCGTAGCGGCCGCCGGTGAGCCGAGGCAGCGGTTTGTCCGGGAAGGCGTCTGGCCAATGATCTAGGAGCGCGGTGGCAACCTCTTGGTACAGTGGTTCCGCCGAGGCGCCGGGCTCTTTCGTGCGATCGAGCACGGCGAGATGGCGAGTCGACGGCGGGAGCACGGCGAACAACGTCGGAGCAGAGAACGGCCGGAACAGCCGGACGCGCACGAGCCCCACTCGTTCACCTCGCTTGCAAAGGTCGTCCACCACCTCGCTGATCGTCTCGCAGGCGGAGCCCATGGCGAGAATGACTCGATCCGCTTCCGAATCCCCGTAGTAGTCGAACAGTTTGTATGCCCGACCGGTGCGCGCAGCGAATCGATCGAAGACCGATTGCAGAAGTTCGGGAAGGCCATCGTAGAATGGATTGACCGCTTCGCGTGCCTGAAAGTACGT